>Ga0187893_10014415_pt1 | contig 10793 bp, 10 predicted proteins | sample MA1701074metaG_FD_139574 | JGI IMG/M metagenome (GOLD analysis project Ga0187893, IMG submission 139574) | White microbial mat communities from a basaltic lava cave in the Kipuka Kanohina Cave System on the Island of Hawaii, USA - MA170107-4 metaG ...
GATTCTCCTTTTCCAAAGATTTCCGTTTTCTGAATCTGAACAATCGGTTTTTCAATTCTGAATTTTTTAAATTCTCTTGTTTCCTTTTTCTCATCATTATTCTCAGAATTCCTTTTTTCAATATCAGAATCATCTCCTCCCCCGGCATATCCCCTACGCTGATTGAGCAAATAAAATATTCTGCCTAATTCTTTGAGCGTTACTTTTTCGTTCAATGCTTTCTTGCGCAGCTCAAGTAAAAATTCCGCATTTGTATCATCACCATAACCTTTTCGTTGCACATTCTGAATGAAAAGAGACTGCAACTTTTGAGCAGAGGGCAGTTCTCCATTAATTCTTTTCATATTTCCATTTTCCTCTTTCATTCCATAACCAAAACGAATGAAATCCGGAAGCATTCCAAGCTTGTGTAAGATATAGACCAGCTTATTTCTTCTTAACTTATAGCGATGCGTTCCTCTTCTGCTGTGCTTTGCAATTCTCCGGTCAGCATTGCGGGTCAATTTCTTACCGGATTCAAAATTTCCCTTATCATCTCCAAGAGGAACAATTCTGCTACTCATACCCAGAATTCTTCCCTGATTCTTTTCTTCATTCTGTTCAATTAATGCCCACCCAATAGAATTTGTTCCGAGGTCAAGTCCTAAAATTTTTTTCATAATTACTTTTATATTTAATTATTATTTATATTTGCCGTACAAATTGAAAGTAAAAATCACAATAAGGATTATTCCGTTGTGAAAACATTTAAGGCGGGGCAACTCGCCTTTCTTTTTTATATCGCATTTTCTACCGGTAAACAAAACCATTTTAAATAGCACCTGATGGAATAGCTTGCCTGCTGTTAACAGACAAATATATTATTAAATCCGATTAAACAAAGGACAGAGCCGGCTTTAATTTTTTTCCAAAATAGTCTATTCTTTTCTTAAAAAGAGGATTTGCCAGACGCTGTTTCAGGTTATGCTTAACTAAACCTTTTCTAATTCCTCCATCAATGCCTTTCGTTGCGGAAACCGGCTGCGCAAGGTGCTGATAATAGAACCTGCCCTTTCACCGGCTCCCAGTTTTTTCATCCTGCGAAGATATTTGCAGGCGGTTTGGTAATGATTTCGACCGGTGTTACGATTCATGAATTCTAAAATTTCCCGTTCATACAGTTCAGCGAGTTCTTCAGAAAAATTTTTCGAAAGATGTTTTTCATAATTTTCAATGGTTTGCAATGAAGGATTTTGTTTAATCAGATCAAGCAACTTGTTCCACCATTCTTCATTGATATATATGGCGGCTATTTCATGTATTGCCCAGCGATTTCTTTCAGCTAAATCTGCAACCAATCCTTCGGCAAAATGATTCCACTGTTCCTTTGCCACATTACTTTTCATCAAGCTGTAATATTCTTTTTTATCACGGATGGAATCAGTGAATAATATTCGTGCATACATGATTATTTTTTCAGAATCTTTTTGCTTAATCGCAATGCGCAGCAGCCAGTCATACCAGTCCATTGCAAGGCCGGGTTTGTTTTTCAGATCGAGTCGGACGCCATCATTGGCAAGAGCAATTGCCCGGTCATAGTTTTTTTGCTCCATGGCTTTTTTAATCGCTGCTGTCCTGAAGGATGGATTTGCAATATGCTTTTCAAGAAATTCTCCGGCTTCCTTTTCTTTCCCTGTATTAAGAAGCACGTTTAATTTTATGCGTTGTGCGGTTTCGCTGTCATATTCATTCTCATGACGCTGACTTAGAACAGACAACAATTGGCGTGCTTCTGTTTCAGTCTTCACCATCCCGGAGGCAAGATCAGCCATTCCAAAATGCCAGTCCCAGCCGTGAAAAATATTTTGGCGGAACGATTCCAAGCCGTATTGAAAAAGCCCGGAACGAATTTCCTCAGGAATTTTTTCTTCGCTTATCTGAACAAGGAGACTGTATGCTGCATCAATGTTGCCCCCGATATCGCCATTGCTGTCATCGGCAAACTGCAGCGCTGCCGTCATTTCTTCCATAATGGCGGAACAGATCAGCATGGCGCTTTTAAAATGGCTTTGATCAAAATGATTTTGTGCGGCATTTAAAAGAGCTGCCACCGCCCTGCCTACATATCGGGCGGCATAATAATCTATCATTCCATGACGTCCGGCAGAGGAGCGTAAAATTGTTCTTACCTGCTTTGCATAAAGCTCTTTTGATTCATCGGAATTGATATGAGCGAAAGCAGATAAAAAAATATTGCGGAACGCGGCATCGTTTACAGTATTATTACGAATAAAATCTTTAAGCTCATTATCCGGAATTTTTTCAAGCAGTTCGTTTACCTGTTCGATTATCGTTTTCTTTTTAACGCCTTTACCTGATGATTTTTTTCTTTTACCGGCAGGTTTTATTTCAAGATGCTCCTTATGCAAATAAAAAATAACCGCTGCAACATGCTTGCAAACCGGACCCGAATCGAAAGGGCAGGTGCATGAATAATCGGTAATAATTTCGTTGTCAATTTTCAATTGCACTCTGTAAGCTTCAGTTCCTTCAACCAACGTTTCATAAACACCTGGCGTTATTTCTTCAACCGGATTTACAAAACCATTTTCGAAATAGGAAAGCCCGCGTTTTAAAATGGTTTCGTCAATGTATTGTTCAAAATGATGAAAGGGAATTTGCATGACGGTGAGAATTTTAATTTGTATTCACGTTTTATTTTTCCTTCGCAGATGAATTTCGTTAAATATTCTAAGCAGATATTCTTCAACGGATTCACCTGCTTTTAAATGCTGCGTATGCAATCCTTCACATACGCTGTCAAACAGGCAGCCGTATTCTTTAAACTTTTCTTCCGATAATTTTTCATTGTTTGTTTCCCAATAATATCCTTCATCGGTGAGAGAAAATTTTTTAAAATACTTTTTGCTGACATACCGCAGCAGGTGAATTATTATTTTGTGCAATTCAATCCCTGCAAACTGTGTTTTGGTGAAATTGCAGAAGAAAAGTTTTTTTTCGTCTTTATTTTTTGACTTTAACAGGCAATCGTACCTAAACGGATTCGCCATTCTGCCATTGGAAAGAAAGCAGAGCATGACCGGTTCGGCAGCAGGAGGAGAAAAACAAATGCCGTAAATTTTTTTGCCGAATGATTTTTTCCCTGAACTGTTTTTAGGAAATTCAGTTTCAAAAATATGATATTTCCGGTTGTGGACCTCTGAATTATCTTTTATCTCAGTTATCATTTCTGCAAGAGAAGATTCAGGATTGAATTAAGTAAAATTCCTTTCGATCCATTTTGTCCATTGTAGCAGGGGCATTTTGCATTTTTGGGGACTATTTTCCGATACAAAACTTCTCAAAAATGCTTTTTAATAAATCGTCTGTTGTGATTTCGCCTGTAATGGTGCCGAGGTAATTCATGGCATGGCGCAAATCTGTTGCAATGAAATCATTGGTTGTTTTTGATGCAAGCCCCCCGATTACTTTTGAAAGCGATTCATCAGCTCTGAGCAGCGCTTCATAATGACGCGCATTGGTAACCGTTGCATTTCCTGCATTTTTTATCCCTGACACAAAGGGGGCTGTGAGTTCAGTAATTACCAAATCAATATGGGTTTGGTTTTTTGCAGAAATGAAATATATGTTTTCAATGGATTGAAATTTATTTTCCATGCCATTTTTGACCAGGTCGGTTTTATTTCCGCAGAGAATGAGATTGGGTTTGGAATTTCCAAGGATTTTTTCAATGTCAGCAATTTCATTTTGCAGTTCAACTGCTGTGGTTTCATTTACGTCAAATAAATAAATCAGCGTTTTACATTGTTTCACTTTTTCCAGCGTGCGTGATACCCCGATGCTTTCCACTGCATCCATCGTTTGCCGCAAACCTGCAGTATCAATAAAGCGGAATAAAATTCCATCGAGCGTGATTTCCTCTTCCACCGTGTCGCGCGTTGTACCGGGGATGTGGCTCACAATAGCGCGGTCTTCTCTGAGAAGTGCATTGAGTAATGTAGATTTTCCTGCATTCGGCTTTCCGGCAATCACTACCGGAATTCCTTTTTTTAAAACATTTCCCAATTCAAAAGATTTCATCAAACTTTGAACCTTGAACTTTAAATTTTGAACCGATTCAAGCAGCATACTGCGGTCGGCAAACTCAACATCTTCTTCTGAAAAATCAAGCTCGAGTTCAAGCAGGGAAGCAAATCGAATAAGTTCATCACGCAGTTTTTTTAATTCGGCTGAATAACCGCCCCGCATCTGCTGCATTGCCAATCGAAGCGATGCCTCTGAATCGGATGCAATGATATCAGCCACCCCTTCTGCCTGCGATAAATCCATTTTGCCATTGATGAATGCACGCATGGTGAATTCACCCGGCTCAGCAGCTCTTGCTCCGTTCCTGATTAACAGATTTAATATTTTCTGAACTATGAAGGCAGAGCCGTGACAGGAAATTTCCACTACATCTTCACCGGTGTAAGAGTGTGGCGATTTGAAAACGGAAACCAGCACTTCATCAATCAACTCGTCACCATCAGGAATATTTCCGAAATGTACCGAGTGGGAGAGAAGCTCTGAAATTTTTTTACCAGAATTCTTTTTCCTGAAAACTTTATCAGTAATCGCAAAAGCATTTTTCCCTGAAACCCTGACTACTGATATGGCTCCGGTGCCGGGCGGAGTGGCAGGCGCACAGATAGTTTGGTTGGTTAAAATCATATCCAGACAAAATTATTCATAATATTCCTGCGGATGAATTAATGCATTATTTTAGCACCGGAGAAAATGATTAATGCCCGAATTCGCTGATGAAATAATTATTTAGGAAGCAAATGCCGCACGGAAACTATTGAAATGGAATTAAGAAAAAAATATAAGCGGCAACAACTGGAGCTGGAATGGGAAAGAATTTCCGGCAAAATTCAAAAGCAAAGTTTTCCTTCCGGCTTTGGTCAGTATGTCCTTTATATTCTCGGAGAATTATTTATGAATATCATTGAACATGCAGAAGCCCAAAAAATTAAATTGAATATTAAAGTGTCAAAAAAAAAATTCCATTTCAGTGTATCCGATGATGGAAAGGGTATTCGTAAGTCATATCATAAAAATGAATTATTCCCGAAAGATGACAAGTCAGCCATTGAGTTTGCATTAGGCGGCTTGTCTTCTAAATCAGGTAAAGAAAGAGGATTCGGATTTTACAGTATCCGTAAATTGACGGAAGCCATAAATGGAAATTTCAGCATTGCATCGGGAAATATGGAAGCAACCATCAGTAAAAATTCAATTTTATATCGTAGAATGAATAATACTATTCCTGGTGTTGCGGTAAACATCAATTCGCCTGTAATGAGTATTGATTTCTATAATTACATAAAGTAATTATTACAATGAAGAATGAAATAAAAATCAGGAAAAAATTCATTGGATTCAGGAATGATGCAGTTGATTTTAAGCGTAAAATTTTGCGTAATCAATGGAAGTCTGTTGATTTGAATTTTTCTGAAGTAGTTTTTATTACGGGCGCTTTTGCTGATGAATTGCTGAAAATTAAAGGTGAATTATCAACCGGAGGAATTCGCATTTCTTTTTCGCACCTTGGACCGGATGTAAAAAAGATGATTTCAGCAGTTGAAAAGAGAAAATTAAGATGGACTAAATTGAAAAATTAATTCATAATAATCCAGTTAAATCAAATAAATATGAGTGTATTGGTCAGCAAAAATTCAAAAATCATCGTGCAGGGTTTTACAGGCAATGAAGGCACTTTCCATGCGCAGCAAATGATTGAATATGGTACCAATGTTGTGGGAGGTGTCACGCCTGGTAAAGGGGGGACAAAGCACATTGACCGTCCTGTTTTCAATACGGTTTCAGATGCAGTGAAACAAACAGCCGCTGATGTCACCATAATTTTCGTTCCGCCTGCTTATGCTGCTGATGCAATGATGGAAGCTGCCGAAGCCGGCATTAAGCTTATTGTTACAATCACCGAAGGGATACCAACGAAGGATATGATTCTCGTGAAAGAGTATTTGCGAGATAAAAAAACAAGATTGATCGGACCGAATTGTCCCGGCATCATTACAGCCGAAGAATGTAAAGTCGGAATCATGCCGGGCTTTGTTTTCAAAAAAGGAAGTGTGGGATTGGTATCCAAATCAGGAACGCTTACTTATGAAGCAGCCGACCAGATTGTAAAAGCCGGATTGGGAATTACCACCGCCATCGGAATTGGCGGTGATCCCATCATCGGAACCACTACAAAGGATGCCATTGAATTATTTATGGAAGACAACGATACGGAAGGGATCGTAATGATTGGCGAAATAGGAGGGGGGCTTGAAGCCGAAGCCGCACGCTGGGTGAAAGATAACGGAAATAAAAAACCGGTCGTTGGTTTTATTGCCGGACAAACAGCGCCACCCGGCAGGCGCATGGGACATGCCGGAGCCATCGTAGGGGGGAAGGATGATACCGCAGCTGCTAAAATGCAAATTATGAGCGAGTGCGGAATCCTTGTTTGCGAATCGCCAGCCGTTATCGGATCCACCATGGCGAAAGCATTGAAAAAAGTAATTGCATAACCGAATATTTTTCTGTAATTTGCCTTGCTGTTCCTGAACTAATTCAAACTCAATCTTCATCATTCCTGTGAAAAAAATAATTGTTGTTATCCTTTTTACATTCATTCACAGCGCTATTCAGGCGCAGATTACCATTGACATGAATGACATGCCATCACCGGGCGATACCATTCGCATCAGCAATGGATTAATTACACCAACGATTGATCCTGTTCCGGCCGGGCCAAATCACACATGGGATTTTTCTTCATTGCAATGGGTTACTCAGTCCATTGATACATTTCTGAATATTTCTCAAACCAATCCGACCTATCAGTTGATTTTTGTGAACCTTCCCATTAATCCAAATCGCGCCAATGTTGCTGCCAAAGGGAATTTCCCGGTTCCCCCATTCATCAGCGGATATGTTACCGACATTTATAATTTCTATTATAACAGCTCGGCATCGTACAAGCAGGTCGGCTTTGGCGCCATGCTTGCCGGAATCGCCACACCCATTCCATTCAATAATAAAGATGTGATTTATAATTTTCCGCTCAATTACAACAATACCGATTCGAGCGATTCTGATTTATCACTGAGCATTCCCGGGCTGGGATATTACGGATTCAATCAGCATCGGGTGAATGTATGCGAAGGTTGGGGAACTTTGATTACGCCTTACGGCACTTTCAATTCGCTCAAAATAAAATCCACTTTAAACATCCATGATACCATTTTTCTTGACACGTTGGGACAGGGATTCGGGGCTGACCGCCCGCTTACGCGGGAATATAAATGGATTGGAAAAAGCAAAAGCATCCCCCTGCTGGAAATTATTACACAGGTAATCAATGGACAGGAAACTGTAACAAGTGTGCGCTACCAGGACAGCATCCGGAACCCTGTCGGGATAAATGAAATTAGGCCTTCTCATGAATTTGCTATTTATCCTAACCCGGCATCCCGGCAAATTACCATCAGCGGGTTGCTATTTAAAGACGCAATAAATTCCGAAATAAAAATATTTGATATGCCGGGAAAGCAAGTTAAAACCATTTCAAATGCGGCAGGATCATTTCACACGATCAGTATTGCTGATCTCAGGAGCGGAATTTATTTTATTCAGATAATTGTCAATGATAAATTATCCATGCATAAATTATTAATCGAATAAAATTTTTTTGTTCAGTGTTTCTTCTTTTGGATTTTTATTCCTTTACATTTTCAGAGACATTGCTTGTTAAATGAAATCCCACCAGGCCACCAGCAATCCGCTGAACATAATTGTAGTTGTAGCTGCCCTCGGATATTTCGTTGATATCTATGACTTGATTCTTTTCGGGATTGTAAAAGATCCGAGTCTTCGTGATATTGGTGTAAGTGAAGACGATCTTTTTCCGGTTGGCAATTACCTGCTGCGGATGCAGATGATCGGAATGTTATTGGGCGGAATTGTCTGGGGAATTCTCGGAGATAAAAAAGGACGGCTTTCCACATTATTTCTTACTATCCTTCTGTATTCGCTTGCAAACATTGCCAACGGTTTTGTGCAGAATGTGGAGCAATATGCATGGATGCGCGTGATTGCAGGATTCGGATTAGCGGGAGAACTGGGAGTCGGCATCACGCTCGTATCCGAAGTAATGACAAAAGAATCGCGCGGAATGGGAGCAAGCATCGTATCAGGAATCGGAATTGCCGGAGCGGTGCTCGGATTTCTGATTGCTGAAAAATTCAACTGGCGTGTTGCTTATTTCACGGGAGGGGGGCTTGGACTGATCCTTCTTATTATGCGCGTGGCAGTGTATGAATCCGGTATGTACCGGAAAACGAAAGAATCGAATATTTCAACCGGAAATTTTTTCAGCTTATTCACAACCATTTCAAAATTCAGAAAATATATTTTCAGTGTTCTAATCGGCATTCCGGTTTGGTACACCATCAGCGTGCTGGCAATTAATTCAGGAAGCTTTGCCAGGGAAGCTTTAATGATTGATGGAGCCGTGAAGGGATCCACTTCTGTGATGCTTCATTACATCGGAGCTTCACTCGGAAGTTTTTTATTCGGAATTATTTCGCAAAAAATCCGTTCGCGAAAAAAAGCGATTCTTGCCGCCATTGCATGCATTGCAGTATTGACCGCTTCTTATTTTCTTATTAAGGGTGCATCATCTTTTGTGTTTTACAGCGTGATTCTTGGGCTTGGCATTCCAATGGGGGGGCTGTGGGCTGTTTTCATTACCACTGCATCAGAACAGTTCGGAACCAACATCCGCGCAACTGTGACTACCACAGCTCCAAACTTTGTGCGCGGTTCCACTGTTTTGATAACGCTTTTGCTTGATAATTTGAAACCGGATATCGGACTCTGGCAGGCGGGATTGATCGTAGGTGTAATATGCATTGCAGTTGCATTTATTTCCGCCCTGCTGCTTGAGGAAACTTACGGAAAGGAACTGGATTACACAGAATAAGTGAATGAGAGAAGGAATGATTGATTGATTTAAAGAGAGAACAGGAAGTTGAGTAAATGAAAGATTGAAAGATGGCTAATATTGCCATGGTTAAAAGAAAATTAATTGTCAGATTTTTTTTAAGTGGAATAAAAGCATAATTATTTCAGGATGTCGGATAAAAAAACAGTTTTATTGGGAGCATCAGATAATCCATCACGCTATTCATTTCTTGCTGCCAACCGCCTGATAACAGCGGGGCATGAAGTAATACTTATCGGAAAAAAAGCCGGAAGCATTCAGGATAATAAAATTGTTACCGGCACTCCGAAAGTTTCGGAAGTTCATACCGTTTCCATATATCTGAATCTGCAGAATCAAAAGCAATATTATAATTATATTCTGTCCTTAAAGCCGCAACGGGTCATTTTTAACCCCGGAGCTGAAAATCCTGAACTTGAAAATCTGCTTACTGAAAACCGGATTCTGTTTGAACATGCTTGCACGCTTGTGCTTTTGTCCACAGGTGCATTTTGAAATCACACAAAAGAAAAAAGCCCGGGGAGTTTTAACTCCCGCGGGCCAACCTTCATAAAACTAACCACTTAAAAAGTTTCTTTATCTCGGCTTTGCTGCTCTTTTTCTTTCTGAGCCCTGTCTTACTGTCCCTGAGTTGTTATTTTGTTTGTTTACAGTTCTTCTTTGATGAATATTCTTATCAGAATTCCTGTTTCTGTTTTGTTGAATGTTTTTATTTTTTTGTTCCTCCTGTGCTTTTATTGAATAACCATCATTCTGCAATTTTGTTTCGGAATTCGAAACTTCTTTTTGACTGAATCCGGAAAGCGTTATTACAACGAGAGCAAAGGTAAATAATAAATTTTTAAACATGCAAATTTTTCTGTTACAAATATGAAGCATATTTTATGAAACTGACGTGAAGCAATTCCTATTTTCCTGAAAATAATAATTTGAATTCTGTTCCTACGCCCGGCTCCGACTGTAGTTCAATTTTAACATGGTGGAATCCGGCAATGGTTTTTACTATGGCAAGTCCCAGTCCGTGGCTGCCTTCATCATCCTTCTGAATTTTTTTGAACCGCTCGAAAATACTTTCAAGGTACTTCTTCTCGATTCCGATTCCTGTGTCCGCAATTTTTAATTCATAACCGTTTTCATTCCGATGTCCTTCAATGCGGATTTTTCCTTGCGGCTTATTGTACTTTACCGAATTATTAACCAGGTTGAAAATCATCGTGTGAAGAAGCGATTTGTTGCAGGGAGAAAATGCAAAACTGTCTTCCACTTTTTTTTCAATGAAAATATTTTTCTGCTGTGCCCGCTCTTCAATTTCTGAAACGACATCTTCCACAAGGACTTTTATTTCACAGCTTTCGTTTTTCAGGTATTGCTCGTTTTCAATTTTTGAAATCATCAGCAGTGCACGGATGATACGGCTCAGCCGGCTTAACGTTTTCTGCGACTCCACAATTTTATGCGAAACATGATCCGGAGTGTTTTCATCTGCCAGCATATTTTCCAGGCGGGTCTGTAGTATCGAGATAGGCGTGAGCAGCTCGTGCGATGCATTGGAAATAAATTGTCTTTCAAGCGTAAATGCATTGGTGATTTTACGCATCATCTCATTGATACTGTCATCGAGATATGCGAATTCATACGTGGTGCTTTTTACAGGAGTAATGTTAAAGGATGAGGGGTCTTTGGCAGCGCGTAGCTTGTTGGTTACAATCAGATTGAATGGCTTAAGAAGAATACGTAC
>Ga0187893_10014418_pt1 | contig 10792 bp, 8 predicted proteins | sample MA1701074metaG_FD_139574 | JGI IMG/M metagenome (GOLD analysis project Ga0187893, IMG submission 139574) | White microbial mat communities from a basaltic lava cave in the Kipuka Kanohina Cave System on the Island of Hawaii, USA - MA170107-4 metaG ...
CCACTTCCGATTCGCTGTTCAGGTGCCCTAGCTTCTCACCAAGTTGCTGCGCCAGCGTTCGATGATCGGGTGTTCTGAGCAGCCAACGAGAAATCAAGGCGCTGATCCGCTCGTCAACAAAAGCAAAGGAGAGGAGCAGAACCAGCGCAACCAGCACAACGCCGAATACATGGATCGCCTCCGGTGATGCGGCCCAATTGAGCCTCGATCGATGCCACCACTGTCCGGCGGATGCAATAACCGCAGCCCAAGTGCCGGCGAGGAGAATGCGAACTCCATATCGGATGAAGACATCGGCGAATCGAAATCGGGCAAACAGGAAAAATGCGCAAAGGACCACGAGCAGAATGAGGTGCGCTCCCAAACTTCCGAGACCTGGATCCCGTCCAGCGCCGAGATGCGGGTCTACGGACATGATCAGTGCGGCCCCGGAAACGGCTGACACGATGACCCAGGATGGAAAGTAGACGGCACGGGGGGTGATATTGCGCTTCAGGGCGATGATCGCCCCCAACGCAAGAATCACTGAGGCGTTGTCCGCAGTCAGCCGTCTCACGCCGATAGGTAGGAAGGTCGACGCTAATAGCAGGATCGCGATGATGCCGCCGGAGACGCCCGCCGCGATCTGCAAGGCAAGTATGATGCGCTTCTTTCGTTGACTTAATGCGAAGGGTTTCCAGATTGCAAGGATCGGGACGGGGAACGCTAACGCGCCGCAGTACTGAATAAAGTGGGCAGCCGTTTCTGCCAAGCTCGATCGAGGCAGTCCTGCCGCTATCAGAACCGCGTGGGCCAGGCCTCCAGCGCTCCACAGTAGAGCACAAACCGCAAAGGCAATATTCGCCCTTGGATTCCCACGCAGCTTCGCGGCGCGGACCGTTAGCGCGAGCAGCACGATAGTGATGAGCAGAGCGGTCGTGTAAGCGATCAACAGCCCGGCGAAGAACGCACCCGCATGAGGACTTGCATGCCCGTGCAAGACACCAGAATATAGGCGACGAATCGCCAGCGTCCAGTTTCTAGCGACAGGCGCGGATAAACACCGTGCAACCGCGGATTCGCATCGTCTGACCGCCGGCGGTGTTACGTCCAGCTTGAGTATCGGCGGAGACCCTCAGCTTCGAGCGTGAGACGTTCTTCCGGGTAATGCTAGTCCTAAGGATGTCGAATCCTTCCGCTGGTCCACACACACCTCGAGGTGGCGTTGTGGTTGAGGTGGCGCTGTAGTTATGGTCAGGCGTCTCAGAACGCGAGAACGCAGTAAACCACTGAATCGGGTCGGTGGTGGACTGCCGTCTTCTCCAGGATGCCGAATTGTGCAACCGCTTGTTGCACTCTTGCCATCATTCTCACTTTAACCGGTCGCTCGGGTTTTGAAGGTGATCTTGGCGGAGTCTGGGGTGAGCACCAATTCATCTGGCTCCCTAGTGCACCGGTCCACTTTTCCCAGGATCACGATGCCGGCCTCGATCCCGTGAAGCGGCCGCCGCAGTGCGTAGTGACGGCTAGTGAGCCGGGTCCATACGTGCGCTCGGATTTTTCGCACGGTCGTCCGGTACCCCGATTTTTCGCACGGAAATCACCCATTTTCTAGCACGGTTCGTCGCCTTTGCTCGGAGACCGCCCCTGAAAACAATAGGCTTAGCATGCTCGGAGAAAGGCCAAACCGCTTGCAACTCGAGCAAGGCGCTCAAGATTAAATCCAGCTCATTCTGCGGCTGTAAGTTGTTGAATTATATGAAGATGGTCGGGCCGGCGAGATTTGAACTCGCGGCCTCTTGCACCCCAAGCACGTTCCCCGCTTACATGGGTTCCATGCTTCGGCGTGCTTTCTATAGTTTACACGGATTCGGGGCACCTGCTTCCGCTCACTGCAAGTGGCGCTGAAACCGATTTTATTCACATTTTTCGCACGGTTCGCCTATTCGGCCAGCGTGTCCTCCTGAACACGTTGGTTTCGCTAACGGCGATTGATCGCCGGCTTCCGCAGCGGCCAGCCGGGGACTATGGCGAGTTGCTGACCGGCGTAGTGCGTTTGATCGAGCAATCGCGAGTTGCCGCGGCACGCTCGGTCAACATTGTTCTCACGCAGAACGCGCAGCCCACGGCCAGACTCTGCTGAAGAGGTTCGCCCGCGACCTTACGGCCCGGCTAGGGAGGGCTTCTCGGAACGCAACCTGGAGCAGCTACGGGCCTTCTATTTGGCTTGGCCACGTCCGCAGACTTTTCCGTCAGGGTGCCTCCGAACGTTGGGCACAAGTGCGGTCTACTGGGGGCAGTCTCGGATTGTGAGGGTTCGTCTACAGCGTTACCAAATCAACGTCTTCGTACCATGGAGCGTTCGCGCGCATATTACGGTGAATCTTGGTGAGGGCATCGATGATCTTCGTTCGGACAGCTAATGCGTCGCTGATCTTGATCGTCCACTCCCTTGTCCAGAATTCCGGCGTTTGGTAGCGGAGAATTTGGTGTGCGTGGTCGCGCACCTGCTCCGGATCGCTCACGTCCAGGTCCCCGGCATAGTCATACTTCGCGATGAGCGCGTCTGTCATGAAAGAGGTCATCGCGATGATCCCAGACTTCGATAGCAACTTCGAGTTCGGCTCCCAGAGCGGTACCCATGTGCCCTCTTTTAGGCACGACCAAATCGCATAAAAGAACTCACAAAGCGCATCATCAGACTTGAGTTCACGAACCTCCTTCTTCTGGATGACCGTGATAGCGTTTTCGATCGCTGCCGGGGAAATAAACCGCCCACCGGGCGGCTCATCGGCCGCGACGAGCGCGATCATCCCCCGGAATGGGCTGTCCTCATCAGTATCCATAATGCCGACGTACGGCAGGTTCGCGTGCAAGGTAAGACGCGCCGTCTTCAGCCGCACGGCAAGATCACCTTCAGCATAGTCCAGCGCGAGCGTGCGGATGAGGTCCGGCTGTATGGGTGTCACCTTGTTGTTAATGACAAGGAACTGAAATGCGGTCTCCAAATCGTCGGCATTGAGCAATGCGACAACGTTCACCGGGCAGGCGGCATCGAATGCAGCAATCCCAAATAGGCGATGCTGGCCATCGATGATCAAACCCGGCTTCTGGTCCTCGGTGGCGTTCTCAACGACGTCGAGCGTGATGGTGCTGAACTGGTTCGCGCCTTCGATAGCGTGGATCTGCTCAGGCGCGACACGTAGCGTGATCGTAATCGCTGGGGCAACCGTATTTCGCGGGTCTTTTGCGAGGAAGTTGCTCAGCGCAGAGAGCTTCGACTTGTTAAGCGCACGCTGAGTGCCCTGGACGTTCTCGTTCCGACGACGAATCCCGGCCCATTGGGTAATCTCTCCAGCTGGAGCCGCGAACAGCGCAAACCGCGGCCCAGCGCCATTACGTCGTTGATCCACAATGAGGCAAGGAATGGTGAATATCGGCATGTATGTGAAACTGCTCCTTCAGGATACTTCCAGGCTCGCTCGGTGAATTGCCAGGTTGAAAAAGTCGCCGAGATCGTCCGCATCGATGAGACGTGGCGACTCCCACGGTCTGAGAATGAGGTACGCCTGCTTGAGGCTGATGTTGCGCTGTTGTGCGAGCTTTTTCGCAGCGAGCTGATGCAGCGCAAACCGTTGGCTTCCGTCAACTGCCGTGTACTCGCGATCGCTTGGCGCAAAGCCCAGGATGAGCGACTGGACGTTTGGCATCGCCCATGTCGCAAAGTCACGCTTTCGCTGGCTGTTGCATTTTCCACAGGCCGGCAACCAGTTGTCAGGAATACTGTCCCCTCCGAAACGCTGCGGCCAAATGTGCTCCAAGGTGAATTTGGCGTGGGCGTCTTGCTCCGAGAAATCGAGCCCGACGCCGCACAGGTAGCAACGACGATGTTCCCGATCGGCCCAAGCTTTGAACGTGTTTCGCTCCTTGGTCGTTGCGTCCCCCTGCGCACTCCCCACGGCCCGAAGCGCATTCCGCAAGAGGTCACCGCACAAGGACTGCCGCACCGACAATCCTTCTCGCAAAAAATCCAATAACTCCTTCTCAAAACTCGTGTCCTGCAGGGAACGCGCGGGCCGCTCACCCGAAGCTCGCAACAGCGACGTGCCGGCCGCAACGATCCTGCAGGTCAGATTGACGACCGTGATTTCGTGGAAGAAGTCGCACAGCACATCGCCGCGGCCCGTACACGTCAACTCCGCGGAGAACTTGTCCCACGCGGCACGCGACAGGATCCGGTCCTGGATGAAGTAGGCGAGTTGTTCACCGGCCGTCTTAATCTCGTATCTCATTGAGGGACCACACGCATAGGAACTGAAGGGGGCGAGCGGGGCTCAAAAGGATCGGCCTAAATCGCACGGTATCTCACTATCCCACGGGATGTAGGAGCGGCGCCACACACTCTCTTTGTGCCGAAACCACCCTCGCGAACGTTGGTCGGTCTAAGCTTTGCCGGCGAGGATGACGGCCGCGTTCAAGCTATTGCAATCAATGGAATACGACCCAGGCGGGTCAATACTTTCCGCAAACTGTAGAGATGTTTGCGCAAACAAGACAAAAAACTATTGACAGAGCGGGGCAAGGCCGTCTATACTCCAGTTGTTTGTACAAACACTTTATGAATCTTCGCAAACGAAACCGCAGAAGCCGCAAACAAGATGCTCTTAACATGCCCGGTATCACCCTCCACGGAACGGTATGGTACCGCCGGGGATGGGCGCTTTCGATCCCTAGAGACCCGGGCGTGTACCTGATTCACGATCTGCGCGGCGTCCTCTACGTCGGGCGCACAACGAACTTGCTGCAGCGCTTCGAGCAGCATTACCACACCACACACAGCCGACTGCTCGCCCAGGCGATCGCGCGGCCGGTGGGATTGACCTGGTTTAGCTGGCGCACGACGGCGTCAATGGCGGAACAAGAGGAGCTCGAACGCGAGATCATCCGACGATTCCACCCTCCCTGCAACCAACTTCTGTACGAACAAAAAGGAGCATAACTTATGGCACAGATCATACCCTGCCTTCGCGGCAAGATGGGCAGCACGGACTTTTACTGCGCGAAGATGACAGCTCGCGAACTCGTCAACTCAGCGCGACCGGCAAGTGAAATCGATGAATGGGCCGGAATGAGCATCGAGGAGCGTATGCAGCGCGAGGTCCACCTAAAGCGTATCCGGGAGGAAATCATCCCGTACCTCACGAAATCGGCGGATCGCCTCTTCGGCGCGGTCATCCTGCTCGTGTACAAGGGTGAGCTAACGTTCGAGGGCATCTCGACCGTCGGCGCCAAAGTCCCGGCGGCATACAAGACGGTAGCGGACGACATCGGCTTCCTGATGATTGACGGCGGCGAACTCATCGTCCTCGACGGCCAGCACCGGCTCGTCAGCCTTCGTGAGATTATCCAAGGCAAAGACGTCGACGGCGAGTTCGTCAGCGCCGTCCCGAATGACGAAATCAGTGTCATCTTCATCAAGCACGAGACCAGCGAGAAAACCCGGCGCATCTTCAACAAGGTGAACCGGTACGCCAAACCGACGAGCCGCGGCGACAACATCATCACGAGCGAAGACGACGGGTACGCCATCATCACCCGCCAGCTCCTCGACACTGGGGCACCGCTGGGCATCAAGGCCGGGAAAGACCTCATCGTGAACTGGAAGAGTAATACGCTCGCCGCCAACAGTCCCCAGCTCACTACCATCAGCGCGGTGTACGAAACCGTCAAGGATATCCTCGACCATCACCGCATCAAGGATTTCGACGAGAAGCATCGCGTGAACCGCCCCAGCGAGGACGAACTCACCATGGCGTACGAGCACGCCGAGCACTGGTGGCGCAAAGTCCTCGACGGTCTCACGCCGTACCACGAGGCGCTGGCAGACACGAACCAGATCCTCACCATGCGCAAGCAGGACCAGCCGTACTCGCTCCTCTTCAAGCCCGTCGGACAGATTGCGCTCTTCAAGGGCCTCATCAAGGCCGTGGAGCGTGGCACCGCCATCGACCAAGCCGTGGAGCGGGCCAACGAGATCGGGTGGAGCATCACCGCAGATCATTGGCGCGAAATCATCGCCAAACCCGACGGGAAAATCATCGCGCGCGCGGAGGCATACGAGCTTGCCGCTGAACTCATCGCCTACTTCATCGCACCCGAGAAGATGGACGATCAACAGCTGGACGCACTCCGGCGGAAGTTCAACGAAAAACGCGGTTATAACTACGACGACCCGAAGAACACCGCCGAGCCGGAGGAGCTTCCGCCGCCGGTCACCGCGACCGCTACCACCCAACACTAAATACTGCAACTTTGAGGGGCGGCTGGCGGCTGCCCCGCCTTCTTGCAAGGATACTTCCCGATGACTGATGGATTGCTCAACCTGCTCAAGCGCTTCGCACAGCTCAAGCGTGCGCCGAAGACGACGCGCGCCAACTACCCGGCCGGCCGCGCGCCGTACAAGCCCATCCTGCTCCTAGCCGTCCTGCGCCGGCTGCAGCAGGGCCGCGAGCCATACACCAACAACAGCATGGCGTTCGAGGATTGCGCCAAGGACTTCGGCACGCTCTATCATCGCCTCTTTGGGCACGACCAGGACCCGGAACCGAAGGTCGTCCAGGCATTCTGGTACCTCGGCACGGGCTCGCCACACGTGTGGGACCTCCACCCCCAAACAGGCAAGGAGGACGCCCTTCTTGCACTTATCGAGGGGCGGGTGCAAGTAAAGACGGCGCGCAAGCTCACCACGCACGTGAGCCACGCGTCCTTTCCGCCGGCAGACTGGGAGCTCCTCACGGACTCGGACGTGCAGGACGTGCTCATCGCATACCTCATCAGCGAGCATTTCAGCGACGTCCAGCGCGAACTACAGCGACTCTAACCCCGATGGCTTCTGTTCGATGACGTTGTGGTCGTCAATTCTGACTCGCCGCGCAGCGAGGGCTGCATGCCACCGTTCGCGCGAACCAATACGATCAGGATGCTGGTACAGTCCGACCGCTTCCTCCGCCCGCGTCAACGCTGAGAACATCTCACGGTTTGGGTAGTCTTCAGGCACGAACTCCTCTTTCCGGTGCAGGATGGGCGGGTCGGGGTCGTCGGTGAAGTCCCGGTACTTCAGGTGCAGTGAGCGCAGGTCCACGCGGACGGACGTCACTAAACACGGGTGGGCGTCACTATCGAAGGTTGGGTACGCGAGGTAGGAAATCTTCGGCTCGTGCCGACGCAGTTTGATAACCGTGGTGCCCTCAACTAGACCAGCGAGGACGCGTGCGCATCCCTCGTACACGCGTAGTGTGGCAGGTAAACGGTTCATGGTGCTTGCGTGCACGTACAGCGCAGTCGGCATGAGCTTTCCAAAAGCTGCACTCGTCGCTGCGTCATTCACCCGCTCCATGTTCCCGGCCGCAAACAAGAGGTTGTCCCCGTCCTCGCACGCACGTCTGTACGTGGTGAAGAACGCCTTGATGTCGCGCTGGATCGCCGACGGAAGTCTGCCAAATGGCGGTCGACGCGGGAACCGCCCGAGTGCGACGTACACCAGAAGGTCGTTGCGCCGCTCCGCGGTAATCGCCTCCCAGTGCTCGACGCCCGTTACGCGGCGGACGACCTGGAAGGCCCGCCGTATACTTCCAAACGCGCCCGCTAGATCGGTCCCGACGGCGAGCTCATCGGGCTCGGGCAGCCGTCCGCGCTCCGCGACGAAGTACATCAGCTCCTGCAAGATGCCCTGGTGCTCCTCGAAGAGCCGGTCGCTCTGCCGGATGCGCGGTGCCGCGACCCTCCGACGGTACCGGGAGGCGATGTACGCCTCACGCGCTCCAGTATCGCGAAAAACATAGAACACGCCCGGTGCTGCCGCGACCGGCGGTTCGCCGAGGGTATCATTCACCCATTCCCGAAGTTCGTGCTGCTCGAAGAATTTCTGAAACGTCTGTAGCCGCGTGATGTAGCCGTCCTCGAAGGCCGCAAACTTAGCGTCGTGCTCTGCCTTCAGTCGAGCTGCAATTACGAGTACGCCCCGCGTATACGCCCACGCGTCGCGCAGTGCCGCAGCGCGCTCATCGGGTCGTTCCACGACGTTCACGACGTACCCGAGATTGACTACATCCGCTGACCGCTTCTCGGCGAGCGGCTGGTGGGCTGGGTCCCACCCAAATGATCTGATGCCGGCATCCTGCAGGCGGCGGACGTCGTCACCAAGGCCGCACCCGTAGTCAAACACCTCCGCGGTGGGCGTGACAATCCCATCGTGGAGAGCAAGACGGACCGGTCGGGAGAATTCCATCCGTCGAATCGCTGTTCGGTCACGCAAAATCACAGGCGTCACCCTGCGGATTGTCAGGCCACAGAGCGCTGGAGGAGGTCCGCGATGCTCTTGAGGCGCTTGTCGCTCGCGAGGTGCGCAATGCCGCGGTGTAGGTGTAGGCGGAACTGCGTCGCGAGCACCTCGTCCGAGGACCCGAGCCCGTCCCGCTCGCAGCGCTGCTTCAAGAGGCCCAGGTAGAGCTCGTCATATGCACCCCCAAAGACCTTCCACGTCATATCGACGGTGCTATCCGTGGGAATCTTGCTCGGACTCGGCGCCGAGGACTCGGCGAGCGATAAGCAGAATGCCCAGCGGCACAGCACGTTCCAGTGCTGAATACCGGTAATGCGTTTCAGCTTGATGAGCTGGTCCCTCGCCTTCTCCGAGACTTTTACGTGCTCAAGCGGCATTGACATCCTCCGGGGGAAAATAGCCAGTGGTCACCGTGCTCGAACGTGCTCCCTCATCGTACTGGACGAGGTACGAGCGGCCCACCGCGGGGCGAAGCGCGTCGAGGTATTCGCCGCGAATTTCCTCATCCGTCGAGAGGAGGAGCACCTGGTGGCTAGCGTTTGGGAAGTACCGCTCGACAAGGTGCCGCCGGTGCGTAGAATCGAGGCGGCCTAAGGGCGTATCAACCACCGCTGGAAGCGCACGCCGAGCGGCTTTCGCCAACCCCCAGAGAAGGGAGACCGCAAGGAGCTGCCGCTCTCCTGCGGACAGCCGCGCGGACGAGACCACGTTCTCGTCCGCGTCGCGTAGCTCAAGAGCATAGTTGCTTGGGTCAATGCGCAACGCGGCAACGAGCGTCTGCTTGCGCAAGAGGTGCCGAAAGCTCTCCTGGACGCTCTCCTGAATCCTCGCGAGGTGCTGCGTCACGACCCGATCACGAAACACCTGCAGAGTTTCTTGCGCACGGCGTGCATGGTCCTTTATTCGCGACAAATCCTCCCGCTCCAGCTCGCGACGGGTTGCTTCTTCACGTGATCGCTGCAACATCGCCTCTTTGCGGGCCAGCTCGTGGTCGATGCGAGCACGCTCCTCCTTGAGCCGCGAGTGCGCCTGCTCAAGGCCATCGCGTTTCGCGATGAGATCCTCGCGTTCACGCTCGAACGGCGCGATTGCGTCCTCCTCGGGCACCGTGCTCAATTTTCGTTCAACGCTAACGAGCGCGTGCGAAAGCTCATTGCGCCGGTGCAGGAGCTCCTGAATCTTCTCACGCGCGCCGTCGAGACCCGTGGCTTGCAGGCCGTGCAAATGGCTCTTCGCGTCATCGCTGAGCATGAGGTACCGGTACAGTGCGCGCTTCGCCGTACGCTCTTGACGATCTGTTTCGAGAAACCCGGACACGGTTTGCGTCAAGCTGCGACTTGCGCCGAGCGCTACCAGGCGCGCCACGAGATCGTCGTCGCGCTCACGCAAGACCCCATCCAGGATGCTGGCCTCGACGCTCTTGCTCTCGGCCCGTGCCTGCTCCTGCATGCCGGCCAGCAGGTCCGAAACGAGCAACAGAGGCGCCGCGCCCGCGGCGATCTCGCGCAAGGAGGCATCGAGCACGTCGAGTTCCTGCACAATCAAACGCTTGTTGCTCTCAAGGAGGTCCTTCTGGTGGAAGAGTTCGCCACCTTCGGCGTGCAGCTTCTCGGTAACTTGGTCCAAGCGATACTTGACTTGGTCGAGCTGCGACTGCAATCCAGCAATACTCTGAACGAGTTCATCGCGCCGGGTCCGCAAGGACCGCACCTCCTCCTCGGCGCTCGCAAGCGCGACTCCTGAACCGTCCTCGACTTGCAGCAGCTTCTCCTTGCGCGTCACGACCACGCTTAAGTCATCCTGCAAGCGGTCAACCAGGTCCAAGCCTAGCAGGGAGTGAATGCCCGACCGGAGCACATCCGCCGCGCTCGCGACGTCAGCGAGAGCCTCGATTTTCTCGCCATCGAAAAAGAAGAGGTGTGACAGCCGCGACGGGATGAACTCCTCGGCGTACTCGGCCCAGGACTCCGAGACGGTGCGATCATGATTGCCATCCACGTCCACGTCAACGGCTTCTTTCATGCCGCCGCCATTGGGGTGCCAGCTGCGCACGACCCGGTACGATTGCTCGCGCCCGTCATTGACGTGGTGAAAGTGCAACTCTACCTTTGCGCCACCTGCGGGGTCGGCGTACCTGTTCATTGTGAGCCGCAGGAAGTCCTCGTAGCTGCCACTGCCGCGATTCGAGCACCGAGCACGCTTGCCGTAGAGCGCGAGCTGTAATGCGTCGAGCACGGTTGTCTTGCCGGCACCGTTCAAACCTCCAAAGAGGATAATGGGCCGCTTTCGTGACGGTGGCGTGAGCTTGATGACGTGCTTACCGCGGAAGGCACCGAAGTTTTCAAGGACCAGCTTATCGAGCGTCACTGAACAACCTCGGTGCTCAGTGCCTGTTGTCGCCGTCGCGCGCGTTCGACCGCGTCTTGTTCGTCGTCGTAGAAGCTGCGCCGAATCGCGTCGTCTAGCGCTTCG
>Ga0187893_10014419_pt1 | contig 10789 bp, 10 predicted proteins | sample MA1701074metaG_FD_139574 | JGI IMG/M metagenome (GOLD analysis project Ga0187893, IMG submission 139574) | White microbial mat communities from a basaltic lava cave in the Kipuka Kanohina Cave System on the Island of Hawaii, USA - MA170107-4 metaG ...
ACTTTGGGAGGGATCTGGGTTTGCGTCCCGTCATAAATCCACTGAGCGGCGTTGCTACCATCGCCGATACCGGAATAAACCAACCTTGTGGCTGATATTGCGGCACCGAATTGCCCGCTAGGCAATTCCGTCGTTTCCGACGGGCATAGGTCGTAGTGGCTGGACGCGGGCTTCGCATAGGCGCCGCCGCCCTGGGGACAACTGGGGAACGGGTGTCCATGTCGCAAATGCTCCCGTAGTCGCTCGATCGGTGGCTGACATTCGATGAGCGCCTCGGGACCGTTTGGGTTGGCCATACACAAGAGCACCTGGCAGCCCCATAGGTCCTCTGCCACCGTGTAGAAACTTATGCAAGCCGCTACCAAAAAAACCGCACATCCAAGCGATGCTTTCATGTTGCCCTCCTGCCCGTGTCCGTCGTGTAGTCCTGCCGGCCTTCAGCCACGCTCCATCGTGGGCGATTCTCGGCCCGAGTCGCCACCGGGGTTGGCCCTTGTATTCATACGATGGGCTTCACGACCGGGAGTGCGTGTCCGCGGTTCGCGCAGCTTGGGCGCCGGCACCGGTACCTCGTGCTCGATCGCGTGGCTCATCGCGTTGCGCACCAACTTCATGAACCGGCCCCGTTCGGCCTCAGCGGAGAGATGCTTGGCAGCGAAGAGTTCAGCCACACGAATTGTTGCCATCGCACCGGCGAGCTCCGGATGTCGCTGTGCAACCTCTTCCTTCGTGCGTCCTTCGTCTCTCAGAGCTTGCGCACGCATGCGTTGCCGTTCGAAGTATTCCCGCTTCTCCACCAACCAGGTCTTGCGGTGCCTGGTGACCTCGCGCTGGCCAATCACCCGCCCCACATCGTCATATACATCGTCTTTAACGGCGACCGCTTGAGTGCCTCGAAACTCCACGCCAATCTCATCGCCGATTTGCGGCCGGGTAGTGGACCCGGAAAAAGCTCGCTCCAGATCCACACCCCACTGCGTTCTTGGCCCTGACGCGGTCTCCAGTTTCACAAAGTAGGACCGCGCCTTCTGTTCATCGAACTGATAAGGCGCCGGCCCGTGATCAACGAGCTTTCCCACTACCGTCTCTGTCTTCCCTGCCTTCATGCCAGAGGCAGGACGGGTCTTCGTTGAAGAGGGCTCGCCTACGGAAGCGCTGTCCGCGCGTCTCCGGAGAGTCTCCCCAATCTCCTGGCCACGCTCTTGACTCTCGCGGCGTACCTCGTTGGGTGCTGTGGGGCCTGCCGCGGGCGAATCGCGCTTCCCGGTCTCGCGCTCTGCTTCAGCGCGTTCCACGTCTGTCGGACTGTAACCACGCACGGGGAGTCCTTGCCGCGTCGCTTCGCGCCATATCAGGCGGCGGAAGCTCTCGGTGCCATTCACGCGGATCGCCTCCCAGCCCCGAGCATGCGCAATCGCCACCAGGCTGCGCACGACTTCATGATTCTCGCTTGCCGCCTTGAGAGACGTGCCACGGTCCATGAATGCGAGGGACCGATCAGGGAAATAGAATTCATCGTCCACCCGCAAGAAGCGATGAATAATCGCCTCTGGGATGGCACGGGGTTGCGCTAGTCTTCGCGCTTCGGGCGAGGCGGCTGGCAACGCCGACATCTCCGTGGCTCCGGTCTCGGTTGGCTCGGAAGGTAAAGGCCGCTCTTCGGCGACCGCCACCGATTTTGCAGATTCAACTGCGGGTTCTACCTGTTCTTTCTCAACTGACAGCCTATCGCGCGCGATAATGTTTTCTTGGATATGCGGTTTGTCGCCTGGCAAGGTGGCTTGGCGGAAATGAAGCGTGCGACCGCGCAACTCCCCCTTGATGCGCTCTTGGGTACCCTCCTTCCGCTCCGCGGCGGCCTGCTCGATCACAGTCAGGTTCTTGTCGCCGAGGACCTCGACTGCCTCTTCGCGAGTGAACGTTGCCAGCGCGATTTGGCTACGCCCGATGATGAAGCGCAACTGGACCCCGTTAAGCCGGCCAGAGTCCAGGTCCGCCTCGTACGCAATCCTCGTTATCCACGTTCCATTGATGCTGAACCCGCCCGTCTCTTTGAGATTCGCCATGATGCTCCCTGACTTGTCTGACGCTAATTAGTGAAGGCTTCCAGGAAACGATCCACCGCGCTTTGCATCTCGTGATCGGCAAGCGCTCGTCCCTGGGGGATCACCACATCATCGAAGTTAACCGAGAAATCTTCCAGGTCGAGCTCGTCAAGCCGGGCCACGTCCGAGGCATCCACCGGTCGTACTGACACCTCGAGGATCGAATCGAGCCCGATTGATGAGACTTCGTTTGCGTTGACGAACCTCTCGCGCTCGCCACGGGGCACGGCGGCGATGTCGATGGGCGGAAGTACGGGCGGCGGGGCGAGACGTGCCTTGAACCATTTGTCTTCGAAGTAGCGGATCTTGTGGCTCAGGATGGGGCGCAGGCCTTCGTAGAAGATGATCGCTCGATCGATGCCGATCTCTTTCACTTCCTGCGGCAGCAACAATGCTCTCCTCTGATCGCTGATGCTCACGCTTGGCCCCTTGCCACCGCCGAACGCGGCACGCGAAAGCGTCTTCGCCTTGACCGTCGTGGTCCCCAACTCCTCCGATATTTCTTTGGCATCGGAGACATCCTTGGGCGCATAGACGATACGCGCGGCGAGCGTTTTAACCATGGTCTCCGCCGCATTCTGACCGTACACCTCGCGTAACTGAGACGGAGTCTGAATGACCAGCAGCACGCGCACGTTGTAGCCGGGAAGATAGGAAATCGCTTCGGCCATGATCGGAATACGACCCAATGCGCTGAACTCATCGAGCAGCATCAACACCTGGTGCTTGAGTTCGGGGTTATGCTCGGGCAGCTCGCGAGTTTGAAGGCCGATCGCCTGCTGAAAAAAGAGATTCAACACTGGGCGCAGTCGGTGCAGATCGTCGGGGTTGACGCCCACATAGATCGACATCGGCTCCTTACGCAACGCTCGCAGGTCGAAATCGTTTTGTGAAGTGGCCGCATCCAGCATGGGGTTCAGCCACAGATCCAGGCGACTGCTGAAGGTTTTGCGAATGCTGCTGGCCGTGACGGGAGCGAGATCAATCACATCGTATAGCGCGCGCACGCATTCGGAGGACAGCGCGTGCCCCATACGGCTACGGGCTTCGATGATGCGCTTCCAATGCTTACCGAAGCCCTCATCGTCGTTGGCCATCCCTTGGCGGAGGACCTCGCCGAAAGTGCGCGGCAGACGGGGCGTCTCAAACAGATATAGAGCGACACCTAAGAAGAGCGATCGGGCGGACGCTGACCAGAAGGGATCGACCCCCGGCGGATCCGCATAGAGCATGTCAGCGATGCGCTGCAGATCGTTAATGCGCCGAGCGTGCAAATCCGACACATAGCCAAGCGGGTTCCATCGCGACGTCCCGCCATCCTCGGCGAAGGGATCAAAGAGATGGCAGGCTTGGCTGTTAGCGGCCCGAAACCCCGCTGTGATGGTCCAGTTCTCGCGCTTGATATCCACGCACACGACCGACCCGGGCCAGTTCAGCAGATTGGGGATGACCACGCCGACGCCCTTGCCCGATCGCGGAGGGGCAGCCAGCAACACGCCTTGTTGACCGCCGAGCGTGAGATAGCGGGTTCCGAATTCACCCAGAATGATGCCCTGCTCTCCCAGTAATCCGGCGCGCTTGATTTCGCGGCGTCTGGCGAACCGTGCTTCGCCATGCAGGGGCCGCGGTCGCGGGATCAACAGCAGCATCCCGGCGACGATCACGAGGCCAAAGCCCGCGCAGGAACTCCAGACCAGGGGCCGGCGCACTTCCGGCCGGTCGCCGTAGTAATACCGGTAGCGAATCACGGTGAGCGGGTTCGCGTCCTGAGGCTTGGCGTGTATCGCCCACAGAAAAAAATAGCCAGACGCATACAGGCCGGCCAGTATCGCCAATAACAAAGCGACGACCACCTTCAACGGGCTAGTGGCGGAGTTGGCGCTTGGCATGCGGGTCATACCAGATCTCCTTCACAAAACGCCGGTGGTCCTTCATGCCGAACTGCACAACGATGTCCACCAGCATGAGAAGCAGACTCTTGATGTCTTCGCGGGCGAGGTCCCGCCCGCCCGGGCTTTCCTTCACCAGCAGCATCAACTGCTCGAAGGCGAGTCTGGCGCTGGAGGCGTGCACGCTGGTGATCGAACCCGGGTGTCCGCTGTTGACGTTGCGCAAGTAGTAGTACGCCTCATCACTTCGCAGCTCCGCCAATAAGATCCGATCGGGTCGCATCCGCAGGCAGCTTTCCAGGAGTTGTTTCGGTGTCACATGCGCCTGCCCCTGACCGTCCTTGGAGTAGTACAAGCGCACGTGATTCGGCTGTCGATCTAGGACGAGCTCTTGGGCATCTTCGATGGTGATGAGACGCTCCTCGGGTGGAATGTCGAGGATGAGACCCTTCGTGAACGTGGTCTTGCCGGAGCCGGTCGGTCCGGAGACGATGATGTTTTTCCGCGATTGGACGGCGAGGCGCAGAAAGGCCTGGTACGAGCGTTTCTCCAGTAGCGCGAGGAGTTCCACTTCAGACTCGTCGAGCGCGTCGGAAGCCGGGACGCACTGGTCGAACAAGCCTCCTGCGGCTAGTTCGGCCACGGTGCGCACGCCTTCGGAGGGACGGCGAATCGTGATCGAAACACAGTTCCCTGTCGTTGCAGGCGGCAGCACGATCTGGATGCGTTCACCCTTTGGGAGCGACCCGGAGAGAATGGGCCGCTCTGCCGAGATGCTCTGCTTCGTGGCATTGGCGACGAGCTTTCCGAGCCGGATGCACCAATCGAAGTCGGCAAATGGAAGCGCCATGCGCACCCACCCGCTGCGTCGCTCGACGAACGCCTCCCCCGGCCGGTTGATGCAAATTTCCGTCACGTCTGCATCCTCAAGCAAGGGCCGCAACGCCCGCAGCGTGAGCTCAAGCGACGACACCTCCACTTCGCTGCTGGCGGGTGCGCCGAGTGTCGGGCTCATTGCGCTGCTCGCGGGCCAAGGGCATAGACCGAACGGAAATCCAGATCGCGCGCAACGAACACTTGAATGCGTTCGCCTTGATTTTTCACAACCGTTGGCGGGATGTTGATGGTACTGCGCAGCACCTCGGTCAAAACATCATGCGAGCCCTGTGTGTTGTAAACCACGGCAGACCCGCCCGAACTGCTGTTCTGCGATCCAACCGCAGCCTGGATGGCACCATCAATGACAGAGATAAGGATTGCTGCGCCGAACCGCTGCCAGAAGTGAGTGTCGACATATCCCGGCAATCCCGAGCGTCCTAACTCATCGGTACCAGGAGAGGCCAGTTGAACCACGACCCCGGCGGGCGACCGTGCTTCGGTCCACAGCACGAACACGCGCGCCTGTCCCAAGCGGGTCTCGCCCCGTGTTTCGCCAACCAGTTTGCTCCCCCGTTCGAGCAGAACCACGTGGCCATCCGCACCAAAGATGTCCATCGCCGTGACGCACGTCGTCATTCCCGGCAACTGGGAGTCCAACGCCGTCTCCAAGGTACAGTCGATGAATGCGCCCTTGGGCAGCAGCAGTCGCTTCGTCGGCAGCACCTGGGCCTGAACAGCAGGCGTCGGCGTGGCCTGCATCAAGCCGCCAAGAGATGAGGTCCCTGCACCGCCGCCTGACGCCGATGCGGCGCCAACTAGCACAGGCATACTCGCAAGGGACTGACCGTCAGAAGTCTGACTCGGCGTTGCGACCGTTGCGCCGTTGCCCGGCGCAACGCTACCGCTGGCTGAAGAGCGGTACAGCACCGGACCATTCAGAAGACGGAGCGTCGCAATCTCCTCGGGCGAAAGTGGCGGTTGAGACCCCAACTGCGGTGCGCCCGGCGGCCCGTTTGTTTGAGCGAACCCATTGGCCGGCAGTCCCGCACTGGCTTCGCTCCTCGCCCGCGGGACCATCATCTGGGGTTGCTGTGGAAGGTCCGGCGCAGCGCCCAACACGTGAGCGGCGAGCGTCGGGGCACTAGTTCGTTGAGGTGGCTCGATCGGCGCGAGCGGCGGAAGTTTCATTTCGCCCGCGGCTTTGGACGCGGCCCCATCCTTGACGCGTTGATCCTCATCCGCGCGCCGCTTGAAGGCAGTGGAGTAGTAGTAACTCAGGAAACCGAGTCCGAGGACGACCATTACACCGATGGCCAGGGCATTCGTCACGCGCGCGTGGATGGATCGTTCGCGGTTGACCGAGGGAATGCCACGCTCACCTCTTACGACCTCCGAAGCAGTGTCCGTTTGTGGGTCTGCACCTGTACGTTCGTTACGACTGCCGAGTTCCGCATCGTCCTCTGCGGCGTTGCTCAGCAGACCGGGTCCGTTGCCTTCCTCGGCGATCGACCCTACCGCCTGCCCGGTATCAGGCTGCGCTCGTTGCGGCCCGCGCAACCGATCCATGAAGCTCATTGGCCTTCTCCCCGCGTTTGGCGATGCACCTCGGGCGACACCGTTCCGCTCTCGAGCCGGAGACCACCGCCGTCGAAGGCCTTGTTGACGATGCAACCGACCAGTTGGCCTCGACGCACGATGAACTGTTTGGCGACACGATGAATCACGACCTCGTCACGCTCGATGTTAAAGTTGATCAGCGATTCGCTCTTGTCGTCGTTCTTAACAAAAATCGCCGGCAGCTCGGACCGGGCGCCAAACCTAATCCGGGTTTTCACGCCATCGTCGAAGGCGCTCATGGGACGAATAGCGGGGCTGCCGCAGTACCAGTACGAAGCATTCTTCGGCCGCTCAGCGTCTGCCTGACGCAGTCGTTCTTCGGTGCGCGTCTTCTCAAGTTCGATGGCAGCGATCTTGGCTTCCTCCTGAGGGTAGGTGAACCGCAGGGAATAGATCACGTCTTCCGCCTGAGGCTCTGGCGTCTTGTGCAGCGCCGTGTAGTCGAAATGGTAGTGCCGCAGATTGGTGAGGACAGTCAGATTGGTCCCAACTCTCTCCTGCTTGGGTTTGATGAACAGATTGTTCTTCTGTGCACCCACATCGACGCCGCCAATGTCGCCGGCACCGAGGCTGACGAACTCCTCACTTTCCGCGAACTGCAAGTGGATCTGATAGCCCACATAGCCTCGCAGCTTGTAGACCTCGTCGGGATCGTAGGAGACTATTCGCACGCGGCTGTCGACTTGTCCTTGCGCCGGAACTCTCTCTGCGCGGGATTCTGTCGAGAGTTCGGCCACCAACGCACTTCCCGCGAAGAACGACATCGCGCAGACCAGTGTCCGGACGACTCTCATCGCTTGTCTCCTTGCATCATGGCGGGCGGCGAGGGCTCGACTACGACTTCGGGTTCGCGACGGTAGTCCACGACGCGAAATCCCAGCGGGTTATGAGCGCGGTCCTTCAGATCCTCAGCGGGCCTAACGTAGGCATACTGGATCGTTGCGATCCAATGAGTGGCCAGCTCTGGGCCTGTTCCCCCTGCGCGTGAAAACTTGATGAACCGAACTTGCGCGAGGTCGTGCAGCCCGTTGGCGCGCTGGAAGAAGCTCACTGACTTCACTTGCACTCGAACGGTCGTGCCGTCCTTGTAAAGGTTCACCGGGGACTGCGGGCTATTGGCATCCCAAAGCTGCATCCATTCCTGATTGAGTTGGGGCGAATGAAAGGCTCCGACTTCCTGATAGTCCCTTTCCGCCAAGGCATAGACGTAGCGCTCGCGAAGCGTGATGTAATGCGTAAGGAAGTAGCGGCTAACAAGTTCCTGCTCGGATCCCTTCGCCTCGTGCTCGGGCACGACGTCCACTACGCCGGTGGTGTTGTCCACTCGGATCACGAAGGGCTTCACCGTTTTCAACGGCATTAGCGCGAGCAGCGCCCCAATAGCCAGCGCTAGCAGAAACAAGGAGACACCGGCCACGCGCCAGGCGCGTCTCTCGGATCTCGCGAGCAGGAGCCCGCGATCTCTGTCCCAGGACGCGGCCTCCGAGAAATACTGCCCAAGCTCAAGGTCGCGGTTCATATCTAGTCTCCTTCTGAACCGCGCGGCTGTCGCCATTGATCGGCGTGAGCACGCCGGTGCACTCGGGCGGCAACGGTGGTGTGGTGGCACACCCACTGACTAGCCACGCAAGGATCAACAGCACAGAGTTTCTGGACATACGTCCCCCTTTAGGCGCTCGTAGCTCACTTCAACCGCGCAGGCAGCATTACGGTGTCACGAGACACCCTGTTTCCACGCCCGATCCGCGGCATGGCGACCCCAGTCAAGGCCTGGGCTCCGCGCTTGGTCAGATAACCCGCCTTGCGGCTCAAGCTGTCCCAGCGAGTAGTCTGAATGTCGGCCAGTCCGCGCGCGTACTGACCACCTCTGCGCGCCGACGCTCCGAGTGCCCAAGCCATCGTGCGGCTGACTGCACCGTAGGTGCTCAAGGCAATTCCGCTAGCGAGCCCCGCCGCCATGGGCATGACCTGGCGCATCACCAGGAACACCATAACCGCGAGCAACAACATATCGACAGCGTCGGCTATCCGGATCCCCGCCCCGAGGGACGCTGTGTCGGCAGCAAACTTCATCAAGGCGGATAACATCAACGATGTGACCGCAACTGCCAACACGGTGATCAGCGCGTAGTTGGCAAGCTGTGCGATCCACGCCTCGAAAAATCGCTTCGTCGTGTCGAAGAACAAGCTGATGATGAAGAGCGGGCCTAGCGCCAACAGCACGGCCAGCGCGATCTTGGACAGCCCGATGAGAAACATCGTGTAGAGACAAGTCAGTCCCATGATGATGTACACCAGGTATCCCGCAACATAGAACGCGAAATCCGCGCTGAACAAACTCCCCTTCGCGAGGAATTGATCGGCCACTGCAGCGCCATTGATCCAGATCGTATCGAGCGTGCCGACCGTGCTCGGCGAGCCCACAAGAACCGCCGCCAACTGACTCGGTGCGGTGTAAAAGGTATTGGTGATGACCGTGTTGTAAAGCCACAGGCGGATACCAATTCCCAGGATCGCGATTATCGTAAAGATTCGCACTGCCCCGCTGACGAGGGGCTCCTGGATCATTCCGCGCAGATGCATGTAGCCCCAAATCATCACGTAGATGGTGGCAATGGTGACGGCCGCCGGCTCCAGCACCAACGCAACGGCGGCGACCTTCACTCCGATATAGGTCGCCAGTTGCGTGTTGAGCCACGACCAGAAGTTCGCAAAGAATCCCATGTCATACTCCCTGTCGAAACTGAGTTCTTACCGCGGCGTATCTACTGCTTCTTCTCCGACCCGGGGAAGCTTGGATGCCTAGCGTCTTTGTATGTCCCGATGTCCTTTCTCACACGCTCCTCCTTCTGTTCGCGTGCAGCCGGAGCTTGGATCGCCGGCACCGCGACTTGGATCTCGCGTTGATGGATGAAGTAATACCCGCCACCGGCGACGACTCCCAGAGCGACCAGAACGGTAATAACGACTGACAACTTCATGATCGGACCTCCTTAAAACCTAGGATGATTTGCTGTGCCGTAACTTCCCACAGCGTTCAACGACTCCTCGCGGATGCGCTGCTGCTGTGCCCACTGATCTGCTTGGGCACTTTGGAATAGGACGTGAAGTTTCGTTTGCTCGTTCTGGAGCATCGCCTGCTCTGCAGCGATGCGTCCCTGAAGGTCCTGGATCGCCTTGCTGTCCCGCGCCCCACCGATCGCGTTGATGAGTTGCTGAATCGCGGTGAAGCGCTGGCTGGTGTTCTGGTACGCCGCCTGACTCATCACCTGCATCATCGCCGCCGACTTGCGACCCTGTATCAGGATTTGCTGCTGTCGAGGCGACAGGCTATTGACCTGCGTTTTGGACAACACCGCATTGGCGTTCATCACTGCCTGCACCTGAGCGGCGAGGCCGCTGTAAGTTGCGTTGGCGTTATTGATCACACCGATCATCTCGTTCCAATCGGGCGGCAGGTAGTTGCGCAGGCTTCCGGCGAGCAGGTTTTGCATCCCTCGCGGCCCGGTAACCGCTGCGTAGGTCTGCTGTAGCTGATCAACTTGGTTCTTCATCAATTGGATCTGTTGAATCCAGTACTGCATCTGCTGGATCAACTGCATGAGCGATGCGATATCGATCACCGGAATACCTTGGGCACGAGATGCACTCATGGGCATAAACGCCAGCAAGGATGCAAAAGCGACCGTAACCAGATGTTTTCGAACCATGACGGATCTCCTCTCTCCTGGAGTTAGCGAGCCTCTCGGAACCGGGGCAGCCATTGGGCGGGTTCCGGGCCTACCGCGGCGATTATGTGGTTCATCAATTCGACGTTTGCAATCCGTCCCGAGATCACGTCCAGTTCGAAGTCGAAACCCTTGAGATCCAACCGGCATACGACGCTGTGGTGCCCCTGTTTGACCAGGAACATCCGGGAGCCGGGCTCCAACTCCTCCTTGACGAGCTTGAACTCGCGCTCCGTCAAGCCGAAGCCTGCGATGTAGTCCTCTGCATTCCCGTCGGCATTCGGAAAAAACACCTTGGTTGGCGTTTGCTCGATGATCGTCCTGGCGATCGAACTCGACAGAACATCGCTTGGACTTTGTGTGGCAAAGGCGGCCACGCCGTTGAGCTTGCGCCAAGTCTTCAAGCCGTCTTTGGAGAATCCCTCGAATGCGCGGTCGGATAGCATTTTGGCGAACTCATCCATCCAAACCACGAGTCGGCGGCCATCCAGAAGCTGCCGAACCAGATGGAACAGGTACAGGGTCACCGGAGGCCGTGCGATCTCGTTGTCTAAAAAGTCGGTCACGTCGA
>Ga0187893_10014420_pt1 | contig 10788 bp, 7 predicted proteins | sample MA1701074metaG_FD_139574 | JGI IMG/M metagenome (GOLD analysis project Ga0187893, IMG submission 139574) | White microbial mat communities from a basaltic lava cave in the Kipuka Kanohina Cave System on the Island of Hawaii, USA - MA170107-4 metaG ...
GTATTGTATTGTGTCTATGCCTCGTAGTCAATAGCCGTCTTGCGACCATTAAGGTCGCGGCGACAGCGCGAAAATTCATCCTCACTGCTGAAGCAGGAGGCTTTCTTTTCGCAACTTCGGTAAAGGGCAGGGTCGCCCACATAAGCCTGGGCTATCTCAAGGGCTTTGCGAGACACCCGGTTTATCGTCTCATCGGTCAGGTCTTCGGCTATCGAGCAGCCGCGGCGCGCGAAGTTTCTTATGAGCTTGAATCGAATATCTTCATATTTCTGACCGGCGCGCTCGCGGTCAGGGTCGAGCCAGGCGAGGAGGTTGTCGAATGCTTCCTGGGTTAAGAGCCAGTCTTTTTTCTTCACTTCTGTCTGCCCGCCTGTTCGCTGGTTTGGCCTGAAAGAGGTGAACCGCGCTTGTGCGCGCACATTGTACTACCCCAATCAAAGGCGTGCAAACATCGCTCGCCTGCATTTGCCTTGTATCTTCCAAATCTGATTTCTGGAAACGCGGTCGAGCTTGATTGCATCCGGCTCGCTGTAGTTTACTAAGCCCGTAGCGCAATGATTGCGCCAGACTTCATAGCCATTGAAAGAGGAATGATATGTATCTCGAAAAATATGATCTCTCAAATCGCACCGCGGTCATCACCGGAGGCGGGCGCAACATAGGTCTTGCCTGCGCTCGCGCTCTTGCCGAAGCGGGCGCGCGAGTCGTCATCGCGGAAATCGACCGACAGGTCGCTGCTTCAGGGCAAGCCGAAATGAAAGAGGCCGGTTTCGAAACCGATGTGATTCAACTCGATGTCACGCGCCCAGCGGACGTGACGGCAGCCGCCGATCAAATAGCCCATAAGCACGGCGGCATCGACATACTGGTTTGCAATGCAGGCATTGCTTTCAACACGCCCGCTGAAGCGATGACGGACGAAGAATGGCTCAAGGTAATCGATATAAATCTCAACGGCGTGTTCTGGTGCTGCCGCGCTTTTGGCCGTCACATGCTCGGAGCGGGTCGCGGCAGCATCATAAATATCGGCTCGATGTCTGGCGTCATTTCCAACAAGCCGCAGCCTCAATCGCACTACAACGCATCGAAAGCGGCAGTGCATATGCTGACAAAATCTCTCGCCGGTGAGTGGGCCGCGCGAGGCGTGAGGGTCAATTCAGTCGCGCCCACTTATATCGAAACCGAAATGACACGGCGCGGCATGAATAATCCTCAGTGGCTTGCGACGTGGCTGGAGATGACCCCCATGCATAGAGTCGGGCAGCCGCCTGAGATCGCCTCCGTCGTGCTGTTTCTCGCCTCCGATGCGTCGAGCCTGATGACAGGCTCGGTGGTGCTAGCAGACGGCGGCTATACCTGCTGGTGATTTGTTCAACCGAGAGCGCGAACTATTCGGCCTGCGGCGGCTTCGAGCATCTCGTCCTCGCGGGCGAAGCACAATCGCATGTACTTGTCTTCTTCAGGCTCGTCCATAAACGCGCTCCCCGGAACTCCGGCCACCCCCGCCTCGCGTATGAGGAACTCGTTCAACTCAATCGAGTCCTCGAACTGCTCAGGTATTCGCGTCCAGATGTAAAACGTCGAGCGCGACGGATAAACCTGAAAGCCTGTCCGCTCAAGCGCGTCGCACAGGATACGACGCTTGCGCGCGAATTCGAGGCGGAGAGTGTCGTAGTAGCCGGGGATGTGAAGCAGAACACGCGAGAGCGCGTGTTGCAGCGATGTGGGAGTGCAGACGTAGTAAATGTTTCCGAGCGCGCTCAGTTTGTTGACCAGTTCACTCGGCCCGTAAAGATAACCGAGCCGCCAGCCGGAAACCGCCCACGACTTCGAAAAAGAATTCACCGTGATAGTCCGCTCGAATGCGCCGGGAAGCGATGCCGTCGAGATGTGATCCGCTGATTCGAGTGTGAAGTGTTCGTACACTTCGTCCGACAGGATCATCAGATCGAATTCTTCAGCGATGTTGATGATCGATTGAAGTTCGTCGCGGGTGAAGACGCGGCCCGTCGGGTTTGCAGGCGAACTGACGATGATCGCTTTGAGAGGATAGCTCGTGCGATCCCGGCCTTCGCGACAAACGCGGCGGAGTTCGTCCACATCGAGCGCGAGATCGTCGCCGCGAAGACGAACGACATCGACGCGGGCCTCGCAGGTTTCCAGCGTGCGTTTGTGATAAGGATAGTAAGGTTCGAATACTACTGCCGACGCGCCGCGCAAATAAGTATGAGCGGTGATGACCAGTCCGCCTGTCGCTCCCGGCGTGATTATGAGTTCCAAGGGGCGCTTGTCCGCATCGACCGAGATGCCGTTATAAACTTTGATTTTTTCCGCGACCGCACGGCGAAGTTCTTCGACGCCTTCGAAGAAGCTGTAGGAATTAAGCCCCTCGGCGACTGCATGATTGAGAGCGTCGGCCAGCGCCGTGTGGATAGGAATTTCGTTTTGTCCCTGAACTAAATTTCCGCTGGGCGGGATGAGACGAGCTATCTGGCGGATGTCAGGTTGCTGCCTTTTCACTGTCTGCAATTTCTACCTCCATGATGGGTTTATATATGCGAGTCGCCGCCTGAATGAACTGAGAATGGTAAAGGCCGCGCCTGTGACTGTCAAGGTAGGTCACGAAAGGCTTCGATCAGCGAGACAGAATAGCCCGCAGACGGAGCGGATAAAGCGGATTTACACTGATCTGATCCGCGTTGATCCGTGTACTGTTTCCGAAAACTACTTGCTGTCAACGCCCCGAATGAGGCGAGCGAACCTCGACGTTCGCCGATGAAAGAGTCGTTCCCATGACGCGATTGAGTTCCGAAAGAGCTTTGTTGTAATCCGTCAGCGCGCGCAACTCGCGGCCTCGCGCTTCGGACAATGCGTTCTGTCGCTCAAGCACGAGAAACGTAGTCGAAAGCCCCGCCTCGAATCTTCGCTGCTCGCTTTCGCTCTGCTTCTCGGCTGCCTCGCGCGATAAGCGCGCCGTTTCGACTCTTCGCCGCGCGGTCTCGACCGTCTGCAAAGCATTTCTCACTTCGACCTCGATTGACTGCTCAAGCGATTGTCGCTGCACTGTGATCTTTCGCCCCTCGGCCAATGCCCGACCGAGATTGCCCTCTGCCACGCGATTCTTCAGAGGGAAACTCACCGATACGCCGAATCGAAGAGTGCGAAAATCATTCGAGAATAAATTCTCAAGGCTCTGGCTGTATCCTCCAGTCAAAAATCCCGGCAACTGCGGATTCGATCCCGGATCGAGCGGCGGCAAACCCGCCAGATTTGAAAGCAGATTCACCCTCTCCGTGAGCAACGCGGTCGTCGAACCGAAAGGATTGCCCGCAGTCGAGGGCGCGCCGCTCAAACCCGTAGTCGTGTAGGAGGCTATAAGATCGATCTGTGGTCGCGTCTGATTCTCGAAATACTTCACGTCCGCGCTGTTGATCTCTTTCTGCAAATCGCTTTGCGAAACCTCTGGGCGATTGATGATCGCCGCGCGCACGGCTTCATCGAGCGTATAAGCGAGCGCGCTCTCGTCAGGCGTATCAGTCGGTATGATTGGCTGCGACCACTCACTGGATTTTCTGTCGCCGAGCATCAACTGCTTCAACGCATTTTCGGCCCGCGTGATGGAATCAATCGCCGCAAGCACGTTTTCTTTTCTTCGCTCAAGTTCGACCTCGACCGAGACGACTTCAATCGGCGCAAGCACGCCCTCCTGCACTTTTCTTCGGTTCTGTTCGATCTGAGTGCGGGCCAGTTCGACCGACTCGCGGCGAATCTGCAAATCTCTCAGCGCATAAACCAGATCCCAGTAAGCTCGCTGCACGCGAGCGATTATATCTATGGTCTTTTGTCGAAACTGGCTGTCCGAAAGATCGAGCCTGCGCGCCGCTATGCGAATGCGACGGCGCGGGTCATCGATGGAAAAATTGCGAACTATCGGCTGGCGAATCTGAAAGTTGATAGAAGTATTGAACTGCGGATTGAGCGATGAAAATACGTTGTTGGAATTGACGCGCGAGTTGGTCATCTGCGCGTTCCACTGCGCGCCGGTCGAAAGCAACTGTTGCGCTGTGAGATCGTAATTGTAAGTCCTCGTCGTCAGCGCGCCGTTCGGCCCGCCGCCGAGAATCGATCCGACCGGCACAGTCCTGTTTTCAAAAAACGAGCTTCCGCCGAGTTGAATATCTCGAGACCCGCGCGCCGCCAACAGATCGTGTTGCGCCTGATTGACATTGAGCCGTTCGACTTCTATCTCGCGATTGTTCTCAAGCGCCTTCCTCACCGCATCGAACAATGTGAGCGCGAGCGGGCGGCTCTCATCGATGCCGACTCGCTGGACTTCGATATTCTTCTCCGCTTGAGTTTGCTCGACAGTTTGCTGCTGAGTGACGACTATCTGAGCCGACACGGGCGCGGCAGCCGATGCGATAAACGCCAGCAACGAACCGATAGCGAATGCTTTGCGAATGAAATTGATTCTGACTATCACTTCATGGCCTCCCCAACGATGGGTGATGGGTGATGGGTGATAAGGAATGGGCAGTGAGGCGAAAAGTCCTGCCATCACCCATCACCCATCATCCATCATCCATCTATCATCGAAACAATCCGAAAAATGAAGACGCGGCGCTCGCGGCTTTCGCCCTCGCCCATTCGAGCGACCCGCGCACGCCGCTTCCGATTCTTCCCCATACGCTCGATGCGCCGATATCATCGAACAGAGAGTAAGCCACAGGCGTAACGAGCAAAGTCAACAGCAGGCACAACGACTGCCCGCCGATGATCATGATCGCTACAGAACGCCGCGAACCCGACCCCGGCCCTGTCCCTATGGCCATCGGAACCATACCGGCAACAAAGGCGAAAGTCGTCATCAGAATCGGGCGCATCCTATCGCGCGATGCCTGAATGATCGCTTCATAACGCGGCATCCCGTGATTGCGCCGCAGGTTGTTCGTGTGATCGATCTGAAGGATCGAATTCTTCTTCACTATGCCGAACAACATCAGAATGCCGATGGACGAATAAATGATCGAATAATTCTGCCCCGTCGCAAACAGCGAGATCAGAGCGAACGGAACCGACAGCGGCAGACTCAGCAGAATCGTCACCGGATGAATGAAGCTCTCGAACTGCGCGGCTAAAATCATGTACATCAAAAGCAACGACAACCCGAATGCGATCATAAAACCTCGCGCTGCTTTGCCCATCTCCTTAGAGCGTCCGGTGAATTCGGCCAGATAACCCGGCTCCATTTTCACTTCAGGCATTCGGGCCATCAGCATTTGCATGATCTCGGAGGAAGAATGGCCGCGAGCGACGTTCGTCCCGATCACCACCTGTCGCTGTCGATTGTAGCGATCAATCTGCGCGGGGCCTTTGCCCTGATCGAAACTGACCACATTATCCAATCGCGCATTGCCGACCTTCGTCGAAGGCACATAAAGCTGGGCTATCTCTCCCGCGCTGCTGCGATATTTCTGATCGACTCTGAGCCTCACATCGTAACGATCTTCGCCGCTTCTGAAAGAAGAGACGACCTGCCCGCCTACCATCGTGCGAAGCGATGAAGCGATGGAGCCGACCGATACGCCCATGTCAGCGGCCTTGTCGCGGTCGATATGAACGCGCACTTCAGGCTTGCCTTCTTCGAGCGTCGTATCGACATCGACCGCGCCGGGAATCGAGCGAAGAATCCCTGTGACGCGATCCGAATAGTCGCGCAGTCTGCCGAGGTCAGGGCCGCGAATTATGAATGTCACGTCCGCGTTCGAGAATCCGCCGCCTGAAAAATTCGAAGGAACCTGAACCGCAGGGTGAACGTCTTTGTACTGGCCGAGCCACTCGCGGGCTATGCCCATCAACTGTTGTTGCGTGTAAGGTCGCTGATCCATCGGCACAAGCTCGAAAAAGATCGAAGCGCGATTGACTCTCTGCTGCGTGTCTCCGCCGACAGTAGTGATAGCGTGCTGAATCATTCCGGCGGGGAGATCGGTCTTCATGCGCGATGCGATTTCCTGCACGAGCCGGTCGGTTTCTTCAAGCGTCGTGCCTTCGGGCAATCGCAGGGTGACTTCCATCTGCGACTGATCATCGGTCGGCAGAAAATCCTTGCCGATTCTCTGAAACAGCCACCCCGATGAGAGCGTCACCAGAAGCGCAATCACCATGATCGCCCAGCGATAAGCGAGCGACCATTTCAACATCGCCGTGTACGGGCGGTCTATCGCGCGATAGAGCAGCGATTCCTTAGAGCTTTTGCCCTTCTTGGGTTTGAGGAATCGCGCCGAAAGCATCGGAGTGAGAGTGAAACTCACAAAGAGCGAAACCAGAATGGCGAAAGCCGTCGTCCATCCGAATCCGCGCATGAACCTTCCAGACATCGAAGTCATGAAAGCGAGCGGCAGAAAAATAATCACAAGCGAAAAGGTCGTCGCCATCACCGCCATACCCACATCGCGCGTACCCTCGCGCGCTGCCTCTTTCGCAGGCATGCCCTTGTCTTCCATGAAATGATAAGTGTTTTCGAGAATCACTATCGCGTCATCGATGACTATGCCGACGCAGAGGACGAGCGCGAGCATCGTGATGTTGTTGAGCGTGAAATCCATCGAGTACATCAAGGCATAAGTCGCTATGATCGATGTAGGTATTGCGAGGCTCGATATGAGAGTCGAGCGCAGGTCTCGCATGAAGACGAAAACTATCAATGCGGCGAAGAGCGACCCCAAAAGCAGATGTTCCTGCACGGCTTCAAACGAGCCTTTGATGAATGTGGATTGATCCTTTACGACCTGAATTTTGAAATCCGTCGCCAGAGTCTTTCCAATCTCCGCGAGCCGCTCCTTGACCCCGTCGACGACCTGAACGGTGTTCGTGCCGGACTGCTTGCGAATCTCAAGCATGACGGCCTGCTCACCGTCCAATCGCGCGATGGTTCGCGGCTCTTCAACGCCGTCTTCGACATATCCCACATCGCGCACGCGAACGGGCGCGCTGGCGATGCTGGCGAGTATGATGTTGTTGAACTGTTCGACCTGTTCGACGCGGCCAAGCGTGCGAAGTATGAGTTCCCGCTCTCCCTGATCGATTCGACCGCCGGGAATCTCGACGTTTTGCGCGGCTAAGGAAGCGCGCACCTGATCGATGGTGAGGTTGTAGGATCGGAGCTTTTGCGGATCGAGATAAATCTGAATCTCGCGCTTGCGGTCGCCGATGAATCGAACCTGCCCGACGCCGGAAAGCGATTCGATATTCTGTTTGATCTGCTTGTCGACAATTTCGGTGATTTCTCTGAGGCTGCGTTTCGACGAGACGGCGAGCGACATCACGGGCGTGGCATCGACGTCGAGCTTTTCGATCACAGGCGGGTCTATGTCTTCGGGCAATTCTCTCAGCACGCGATTTACGCGGTCGCGCACATCCTGCGCGGCATCGGCTGTCGGGCGTTCAAGCACGAATGTGATGAAGACCTGCGAGACGCCTTCGGCGGAAGTCGAGCGAAGTTCGTCTATGCCTTCGATAGTGTTGACGGCTTCCTCGATCTTCTTGGTGATTTCGGTTTCTATCTCTTCAGGCGACGCCCCCGGCAGCACAGTCGTGACCGTAACGGTAGGGAACTGAACTTTCGGAAAAAGATCGACTCCCAAATTGAGGTATGCGTATCCGCCAACGACGAGCAACGACAATCCGAGCATCGTTGTGAAAACAGGACGACGAATGCAAATTTCAGCAAGCTTCTGCATGTTTGAACCTTTCCGGCAGGGGATGGGAGATGGGCAGTGGGCAGTGGGCAGTGGGCGGTATATCGATCACCTCCTCACCTCTTCACCACATCCCCCATCACCTATCTCCCATCCCCCATCTATTCCCCATCTAGCTCACGGGCGTCGAGACCGCCGCCCCGTCCTGAAGTTTATCGGTTTGAGAAGTGATCACCCTCTCTCCGACCTTTACGCCTTCCACGACCTCGACCATCGCGCCGTCGCGCGCTCCGAGTTTGACCAATCGTTCGGCGGCCTGATTCCCGGCCACGACGAATATCTTGTTGATTCCGGCTATCGAGACGACGGCTTTTTCAGGAACCATCAACGCGACGCCTTCCTTGTCCGAAACTATCTGAGCGCGAGCGAACATCCCCGGTTTGAGTTTGCCCGCGGGGTTTGCGATTTCCGCTTCCGCGATCAAGGAACGGCTCTTTTCATCGACCGAAGGATTGATGCGGCGAATCTTTCCCTGAAACTCCTGATCCGCGAAAGCATCGACATTGAGCGAGACCGACATTCCCTGCGCGATGATCGCCGCAAACGATTCGGGTATCTCAAGTCTGAGCCGCAGCGGATTTATCTGAACGATAGTAGCGATGGGTTTTCCGGGCTGAAGATACTCGCCGCGCGAGGCGAGTTTTTCTTTCACCACGCCGTTGATAGGCGAGATGATGTCGGTATCGCCGAGTTGTTTTTTCGCCAGCGCCAGTTGAGCGCGCTTTTCTTCTATGGCCGCTTCGAGATTGCGGACGTTTTCAAGCGCGGCTTCGTAACGCGCTTCCGCCTGCTCGAAGGCACGGCGATAAACATCGAACTGCTGACGAGAGATGTCGCCCTTATCGACGAGCGTCTGTGCTGCATCCCAGTCATAACGAGCGCGATCCATAGCGGATTTGGCGGCGCGAACTTCAGGCTGTTTATGAGGATCGATCTTCTCGCCCGCTCTGATGCTGAGTTTCGCTTCGGCCTGACGGAGCGCGGCTTCCTGCTGATCGGCGCGAAAGCGAAGCTCACGCGGATCGAGTCGCGCGATTACCTGCCCCTGTCGAACGACTGAGCCGACATCGATGGTTATGTTATCGAGATTTCCTGAAAGCTGACTTGAAACGGTTACATCATCCTGAGCTTCGAGCGAGCCTACGACTTCGAGGCTTCGTCGCATATTTCGCTCGACTACCTGCGCGGTCGCTACCTCGATAATCTGCTGGGCAGCTTGTTCTCTGCTGTTGGTGTTCGACGCCTGTTCCTGTTTCCCGCAGGCTGACAGCGAAAGCAATAGAGCGAGGGGGAGAATTTTAAGGCCAATCTTAATCATCAACAGAAACCTTCCTTTATCAATCAACGTCTGAATGTTTACTTTGCCGTGTCCTTGCGAATGCCTTCGAGGAAGATATCGACGAAGCGTTCGGCCATTTGTTTGTTTGAAAGTTTGATGTCATCGCAACTCGTGTTTTTGTAGATCACGCGCACCTGAGCGTGAAATAAAATCATGCCGATGAAGGCGCGTGAGCAGACTTTCGGATCAACAGAGCGGAAAGCGCGGTCGGCGATGCGCTGTTTGATGTAACGAAGCACGAAGTTGCGAACCTCCTGCGCAGTTGAACGAAAAAACATCTCGGCGAGTTCGTGGCCTTCGAGCGCGCTGAACATCAAGAGCCGCATCAATGTGGGGTCTGCAAGATGAGAGTCGAGCATCTCAAGCGCGAGGGCCATGAAGAAAGCGCGGTCATCCTTGCGGCTAGCGGCTTCTTTCAAACGCTTCTGCATGCGCTCGCTGTTCTGGCGAGTCTTGTAATCGATGATGGCCCAGTAGAGAGCGCGTTTGCTGGGGAAGTGGCGAAAGATGATGGCTTCGCTCACTCCTGCGCGGTCGGCTATTTCTTTCGTTGTAGTGCCGTTGAAACCCTTTTGGGAAAAAAGTTCTGCCGATATATTGACTATCTGTCGGCGGCGATCTTTGCCCGTCATTCGGGCCTGAGCTTTTATCGTAACGGTTGCTCCCATGCTCTCCTCCAAAAAACTAAGTAAGTATTTACTAACATACAAAACCGGCGTGCGCAACCGTATTGAATGACAGGGTTGTAGCGAAGTAGCCGTGAGCGCGCCGATTGCGCGCTGGGCCGACGCATTCGGGCATCAGGCGACTCCTGCACGTTGGAAGCGTGCGCCCTGGGAGCGCAGGCATCCTGCCTTCATGTTTTACGCGCCTGTGCGCGCGGCTTTCGCGCCGGACTTCAAAATCCAATCCTGGGAGCGCAGGCCGTTAGTTTGCGACATAAGTCCTGCCGCGTTAGCGGCGCGTTGATTTTAGCCGGGTCTTTCAAGGCCCGGTATCGTGAGGATGGTGATTTCTCGTCGCGTCAGCGACGATTGAACCGAGATGAATTCAATCGTCGCTGACGCGACGAGACAGTTTATTACTTGGGGTGCAGGCCATAAATGACCTGCCTAAAGTCAGTTGCCGCTGACGCGGCATCGAGTCTGAGAACTTCTCCCTTTTGTGTAGAAACTAGTGGCGCAAGTCGACTGCCTGCCGGTCTTACGCGCTCGTGCGCGGCTCGCTTGCCTCACCCGCCCTTGCGCCACTCATCCAGTTGATTGCTCACCACGTCAGCCGATGGTGATTCGATGTCTCTGAAAATGATCAGCGCGGCTTCGGCTAGTCTAATAGCTTCAGTGCGATCACCGAGATTGTCGAAGGCAAGACTGCTGTTAAAGAGCGCATTGCCCTCGCCTCGCCGGTCGCCTATCTCGCGATCAATCACCAATGCCTGCTCGTAAAACTCAATAGCCTTTCGCGTCTCGCCCAAATTCTTATAAGCAATGCCGAGGTTGCCAAGCGCATTGCCCTCGCCTCGTCGGTCGCCTATCTCGCGATCAATCACCAATGCCTGCTCGTAAAACCCAATAGCCTTTCGCGTCTCGCCCAAGTCGGCATAAGCAAGGCCGAGGTTGCCAAGCGCATTGCCCTCGCCTCGCCGGTCGCCTATCTCGCGATCAATCACCAATGCCTGCTCGTGAAACTCAA
>Ga0187893_10014421_pt1 | contig 10787 bp, 6 predicted proteins | sample MA1701074metaG_FD_139574 | JGI IMG/M metagenome (GOLD analysis project Ga0187893, IMG submission 139574) | White microbial mat communities from a basaltic lava cave in the Kipuka Kanohina Cave System on the Island of Hawaii, USA - MA170107-4 metaG ...
AGGCGGAGCCCCTATTTCAGCAAGCGCTCGCGATGCGCGAGAAGACTCTGGGACCCGAGCACGCGGTCAGCCTCTCCAGTTTGGCCAACCTCGCCGCTTTCTACAGGCTTCGCGGCGAGTTCATGAAATCCGCCGAACTCTTCGGGCAAATGGCGACGCGGTGGGAACGGAAACTGGGATCCAATCAACCGGAAGTTGTGGCGGCTTTGAAAGATTGGGCATCAATGCTTCGACAGGCGAAGCAAAACAGCGCTGCCAAGGAAATCGAACATCGCGTTCAGACCATCCAGGCCGTGCAGCGCCAAGAGCGAAAAGGTGGGGTGTCGTTGGGTTTTCAGCGGTAGCAGTCCCAATCCCTAAAAGGATTTCCTGCTGGCGCTTGCACCTCGGACGCGATTGTGCGCTGCACTGAGGGCTTGCGGTGACACCTTCAGGGCGGCAGATCCTCGTGTCGCCAACGCGCCGCCGCGAATCGACCCTGCAGATTAGGATGCGTTGCGTTTGTCCAGCAACACATCACCATGTGGGAAGCCTCGCTGTCTCTGTCCGCCATGCCTCTCGATCCAACCGCTGCTCGATGCGGTGGCAAGAATCGCCAACGCATCCTACCTCTCGTCCTCCGACTTTGACGGAGCCCTGGAAGACTTGCTGATCGAGCCTGCAGATGTGGTACAGTCCGCCGTAGAGCAAGTTTCATTTCGAGTCAGAACGTCCGGAGGCAACCATGGCGAAGCATCAGGATCGCAGAGAATTTATCAGAGCCGGTCTGGTGGCCGGTGTTGGGCTGAGTAGTTTGGTTTCGGATTCCCTGATTTCACAGGCTGGCACGGGCGACATGCCGCGACGACCGCTGGGCAAGACCGGGGAAAAGGTCTCGCTCATCACGCTCGGCGGGGCGCATATCGGTTACCTTCAGGACGACCAGGAAGCGATCCGCATCATGCACCGCGCCATCGATGAGGGCATCAACTTCTTCGACAATTCCTGGGACTACAACAACGGGCGCAGCGAGGTGCTGATGGGCAAAGCGCTGGTTGGTGCCCGCCGCAAGCAGGTCTTTCTGATGACCAAACTTTGCTCGCATCGCGGGGAGCGCTGGAGCAAGAAGGAGTGTTTCGAGATTCTCGATGAGAGTTTGAAACGGCTTCAGACCGACTATCTGGATCTGTGGCAATTGCACGAAGTGATCAAGGAAGACCATCCTGACAAAGCGTTCGCGTCAGGAGCAGCCATCGAAGCGTTGGCCGAAGCCAAAAAGGCGGGCAAGGTGCGTTATATCGGTTTTACGGGACACCGCGATCCAAAGATTCACTTGAAGATGCTTTCCCATAACTTTCCATTCGATACGGTGCAGATGCCGCTGAACGTGCTGGATGCACACTTCAAGAGCTTTCAGGAGGAAGTGCTACCCAAGCTGAAGGCGCGAGGCATCGGGGTCATTGCCATGAAACCGCTGGGCGGGGGCAGGGAAGTAGGCGCCGTCATGGAAACCAAGACAGTCACTGCCATCGAGGCGTTGCACTACGTCATGAATCTGCCGGTAGCCACCGTGGTGAACGGTATTATTTCCATGGAACGGCTGGATCAGGCCTTGCTGGCCGCGAGAACGTTCAAGCCGATGAGCCCGGTCCAGGTGAGCCAGCTGCTCGACAAGACCCGGCCCGCCGCGTTGGAAGGGAAATTTGAAAACTACAAGCAAGTCTACTATCTGGACAACAAACCCAGAGTCATGAGGGCTTGACGTCCACCGAGAAGTCCTGCACAGTACCTGAAATTGTTCACTTCATTCGTGGTAGGTAGGTCTCCACGATTAACGCGTTGTTTGCGTTAATCGTGGGCCGTCTTAGCGAAGAAAATTGTTTCACCGCTTTTGCAACCAAATCTGGAATCTTCGTTCCTAAATCAGTCGCGCCATCCTGGAGGCGCTGCGCAGTGGTCCTTAGGGGAAATTCATGAACTTGTTGTGGTCTCTAGAAGAATTGACGCATTGGTCAAATCATCGGAGCGCGGAAGTACGCTATTGGGCTGTGAGGAATCTTATCGCGCATTATCCGGAGCAGAGTGGGGCGGCTCTGGCGACGCGGCTCCAAGACGAAGACCCTTCGATTGCCGCTTCGGCGGCCCGATACTTTCGCAACTGGCCGGCTGCCCAGTTTGGCGACGCCCTGCTGGCTGCCTTTGAGCGTACGAACAATCCCGTGATCAGAGGAAGCTGCGCCCAGGGTCTTGCCCGGATCCCGGATGACCGGTTCGCGCAACGCTTTTGGGACAAACAGCCATTTGAAAGCCACCCCCTGCTGAACGATGCCGAAGTCCTCGACGCTTCGATGCAGTTGTGCCATCCGGCGGCCCGTCAATGGCTGCGCCGGTTTTTTGCCGAAGCCGAAGCGCAAGCACGCCGCGCCAGCCGCAAGGGAGAGTTGAAGGAGATTGAAGAGCGCTTAGAAGAGGCCGCCGAGTCTCTCCTGCATGGCAAGCCTGCAGAAGAAATCCCATTTCTCGTCGATTTGTACTTAAGGTGGCCAAATCATGAATCCCTTGGATACCGCTTGCTGAGTGCACTGGCCGGGCACGCAGGCGTCTATTCAACTCCGCGGGACTTTGAGGAGGACACGCATCGCAGCAAGTCTTCCCGTCTGTCTTCGATGGAGGAAGAGGAATTGGAGGATCTGCGCTGCAGCGGGGAGACTGACGTTGCCAACCGGGGCAGGCAACTTCTCAAGGAAGGGGAAGACTTGGCATTGCTCTCGCTTCTCGGCGGCAGGGCGGAGGTGTTGTTTCGCGAAGACTGTGCCGGGGTGAGCGAAGCAGGCCGGATGGCTTGGCTCGAAAAGGTCCAGATCCCGGCGTTTAATCTGCAGTTACTCCGGGCGCTTGGCGCCAGGAAGGCGGAAATTGCCTCCGCGAAGAAGCCGGTTCGGCATCGGCTGGCGATGGTAGCGCTGGCGACCTTTTCTCGCTATGTCATGTGCCGGCCGCTGTTAGGGAGGTCTTTCGAGGAACTGGCTTCTGCCGAAAAGCTCCGGTTCCTGCTCAGTGATCGGTACGGTTTGTCCGAAGACGAGGCGTGGATTCGCCAACTCCGTCCAGACGAAGCAAGCTTGACAGAGCTGAAACAGTGTTGCGCGGTGATGGGAGACAACGACCATAGAGGGCAGGAACGCGCGGCCAGTCTGGCGGGCCACTTCGGCTATGCGCCGGCACTCCCGCTTATGCTGGACCTGCTGGAAACCGAGAGTGACTTTTTTTGGGAGGATCTGCTCAAAGCCGCATCCCGGTTCGGCGAAGCAGTCGTGCCCTTTCTGGAAGAAGCGGCTCGGGAGGAGAATCCCAAGCGCCTACTGGAGATGATGCCACTGCTGAGTTCGCTGCCATGCCTTGAGGCTGAGCAGTTTCTAGTTTCGCAATTCTCACGGCTCTACGATCTGGATCCAGATAGCGTGCGGCTGGCTGTGGAGACATTTGGCACTCGTCGATTGATTCCGTTCATCCGGGGAGTCATGAAGCCAGGCGAGCCGGAAGAGGAGATTTACGCACTATTGGGCCAGCTTCACAATGTCGCAGATCCTGAACTTCCACGCATCGTTGAGGCGGTGAGAGTCAGGCACGAAGAATCGGAACGTCAGGTCAAAGGCTTTTTTGAGGGTGATGTGCGTGCCGCGCTTTCCGAAACGATTTCGCTCAAGCTGAAATGCCGACATTGCGGGAAGGCCTATCATTACGACGTGCATCGGGTGCATGTTGATCCGGAAGCGCCGCCGGACGAAAATATCTTCGTTCAGGATTCGATTGTGTGCAAGAACTGCGGAGCTGAGGACGCCTATGAGATCACGGGCGCCGCCCAACTAGCCATTATGGGAGCTCTATTGAAGTCGTCGGTCGCAGCCAAGGCTGGAGAGGGAGATCCACAGGAAGGCCCCGTGCGGCTGGTTGAATCGATCGTGGACGGCAAGCGCATGACTCCCGCCCAGGGAGATCGATATTATCGAGAGCAGATCGCGCGGCAACCGAATCGGCCCGACCTCCGGGTCGGCTACGCCAACCTGCTGCGCAATAACCATCAGCCCGAGCAGACGCGCCGTGAATACGAGAAGGCACTGGAACTCGACCCGCTGGCTGTTGAAGCGTGGGTGTCGCTGGGAGAGATCGAGAGAAAAGCTGGGAATTTGAGGGAAGCCCGCGACTTCTACTCCAAGGCGCTGACCATCTTTGATCGTGGCAACTTCTACCGGCTGACCGTGCCTCGCGAAGACTTTCGAGAGCGGCTGGAAATCAATCTGGATGAGCTTTCAGAGCAACTCGTTGACGAGACCATCGGGGAGCCATTCCAGGAGGACTGGATTGAGCCTTTGGCCAAGGCGGTGAAGGTTGGCCGCAATGATCCCTGTCCGTGCGGCAGCGGCAGGAAGTACAAGAAGTGCTGCCTGGGGAAAGAGGAATCTGCTGGAACCAGGACCGCGCCGGATTTGCCCAAGACAATGACGACGGCTGCAGAGGCCAAGCTGCAGCAGCGGCTGACAGAGTTTTCAACCCAGCCACGCTTCAAACGGCAACGCGACCAGGCCTTGCAGGTGTTTTTCAGCCAGGAACACGTTTTTATAGGGGAAGATGCTCCGCCGAGCCATGCTGAGTTAGGCCAGTTCCTCGAATGGTTCATTCACGATTACACCCAGGAATCGGGCGGCACCCTGCTGGAAATATTTCAGCGCACAGACGGGCGGCTGCTTCCTGTCACAGAAAGGGGAATCCTGGAAGAGCAGCTGAAATCGGTGCTGAGTGTGTATGAAGTGCTGGAGTCGCATTCTGAGCGGGCAGAGATCCGCATTCGAGATCTCTTTACGGACGAGGAATTCGTGGCGCACGACGTGGCGGGATCGCGGCAACTGGTTCAGTGGGATATCATGATCAGCCGGTTGATGCGAATCGAGGGCCGGCTGCGGCTGTCGGGCATCATCTCCACGCTCGCGCCAGCTCAACGGCACGCCTTGTTGCGTTATGTGAACCTTGAGCGGGAGGCGTTTCAACGGGAGACTGGGCAGAGGGATCTCAACGTCTTCCTGAAAGCGCGGGGATACTGTTTCTACCAGTTTATTCGCGCCGAGAAACAGAGAGACTGGCCAATGCCGGCGCTGCAGACCTCCGATCATCACTCCCTGGTGTTCTGCAAAAGCATCTACCGGCTAGAGAACTACCATGGAGCAGCCTTTCGCTTGAAGGAGGCGCCCGACTTTGAGCTGGAGGAGGCCGGGGGTGGCAGCACACCCAATAAGCTACGTTTTGTCTGGTTAAAACGCGGCCCGTCGCGCGACCTCATTCAGGAGGGCGGCCTGACACAGGGGATACAGATCCAGACCTCGCGGCTCGCGACGCAGCACTCCCATCCCGTTTCGGTGCTGGGCGCCGTCACTTTGAACGAGGAGGAGATGGTGCTGGAAACCCTGTCCCGTGAGCGGCTGGAAGCCGGCAAACGGCGGCTTCAAACGTTGCTTGGCGGTTACGTTACATTCAAGCTCGATACGCTGCAATCGCCCGAAGCGCTGCGAGACCAGGCAGCCAAAGAGGCCCGGCAGGAGAAAATTCCAGAAACCCCCTTGCCGACGGAGAGCGAGCGGCGCGTGGTGGAGTCGATGCTCCGCAACCACTATGAGCGCTGGATTGACGAACCACTACCCGCGCTGGATGGCAAGACGCCGCGGCAGGCTGCCGCCACGGCCGAAGGGAGGGCCAGGGTCGAAGATCTTATCAGGAGCATTGAAAACCGCGAAGCGCGCAAGCGACTCAACCAGGAAATCAGCATCGATCCCAGCTTCTTGCGGCAGCGTCTGAGCGCTACAGCTAAGTAGGCAGCCTGTCTTGGACAAGAGAACGCCGCGTGAATCCAGGTTTCAATCCCGTTGCTGTCGAGCGCAATAGGGCGCCAGACCTACTAATGGGAGCGTAAATAGGAGAACGGCATCCCGTCATTCCCGCGAAAGCGGGAATCCAGTACTGGTAACCGGCACGCCACACCGGCCCTTCAAAGGCGCTCTGGGTTCCCGCTTTCGCGGGAACGACGCTGGGAAACGGACCCGTGGACGTAACGGCTTTAGGCGGGCCGGCTAAAGCCAGTACTATAAACAATGAATGCTTTCCACTTTTGCACTGACTAAATAAGCCTTCGTTTCCGGCGCGCAAAAAATCCGGAGCCGGTCGCGGTCGCTTGGGCGATGCCGACTAGGACGCCAGTGTCCCGAAATCACTCTTGAACGAAGCTAAGAGTCCTTCGACGAAAGCATCTCACGCAGCTGCCTTCGGGCCTGGGAAAGCCGGGTCTTGGAAGCGCCTTCGGTAATCCTCAGCACAGCGGCGATCTCGCTGTGCTTGAGCCCTTCGACTTCAAACATCAACAGGACGCTGCTATGACGCGGGTTCAGCCGGCGCAGAGTTCTTTCGAGAGAAAGACGCAATGGGTGATCTTCAGTGACCACCCATTGCCTGGCCGTTGTGTCACTCTCAGCGCCGAGCTCTTGGGGTTCGGGGCGCCGTACCCGCTGCCGGCGCAGATCGTGGCAGATATTGATCAGAATGCGGTACAGCCACGTTGAAAGTGCCGACTGGCCGGCGAAGCTGGCCGCGCTGCGGTAAGCTCGCAGGAACGCTTCCTGCACGGCATCTTCGGCGTCGTGAACATTCCCAACCCAATTCAATGCGGTACGTCGCAAGGGAGAGCAATGGGCTTGATAAAGCTCCTCGAAGACAGGGCGAATGTCGGGCTCTGGTGTCATTTCCTCCCTAGCGATTGGTTTTGAAAGAGGAGGTGAAGGAATCGGCTGAGGCAATGATCGTTTCGAGTGTGACATGGGAGGTCTGTGGCAGCTCGTCTTCGGTACTGGTCAGCAGTGAACCTCAACACTTTGGTTTCAAACTGGAGGAAGCAAGGACCTTGCCACTTCGACGGTGGGTCTAGCCGATTGAGTTGCTTGGGATTATCTGACTTGCTGGCCTTGCGCTTGAGTGGCGAACGTCCGGTGTTGGGATGCAGGCGTCCCAATGGCGAACACTCGAAGTTGCCGGCGTTGGGAGGCGGGGACCCAATGCAGGCCGCCCGCCTAAATTCCGTGACTTCGGAGTTTGACCAACTGATCGATGGATAGATTCTTGAAGCCTTGAGATTTCATCTTCTCAATGTATTCGGGGCTGACTCCATGATTCCGCAGACGAACCAGTTGCTCGATGTCCAGGTTGGAGTACCCGACCCGTTTCAGTCCTTCAACAAAATCCGGACCGACGCCGTGGTCACGCATCCGGATCACCTGTTCCAGGGGAATACGTTCGTAGCCTAACGCGCGAAGTTTGCTAACGAACTCGGGCGTGACACCATGGTCTCGCGTCCGAATGAGTTCTTCGATCGGCACCGGGTCGTAGCCGAGTGCCCGCAGGCCGCGGATGAACTCAGGGCTCACTCCATGGTCGCGAGTCTTGATCAACTGGTCAGCAGGAAGCTGCCCGTAACCCAACGTTCGCAACTCTTCAATGAACTTCAGGCTCACGCCGTGATCACGCATCCGAATGAGCTTGTCGACGGATTGCAACTTGTAGCCGAGAGAAGCCAGCCCCTTCATGTAGTCCAGCCGTACTCCGTGGGTTCCCATTCGAACCAACTGGTCCAGCGTCGGTTGTTCATATCCCTGCGCTTTCAGTTCATCGAGGAGCGCAAGCCCCACATCATGCATGGCCAGCGAGAACTGTTGCTCTGCCGATGGAGCTGCAAAACCGCGTTGCCTCAGTGCGGTGGCAAAAGCGGCATCAGGGGAAAATGAGAAGTGGCCGGCGCCTTTGCCTGCTTTGAACCAACCTTCACAATGCAAGCTGCCGGCTTCACGTTTGACTTGAAATCGAACTGCTGAACCGTCGGATGAGATTTGAGCTTGCGATAGGCCCTGCAACTGTTCCCTGGGGATTGCTTGAGAGCTGTCATGCCTTCCTCCGCCGTCTGACTGGTAGCGCAAGGTCAGGAGCATGGGCATCGGCTCGGGATTGACTTCCAACAACCATTGTCCCGTGAACGTCCCTTGAGACCGCGCTGACCACGTTGACAAGCATAGAAGGGTCAGAGCCAGCAGGCCGGTGAACGATGAGGTCTTGCGGTTGGAATGAAGCGTCGAAGTCCACATAGTCTTCCTCCATCTTTCCACAGAGCGAACAACACGCAGGCTCATTGGCCTCACATCCCAGCGATTCTCAGCTTTATCAGTTGGTCGAGAGACAGCTTCTGGAACCCTTGCGACTTCATCCGCCGAATGAACTCAGCGTTGACGCCATGGTTGCGCAGACGGATAAGTTCCTCGATAGAGATCGAGTCATATCCTTCCTGACGGATTGATTGGACAAACTCTCCGTTTACCCCGTGGTTACGGAGCTTCATCAGTTGCTCCATCGACAATGTGCCATAGCCCAGCGGTTCGAAGGTCTTTGCGAAAGCAGCATTCACTCCGTGTTGCCGCGCTTTCACGAGGTCGTCCAAAGACAGACCCTTGTGACCGGCAGACTGCAGTTCTTTGATGAAGTTGCTGTCAACGCCATGCCTGCGAGCCTTGATCAAGTCTTCCATGGAAAGCTGCGTATAGCCGAGAGATTGAAGCGCCTTGGCGAACTCGGGGCCCACGCCATGCTGCCGGGCAGAGATCAGCGACTCCAGCGGAAGGCGAGCGAACCCTGCGGCGCCCATTTCGGTTACAAACTGAGGCGTCAGTCCATGTACTCGGAGCTTGAGTAGTTGATCAATTCCGAGATTCGAATATCCAGAAGCCTTGAGGTCGCGGATGAAATTGGGCTGGACGCCATGGCTCCGAAGCTTCAGAAGTTGTTCTACAGAGAGATTTGCCAGCCCTTGCTCCTTCAGGCCTTCGATGAACTCTGGGTTCACTCCGTGACTCTTGAGTTCAATCAGCTGGTCGACTGAGAGGTTCGTGTAGCCCAACCGGCGAAGCTCACCAATATAGTCCCTTCTGGTCGACGTGCTTTTCTCCTGAGTCGCAGAACTGTCAGCACTCTTCGCCTTATCTTCACGTTTTTCGGGGTTCTGCAAATGGACATAAGAATCCGCTAAGACGTCCGATTCGTGACGAACCAGAATTTCTTTCTCCGTCAAACTGGTTACGTCCAAGGAACTGATTCGATTAATGCGAAGTCTGGAGTGTTCCTTGCGGTCCACCGAACGTGGTGCCGCCAGGACATCAATGTCCAACGAAACATGCTTTGGGTTCTCGCTGGAGGCCGTGAGTTCCGCAGCTTCTGCAAAGACAGCCCCTGCCTGCCCCGAAAACACGTCGCCTTGGGTGACAACGGCCAGAGCGAGGAAGCTTGTTACCACGAGGATGCCGGCCAGCCAGGAGGCAGGCTGAGCCTTGATGGGTTGGGACCGACCGATAAGGCGCTCGATGCGTTCGAGCAACGAACCGCCGGTGGCGGCGAGGGCAAATTGGGGTTCGTTGGCACGCAACGTTTCCAATTCAGCCAGCGCGCGAGCGTAGGCCAGCGCATCTCCCTGAACGACAACCGCCAAATCGTCACAGCAGTGTTCGCGCTCTAAGCGAACCTGGCGGGAAACCCACCACACGGCTGGATGATAGAAGAGCAACGTTTCGAGCGCCGCTTGGAGCAGATTGACCAGGTAGTCCTGCCGACGGATGTGAGCCAATTCGTGCGCCAGGATGGCTTCGAGTTGTTGCGCCGTGAGTCCTGTCAGAGTGCTGGCCGGTAGCAGGATTGCGGGCCGAAGCCATCCGATCACCGTTGGAACGTGAACGCAGGTTGATTCCAGCAAGAGCACTGCTTGCTTGACGTCCAGTTGTCCGCCAAGCCGCCGCAGTCTTTCCTGCCACTCTGGGCGGGCCGGGACGATGCCGTTCTTCCTGAGGCGCCGCGTGTAGAAGAAACCGCCAGCCAGACGCAGAGAAAACAAGAAGACCACGCACAACCAAGCGGCTATCAGCCACGGCAGCCAGGGAGAAACTGCTGCGTCCACGGTCTGCAGCCAGGATGGCGAGAACGAATCCAGAGGAACGGTGGAGCTCCAGCGGCCCGATGACAGACTCGCCGGAGCGCGTTCGTGCTCCAAGACATCCGAGCTGCCTGGGGCTTTCAGCACGCTGAACGTAATCAGCGGCGTCACAGCCATCAGGAGCAATGCCAGACAGGCTGTGCCATAGCGCAGCTGGGCCGACTGGGGCGCGCTAAGAGCTCGTACGCTGAGCGGCAGCAAAGCAATGAGACATCCCTGCCAGACGAAATGGAGCAAAGTCCATCCTGCCGCTTGCGCCAATGCATTGCCGAGCATCAGTTCCATCGTATTCATTGCCGGCCTCCTTCAAGTTCGTCCAACAACCCCCGAATCTGAGCCAATTCTTTAGAAGACGCCTTACGACTGGAAAGCACCTGCATCACCAATTGCCTGGCTGAACCACCAAAAGCCCTTTCCAGAAGATGGTCTACGAGCTGCTGCTGGGTGTGTTCCTCACTGAGCGTCGCTCGATAGACATGCGTCCGCTCGCGCTCGTCGCGCGTCAACAACCCCTTCTCGTGCATGATCTGCATAAGCTTCAACACGGTGGTGTAGCCGGTCTCCCGGTCCGGGTTAAGCGCTTCCTGCACCTGGCGCACCGTGGCCGGCCCCAGCTGCCATAGCACCCGCAGAATGGCCAATTCGCCATCGGTGGGTCTGGGTTTTGGTCCGATTTTCATTTTGAAGGTCTCCTGTTCAGAGGCAATAAAAAGTTTATAAACGAAGGTCTTCGTAGTTGTCAACG
>Ga0187893_10014422_pt1 | contig 10784 bp, 9 predicted proteins | sample MA1701074metaG_FD_139574 | JGI IMG/M metagenome (GOLD analysis project Ga0187893, IMG submission 139574) | White microbial mat communities from a basaltic lava cave in the Kipuka Kanohina Cave System on the Island of Hawaii, USA - MA170107-4 metaG ...
ACAACGAACGTGCCGCCCGACGTGAACATTCACAAGGTCGCCGCGTGGGCGATGGTCAGCCGGGCGATCTTGAATTTGGACGAAACCATCACGAAGGAGTGATGGCAGCAGAGCGATCACTTTAAAGTGAACATGCGGAGGTTCTGCGCACCTTTAGCTGTTTTTGTGATATTCACGGCGGTCATGCGTTTGAGCGCTGGGGCCGCGATCACAGAGAACACCGGCATCAGCCCGCGCGAAACCGTCCCGTTGTTCAATGGTACGAACCTCGCGGGGTTTTACACCTGGCTGGTCGATACCAGGCGATCCGACCCGCGCAAAGTGTTTTCGGTGACGAACGGAATGATTCGGATTTCCGGCGAGGGCCTGGGTTATTTGGCAACGGAACGGGCGTACCAGGATTACCACCTCGTCGTGGAGTTCAAGTGGGGCGGGAGGAACTGGCACTGGGGCGACCGTATCGGCAAGGCGCGGGACTCGGGGATGTTCCTCCACGCGACGGGGCCGGACGGAAACAGCCACGACGGCAAGGGCGCCTTCATGGCGGCCATTGAATGTCAGGTGATGCAGGGGGCCGTTGGCGATTTGCTATTGATTCGGGGAACAGCAGCGGATGGTTCGCTTATCGCGCCGCGCGTCACCGTTGAAACCGCACCGGAGCAAGACGCGGACGGTTGGTGGACGTGGCGGGCTGGCGAAGCGAGGCAAACAGTGACGCGCTGGGGCCGGGTGAACTGGTCGGGCAAGTCGCGCGAGTGGAAGGACGAATTGGATTTTCGCGGGCCGCGCGACGTGGAGAGCGTGGGTGACCGATGGACCCGGGTGGAATGTATCTGCGACGCCGCGCGGATTCAGGTGAAGGTGAACGGGACGCTGGTCAACGAGGCGTCGGAGGTGTTTCCCCGCCAGGGAAAGATACTGTTGCAGTGCGAAGGCTCGGAGATTTTCTACCGACGGCTGGAGTTGCGTCCACTCCCGCGCCGTTGAACCGGAAGATCAATCCGTAACTCTACGGCGAGACTTTGTTTTGCCCCGCAGGTCGCCAGCCGTTATAGCCATTGTCGTCAACGGGCGAACGCAGGTTGTGTCGGCCAGGCCAACTTCAGAATTCCCCCGTACCCTGAACGACCCGTAATTGAGATCGGCTGACTGTTGATGGAAACTTCGCTCTTCCGGCGGGCGCTGGCGCCGAAATCGGCCTGGCAGGCGCTCCGACCTTATGTGTTCGCGGTAGCCAGTTGTGCCATGGCCCTTGGCCTCACGCTTCCACTCTATCCTTATCTGCAACCTGCGCCGCGGCTCCTGCTTTTCTTCGCCGTGGTGGCCAGCAGCCGGTTCGGTGGCCTGGGACCGGGACTTCTCGCCACCGCGCTCGCGACTTTTCTGGGAGCGGAATTGTTGCTCCCGCCCGGTTCGCCGCAGAGCGAGGTCTCGGTTGCGGCGTTCGGATTTGTTTGTCTCGTTTCGGCGGCGGTGGTTGCACAACTGCGGAGCCGGGCGCTGGCGTTGCGCGATAAGGAGGAGCAACTCACCGACTTCATGGAGAACGCCACGGTGGGCCTGCATTGGATGGCGGCGGATGGAACGGTGCTGTGGGCCAACGACGCCACTTGCGAGATGCTCAACTGCGCTTCCGCCGGCGGCTGCGTGGGCAGGAAGTTCCAGGCGTTTTGCGCGAGCGCGGATGAGGCCACGGACATCCTCCAGCGTCTGGCGGGCAACGAGCGCCTGAGGAACTACGAAATCCGCCTGCGCACCCGCGATGGCTCGCCGCGTTTGGCGCTGCTGGACGCCAATGTTCTTTGGAAGGACGAGCGGTTCGTTCACGCCCGCTGTTTTCTGCGTGACGTCACGGCGCGCAGGCAGGCCGAACTGGCCGTGCAGGAGAACGTCGCGAAATTCCGCGCCGTCTTCGATCAATCCATCGACTCCATCGTGATGATCAAGGACGGAAAACTTTGCATGGCCAATCCGGCGTTCCTGAAGCTCTTTGGCTACGGCGACATCGAAGCGCTCGCGGGCAAAGGGGTGCTCGATATGATCGCGCCCTCCAACCGGCCGCAAGTCCGGGAATACGTCCAACGCCGCGCCCGTGGTGACACCGCGCCGTTCCACTACCAGACGCGGGGATTGCGGCGGGACGGTTTCGAGTTTGACATGGAAGTGAGCGCCTCTGCTTTTCTTCTCCACGGGCAGATGCACACCCTGGCCATCGTGCGCGACGTGACGGAGCGTCTGCGCGCGGAGGAAACCATTGCGCAGGAGCGCAATCTCCTCCGCACGGTGATCGACGCGCTTCCCGACTGCATTTACACCAAGGACACCGACAGCCGTTTTTTAATTTCCAATCTGGCCAACGTCCGCTTGCTCGGCGCGCACACGGAAGCCGAAGTGCATGGACAATCCGTGCTCGATCTTTGTCCGCCTGAATACGCGCGCCCGTTCGTGGAGGACGACCGGGAAGTCATCCGCACCGGCCAGCCACTTTGCAATCGTGAAGAATCCTTCCTTCGTCCTGACGGTGAGGAGCGGACGTTTCTCACCGCCAAGCTGCCATTGCGCAACGCCGCGGGCGAAGTCCTTGGCCTGGCCGGCATCAGCCGGGACATCACGGAGAGCAAGCGGGCCGAGGCGGCGCTGCGCGAAAGCGAACACCGCTACCGGCAACTTGTCCACGCTCTGCCCGGTGCCGTTTACACTTGCGACGCCCAGGGGCGCATCACGCTCTTCAACGAGGCGGCAGCGGCCATGTGGGGGCGCCGACCGGAGATTGGCAAGGATGTGTGGTGCGGCTCCTGGCGCATCTATGCGCAGGACGGCTCGCCGATCCCACTGGATCAATGCCCGATGGCGCTGGCCGTCCGGGAAGGCCGGCCCATTCGCGGCACGGAAATTATCATTGAGCGACCCGATGGCAGCCGGTCCTTTGTCCTGCCGCATCCGGACCCGATTCGCGACGCTGCGGGCGCGGTGGTCGGAGCGGTGAACATGCTGGTGGACCTTACGGATCGCAAACAGGCCGAGGAAGCCATCCGGGAGTTGAACGAAGCGCTGGAAGCGCGCGTGCAGGAACGCACTCAACAACTGGAGCAGGCCAATCGCGAACTTGAAGCGTTCTCCTATTCCATCTCCCACGATCTACGCGCTCCGGTGCGGGCCATCAGCGGTTTCGCGCAAATCATTCATGAAGACCACGGGCATCAACTCGAAGGCGAAGTCGCCCGGTTGTTCAAGGTCATCTCGACCAGCGCGCGGCGGATGGGCGAATTGATCGACGACCTGCTGGCTTTCTCGCGGCTCAACGCCGCGGAATTGGAGCGTCTGCCGGTGGACATGACCGCGCTGGCCCAGGCTGTTCTGGCTGATTTGCTGCGCGACCTGCGCGAGGGCCAGGCCAGCATCCGGTTGACCGATTTGCCCGAAACGATGGGCGACGAGTCGATGCTGCGCCAGGTGCTGACCAACCTGCTCAGCAACGCGCTGAAGTTCTCCCGCGAAGCGGCGTCGCCGACGGTCGAGATTGGCGCCCGCCAGGAGGCCGGCGAAACGACTTACTTTGTCCGGGACAACGGAGTGGGTTTCGACATGAAATACGCGCCCAAGCTCTTCAAGGTTTTTCAGCGCCTGCACAACGCCGATCAATTCGAGGGCACGGGCGTGGGTCTGGCCATTGTGCAGCGCATCATCCAGCGGCACGGCGGCAGTGTCTGGGCCGAGAGCAGCCCGGACAAAGGCGCGACGTTCTTCTTCAGTCTGCCGCGTGCTCTCCAGAACAATTCAGGTAACGGACGCAGTGCGTCGCCGGTGGAATTGGCCGCGACGGAAGATCGCACCACCTGCGCCTGAGTACATCTCGATTTTTGCTTGGCTCGGGTGCCGACTGCATATCAGCGATACAAGCAGCGCGCCCGCCTCGGCAGCGGATTTTGCGACAGAGCATGTGAACAACGAAGTCGCTCTGCGCTTCAGGAACCTCTCGGCATCAACCGCTCCCACGGACAATCCACCATCAAGGATGATGACTTGCCGGTAGTGACCATTGCGGTGACCGACGCGGCCGCGGCGGAATACCACGGGCCTGACCAGGGGACATTTGCCATCCAGCGCACCGGTAATTTATCCAAACCACTCGTCGTGTCATTGGCGATCAGTGGGACGGCCAGCAATGGCGTCGATTGTCAAATGGTGACGAATCGCGTGACCATTCCGACCAGTGCCAGTCAAACGACCTTGCAGGTGGCTCCGATCAACAACGCATTCGAAGAGCAGGCCGAGTCCGTCATTGTCACCATCAAGGGCAGCGTGACCTATACCATCGGCGCGTCCAACACCGCCACGATCTTCATCGATGACAACCATCCCACGCGCTATCAGGTCACCTCGCTCAAGTCCGTCTCGGTTTATGCGACCGGTATCGATTCACCCGCCGTGTTCGATGTTCAGCGCTTCGGTCGATCATCACAAGCCGCGACGCTACCGTTTCAAATCATGACCAATGCCTCCGGCGGTTCCGTGCCCACGAGCTTCTACCGTGTCTATGGCAACGTGCAGGGCAATAACACCGCTGTGTTTGCCGCCTTCGCCACCAAAGCGCGTTTGAACTTCACCGCGCCCAGCCCCGGCGTCACCAGTGGCAGCGGCGGCGTTAATCTTTTCATTCCCGCCATCGACCAATCGTACTGGGCCATCGTGTATCAACCAGGCTGGCAATTCGTGCGCCTGGAAGTGTTGGACACCAATGCGGTGGAAGGCAGCGCCTCCATCCGCGCGCGCTTGCGGCTCTCGCGGCCAGTGGTCGGACCGGCCGTGACCGTTTTTGCCGCCTTGACCGGCGGCAGCGCTGCGCCGAAGACTCCAACCTCAACGCGGACTTTTTTCTTCCCCGGCCTGTTCGTTCCGACTAATTGATCCGCAACATGAAAGTCATCATCCTTGGCGCCGGTTACGCCACGCGGCTCTACCCGCTCACGCTCACCCGCCCCAAGCCCCTGCTGCCCGTCGCGGGCAAGCCGATGATTGACTACGTGCTCGATAATCTCGCCCCCATCGGCGGCATCGACCGTGTCATCATCGTCACCAACGCCAAGTTCGCCGACCAGTTCCAGAAATGGGCCGACGATTACCGCGCGACCAAAGCGAAGCTCGACTTCACCATCGTCAATGACGGCTCCACGGATGACACCAACAAGCTCGGCGCCATCGGCGACCTGAACCTCGTCATCAGCCGCGAAAAGATCGACGACGACGTAATCGTGGTGGCCGGGGACAATCTTTTCAGTGAACCACTCACGGACTTTGGCCGGTTCTGCCGCGAGAAACAGGAGCCGGTCCTCGCGGTGTACGACGTGGGCAGCCTCGAGGACATCAAGAAGTACAACGCCATCACCTTCGACGCCTCGGGCAAAATCACCTTCTTTGAGGAGAAGCCCAAACAGCCGGCCAGCACGGTCACCGGCATCGCGCTTTACTACTACCCGAAGAAAACCATTCCTCTCATCAAGCAGTATATCGCTGAGGGAAACAACCCGGATCAGCCCGGCCGGCTGGTGCAATGGCTGTATCCGCGCACCCCCGTCTATGTCTGGGACGTGCCCGGCCTGTGGTACGACATCGGATCGAAAGAGACGCTGGAGGAAGCCAACCGCATCTTTGCGAAAAAGTAGGAGACGCGTAGCGTGTTTGTGTGATGCGCGACTCTCCACAGAACGCTCAAGCGATCTCCGCGCGCGATACACCACTCGCCACAGACAGCGAGCAGCTCCGGCTGCGCGTCGACGGCGATGCGAATCTTCCCACGCTCATTCACCTGCCTGGCCTTCACGGCGACTGGACCCTGCTGGGACCATTCCGCGCGGCGCTGGCCGGGCGCGCCCGCCTCGTCGAAACCACTTATCCCCGGCACCTCGGCTGGTCGCTCGACGACTATGCCGGCGCGATTGAAACCGAATTGATCGAACGTGGTATTACGTCCGGCTGGGTTCTGGGCGAATCATTCTCCTCACTCGTCGCCTGGCAATTCCTCGCGCGGCAACAGGCGCCTGGCCGCACGCCGGCATTCAATCCCGCTGGACTCATCCTCGTCGGTGGTTTCATTCGGCACCCTTGGCCGTGGGCGGTCCGGTTCGCCCATTTCGCCAGCCGGACTGTTTCCCTAAGGTTGCTCCGCCACCTTTGCAAGCTTTACGGCCGTGCCGCGCGCCGCCGCTATTGTGATTGTCCGGAAGCCGTAGCCGAACTGGATGAGTTCGTTGAACGCCGCACCATCCAGCCGGATCGCGAGGTGATCACAGGCCGGTACCGGCTCATCAGCCAGAGTGATCCCCGCCCGATCGCCGGCGCGACCATGCTGCCGGTGTATCAACTCAGTGGCGCATGGGATCCTATCGTCCCGTGGTGGCAGGTCCGCCCCTGGCTGCGTCACCACTGCTCCAATTACCGGGCCAGCCGCATCATCTGGAGTGGCGGCCACAACGTCCTGTTGAGCGCGCCACGTGAATCCGCAACGCAGATTATGGAGTGGATTGGCGTGACCGCCAGGTAGGGCAGGCGGACGCCGGCCTTATTTTACCCGCGCCGTCATCATCAGATCGCCGCCGACGCGCCGCCATTCAACTTCGGTCAAATCCAGAACTTCGCCGAGACTGCGCGCGCCATCGCCGGCCACGGCTTTGTGGGCGTCACGGCCGCCGAGGATTTTGGGTGCGTAGAAGAAAGTTACGCGATGAGCCAGGCCGCCAAGCAGAAAGGAAGCGTTTACTTCGCCCCCACCTTCAACCAGCAGGCTGGCGACATTCTCTCGGCCCAGTTTCTTGAGCAGCCAACGCAAGTCGATGCGGCCACGACGAAGTGGCGCCCGAACGACACTGACTTTTTTCGCCAGCGCGGCGACACGTTTTGCCGGGGCGCCCCGGCCGACAACGATCGTGGTGAGTGAAGCAAACTTGTCGCTGACAACTTTCGATCGGAGCGGCGTGCGCGCCCGTGAGTCGAGAACGATGCGGCGCAGCCTTTGGGCTTTGAGCTTTGAGCTTTGAGCTTGCCTCACCGTGAGGCTCGGATCATCCGCCAGCACCGTGTTCATGCCGACCAGGATTGCGTCTGCCCCCGCTCGCACTCGCATTGCCTCCGCTCGCGCCTGCTTTCCCGTGATCCATTTCGATTCGCCAGAAGCCGTGGCAATCTTTCCATCAAGCGTCATCGCAGCCTTGACGGTGACGAACGGAGTTCGATGGACGATCCAATGATTGAATGTTTCGTTGAGCTTTGTTGCCTCTTCAGCCAGTTGCTGGTAGGGCGCGTCGCTCCGCGCGCGCCGTCGCGTGGACGGCTGGGAAGCGGCACGCACGGAGTGACGCGCCCTACCGTCGAGCGAGATGACCTCAATCCCGGCACGTTCCAGAATCTTAAATCCTTTGCCAGCGTGCTTCGGATTCGGATCGGTAGCCGCGACGAAGACGCGCTTGATGCCCGCTGCTTTGATGGCGTCGGTGCAGGGCGGCGTACGTCCATAGGTGCAGCACGGCTCCAGGGTGAGATAGAGCGTGGCACCTTTCGGGGAATTCTTCCTTCGCCCTGCGTCGCGCAATGCTTCAATCTCTGCATGAGGACAACTCGCGCGTCGATGCCAGCCTTGCCCGACGATCTTTTCACCCTTCACCAATACTGCACCGACCATCGGATTGGGGGATGTCTTGCCGTACCCGCGTCGGGCCAATGCAAGGGCCAGACGCAGGAAGCGGACGTGTGAATCGTTGCGTTTGACGGAGTGAGGCATCAAATGAACGTGCGCTGTGACTTGGACCGCCCTCACCCCAGACCTCTTCCCAAGGAGAGGGAGAACAGTCGTCCTCGCCCGAAGTTATCGGGTACAGAAGTCGCAGATACTCGTCTGATCCACGGACAACATCCGTGTCTATCCGTGTTCATCCGTGGTTCAACCCTTCTCGGAAAACAGCGCCTCCGCGAACTGCTTCGCGTCAAACGGCTGAAGATCGTCCGCCTGCTCGCCGAGGCCGATAAACTTGATCGGCAGCGCGAGTTCTCGCTGGATGGCGACGACCATGCCGCCCTTGCTCGTGCCGTCGAGCTTGGTGATGACCAGGCCGGTGAGCTTGACGGCTTTGTGAAATTCGCGCGCCTGGTTGAGCGCGTTCATGCCCGTCGTGGCGTCGAGGACAAGCAACGTTTCATGCGGAGCGCCGGGCAGTTTCTTGTCCATTACGCGATGCACCTTCTGAAGCTCCTGCATCAGGTTCTGCTTGGTGTGCAGCCGGCCGGCGGTATCGACGAGCAGGAAGTCAGCGTTGCGTGATTGCGCGGCGGCGATGGCGTCGTGCGCCACGGCGGCCGGATCGGCGTTATATGAGCCGGCCACGACCGGCACGCTGAGCTTGAGTCCCCACAGCTTGAGTTGCTCGATGGCGGCGGCGCGGAACGTGTCGCAGGCGGCGAGCACCGCGCTCTCGCCGCGCGCGTGAATGAGGTGTGCGATCTTGGCCGAAGTGGTAGTCTTGCCAGTGCCGTTGACGCCCACGATGGACACGACCGTCACTCGACCCGGCTGCTTGCGGAGTTCGGACCGGCCGGAGAACAGGCTGCGCTCCACCTCGCGCTGCGCGATCTCAAAGTCGGCGTTGCCCAAGCGGCCCTGCGTCTCGTAAGCCTTCTTCACTTCGGCGAGGATTTGTTGCGTCATTGCCGTGCCCAGGTCAGCGGCGAGCAGCGCGGCTTCCAGTTCTTCGAGTGTCGAGCCGGTGAGTTTGGGCGAAAGCGTGACGATGCGCTTGATCTCGTGGACCAGCTTGGAGTGCGTTTTTTGCAGCCCGCCTTTGAATTTTTGGAACAAACCCATTGGGGAATCTATAATTTATGATTTACGATTTACGACTTCGCCACCGGAGGAAGCGGCGTTGGCGAGCATTACTCCACTCTCCACGGCTCGCTTCATTGCCCGATCGCGCAACCGCTCGACACATTCGTAGGGGATTTTGATGCTGCCGATGAGCGGCTTCCCCTTGCTCATGCCGTGGCAATCAGAACCTCCGGTGACGAGCAGGCGGTGGCGGTCGGCGATCTCCAGATAACGCTGCGTCATCGAGGTGGAGTGTTTGGTATGGAAGCACTCGATACCGTCCATGCCTTCCGCGACCAGGTCGGGAATCACCTCGTCGTTGTGGTTCAAGCCGGGGTGCGCCAGCACGGCCAGGCCGCCAGCGTGCTGAATCAGAGCAATGGCTTCGGAGGAGGAAATCTTGAACTTGGGCACCCAGGCGGGTTTACCCTTCTTGAGGAAGCGCTCGAAGGCTTCGTCCAGGCTGCTGCACAAGCCGGCTTGCACGAGGGCGCGAGCGACGTGCGGACGGCCCGGCGAACGGCAGTTGGCGAGTTTGAAAACGGCTTCGGCCTGGAGCGGGACATCAAGCTGATTCAGCCGGCTGACCATTTCAAAGATGCGATTGCGGCGCACTTCCTGAAACCGGGCGAGGTCGCGCAGCAGCCTGGGATTTTCCGAATCAAGAAAGTAGCCGAGGATGTGCAACTCCGTTTCGGAGCGTTCCGTGGTCAGTTCGGTTGCGGGGATGAACTCAATGCCGTCCGACTGGCACGCCGCGGCCATGCGTCGGCAGCCTTCCATCGTGTCGTGGTCCGTCAGCGCCACCGCCTTGAAGCCGCAGCGTTTGGCGTGACCGGCCAGTTCCTCCGGCGAATAAGTGCCGTCGGAGAAATGGGTATGAAGATGGAGATCGGCGAACAAGCGTCAGGGGGATTGAAAATTGAAAATTGGATTCCGCGCGGCGGCGGTTGGACAACCAAGAGTCGCGCCGTGAAACACGGAACACGGAACACGAAACACGAAGTTCATTTCACTTCCCTCGCCGGGCGCAGCAGATCGCCTTTCACGCGGTCGAGGATGCCGTTGACGAACTTGCCGCTGTCATTCGTGGAAAACCGCTTCGCGATGTCAACCGCCTCGTTGATGCTGACCACGGGCGGGATGTCCTCGCGATGGAGCATCTCGTAAATGGCGAGGCGCAGGATGTTGCGATCCACGGCGGCGATGCGCGGCAGGTCCCAGTTCTGGCAATACTTCCGAATCAGGGCATCGGCCTCGTCGCGATGCTCGATGGCGCCCCGAATGAGTGGGTCGGCGAAGAGCCGCACGGCGGCCTCGTCGGTCGTGGGCGGCGGCAATTCCGCCTTCTCGCCCCAGCGCGCCTTGCCTTTTTCCTCAGCAATTGCAGCGCCGCGCTGCGATTCCCAGAACTGCTCGATGGCGGCGTCCAGGTCATCCGGCGGATTCAAGTCATGCTGAAATAGAAACTGCACGGCGCGTTCCCGCGCCTCGCGGCGTTTGCCCATGCGAGCAAGATGGGGCAAATACGACGCCGGAGGAAGGGAAAACTATCAGGGCAGACGCATCTAAATTTGCACTCCCAGTCGGCGCGTCTCAATCCGTCCGTGATCCTTCTCCACCGTCTCCAGGGCCGCCAGGGTGGCCGCGCCGGTAGAAAGTTTAGCCCCGGCCGGCCGCGCCGTGATCCATTCGAGCAGCGCTGCATCGAGGTGGGTTTGGACTTCTTCATGCACCGTCTCCTGATTGCCTTTGAGCGCCAGCACATAGTCGGCGTCGGCTCCGTGGATTTCCCGGGCGATCTTCTTTTGGCAGCCCATCGCGTCCATCGTGACGATGCAGCCGGAGAGTTCCAACACGCGCAACAACTCGGGCACGGCCGTAATCTCGTTGCTCTTGTCGGCCACTTTCCACTGACCCAGCACCAGATCGT
>Ga0187893_10014423_pt1 | contig 10783 bp, 7 predicted proteins | sample MA1701074metaG_FD_139574 | JGI IMG/M metagenome (GOLD analysis project Ga0187893, IMG submission 139574) | White microbial mat communities from a basaltic lava cave in the Kipuka Kanohina Cave System on the Island of Hawaii, USA - MA170107-4 metaG ...
CCACCTGCCGCCACGCGATCGTTTCCCTGGACGGAGACATCAGCGCGGCTGCCGGCCTTCACGCCGGAATTCAGGCCTGCTTTCCGGAATGCCGCAAGACCAGCAACCCGATTCGAATGACCGCGAAGCTGTTTGATCTGATGCGAACCGAACAGCCCGATCTTGTGCTTACCTACAACTGGGGCAGCATGGATGCAGTGACGGCGGCCGCGCTCAGGCGCATTCCGGCCGTCCACACCGAGGACGGGTTCGGGACCGAAGAAGCCGATGGGCAGCTCCGCAGACGCGTCTGGGGAAGACGCCTGTTGCTGCGGCATGCGAGATGGGTGGTGGCCCCTTCAAAAACACTAATAAATATCATGACCGGAATCTGGCGTTTGCCATCCTGGAAGGTCAAACAGATCCCCAATGGGATCGATATGGAGGCCTTCCGGCCCAAGCCAGAAACTTACCGGCGCGAGTTTTCCGAGCCTGGGGAGCTGGTTGTGGGTACAGTGGGCCACTTGCGTCCGGAAAAGCAGCAGGAAAAGCTCATTGACATATGCGCCCGTTTGGCGGTGCGATATCCGGTGCGGCTGCTTATCGCTGGTGAGGGGCAGCAGCGGGAGAGGCTCGAAACCGCTGCCCGCGAATCCGGGCTCGGCGGCAAGGTCCGCTTACTGGGCCACCAGAAGGACAACGCGCGGATGTACTGGGAAATGGACGTCTTCGCCCTTTCGTCCAATACCGAACAGATGCCCTTGTCCGTGCTCGAGGCCATGGCGTCGGCTCTGCCGGTGATCAGCACCGACGTCGGTGACATACGCAACATGGTGAGCCGCGAGAATTGCCTGCAGGTGGTTGCCGGCACTGAGGCTTACGTGGAGCAGCTTTCCATGCTGCTCGCCGGGCCAGAACTTCGTAAAGCGATCGGCGCGGCCAATCGCCTGCACTGCGAGCGGACTTTCGGTCTCAACCAAATGGTTCGGATGTACTGGGAACTGTACCTCTCCGCCATGGCCAAGACTACAGTACAACCGATCCGGGAAGTTAGGGTCATCGAATGAGCCTCACTTCTGTACTACCCGTTCATTGAGGGCTACAGCTCTGGTTGGTAGCCTGCCATGAGGTCACTTTCAGCCGATCGGACAGATGGATCACCAAGAAGCGCTGTGCGGATTCTAAGCCTCAGTTGCGTTTATCCAACACCGGCTTGCCCGGGCCGGGGAGCATTCGTACGCTCGCGGCTTGAGTCGATGGCGCAGCGGGCGGAGATGAAAGTGATGGCGCCCGTGGTAGCGCTCGATTATACGACAGGCTCCTGGCTCAAGGCGGTTCCCCGGCGCAGAACCGAAGGGGCGCTGGAGGTGCTTCATCCGCGCTGGATGTACGTTCCGGGAACCGGCGCGGTAACAGCGCTGCTCTTGTTCGCGGAACTTCTCGGACCGGTGCGGCGGTTGCGCAGGGAGTTCCCATTTGAGGTGATCGATGCGCACTTCGGCTATCCCGAGGGCATTGCGGCCGCTCTGCTTGCGATGGTGACGGGGACACCTTTTTCGATCACCCTGCGCGGGGCCGAATTGCTTCATTCCCGATACCGGCTGCGCCGCTGGTGGATGCGTTGGTCCATGCGCCGCGCGCAACGCGTCATTACGGTCTCGGAAGAATTACGGCGGCTGGCCATCTCACTTGGCGTCGCCGAAGAAGACACCTGCGTCATTCCCAATGGCCTCGATTCGGACATCTACTACCGCCGCGACCGCGCCGCGATGCGCCGCAAACATGGCCTCTGCTCGGACAAAAAGTTGATTCTCACCGCCGGTCATCTCATCGAGCTGAAAGGACACCACCGGGCGGTGGAGGCACTCGCACAACTGCGCGCAATGGGTGTCGAAGCGGACCTGTTGATCGCCGGCGGTAATCCCGGGCCGGGGCTCCGCTCTCACGAACCGCACATCCGGCAGGCAATCGAGGCGTTGGGGCTTCAGGGGCAGGTTCGCCTGCTGGGGCATGTCCCCGCCGGGACGCTGGCCGAGTTGATGTGCGCGGCCGACTTATTCTGTCTGGCCAGTTCCCGCGAGGGGTGGCCGAATGTCGTACAGGAAGCGCTGGGCTGCGGTACGCCCGTTGTCGCCACGCGGGTTGGGGCGGTGCCCGAGATTCTAACCTCCCCGGACCTCGGACTGGTGGTTGAGCCCGGAGATGCCGGTGCTTTGGCGAAAGGATGGAAAATTGCCCTGGAACGTGATTGGGATACGGAAAGGATCACGTCCTGGGCCCGAAGCCGCACGTGGAGTCACGTGGCAGGCGAAGTGCTCGAACAGATGCGGCATATCGTCGCGGCAGCGAGGAAAACAATATGAGTGTGCAGTCTCAAGCCGATCCTGGGCGGCCCGCGATTTCGGTCGTGATTCCCGCCTACAATGCAGCGCATTTCCTTAGACAGTGCCTGCACCATTTGTCCACCTCTACGGCGCCCTACGAGTGCATCGTGGTTGACGACGGCTCAAAAGATGAAACCGCAAAGGTGGCGGCGCAGTTCGGCGCCAAGGTCCTCAGTACGGAAAAGCGCAGCGGGCCGGCGTATGCGAGAAATCTGGGCGCACGCCACGCGCAGGCCGATCTGCTCTTCTTTATCGACGCAGACGTGTGCGTCACACCCAATACGCTGGCCCGCATTTTGTCTACGTTTCAAGAGGACTCTGATCTGGATGCCATGATCGGTTCCTATGACGACACGCCGGAGCGGAAAGACTTCCTCTCGCAGTACCGCAACTTGATGCATTGCTATACTCATCAGCGCGGAAAACGGCAGGCGTGCACCTTCTGGAGCGGCTGCGGAGCGATTCGCAAGAACGTATTCCTCGAGCACAGCGGATTCAACGAATCCTATGGCCGGCCCGCCATCGAGGACATCGAACTCGGCTACCGGCTCAAACACAGCGGCAAACAGATTCTTCTCGATCCCGAGCTTCAGGTCAAACATTTGAAAGCCTGGAGTTTTACCGGCTTGGTTAAAACCGACATTTTTGATCGCGGCATCCCGTGGACAGAACTTATCCTACGGGACAGGAACCTGCCAAATGACCTTAATTTGCAGTTGAGCCAGCGGGTCAGCGTCGCGCTGGTCTATGTGCTGATTGCTTTGGCCGGCGCCGGAGCAATCTATCTCGGTGCGGTGTTCGTGCTGCCGCTGCTGGCGCTGTTGTTCCTGATGCTGGGCGCCTACGAAGCCGAAAGCACGTGGCGCAGCAACCCCAAAGCGATCATCGGGACTATAGGGCTCGGACTGGTGATCGTGTCGCTGGCCGTCTGGAGCGGGAACCACCTTCTGGTACCGCCCGTGCTGCTGGCCTACTTGCTCCTTTTCGTGCGCCACCGCTACTATTACACGACGGTCCGGCGGCGGCGGGCCACAGGAATTTTCTGCGGGCTGTACCTGGCGCTGGTGATTGTGCTCGTACTCACTTATCTGCCGCGTCACCCGCTCGTGCTGGTTTTCTTTCTCGTCTTCAGCATCGTGGTGATCCTGAACTCACAGTTTTACGTGTTCCTGGCCGGCAGAACGGGACGTTTGCTCGCCTTAGCGGCCATCCCCTTCCATCTGCTCTTCCATTTCTACAACGGAGTATCGTTTTTGGCTGGCGCCACCCTTCATAACTTGCAACGGTTCCGGACCGATCCGTCAGCCCAACCAGAACCGGACAAACCGCACCCCTCACCGCAAGCGCGTCCATGAACCACAACTCGCCGGCAATCCTCACCTACCACTCGATCGATGACAGCGGATCGGTGATCTCGTTGAAGCCGGAGACTTTCCGCGCCCAGATACATCACCTTGTCCGTCACGGTATTCCGGTTGCGCCCTTGCGGGAAGCGCCGAGCCGGCCGGGGAGCGTGGCCATTACGTTTGATGACGGCTTCCGGAATTTTTATCAATGTGCATTTCCCGTTCTTTGCGAGTACAGGCTGCCGGCCACCGTCTTCGTAGTGTCCGGCTATTGCGGACGAGCCAACGACTGGCCTTCGCAGCCCGCCGCCGGGATTCCCAAATTGCCTCTAATGGGTTGGAGCGAACTTCAGGAAATCTCCCGCTACGGTATCGATCTGGGAGTGCACACTGTAAACCACCCCCGTCTTACCGGGATCCCCGAACGAGAAGTTCTCGCCGAGTTCCGCTCCTGCCGGGAAGAGATTGAAGCCCGCACAGGGAAACCGGCCGATACGATGGCATACCCATATGGAGATTCCAATCGCCCGGTGCGCCAGTGCGCCCGTCAGGCAGGCTTCGAAGTCGCTTGTGGCACTTCACTTGCAAAACTTGCTTCATATTCCGATCCCATGGATTTGCCCCGGCTGGACATGTACTATTTCCAGAAACTTTTTTGGTTTCGCTCGCTATGGTCTCTCCACGGGAGGGGATATCTTGCGGTACGCCGCAGCCTGCGAGCGATCCGGGCCGGACGGCCGCAATGAAAGAAAAGGCGAACATGACATCACTTGATGCCCTAAATGGAGCACTAGAATCGGAGAAATCTAGCAAATCGGTAGTCATCATCGGCGCTGGACCAGCCGGATTAACGGCAGCCTATGAACTGACGAAGGACTCAGTTCCCTGCGTCGTTCTCGAAGCTGACAACACAGTCGGAGGATTGTCGCGAACAGCCAGCTATAAGGGCTACCACTTCGATATTGGCGGACACCGTTTTTTCACTAAAGTCTCCCTAGTGGAACAAATGTGGCATGAGGTGCTTGGGGACGACTTCCTAAAGCGCCCGCGTTTGTCACGGATTTACTATAAGTCCAAGTTTTTTCAATATCCTCTGGAGCCGATGAACGCACTGTTTGGTCTGGGGATTTTTGAGTCGTTGCGTTGTGGTTTCAGTTATGTCCTGGCGCGCCTGTTACCGGAAAAACCCGAGGACAACTTCGAGGCCTGGGTGTCGAACCGTTTTGGCCGGCGCTTGTTTCAAATTTTTTTCAAATCCTACACAGAAAAGGTCTGGGGAATGCCGTGCCGGCAAATCGGTGCGGAATGGGCGGCCCAGCGGATTCGCGGGCTCTCGTTCCTTTCAGTGGTCTGGAACGCCCTGAAACCAAAGAAGAAACCGAAGGACAAAGGACGCGTTATCAAGACGCTGATCAACGAATTTGAATATCCGCGGCTCGGCCCTGGAATGATGTGGACCAAAACGAAAAGCATTGTCGAGTCGCGCGGCGGACGGATCGTGTTTGAGGCTCCTGTGACCAAGATCCGCTGGGAGCCAGGCCGAGTTGTGTCGGTTACCGCGGGCGGAAAAGAGTATAAGGGAACGCATTTTATTAGCAGCATGCCCATCCGGGATTTAATAGGCTGCCTCGATCCGGCGCCACCGGAGTATCTGAAAAAAGCCGCTAACGACTTCAAGTATCGAGACTTTCTGACAGTCGCTTTGATCTGCAAGGGTACAGGCCTGTTCCCAGACAACTGGATCTATATCCATGACAAGAACGTGAAAGTAGGCAGGGTCCAAAACTTCGGGAACTGGAGCCCAGAAATGGTTCCCGACCCAGGCAATTCCTGTCTGGGCCTTGAATATTTCTGCTTTGAGGGAGATGAACTGTGGAACTCCCCGGATAAGGAGTTGATCGAGTTGGGGAAGAAAGAAGTGGACTTCCTGAACCTCGTGCCCGCGAATACGGTGCTTGACGGCGCCGTGGTACGGATGCCGAAGGCGTATCCGGTTTATGACGGAACCTATCAGCAGGGTCTGGCCGCCATCCGGCAGTTTCTCGATACCATACCCAATCTCCAACTGGTGGGCCGCAACGGCATGCACCGCTACAACAACCAGGATCATTCCATGCTCACGGCGGTTCTTGCCGCCCGCAATATTCAAGGGGGCCGCTACGACCTCTGGCAGGTCAACGCCGATGAGGAATATACCGAGCAGGGCGGTGAGATCACAATGGAAGAGCTGAAGGCGATGGAGGCTTCCCAGCCGCTGGTGCCCCGGCAGGTTTCCGTTAGCGCCGATGCCGATTAGAATCGGAGCCGCACTATGCAATCCAGACTAAGTGTGTTAATCAGCGGGGGGGCCGGCTTCATCGGGAGCCATCTGGCGGATCGCCTGCTCGTCGAAGGCTGGAAAGTGACCGTGGTAGACAATTTTGATCCGTTTTACGCGGCCTCGGTCAAATGGGGAAATGTCCATTCTAATCTGAATCACCCCCACTACAGGCTGGTTCAAGCCGACATTCGCGAGAAAGAGCTTCTGCGAAAACACCTCAATGGCGGCCACTATGACGTGATCGTTCATCTGGCTGCCCGTGCGGGAGTGCGCCCTTCGATAATCGATCCGGTGAGTTACCAGGAAGTCAACGTGCTCGGCACGCAGAACCTGCTGGAGTTGGCCCGAATATGGCAGACGCCGCAGTTTGTGTTCGCATCGAGCAGTAGCGTTTACGGCGTGAATCCACGGGTGCCGTGGCGCGAAGACGACCACGTGTTGCGGCCCATCAGCCCTTACGCGGCGACCAAAGTGAGCGGCGAGTTGCTGGGGCACACCTACAGCCATTTGTACGGGATCCGTTTTCTGGCGCTGCGCTTCTTTACCGTCTACGGTCCCCGTCAGAGGCCGGATCTGGCGATTCATAAAATGGCGCAAAAAATGCTTCAGGGAGAACCGGTCCCCATCTTCGGCGACGGCAGCTCCCGCCGGGACTACACCTACATCGACGACATCATCTCCGGAGTGCGGGCGGCGATGGAGTACAGCCGCAGCGACTACGAGGTCATCAACCTGGGAGGAAACAGAACCATCGGGCTGCTAGAAATGGTTCAGACTCTGGAACGGCTTACAGGAATGCCGGCGCTGCTGGACTTTCAGCCGGATCAACCCGGCGACGTTCCACAAACTTGCGCCGACATCGGCAAAGCGGGCAAGCTGCTGGGGTATGAGACGAGAACGCCGTTCGAAGCCGGCTTGGCGAGGTTCCTGGCCTGGTTGGATACACGCTCGGAATCAAGTATGAAACTAAATTATGCCTGAGCGCCGTCCGGGAGTAGTCATTCTTGGCGCCGGACCAGCCGGCCTGGGGGCGGCCTACAAACTGGCTGGCCGCGGCCTCTTTGATGTGACCGTCGTGGAACGGCAATCCCTGGTAGGCGGCAACGCCGGCAGCTTTGAGATCGCCGGCCTGCGGGTGGATTACGGCAGCCACCGCCTGCATCCGGCGTGTGCGCCGGAGATTCTCCAGGACATTCAAGGCATGCTGGGCGCCGATCTGATGGACCGGCCTCGGCATGGCCGGATGCACCTGCGAGGCCGCTGGGTTCATTTTCCATTGAAGCCGCTGGACCTTTCCTTGCATCTGCCGCTGTCATTCTCGTTTGGAGTGCTGGCCGACGCGGCCCTCAAACTCGGCCGCAAACCGGATGAGAGCAGTTTCGAATCGGTTTTGCGCCATGGGCTGGGGCGAACCATCTGCGACGATTTCTACTTCCCCTATGCCCGGAAAATCTGGGGGGTGGCGCCGGACCAGTTGGATGCCGAACAAGCCCGCCGCCGCGTGTCGGCAGGTTCGCTTGGAAAGATGATACGCAAGGTCCTCAACGCCGTCCCCGGATGGAAGCCGAAAGGCGCCGGGCGGTTTTACTATCCGCGGCGCGGCTACGGTCAGATCCCGGAGGCATACTATTGCGCGGCGCTAAAAGCCGGCGCGCGGATGCGGCTGAGCACGCCCGTCACCGGGCTGGACATGGAAGCAGGGCGCATTCGCCAGGTACTCATCTCCGAGGGGGGTTCGCAAGAAAAGGAATCCGCGATTCCGGCATCGCTGGTGCTTTCCACGATTCCGGTCACGCAGTTGGCGCGCATGGTTCATCCGGCGGCTCCCGTTGCCGTACTGCAATCGGCCGCTTCGCTGCGGTACCGCGCCATGATTCTCGTCTACCTCGTGCTTGAAACCGGCCAATATACCGAATACGACGCCCACTATTTTCCCGATCCCTCGGTCGCTATTACGCGCCTGTCGGAACCGAAAAATTACGGGCTGGCTGCGCTGCCCGGCCGTACCGTGTTGTGCGCCGAACTGCCGTGTTCCACTGAGGAAAGGGTATGGAGCGCCGGCAACGAGGAATTAGGCGAGCTGGTGTGCAAGGCACTGGCGGTGGCCGGGCTGCCCCGGGTCGCCCCGCTGAAAGTCGAATCGCGACGGCTGGCGCAAGCGTATCCGATCTATACGCGCGATTACCGGATGCACTTTGATCGCGTCGACCAATGGCTGAATACGATCGACGGAGTTGTCACATTCGGCCGGCAAGGTTTATTCGCCCACGACAACACACATCACGCCTTGGCAATGGCCTATGCGTTGAACGACTCGCTGGACGACACGGCAACGCTAAACCGCGGACGATGGGAAGCGCATCGACGGGAATTTGCCCGGCACGTGGTGGAGGATTAAGGGCGAAATGAGCGCAGTGGCTGAGATGGATCTCTCCGTATCGAAGACCGCTGTTGAGACGCGACCGGGAGGACCGGCGCGACTGTTGCGCATTGTTCCAATTGCACTGGCAATCTTTTTTGCTTTGTGGTCTCTGCGGGGCGTTTCGCACAACAACATCCTTGACACTGACGGTTCGCGCCACGCGATGAACGGAGCTTTTCTGCTGGACCTTGTGAAACACGGCAGAGTGGCGCATCCCATCGAATACGGCAAGGAATACTACGGGCGGCTGCCCGCGCTGTCGATGCCGTATCACCCGCCTTTTTTTCCTGCAATGGAAGCAGCAGTATTCGCCGTATTCGGAGTAAACGTGCTGGCGGTACGTATTCTTGTGGCGATTGCTGTCGGCGTTTCCGTTTTTCTATTCTACCGCCTGATTGTGCAGGTCACGGCCTCCCACCTGGTGGCGGTGTGCGCAACATTAACGTTCCTGCTCTGGAAGCATTCCCAGGATCTGGCGGGCGACGCCATGCTGGAATTTCCCTCGCTGGTATTTCTGCTTGCCGCCCTGCTTGCGATTCGCGATCTTCCCTCTTCGGGGTATCCACTACGTAAAGGGTTGTGGTTTGCCTTGTTTGCCAGCGCCGCTTTCTGGACGAAGCAGCATGCGGTGTTCTTGGTGCTGGTCCCGTTTGCTCTGATTGCGTTCACGGGTCGATGGCGGCTGCTGATGGGAAAGACGATATGGATCTCCTCGGCGCTGATCGCTCTGGCGGTGTACGGGAACACGTTGCTGAGCACACCTTTTCATGGGACGGGCGTGGAGCAGGTTCCGCCCGCGGTCGAGTTCTTTGCGGTTGCGGAGCATAACCTGCGTTTCTACACGGCTGCATTCGTGAGCAACGTGGGCGTGGTTCCGGCGCTTCTGGTGGGGGCATGCATTCTCGCCGGCGCTTTACTCGGACTGCGGAAGCAAACGATCCCATCGGGACTGCCGATGTTCAGGGCATGGGCCTGCTCGGCGATGGCGTTGCTGTTGACTATAGGTCCTTATGAAGGCCGCTACTTGTTTTATGTCCACCCGGCGCTGGCAGTAATTACCTACGTGGCGCTGGTTCGGATTGGAAATGCGCTGCTGCGGGGCAAGTTTGCGTGGGTCGCGCCAGCCGGTGTTGCCCTACTCTGCTTGGTCGTCGGGCTGAGAATACCCGCGCCCTTTCTTCACGGACCTTCGCAGGCCGCCGCATTGGTCGTGACCGGGAAGCCGCAAAGAGTTCTTTATTGTGGAAGCACGGACGGGAACTTCATCTTTGCCGTCAGAAGTCTCGATGGGAACCTTCAAACGACGGTCATTCCCGGAGAGAAGCTGCCACATGGTTCTCTAACTGCTTCAGGGCTCAAAGAATTCGGCCGCATCCACAGGATCGACCGGGTGGTCGTCGAGCGCTCGGCATGGAATCAGGCCTGTAGCGAGCTGGACATTAAGAGCTCATCCCTGCATTTGGAGCACAGCGTCCCGCTTTCATCATCAAGGCCGCGCTGGCACGGCTTGCTGAGCATTTATCGGTTTTCCAATGGTCCAGTGGAATCCGACCGCACCCTTAAAATTCCCGTTCCCCGGATTGGAGCGGAGATCCCGGTACCTCGTTGAGGCAACTATGGCGGCTATAGAAAACATGACTGCGAGGCAACCCGAACGAGCGGCACACTCCAGGGGGGCTGTGGCTCGACTGCCTCTCCCGCTCCTGGCTTTTGCCCTGGCCATGACGCTGCTCCACTTCGCACCCTACTGGCGGGCGGGATCACAAATGCCCTCGGGATGGACGTTCACGGGGAATCTGCACAGCTCACCCGACTTCATGCAATATCGAACCTGGTTTCGTCAATCCCAGCGAACCGGTGTTCTCGTCTCCAGTAACTTCACTTCGGAACCAAACCCGCCTCACCTACCCGTGGCGTTGTATTACGCAACGGGCAAGCTTGCTTCGTGGACGAGAATGACGCCAGAGTACGTGTATATCTACATTGGCGGAGCCTTTCTTCTGGCCTTCTCCTTCCTACTGTTTGCGACCATCCGCCTGTTTTTACCGCATCCGTATCAGACGTGGTGGGTGTATCTGGTTATTTTTCTCGGCGGTGGATTGGGTGGATACCTCAAGCTGCTGGGCCGTTTTGATTTGGTCAAGAGCAATTTTTTCCTGCAAACTTTGATCATCGACCCGATGGTCCGGACTGCGGTGTTTGAAGATTTCCGAGGACACTACATCGTCAACACTTTGTGGGACACACACCACCTGATGACTTGGTTGATCACGACGCTCACCCTGGTGGCGGTGTACCTTGCCTTGCAAAAGGCATCAACAGTGCGGCTGGC
>Ga0187893_10014426_pt1 | contig 10782 bp, 11 predicted proteins | sample MA1701074metaG_FD_139574 | JGI IMG/M metagenome (GOLD analysis project Ga0187893, IMG submission 139574) | White microbial mat communities from a basaltic lava cave in the Kipuka Kanohina Cave System on the Island of Hawaii, USA - MA170107-4 metaG ...
CGTGTCCCGCGGCCGGTCCGGAGACCTTGATCTTCGTCGACATGGAGACGCGCCGGCTGAAGGCGCTGTCGGCGACGACCTGCCACTGCCCGCCGGTCTTCTTGATCTCGACCACCGAGTGCCCGTGCGCCGCCATGGTCGCTTCGACCTGGCCCTTGTCGAGCTTCTTGCCCCCATCGTCCTCGGTCATCCCCGGCCACATCACGTGCGCGTCGGTGTACTCGTGATTGACGCAGAGCAGCCCATGGTCGCTGCTGTTGGACCCCACGGGCAGCGGCATGAAGGCGACGAAGTCGTTGTTGTAGCCGAACTGCGCCTCCTGCGCGGCCGCGGTGATGTTCGCCGGATCGAGCGCCGGCGCGCCCTTCAGGATCGGGTCACCCCAGCGGACCAGCACCTGCTTCGAATAGCCGGGCGCCACATGATCCTTGTCGTCATAGACGCGCGTGAGCTCGTTGAAGCTGAGCCCGGGCGTGCCGGCCTGTGCGTCGCCCGTGCCGCCGAACAACCGCCCGCCGAACATGCCGTCGCCCGCCGCCGCGGTCATGCCGAGGAGGGCGGAGCGACGCGAGACGCGCCGCGCAATGACGTCCTCGATGTGCGGCGCGGACGCCGGCCGCGGGCGGTCGGCGATGGATGCGGTGGCCTGATCACGAGCCCTGGGGTCGCTCATCAACATCTCCCTCGTCTTGCTGTTGCTTGGGGTTGCGCGGCAGCTGACAGCGATCACGCCGGCGCCCGCGACGGCAGACTAGGGCGGGGGGATTGCCGCGAGGGGGCAGCAGGATGAAGGTTTTGTGACGAGCCAGCTGGTGGAAAGCAGTACCCGCTGGCGATTCGGGCGTTCGGCGTCCGACATCGGCCACCGATTGATGCCGAAAGTCGGCGGCACGTCGGGTCGCGCCACTGTCTTGCTAGCCAAGCCAAAATGGCTGCATCGTGTCGGACAGCTCCAGCCTGAGGAATGTGAAGTCAGCCGCTCGCAGAGGTCGGTTGGCCGTTTCGATCGGGCGATCAAGACGGCTCATCTTGGCTGGAGCAGATGGATGGAGCTCGTCATGAAAATGATTGCGGCTTGCTTCCTGATCGCCGGTCTTGCCGTGGCCGCCGGTTCCGCGGTCGTGCCGTCAGCGGCGGCACAGGACGCCGATCCGGCGGCGCGGTCGCCGTCGCTGGAAACCGCGCCAGTCGTCGTCGACGGCCGATCTCTTTTCCGTCTGCGCGGCGTCTCCGCATACTCGGCCGAGGATCGCGCCCGGGAAGTCACGCGACGCATCGAGTCCGCCGCGGGCGACAGCCGGATTGCGGTGGAGGCGATCGTCGTCAAGGCGCTTGCCGACCGGTCCGACATCCGTGCCGGAGACATGCTGATCGTGTCGATCTTCGATGTCGACGCCGAGCTGGAAGGAATCGAGCGTCCTCTCCTCGCCGAGGCGGTCCTGCAACAGGTCAGGGAATCCATCGAGCGCTATCGAAGCGATCGCAGCCCCGGACGGCTGGCAACCGATGCCACTTACGCGGTCGTGGCAACCCTCGTCTTCGCGCTTGCGATCGCACTCTTTCTGGTCTTCGTCCGGTCCTTCAACCGGTTCGCCGCCGCACGACACCAGAAGTACATCGCCCCGATAGAAGCCAAATCTTCGAGCATCGTGCGCGCCGACCAGATCTGGCGTGTGCTGCATGCCGTCCTCGGCGCGCTGTGGGTCCTGCTCGCCGTGATCCTGTCGTACGTCTACCTGGATTTCGTCTTGGGCCTGTTCCCGTGGACACGCGGGTTCTCCGCCCGGCTCTCCGATCTCGTGAACGAGCGGCTGCAAACCGCAGGCGTGGCGATTCTCGAGGCAGTGCCGGACCTGATCCTCGTTCTGATCGTCATCGTGATCACCCGGTACGTTCTGAAGATGACGCGTCTGTTCTTCGACGCCATCAAGCAAGGCAACCTCGCGATCGGTCGGTTTCTCCCGGAATGGGCGGATCCGACATACCGGGTCGTTCGCCTGGTCGTGGTGGCGTTCGCGTTCGTCGTCGCCTATCCGTATCTCCCCGGCTCCGGAACGGCGGCGTTTCACGGCGTATCGATCTTTCTTGGCATCCTGCTGTCGCTCGGCTCCTCGTCGCTGATCTCGAACGCGATCGCCGGGCACACGTTGACCTACCGTCGCGCGTTCCACGTCGGCGACATCGTGCAGGTTCAGGACACGCTGGGTGAAGTGACCGAGGTGGGCCTTCTGGTAACGCGGCTGCGCACGCCGAAGAACGAGGCCGTGGTCGTGCCGAACTCCCTGATCCTCGGCAATCAGCTTCTGAACTACAGCGAGCTTGCGCGGACACATGGGATCATCCTGCACACCACCGTGGGCCTCGGCTACGAAGTGCCCTGGCGCCAGGCCGAAGAGATGCTCCTGATGGCCGCGCGCCGCACCGCCGGAATTGCCCGCGAGCCCGCGCCGTTCGTCCATCAGACGACGCTCGGGGATTTCAGCGTCGTGTACGAACTCAACGTCTATTGCCGCGACGCACAGGCGATGATCCCGCTCCGCTCGGCGCTGCACCGGAACGTCCTCGACGTGTTCAACGAATACGGTGTGCAGATCATGACGCCGTCCTACGAGAACGATCCGGAGACGGCAAAGACCGTTCCTCGCGACCGATGGTTCGCTGCGCCGGCGCGGCCGGACGATGCGGGGGCGACGCCCGACTCCGAGACAGCGGCGAAGCCGGGCTAGGCCGTTGTCGGGGCATTGGACCAAAGTCCAATTGCGGGTCACGCCAGAATCTTGCCAATAGGGGGTCAATGCGCCGGCGGGACGATTGTGGCCCACCGGTCGGCGCCGAGGGCGACAACAAGAAAAATCACGAGTGCGGGCAGAACCGGGGCTGCAGTCGGGAGGATTCCCATGCTTCGACGTTCCATTATCGGTGCGGCGGCGCTGATCGCCGCGGCGAACCTGCCGGCGCCTGCGCCGGCCATCGCGCAGGACAAGCCCAACATCGTCCTGATCGTGTCCGACGACACCGGCTATGGGGACCTCGGTCCCTATGGCGGCGGCGCCGGGCGCGGCATGCCGACGCCCAACATCGACCGGCTTGCCGCGGAGGGCATGCAGTTCTGGTCGTTCTACGCCCAGCCGAGTTGCACGCCTGGCCGTGCGGCCATGCAGACCGGCCGCATCCCGAACCGCAGCGGCATGACCACCGTGGCCTTCCAGGGCCAGGGCGGCGGCCTGCCGGCGGCGGAGTGGACCCTGGCGTCGGTGCTGAAGACGGCGGGTTACCAGACCTTCTTCACCGGCAAGTGGCACCTCGGCGAGGCCGACTACGCGATGCCCATCGCCCAGGGCTATGACGAGATGCAGTATGCCGGGCTCTATCACCTCAACGCGTACACCTATGCCGACGCGACCTGGTTCCCCGACATGGACCCGGAGCTTCGCGCCATGTTCGAGAAGGTGACCAAGGGTTCGCTGTCGGGCAAGGCGGGCGAGACGGCGAAGGAGGACTTCAAGATCAACGGCCAGTATGTCGACACGCCGGACAAGGGGGTCGTCGGCATCCCGTTCTTCGACGGCTACATCGAGAAGGCGGCGCTCGACTATCTCGACCGGGTGGCAAAGTCCGATACGCCATTCTTCCTGAACGTAAATTTCATGAAGGTGCACCAGCCGAACCTGCCGCACCCCGACTTCGTCCATAAGTCCCTGTCGAAGAGCAAGTATGCGGACTCCGTGGTGGAGCTCGACGCCCATATCGGGGCCATCATGGACAAGCTGCGGGCGCTCGGCCTCGACAAGAACACCTTCGTCTTCTACACGACCGACAACGGCGCCTGGCAGGACGTCTACCCCGACGCCGGCTACACGCCGTTCCGCGGCACCAAGGGCACGGTGCGGGAAGGCGGCAATCGCGTTCCGGCCATTGCCTGGTGGCCGGGCAAGATCGCCGCCGACGCGAAGAGCCATGACATCGTCGGCGGTCTCGACCTGATGGCCACCTTCGCGTCCGTCGCCGGCATCAAGCTGCCGGAGAACGACCGCGAGGGAAAGCCGATCTACTTCGACAGCGTCGACATGTCGCCGGTGCTGTTCGGCACGGGCCCATCGGCGCGGAAGAGCTGGTTCTACTTCACCGAGAACGAACTCACGCCGGGCGCGGCGCGCGTCGGCAACTACAAGGCCGTGTTCAACCTGCGGGGCGACGACGGTCAGCCGACGGGCGGCCTCGCCGTCGACTCCAACCTGGGCTGGAAGGGCGGTGAGAAGTATGTCGCCACGGTGCCGCAGGTTTTCGACCTCTGGCAGGATCCGCAGGAGCGCTACGACATCTTCATGAACAACTACACGGAACGGACCTGGACGATGGTCACGATCAGCGGGGCGATCAAGGAGCTGATGAAGACCTACGTGCAGTATCCGCCGCGCAAGCTGCAAAGCGAGGTCTACACCGGTCCGATCACCATCACGCAGTACGAGCGGCTCCAGAGTGTCCGGGAGATGCTCCAGAAGGAAGGCATCACCATCCCGATGCCCAGCGGGAACTGACTTTCATGCGGCGGCCCCGGGACGTCTCCGGGGTCGCACCGCTGAACCAATCGAGGAGGCACCTCATGCAGATTCGGACGAGACTGGCGGCCGCGACGGTGGCGGTCGCTCTTGCTTTGCCTGGCTCGCTCACGGGTCTCGGCCTGCTGAGCTCGACCCCCGTCGAGGCCGCCGACGCCTTGCCATCGTGGAACGATGGTCCGGCGAAGGCGGCCATTGTCGATTTCGTCACGCGCGTGACCAAGGAGGGCGGCCAGGATTTCGTGCCCGTCGCCGAGCGCATCGCCACCTTCGACAACGACGGCACGCTGTGGAGCGAGCAGCCGATGTATTTCCAGCTGCTGTTCGCCATCGACCGCGTGAAAGCCCTGGCGCCGCAGCATCCGGAGTGGAAGACGACGCAGCCGTTCCAGGCGGTTCTCGAGGGCGACATGAAGGCGCTTGCGGCGGCGGGAGAGAAGGGCCTGCTCGAACTGGTCATGGCGACGCATGCAGGCATGACCACGGACGAGTTCGAGGGCATTGTCACGGGCTGGCTGGCCACAGCACAGCATCCGCGCTTCAAGCGGCCCTACAACGAACTCGTCTATCAGCCGATGCGGGAGGTGCTCGACTATCTCCGCGCCAACGGCTTCAAGACCTACATCGTCTCGGGCGGCGGCATCGAGTTCATGCGGCCGTGGGTGGAGGTCGCCTATGGCATTCCGCCGGAGCAGGTGGTGGGCAGCTCGATCAAGCTGAAATACGAAGTGCAGCAGGGAAAGCCGGTGCTGGTGCGCCTGCCCGAAATCGACTTCATCGATGACAAGGTGGGCAAGCCGGTCGGCATCCAGAAATTCATCGGCCGCCGACCGATTCTCGCGTTCGGCAACTCCGACGGCGATTTCGAGATGCTGCAGTGGACCACCGCCGGCGCCGGCCCGCGGCTCGGGTTCATCGTCCATCACACCGATGCGGAGCGCGAGTGGGCTTACGACCGACAGTCCGCGATCGGCAAACTCGACAAGGCGCTCGACGAAGCACCCCAGGCCGGCTGGACCCTCATCGACATGAAGCAGGAGTGGAAGACGATCTATCCGCCGGAAAAGTAGGCGGCGTCGCGGCGACGTTCGGGCGAAGCGACGATCGAATGATCGGACGGAGAGGGGATATGTCGTCACGGGCGGGACGATTTGCTGCCGCAACTCTCGTTGCGAGTCTCGCGGCCACCAGCGCTCTTGCTGACAGCGAAGCGGCCAAGGTGACGGCCGACAAGGTCCGGGCGCAGGGGTTCCCCTGCGCGGAGCCCGTTTCCGCTCAACGCGATCCCGCAGCGAGTGGACCTGATGAGGCGGTCTGGATTCTCGATTGCAGCGACGCTCGCTACCGGGTGCGGCTGATGGGCGACATGCCGGCCAAGGTCGAGCGTCTCCAATAGGCGTATTGCTCAATCATCCATCATAAGGGGAGGCAGACATGTCAATGCATACAGGGCGATCTTCCGCAATGATCCTTGCAGCCGTTCTCGCGGTCGCCGGCGCGGCGCCGGCAGGCGCCGCCGACGGGGTCAAGGCCGGCCATCTGAAGTGCGACGTCGCCGGCAATGTGAGCTTCATCTTCGGCTCATCCCGCGACATCGACTGCATGTACACGCCGGCGGGCAGCAAGCGGATCGATCACTACACGGGAAAGGTCAAGCAGTTCGGCGTCGACATCGGGTATCAGTCGAGCGGAGTCATATTGTGGGCGGTCGTTGCCCCGTCCAGCGACGTCGGACCGGGCGGACTCGCCGGCGAATTTGCCGGCGGTGCGGCGGACATTGCGGCGGGATACGGCGTCGGCGCCAATGCACTGTTCGGCGGCAGCGACAAGGCGGTCGCCCTGCAGCCGGTCAGCGTGGAGGGGATCGAGGGCATCAATGTTGCCGCCGGGATCGGCGTGCTGACGCTGCACGCCAAGAAGTAGGGAGGCACCGATTCGACTGTGGGCGCAGGCCGGTTGGTCGTCGGCTCCAGCGCTCATCGGGCCTCGTGCACTGAGGTGTCGCCATGAGATTGTTGAGCGTTGCTGTTACTTTGTTCGCCTTCTCGTCGCCTGCGCTCGCGGAATGCGAAGCCGGGACGCCCGATTGCAACCCTGACGTCTTCCTCCACCCGCTGCCGGGAGACGGCAATGGCGATGCGGGCGATCCGTCGCTCTACGCCGATCCGGCGTTGGCACCCAGCGAAGCCGGCGGCGAGGCGCTGGCGCCGACCCACGAGCAGGAAGATACGCCCGATATCGATCCGGGTGTGCTGACCATGCCGCCGGAATAGCCAACCTCGTTGTTGTGAGGAGATGCGAAGGACGAACCCAACGGCGGGTCGCGAACGCTCGTCCTGCATTGCCGTAGTTCGCCGGCTTTTGTATGGGAAGCGGCCGCACCTTCCAGACGCATACGCAGCGCTTCTCTATCGCAGAGGGGCGGCGCCCGCAAGCTCGGCTACAACCTCACGGTCCTGCCACCCGGCAAGGTGCAGTGCCCGTTCCACAGCCACCATGGCGAAGAGGAGATGTTCCTGATCATCGAGGGCGAAGGCGAGCTGCGCTTCGGCGACCAGCGCTATCCGATCCGCAAGCACGACGTGATCGCCTGCCCGCCGGGCGGGCCGGAGGTCGCCCACCAGATCATCAACACCGGCAAGACGACGATGCGCTACCTCGCGCTCTCGACGCTGTCGGAGGTCGACGCCTGCGAGTACCCGGATTCGCGGAAGGTTGCGATCTACACGGGCCAGCGCGCCGACAGCGGCCTCCGCAAGATGTTCCGCGCCGAGAACACCGTCGACTACTACGACCGCGAGCCGTTCTGACCGAGGGCGCCGCGCTGCTGCGACCTCAACCGTCAGTCCAGGAGTGCACCTAATTTCACGTCGAGATCATTGCGTCCGATTACCCGCAAGCGCTCAAGGCATGACAGCACAGCAACTAAGCTGTCGTTCACATGCTCAGACCAGTTTGTCGTATGTCTCGCTTTTTCCAGATCCCGCTGGAGCTTTTGAAGCTCGCCAACCGCTACCACTGAAAGCACGAAGGAACTGACATCGATCGCTCTGTCCAGTTCCGCATCCGCCTTCCTCGCTCGCTCACCTAGTTCTTTTCTCCGCTCCTCCGGCATCTCGCGGTATCCCATCATTTCGCCCTGCATTTCGCTGTAGTAGTGCGCTATGTGGTGCAGTGCCTCGAATATGTTGCCGTAGGCCTCCGCCTTTCGTTCCCACCAACGCTCAGAACGAAACTGGCGAAGTGACAACCTAACGGTGACGAATGCCGTGAGGATGGCGATCGCCACACCCACGACCATCTGCGAGATGAGGCCTAGCCAGAACTCTTCCATGTCTGCATCCGACCAACTATTCGATGATAGCCAAGAATCCACGCTGACTCGGAATGGGCGCCGTGGGGCGCTATTCGAAGAGGCCGTCCGACAAGCAGCTTGTCGATGCCGTGAAGGTGATCAGGTTGCCTTCGTAGGCTTCTCACCGCCTCCAATGATTTCTGCTGATCCGATCAGGTTTCGATCTTGTATCTGGCCCAGTGCCGAAAGCGGTCGGTTCACAAGCGCATTTAGGGCCGGAGCAAGATCGCGCTCGGATACGCCCATCTCCTTCAAGAGCGCAACTCTTTCTCTCCATGGTTTTGTCTGCGCCAGTTGGTTTTCGAGATCGAGGCGTTCTCGCTCCGTCCGTTTCCGGTACTCAACATCTTTGAGTCGCTCGTGTCGGTCTGCCAGGAACTTGCCAACCGCTTCGAGAGAAAATGTCCTTCCGAGGAAATCCCAGAAACCAGGAGAGAGAAGCTTCACCGCCTGTACAGTCAACTGATCCCTTGGTAGGACTGAAAGCCGTATGTTGTCTGGCTCCAAATCGTACTCCGTAGCTCGGCGCATCCGCCCCAGCCGCCGACTCCGAGGGAAGAAATCAAGATCGAACCAATAGGGATAGTCAAACTGAAACGGAAAGTGTCGTCGTGTTTGTAGGTAACGATTCACAATGGTTTCGAACACGTAAACGGAATTGTAGGCATACTCGATAGCTGTCAGGAGTTGGCTTACGTCGCTGACTGGAATTTCCCCGTGCGCATGCACTCGCAGACGAAGATAATCATCCTCTGGCATTTTATAGACCCCCTTACCTGTCACCACCCGCTAGTCGCCAAGGCTACACCTCAGGAGGCACCGTGGCGAGTCGAGGTGGTCATCGGCCGGCGAATCGGTGTATCTCGGGGCGTCATGTCAACTCAGGACAGTGAAGTAGCGGCTTACGCTGCTGGCCTCTATGCGCGGCGCGCGGAGGGTGTTCACGTGAAGCGGGTAGCGGCGCGGATTGGAGACTGGACACCACCGCAGCACGAGTGCCACGCCAACGTCCACAAGTGGGTCGAACATAGTCCCAAGGACAGGATCGTGCGCGGCTGGCTGTACTTCGATTTCTTGGGAGCGTTCGAGTGGGTCAAGTTCACTTCGCACTCGGTGATAGAGACTGAGACAGGCGAGCTTATCGACATCACCCCTTCTCAAGCCTCAACGACTTACCCGTTCATTCGACATGAAGGTACGGATGAGGAGTTCACTCGCTTGGTCGAACGGAGCGACCATGGGGACATCAAGCACTATAGACCAGCAGAACAGCCATGGTTGCGTGGAGTAGCCGAACAGGTGCTCCGCGAGGCTCGAAGCCGCGGCCTGAAAGTCTGAGCGCGCGGCGCGGCGGCTCATTGCTCTATTGCGGTGACAGTACACCAAATTTGGCGGCGCCTTTCGGCGGGATCGCCGTTCAGGGAGCGCGCGACCTGGTAAACACGGCAACTTTACCCGAACGGCGAGCCGCACAACGGCTCATTTAGTGCACTGTCACCGTAATGCCGAGTCTATCCCAATGACATGGTTGCGCACTTGTGGGCAACCAATCGCAGTTCAGATGCCAAGTCCCGGAAGAAGCGGAAATTTTTACTCCAAAGGAGAGACCATAGAAGCGCGCGATATACTCCCGCCGCGAGTGGCGGGCAATCCTCGCGCTTGCTGTTGCAGCGCAACATATAGTTGCATACAGACTGGCAGCATACCCGGAATAGTGCTAGGCTGGCTTCAATCGGTGGGGCCAAGGGCGCAGCGCTCTGGCCCCGCGCCCCGCGTAAGTTGTGAGAGCCGACGCGGAGCGATCATCTTCAAACGCGCCTGAGCGGCGCAAGATCGGGTCACGGCTCGCCCCTCTTCAATCAGGAGCAGAGCTATGTCTGATTTTATTCACGGAAGAGAATATCTAGCAGCCGGCGACGTTGTCGTTGTCGACTGCTCCCACGAGTGCAACATCCGGCTCACGGATGATATCAACTTCCAAAACTTTCGGTCCGGTCGCAGCCACCGCGCTTATGGTGGCTTCTACAAGATGTTCCCCGCCCGCATCGCCGTACCGCATGATGGCTATTGGAACGTGACCATCGATTTGGGCGGTGGCAGGGCGAACATTCGCTACAGCATCAATTACCTGAAAGCCGCATAGTTCACCCCGCGCTTGATTCAAGGCATGTTGCAGAGTGCCGACTATCTGATCTCGCGTTCCATCGCACAGATAGTTGGTGCTCGTGCAGCCGCAATTATTTCCGGCATCGCGCCACCATACTGGCGAATCGTCATCCGAGAAAACCGTCACTCTCATCGCTGATTGTCTCGCTCCTCGATCATGCTCGAATGGTCTTACCTTTCTAAGCTCATCGGCTGGCTGAAACAGCTTCGAGCAGCCGGAGTCTCGCTGTTCGGATTTTTCCGCCTGAAGTCGAGAGTCGATGATCTAGAGCGGCGAGTTGAAAATACCGAAAAGCAACCGTCAGCTTTTAGAAAGTGTCCGCAATGCGGCGCTCGGGATTTCAGACTGCAAGATAGTTATCGAGCCCGACCTGACGTATACGGACCTCGCTACTTCCATGAAAAGTGGCTTTGCTTCGAGTGTGGTCACCGCGAGGAAAACAATATTGAGGAGCCGGATTAGCCTACGGTTTTTTCAACCGCCGCTTCGGTAACGCCGCCTTCGACGGCGGACGCGGCACAACTGACGACTTTCGCCACGTCATGAATGAAGCGCTCGAAACGCGACCAAGCGTCCGGCTCTAGCCCGGATTATTCACGCCTAATAGGAATTTAAGCAGACGAGCGTGGCCAAAACGCGGGAATCGTGTATAGATTCGGTTACCACACTGAACCTGACGCGACGCCCAGGAGGCCACGCCC
>Ga0187893_10014427_pt1 | contig 10780 bp, 13 predicted proteins | sample MA1701074metaG_FD_139574 | JGI IMG/M metagenome (GOLD analysis project Ga0187893, IMG submission 139574) | White microbial mat communities from a basaltic lava cave in the Kipuka Kanohina Cave System on the Island of Hawaii, USA - MA170107-4 metaG ...
GCTCAAATGTTGACTGGCAAGAAGCAACGCCGCGAAAGAAATTGGAATTCAACGAAGCTGTTATGGAGCGCGTTGAGATGGGAGCGGGCGGCAAGAGTCATCGTCTTGGCAAGGTGTCGGAAGACGAGTTTCAAAACCTTATCCGCGGCGGTGCTGAATACTACGTTGAAAAATACGGAGCCACGTTTGACCGTAGCCGCGCGGAACGCCATCGCATTCCCGTTGATGATGATTGGGATGTGCCTTGGGGCGAAAAAGGAAAACCCGAAAGAGGTTTGAATCAGCTTGGAAGTTTGGGCGGAGGTAAACATGATTGCCTCCCGATTACAGTAATGTAGTTGTAAAAAACTCGTGCATATCGGAGGAAGCCTGAGATGGTCACTCCGAGAGAAGGTTTCAATACCCTCGTAGAGAGCGTAGGCACTTGGGCATCCCAAAGGGATGAAGATGCGCTCCGAACTACATCGAATATGAAGGTGTAGAGCTAGGCAGAAATGGCCTAGCCGCTATACAAAAAGTCTTTGACACAAGAAATTAAAACTCTGCGTTCTCTCCGGCGTGAAATATCTTCAAAAAATAAGTTCACGCCGGAGAGACGCAGAGAACGCAGAGAGTAATTGCATAGTAGTAACAAATAGAATCACTTTATCGAACTCCAACGCTGTGAAGAGACGCAGACGCTTTTTCTTCAAGTTCACACTGGTAGTCGTGGTTTTGGTCACGGCATGGCTACAAACTATTTCGAGTTAGCGAAAGCGGAAAAGCCGAACGAGATAAAAGACATTGACCTTGGCTTTTTCACACCCGAATCAAAGCATTACCGCGATTATTTGAATGCAGTAGCGGCTGGTGGCAACTACGCAATACTTAACCGCCTAGTAATTTTCGAGGCAGTCGCCGAGGCTTTCAGAAAAGTTTTTCGTGATGATTTGGAATTGATTTACGAGATAAGCCATAACCTTGTGCAACGCGAATGGCATCCCGAATTTGGTGAAGTCTTTGTGCATCGCAAAGGTGCAACCAGAGCGTTTCCTGCCGGACATCCTGCTTTGAAGGACACGCACTGGGAAACGACAGGGCATCCCGTTTTGATTCCGGGAAGCAACAAAGATTTCAGCTATATTTTGCGTCCGCTTGAAGGTGCAGTTCGCAGTGGTTTTTCTGTGAATCACGGCGCGGGTCGTCGCCTGTCGCGCAACGAAGCATTTCGTTCATTGTCGCAACGCAAGATTGACGATGAATACAAAGACGCCGGAATCTTGGTCAACACAGATGGTCGAGTTCCGTTGGATGAAGCCGCACCCTGTTACAAATCTTCTGCGGAAGTTATAGAGGCAGTCGTCGGCGCAGAATTAGCCGAAGTTGAGTTTACTTTGTGGCCCCTCGCTTCGCTGAAAGGCACAGAGGAGAAATCACACAAGAAACGAAACAAAGAGAAACAACGCGACGCTGAAAGACGAAAAGACAGAGAAAGAAAATCGAATCAGCATTATTGAAAATAAAAAGCTTTGAGTTCCGATTTTAGTCTGTTATTATCCAATCATCAGCCAACTAAAGTCAGAATTCAAAACTTATTTTACGAAGGAGAATTTTCGAGATGAAACGAAATGCTTGCTTCTTAATCATTACCTTTGTTGCTTTGGTGTTTGCTCCAAACGCATTTTCACAAAAGCGAGACCGCGCGCAAATTAAAAAAGAGATTGATGCGCTCAATCGAGAAATCAAAATCAGAGAAGCGGAACTGCTCGCGCCTTCGCAAGAAGACCAAGCAAAATTTGCGGAATTTTTGAATCAACCGAATACAGGTTTGATTCGTTTAATGCCGCGTGAGCAGTACGACCATAAACTTACAATCAGGGGTGGCGGTTCTTACTATTCCTTTACTCGCTTAACGCATGAATACGGTTACGGCTCGGATATTGAATTGCAACAAGGACATTTTTCCGTCGGGTTTGCCGGTGCGGATTTTGGCTTTATGTTGAATCTTGGTGATGTCCCGATTGATGACGTTACGACAGAAACAGAAGGCGTTAAATATCTTACGGCTTTCATGCCGCCTTCAGCTGAACCGGAAGCGAGAATCCAACAGCGACGTGCTTGGGGATTTGAAGACGGTGGTTTTAAGTACAAAAGAGACTTGTTAGCTAAAGTAAATTCAACTTATGTTGTGCGCTCAGTTGATTATGACACATCGGATTGCTTAGTCGTTTTCCGTGTTGTGAGACAAGACGAAGACGACAGCGTAACTATTTTGTGGAAACTTCTAAAGAAATACCCAACGCCGCGATTGGAGCGTTAAAGAAAATCGAAGGCAATTAACTTTCATTCAAACGGGGCGAAGATTCTTCTATGTCTTCGTCCCATTTTATTTCTTGGCGTTCATCAGGCACGCGGTATTCTTCGTCAGCCCACGCACCGAAATCAATCAGCTTGCAACGCTCCGAACAAAAAGGGCGATGCTCGTTTCCGTTCCATTCAACGGGTTTTCCGCAAGTCGGACATTTAACAATCGGCATAAAGAAATAATCAGCAGTCAATCATGTACGAGCGGGCAGCTTGGCTGTCGCACGCCCTGAAATAATGAAAACCTCGACAGGCAGGCAGCCTGTCGTACATTTTCTAAGAAGTTTTTTTGAATAGTAGCTTTCGGTTTGAAGATGTTCAAGCGCGTCATCACCTCGTTTGATTCGCTTATTAAAACGCGCGGCGACGAAGTTTTATTTGCTTACCAGTTTAAGACCCAGAACGCCCGCGATAATCAAAAAAATGCAGATAAGCCGCGTCCATTCGCGGGATTCTCCTAAAAGAATTATGCCGACAATTGCAGTTCCCGTTGCTCCGATACCCGTCCAAACTGCGTAGGCAGTTCCGATTGGCAAACCGCGTGCGGCAAGCGCGAGCATGTACATACTGACAACCATCGCTGAGATTGTTCCGACAGAAGCCCAAAGGCGCGTGAACCCTTCCGTATATTTAAGACCAATTGCCCAACCGATTTCCAATATTCCGGCGATGAAAAGAAGTATCCAATAGTACATATCTTTCAGACTCCCGATAAAAAAATAATGGGACGCCCGTTTTCTTAAAGCATCCCTTTATTTGTTTGATAATTTAAGCGGATTATGTCACAGATGTTTGCTAAATCGAAACATACAAGATTGGGACAAATAGAAAATAGACAGGATTTACCGCGATTATCAGGATTGACATAAAAACTTAAAGAAAATATGTAAATCCTGTCTAAAAATGTTCTGTGATTTGATTAGGTCAGACCGCTAAGATTTATTGTGGTCAGCGAAGGTTTCTTTCAAAAATTGAAAAGCAAAAGTGATGTTGATTCGATACTTACAACATGTTCCGTTTGAAGGTCTCGCGGGAATTGAGAGGTGGGCGAAATCAAACAATCATCAGACAAAGGCTATAAAGGTTTATGAGAATGAGCCTTTGCCGTCGGTTGAAGATTTTGATTTGTTGATTGCGCTTGGCGGTCCGATGAATGTTTGCGATGAAACGACGTTTCCGTTTTTGAAAGAAGAAAAGCGTTTCATCGAACAAGCAATACGCGCAGACAAAATGGTTTTGGGAATCTGTCTCGGTTCACAGTTAATAGCCGATGTGCTTGGAGCAAAGGTTGTGCGAAACAAACATCAGGAAATCGGATGGTTTCCCGTCGAGCTAACGCCAACAGCAAATGCTTCTAAAATCTTTTCTTCGTTCCCGCATTTGTTTACAACCTTTCACTGGCACGGTGATCTGTTTGAGATTCCGCAAGGAACAATCCGTGTCGCCGAAAGCGCGGCTTGTCCGAATCAGGCTTTTGTTTATGACGAAAATGTTTGCGCCGTGCAGTTTCATCCCGAAATAACAAAAGAAAGTTTGAGTTTGATGTTGCAACACGAAAGCGAAGATTTGAAAGACGGGGCTTTTATTCAGACTGCAGAAGAGATGTTAAATAGAGAAAATCATTTTGCTGAAAACGCTGCGGTCTTAAATTGCTTACTCGACTCGCTGGTTGCGAATAAACCATTACCGATTACGATTGCAGGCGATTGAATAATCGTTTTGGAAGTTAGATAAAACAATGAAACACAAAAACCATTTAGATAATTCACGAAGAGATTTTTTACGAAACAGCATCAGCAGTCTGCTATTTGGCGGATTCTGTTTGAGCGATGCTTTTCAATCAAAAGCGAAGGTAGAACATGACTTAGACCACCCGGGCGTTCACGGCATGGCGTTGATTGGCGAGAAGACCTTGTATCTTTCTCATCTGCCGTTATTCAGTTCGCCCGAACGCAAATCACCGCACAATTATCAGGTCTTGCTCGAAGCCGCTTTTGCTGACACAAAACATCAAACGCAACTTGCCGCCGACCGCAAGAAATCAAAAGCGAAACTCTACACGGTTGAACCTGAAACCTTTGTCTTAACGGATTTGATTACAACCGACTCTGAACGCGCGCGCATTTCGTCTTTCAAAGCGACCGTTTACAGAGACCACTTTGAACGCGGCGGCAAGCCAATTATCAAAGACGCCCAGCTTACGATTAAAAACGTGATTCATTTTCGCGCATTTGATTTGTCTAGTGAAAGACCGTCGAAAATGGAGTACATCTTGTTTGGCAAAAATGATGAGACATACTTGGCGCACAAGATTACAAAGCCGCCCGACTTTGACCAATTGCTTTCCGTAAAAGTCACGGGAGTGAAATTAACGGATTTAATTTTACAGAAAGGTCTTCGCGTCAATGTTCCGACTCTTTCGGATGCGATTGATTCACACCTGAAAGAAAAACAGAGCCTCGTTTGCGACATAGATTTTTCAAACGACGACAAACCAAAGAGAGCACAGGCTCGCGTTACTGTGCTGAAAGATTTTTATTTCGAGACAGGCGATTTGGCTTCGTAACATTGATTAGTTTGATTGGGATTGTCAGGTATTTGCCGCAATAACATTGGGCGCGTAATGAATATGTTAGGCTTTCGCTGTAAACACAAAAAATGTAACGCCAAAGTTCGCGTTCCCGACATGGATGAATCTCTGAAATCTGAAATAGCCGGAATTGCCCGCGAAAAAAGTGTGTTATTTGCTATCGAAAAATTGGATTTATTAACAAAATTTGATTATCGAGATTCAAAAGCATAGACGGAAAGATTTTTTATCTGGCAACCGTGCCAAATCAAACAACGGTGCAACCGTTAAATTTGCTCTGACAACTTTCAAAGACAATGAGTTTGTATTTGAAAATCCCGAACATGATTTCCCGAAAAAGATTGTCTGTAAAAAAGTATCTGCCACAGAGATGTTCGCGCAGGTTTTGGGCGAAGGCGGAAAAGGTTATTCATTCAAAATGGTGAAACTCTAATCATAAATAACCGATACAAACCGCGTTTTTTGACGCCTGAAACCGTCTAAGTATTTGAAAGCGATTTATAACGCTTTGACCTCAACATTGAGCGTTTCACCACTTGTTAATGTACAGCTATTTCACGCTGGTTTATAACAATTTGAGTTGGCAGAGTGAAAAACTTTGCGCCTTTGCGTGAAGGAAAGATTTTGTGCTGGTAAGTACAAAAAAACAGGCGAGAAAATCGCAAAGAAACATAAAATCAGAACCCGTTTCAACACTAAAAAGTTATGAAGACCAAAAGTGTCTATGCCGTTTCAGTCCTCCTGCTTGTAAGCTTTTTGATTACTCTGCCTTTTTGTGAGTGGAAATTTATCGTCGCCGCACAAACGCTCAACAAAGATTTGTACGATTTGAAAGAAACCGAGAAGGCTTTTGCCGCAACTGCCGTAAAAGAAGGATTCAGAGATTCTTTTATCAAGTTTTTCGCCGATGACGGAATCGGGTTTGGTCCACACCCTGAAAAGACAAAAGAAGTTTTGCAAAAAACGCCTCCGCCAAAGGCTCCACGCGCGACCATCTTCAACTGGCAACCAATGTTCGGTGATATTTCACTTGACGGGGATTTGGGCCACACGACAGGACCAGTGTTATTTACCGACTTACCAAACAATCCCAATCCGCGTCCACCCAGAAACGGAATGTATTTTTCTGTCTGGCAAAAACAAAAAGACGGCAATTGGAGAGTGGTTGTTGATATGGGAACTGACACGCCCGAAGCGGTAGCTCCGATTGATGTTGGTTTTACTGCGGCAACCGTCTCAGGAATCAGCAAAAATGATACAGGCAAATTCAGCGCGACTGACTTTAATCAATTGGACGAAAAACTTTCGGCGGAAATCAGAAAATCGGGTTTAGCAAAAGCCTATAATCTTTGGCTAAACGATGAATTCAGGGTTCACCGACGCGGTTTTATGCCGATTTTAACCAGAGAGGCGTTAAATAAATTTCTTGAAAACAAAAATGACAAGACTTCTTTCAAGCGACACGGCGGCAAAATTTCTACAAGCAAAGACCTTGCTTTTACCTACGGAAGTTTTCAAACGACTTCATCAAAAGAGAACAAGCCGGAAGGTTATTACGTTCACGTTTGGCGAAGAGATAAATCAGGTAAGTGGAAACTTGTCGTAGATGTCGTCAACGAACTGCCGACTCAATAAGCCAAAACGAATTCTCAAAACGAGTTCATCTGAAAATTTGGCATGGCCAAGATTTTTGTCTAAAGTCACATCAATGGACAAAAATTTCCTAACAACATCTGATTTCACATGCGACGAATTGAGTGCGTTTATCGAATCGGCTTTGCGTTTCAAGCGCGGCGAAGACTCAGCGAAACCTTTGAATGGCAAATCCGTCGGACTTGTTTTTTTTAATCCGTCTTTAAGAACACGCGCTTCGATGCAGGTCGGCATTTATGAACTCGGTGGAAACCCTGTTGTCTTGGAACCCGGCGGGACTAGCTGGACCATAGAACACCGTGACGGGGTTGTAATGGACGGCGACAAGACAGAGCACATTAAAGAGTTTGTGCGTGTGCTTGAAAGATATGTAGCGGCAATTGGCGTCAGGACATTCGCACATTTGAAAGATTGGCAGGAGGAACGCACAGACCCTATTTTGAATGCCTTTGCGCGTTATTCGTCTGTGCCGATTATTAACTTGGAATCAGCAATGCATCATCCGTGTCAGTCCATGGCGGACATGATGACCATTCGGGAAAAGTTCGGGCTTGAAAAGAAAAAAGTTTTGCTCACTTGGGCCTGGCATCCTAAACCTTTGCCGATGGCTGTGCCTAATAGTTTTGCTTTAGCTTCCGCACAGATGGGACATGATTTGGTTATCGCGCATCCACGGATCTACGAACTTGATGAAGAGTTAATGGCGAACGTTAAAACTCAAAGCGCAGATAACGGCGGGAGTGTCGAAATCGTCAATGATGTTGATGCGGCTTTTGACAGCGTAGAAGTCGTTTACGCAAAAAGCTGGGGAAGCAAAAACTTTTACGGTAATCAGGACGCCGATATTCAGGAACGCGCGCAATACAGAGGCAAGTGGATTGTCAACGAAGAAAAAATGGCGCAAACAAACAACGCGATTTTCATGCACTGCTTACCCGTGCGCCGCAATGTAATTGTGACAGACGGCGTTATTGATTCGCCGCGTTCGTTTGTAATAGACGAAGCAGAAAATCGTTTACATATTCAGAAAGCAATTATGGCAAGATTGATTCATTGAGAGTTTTTCGTGCCTTTAGGCGGCTTTTGTTTTGCGAATTTCAGCCGACTAAAGTCGGTACTCAAAACTCTTTGGAGTGTATAAAATGAAGGCTCAGGTTAAAAAAGGCATTGTTTATTTGGTCTTGGGGTTTGTTGTTCTTTTCTTTTTGCGTTTGGGTTACGGTTACTTCTATGTCGAAGCGGCTACAAATAGCAACGTGAATGCCTACCCGGAAAGTTTTGAGTTTTCCAAAAAGAATTACGCAAGCGCAAAGGCAGATAATGACGGACAACCGCAAACATCCAGTGTTGATCAGAAGTATGAAAAGATTGCTTCCGTCAGTTCTCAATCAAACTCATTTGATGAAGACGAAAAAAAACTGCGCGAATTAACGGTTTCACATAATGCCCTGATTCAGTATGAGCAAAACGCGGGTTTGCCAAGAAACAGAAAATTGAACTTGGCAATAGGTGTCCCGCCGAGAAACTTTGATTCAATGGTCGCCAAAGTAAAAGAGATTGGCAAAGTCGTCTCTCTGCGCGTTGATAAGACCGACAAGACAAACGAATACAAAGACCTCAACGCAAAGAAAGTTTCGTTAGAAAAAACACGCGAAGGACTTATTGCGCTAAAGAGCAAAGGTGGTTCTATTGATGAATCAATCAACTTGGAAAACCGCATTTTAGAGATTGAATCCGAACTGCAAGCCTTAGGCGTCAGCCTTGGCGAATTTGATAAAGAGAATGAGTTTTGCACGGTTAAAGTTACTCTGGCAGAAGACGCAACGGTTAAAACAGGCATCTCGTTTGCTCAAAGAGTCAAAGTCGCTTTTGAATGGACAGTTAAATTTTACCTGATGATGATATTTATACTTTTAGGAATTGTGGGCGTAGCTTTCTTAGGCACAAATGTCTTTGAACAATTTAAGTCAACTCAGAACCACGCAACGAAATCAGAGACGAAGAGTGAAGATGCAAGTAAGGCAAAGGAAGAGTAGATTTAAGAACGAAATGAAACAGAACGGGGAGAAAGCATAAGTGAGTAAGTTCGCGCAAAGAATCAAAGAGTATATTGATGAAGAGATTACTAAAGCCAGTGTTTGTCGGAAACAGAATGATTTGGCGGCAGCCTTTCATCATCTCGAACGCGCACATGTTTTAGGACAAAGCGTAACCGCGCAACATGTTCGCGTGCATTTGCTGATGCTGAAATTCGGCTGGCTGACAAAAGACTGGCGCGAAATAACAGGGCAAATCATTCGCATCATCGGCGCAAGCGCCAAAACACCTTTTGGCATTTATCCGTCGGGTAATACGGGCGGGGCGAATGTCAGCCCGTTTAAGCCTTTGCCGATACCAAACGACTTACAAACAAAACTCCGTCTGGCGCGGAAAAAGGATTGACCTAAAAGATTTTTGATAATAAAGATATTGCCCGCGAAAAACGCGAAACCCATTTAGGCTATTTCGCGTTTTTCGCAGGCAATTTTTCTGTGAGATATAAAATCATTTTCCTTAGGGCAACGAATTAAATTTCAGGGGCGGCAGATTTATTTTTACCTTGCTCACATCCTGACCGCGAAAATAATCAACCATCATTTGCTGGACCTGCGCGTCAACCAACATGCTTTCGTGTCCTGCATTTTCAATGATGATGTGCGTGCTTGTCTTAAAAGTCTTTCTGACTTCGTCGGCTTGAAACGGTTGCGTGTTGTTATCAAGAACGCCGGATATAAAGAGCGTTGGAACATCCGTTTTTATAGGTGAACGATAAACGTCTCCTAAATCGGGACTGCCAAACACATCGCCCATTTCGGAAATCGGGAAATTCACAATATCGCCAAGCAAAGCGGTCGGTGCTTCTTTTTTAATCTGTGCCTGTCGTGCTTTTGATGTGCCTGATGAAATGTCCATCACAAGCGTCATAACGGAAAGCCCGCCGCCGAATTGGTTATAACGTCTTTCCGCAAAGCGTTTCAGAACCGAGTAATCGCCTTTGTCCATTGTGTAAAACCAAAGGGGAAAAATCGGCAAATCATTTGTGTCGCCTAGGTCGCGCATGATTAAAAATTGCAAGCCGATTTTTCCAATCTTTATATCAACGGGTTTTTGCGTCCGCTGGTCTGTGATTGTCACCATGACGGGTTCTTTTTCAAGACGGTCCAGTACGCGCTTTAATGTTCCCGTAAGGTCAGGCATCTTGCTTCCGATTTCAGGGTCTTTCGCAACGATTTGTGAAAGCCGTTCGATAGATTTGTGCGATGTGCTTGGAAGTTTATCGGTATGGTCTGGTCCTTCCGTTCCGATTAAAACAACGCGGTTCAACTTTGCGCCGTGATAGCGTATGCAAGCCAACCCCAGATGTGTGCCGTAGCTGAAACCTACGAGATTGACCTTTTCCGTGCCAAGAGCTTTTCGTAAATCATCAACGTCATTTGCACTTTCGATTGAGTTGTAAGCGAGTATGTCAACGCCCTGTGAACGAAAGTAATCTGCGGCGGCTTTGGCGCGTTCTTTGAAAGCGCGAAGCGCAACCTCACGGCTAGCGAAAACATCTGTCGGCAGAGGTTCTGATGAAATGCGCGTAAGATTCGGCTTTGAACGCCCTACGCCGCGCTGGTCTAAAAGAATTACATCGCCGACCTCGCGCAGTTTCTGAAAAGCTTTCATATATTCGGGAAATCTTGCAAGGTTAATCGCGGACGAACCCGGACCGCCGTCGAGCTAAATGACAGGGTAACCGGGCTTTTCTGCAGTGCTTTTCAGACGAACGAAAGCGAGTTCAATCAAATTTGATTTTTCTGCTTTGCGGTTTTCTTTGACAATTAAACGACCGAGTTCGCCTTCAACAGTTTGTCCTCCAATCTCTGTTTTGATTGGCTCAAACCAAAGTTCACCCTCTTTTCGCGTCGTTTGATTCGTAGCAGTCTGCCCCAACACGCCGACACACAACAAAACCACAAAGACCGCCGCGCAGACAGTTCTATACATTTTTTTTGACATTGGTTTTTCCTTCGCGTTTGATTGGATTCAGGGAAGACTTTCGTACTAAGACGTTTTAATCACGCGCTTTATAAGCAAGAGTTCCGCTTTTAAGCAAGCAAGAGAAAAAACAATTAAACATCTGCATTCTGAATATCTGTTATTTACAGACAA
>Ga0187893_10014428_pt1 | contig 10780 bp, 8 predicted proteins | sample MA1701074metaG_FD_139574 | JGI IMG/M metagenome (GOLD analysis project Ga0187893, IMG submission 139574) | White microbial mat communities from a basaltic lava cave in the Kipuka Kanohina Cave System on the Island of Hawaii, USA - MA170107-4 metaG ...
GTTCTTCCCCTCTGTCCGCGAATACGCCCGCCTGTTCGGGCTCGACGCACGTCGTCAGCAGCTGCTCCGCAAAGGGGCACTCGTGATGCATCCCGGGCCCATGAACCGGGACATCGAGATCACCGGTGCCGTCGCCGAGAGCTCCCAGGCCGCGATCACGCGCCAAGTCGTCCACGGCGTCCACGTCCGGCAGGCCGTCCTGGCGCTGTCGATGGGGGGCGTCCGTGGGTGAAAGCCTGCTGATCAAGGGCGGACGCCTCATCGACCCGGCGCAGAACGTCGACGAAATACTGGACGTCCTGCTCGAAGAGGGCCGCGTCAAGCGGATCGGAAAATCGATTTCGGGCGGCGGCCGGACGATTCAGGCGAAGGGACTCTGGGTGACGCCAGGCCTCATCGACATGCACGTCCACCTCCGAGAGCCGGGGCGCACCGACAAAGAGGACATCGAGTCGGGGTCTCGGGCCGCGGTCGCGGGCGGCTTCACCGCCGTGGCGTCCATGGCCAACGGCGACATCCCCGTCGACAACGAGGCGGTGGTCGGCTACGTGCTGGCCCGCGCGAAAGAGGTGGGCCTTTGTCGGGTGCATCCCATCGGCGCCGTCACCAAGGGACTGCGAGGCGAGGAGCTTGCGGAGATGGGCCTGATGGCCCAGGCGGGCGCCGTCGCCTTTTCGGACGACGGCCAGCCCATCATGAGCAGCCGCGTCATGCGCCGCGCGCTGGAGTATTCGAAGATGCTCGGGCGGCCGATCATCAGCCACTGCGAAGACGCGACGCTGACCCGGCCCGACGGGGTCATGAACGAGGGGGCCCCAGCCATGGCGCTCGGTCTCAAGGGGATGCCGGGCGTCGCCGAGGAGATCATGGTTTCGCGCGATATCGCGCTGGCGCGGCATACCGGCGGCCGGCTGCACGTCGCGCACGTCAGCACGCTCCACGCGGTCGAAGCCGTGCGCTACGCCAAGCGGGCCGGCGTCCACGTCACCTGCGAGGCGACCCCGCACCACCTCGCGGTGACCGAGGAGGCCATGGTCGGCTATTCGGGCGGCTTCAAGATGAACCCGCCGCTTCGCACGGGGGCGGACGTCGACGCCGTCATCCAGGGCCTGGCCGACGGCACCATCGACGTCATTGCATCCGATCACGCACCGCACACCGTCGACGAAAAGACCGACGAAGTGACCCGGGTGCCGTTTGGAGTCGTCGGCCTCGAAACGACGGTCGGAGTCGTGTTGACGCGGCTGGTCCACGAGGGCCGGCTCACTCCCGCCCGCGCCGTCGCCGCGATGACCGTCCAGCCGGCCCGCCAGCTGGGCGTGAATCGGGGTACGCTGGCGCAGGGGGCGGATGCCGACGTCACGCTCATCGACCCCGCCGCCGAATGGACGTGCGAGCCCGCCCAGTTCGTTTCAAAGGCCCGCGCCACCCCCTTCGAAGGCTGGACGCTAAAGGGCCGGGCCATCATGACGATCGTCGGAGGCAGAGTCGTTTTTGAGCGCTGAAGCTTCGGGAGGGTCCGATGCTCCTGATCGACGGGTATAACGCCCTGCACCAGTACTTTCGAGGACGAACCGTCGATCAGAAGACGATGCCGGCCTGCCGCGAAGAGTTCGTCGAGGCTCTCGAAATCTACTCGGTTCGCAAACGCAAGAACCTCGTGGTCTACTTTGACTCCGGCAAGGGCGATCCGCCCTTCCCCATGCGCCGGCAAATCGTGCGCGGGCGGTTGGCGGTCGTCACCACGCCGCGCGGCGTCACCGCGGATGAAGCCCTCATCGAGAGGATCGACGACACGCGCGATCGGCGGTCGATCAAGGTCGTCACGTCCGACCGCGTGATCGTCAACGCCGCCGAGCGACGCCGGATCGATACCCAATCGTCGGAGGATTTCGTCCGCGAGCTGGAGCGGTTCCTGGAATCGAGCCGATCGGTCTACGATGAAGAGAAGGTCGAGGGAATCAGCGACGGCGAGGCGGACTATTGGCTGCGCGAATTCGGCCTGCATGGCGAAAACCTGGGCGACTTTATGAAAAGACAAGACGGAAAGCGGAAGGCGGAAGAATAGACAATAGGGGGAGGACCGAAAGCGGAAGGCGGAAGACCGGAATGGGAAAGCGGAGGAGGGACAACGGAAGCGCCTGGCCGCCGCAAGAGCCGCTCTTCGACCCCTCCGCGGATCCTCGACGCCATCTGACTCCCTTCCGTGGATTCCTGCGTCCTCCGCGTCTCGGTGGGTCAGTGTCAGATGAACGGCCCCGGCTAGTGCTCCGTTTCGATAAACCCGACACGGATTTCCGAAATGGGGTACTAGGCGGAGTGGCGGACGAGCTGTTCGAACAGGGCCCGGTGCTCATCATGAGTCCGCATCCGCTCCGGATGCCACTGGACACCGATCAGAAAGCGGTTCGTCGATCCTTCGACCGCCTCGGTCAAACCATCCTCGGCCAGGGCCGCGATCCTGAGCCCCCGCCCCAGCCGGTTGATGGCCTGATGGTGGAAGGAATTCACGATACCGTTTCGGAATCCGAGGATCTCCTTCAGCAGGCCGGATCCGGTCAGCTCGATTTCGTGATTCTTTGCATCCGTGCGATGAGCGTCGCAGACCCGGGGGAGATCCGGGACATGCTGGTGGAGCGAGCCCCCCTGCACGACGTTGACCAGCTGACAGCCGTAGCAGATCGCCAGCGTGGCGAGATCCCGCTCGATTGCCAGTCGAGCGAAAAACTCATCGGAGCGCTGCTTGAACCATGGAAGCAGCCTCGCGCTTGGGTGCGGGCGCTCCCCATAGGCGGCGGGGTTGATGTCGTTCCCGCCCGTGAAGACGATTCCAGCGAGCTTATCCAGGAGGCGCCCCGCCTCCGCCTCGTTCGATACGAACGGCAGCAGGACCGGCAGCCCGCCCGCTTCCAGCACCGCATCCACGTACTCGCGCGGGAGGCTGTACCGGTCGGTTTCCTCGACGAAGCTGCAATTAATGCCGATAACCGGCCGCCCGCCGCCGTTACTTGCGGGCGCGGGGGCCGCCGCGACTCTTCGTCCCGACCCGGCCTTTTCCTTTTTTTTCCTTTTTCCTGCTCCCATTGCCTTTCACTCCGAGGATCCTGCCCCCCGTCCGCTCCATCTCCTCGTCCGACAGCAGCCGCGGCGACGCCTTGGCCTGCTCGAAAATGGCGTTGACGACCTCGTCCGTCGCCGGCAGCCCGCGCTGCTCCAGCCAGTAAACGATGTTCGATCGCCCGCTCAAGGGTCCGACGCGGACCGACTGCGCCCGTCCCACCCACGACGCCGGGACCCCCGAATAGACCCGGTCCGCCAGCCATCGGTCGCCCTTTTTCATCGCCTTGATCACCGCCGACGCGTGCACCCCCGTCGCCGTTTCGAACGCGTCCTTGCCGATCACAGGATAGTTGTTCGGGATCGGGACTTCGACCGCCTTCGAAACCGTCCGGCAGTACTCATCCAATTTCGAAAGGTCGTTGTCGATCCAGCCCAGCAGCTTGAGGTTCACCAGGATCTGATCCATGGGGGCGTTCCCCACGCGTTCGCCGATTCCGATGGCCGTGCCGTGAACTCGGTTCGTCCCGGCCATGAACGCGCTGATGGCGTTCCACACCCCCAAGCCCCGGTCCATGTGCCCGTGAAAATCGATCTTGACGTCCTCCCGTCCCGCCTCCCGCAGCAGCTTTTTCACCCAGGTCACAAGCTGAAAAACGCCGTTTGGATTCACGTGGCCCACCGTGTCGGCCAGGCACAGCCGCTTGGCCCCGCATTCGATCGCCGTCAAGTAGAGCTTCCGAAGATCCTCGGGCTGCGCGCGGGTCGTGTCCTCGGTCACGTACATGACCGTCAGCCCCTCCTTCACCGCGAAACTGATCGACTTGCGCGTGTGCTCCAGCATCTGATCCATCGTCCAGTCTTCCGCGTACCGGCGGATGGGGCTGGACCCGATGAACAGGCACGCCTCCACCGGGATGCCCGCCGCCTGCTGGATTTCGGCGATCGGGCGCACGTCCACCTCCAGCGTCCGCGCCGCGCAGTTGGCGGTCACCCTCAGTTTGCTGCGCACGATCTCCTTGGCGAGCTCCAGAGTTTCAGCCTTGACCTTCCCGCCCGCCCCCGGAAGGCCGAGGTCGGCCGTGTCGATCCCCAACGCGTCGATCAGGTGCAGGATCCGGATCCGTTCCGAAACTGGAGGCAGCGTGACCGAGGGGGACTGCAGGCCGTCGCGGAGCGTCTCGTCGTCGAATTCGAGTTTCTGCGACGGCTTGAGATACCCGGTAGCCTGATGCACGTTCCAGTCGTAGATCAGATCCCCGCTTTCCATCGCGAGACCATGATATCGAGGCGCTCCGACGACTTCAATGCGGGCCCGGACCCCTGGCTCGAAGTCGAAGATAAAGTTCCGCGCGTGATTTCGAAATCTATAATCGGTCGGAGTGTCCATCGACATCCGTTGCTCGTGCAACTACTCGGGGTCGCTGCCGGACGACTTCCGCGGCCGGCAGGTCCTCTGCCCGCAGTGCGGAAACATGATCACCGTAGGCGGAGCCGTCCCCCCGCCGGCGCCGGTACAACCGCCGCCCGGGTCCCTGGCCGCCGGCTCGATTCCCGCCGCCGGAATGAAAGTATGCCCCTACTGCTCCGAGCAGATCCCGGTCGCGGCCATCAAATGTCCCCGCTGCAAGGAGAATCTGATCCAGAGCCCGGGGGGGCCCCCACCGTCGCCCTCCGGCCAGCTCGAAGCGATGGAGGAGCGGCGTGCGGCTGCCCGCGACGAGATGGAGGCCGACGATATCGCCAAGTCGGGGTTCTGGTTCGGCCTCGTCGGCTTTCTCTGCTGCCCCATTGTCGCGATCATCGGGTTCGTCAAGGGATTGCAGGCATTCTCTCTCGGCTCGCGCGCGGGTCACCACAGCCCGTACACGCCCTGGGCATTGATCTTCGGGGGTCTCGGGACGCTGTGGTTCATCGCGAACGTCGTCATCGGGGCATCAGGAGGCTACTCGGATTTCCTCAAGGAATCCGCCGAGGCCGACAACGAAGAATGCAAACAGAACATGACCGCCCTGGGAGACGCGCTGCAGAAGTACTTCAAGGATATGGAGGGCTCGCCGGAGGAGACCGGGGAGCAGCTGTGGCTCACCTTCGCCCGGGATGGGCGGGTTTCCCCCGATACGCTGATCTGCCCCGCGACCGGTCGCGACCCGGGTCCTGCAAGCTGCAGCTACCGCGGCCCCATCCTTCCCGTGTACCAGCTGAGCCCGAATTCTCCCGTCGCCTGCGACGACCCCCTGAATCACAAGGACGGCTCCATTCACGTCCTGTATCTGAATTGGAAGGTCGAATGGGTCAAGAAAGGCGATCCGAAGTACAAACAGGCGCTCGACGCGCTCGCCAAGTAATCGCTGATTGCACCCTGCGGGGCTTCGAATAGAATACGACGGATGGGGGCCTCGAACGATCCTGCAGACTCGCAGCGGGTCATCGACTACGCCGCTCGAAGCGCGCTCTCCCGGTGCGGCGCCGATCGTTGCGCCATCGTCCTGCAGGGGCGCGGGACCAACTACCGCGCGCGCGCGGGCCCGGAAGGCCCGGAGGACGGCATCGATGACGCCCTCAAGGAGTGCAGAACGGCGCAGCGGCCGGTCCGACGTAAAGACCGCAAGAGCGGGCGCCAGCTCCTCGCCCTCCCCTTCAAGGTCTCGGGCGCCTTTTCAGGCGCCATCGCGATGGAGCGACGCGACCACCCCTTCTCGGCCGATCACGCCGAGCACGCCGGCTTTACCGTCGAATTCCTGACCACGGCCCTCGAGAACATTCTCCTCAAGTCCCGCATCGTGACTGACCAACTGACGGGACTGTGCAACTCGGACTATTTCAAGGCGGTCGTCGGCCGCGAGCTCGATTACGCCCGCCAGGTCAAGCGGAGCCTGGCGCTGGTGCTCCTCGACGTCGACAACTTCAACCTGGCCAACCAGACCTTCGGACGCCGAGCCGCCGACGAGATTCTCGTGCGGGCTGCGGACCGGATCGGGCGAACCCTCAGCGCCGACGCCGGAATCACCGCGCACCGGGTGGACCTCTGGTTGGAGTCCCACATCGGCCGCTACGGCGGGGACGAATTCGCGTTCCTCCTCTTCGATGTCACCCGCGAGGAGGCGCGCCGTCTGACCGATCGGATCCTGGCCGCGATCCGGGAGGACGAGTTCGATTTCGAAGCGCAACGGATCAAGTACACGGCCACCGCCGGCATCGCGATGTACCCTTCGGAAGCGGCGGACTTGAACAAGCTCTTCATCAAGTGCTACCACGCGCTCTACACCGCCAAGCTGAACGGAAAAGACCGCTGCGGGACGCTGGGCGCCGCGAACGACTCGACCGTCCCCCCCCTCGATTCCGGAGAGCTTGGACGGAGCGCCCGGGGCAAGGCGCTCGCGACCGCCATCGGGAACGTCTCCGCGAATGCCGGATCGCGGGTCGACGCGCTTGTGCACGCGATTCTTCGCGACATGCTCAAGGCGGTTCCGGCCGCGCGCGCGCGCATCGTGCTCTTCGACGATCAGGACAAGCCCCGCTATTCCGCCCTTGAGGGGGCCTGGGGCGAGGGCACGATCAGCCGGACCCGCCTGCTCACCTCTTCGCACATCCGGGCGCTGCTCGAAAACGAGGGGCGCAGCGCGGGCATCATCGAGCTTGAGCGCCGCGAGGGGGTCTTCACCCCGGAGGACCACGCCTTGATCAACGCCTTCTCCGCCCAATTGGGGCCCGAAATCAACCGCTCCAGGAGGCTCCAGGAGGCCACGTCGCGCCTGCGCGAGCTCGAAGAACAGGTCCGGCACGGCCTGCGCGAGCTCCAGCACCGCTACACCTTCGGGAAGATCATCGGCAGGTCCAAGGCGATGCAGGATCTGTTCCTGCTCCTCGAAAAGGTCGCCGCCGTCGAATACCCCGTGATTATCGAAGGCGAAACCGGCGTCGGAAAGGAGCTCGTCGCCAAGGCGATCCACTTCAACAGCCGCCGCCGCGACCGCCCCTTCATCCCCGTCAATTGCGCGGCCGTGTCGGAATCCCTTCTCGAAAGCGAGCTCTTCGGCCACGAAAAGGGTGCCTTTACGGGAGCGGACAAATACAAGCCGGGGCTTTTCGAGCTCGCGGCCGGCGGCACCCTTTTCGTCGATGAAATCGAGGAGATGAGCGAGGGGATGCAGAAGAAGCTCCTTCGGGTGCTCGAAGAGGAGCAGATGCGGCCCGTGGGCGGCAAGCAATTCATCCCGGTGGATGTCCGCGTGATCGCCAGCACCAACAAGGACACGGATGAGCTCCTCAAGCAGAAAAAGCTCCGCGAGGATCTCTACTACCGGTTGAGCACGTTCGTCCTCTCGGTTCCGGCGCTTCGCGATCGCGCCGAGGACGTCCCTCTGATCGCCGAGGCCCTGATCGGAGAGATCGCCGGGGAACAGGACGGCCCCACGAAAAAGCTGACGCCCTCCGCCCTGAACGCGCTCATGGGGTACTCGTGGCCCGGTAATGTCCGTGAGCTTCGAAACGAGCTGCGCAAAGCGTATGTGATGGGGGACGGAGACGCCATCGAGGTTCAGGATCTCTCGGTTCATCTCCGCGCCGGGCCGTCGCGCCGCCGCGCCACAGGGAGTTTCGAGCGCGCGATGCAGGAATTCGAGCGCTCGATGATCCTCGATGCGATGGAGATGTACGACTGGAACATCTCACGTGGAGCGGAGGCGCTCGGCATGGCCCGCAACACCCTCAAGGCAAAGCTGAAGGCTTATAACCTCGGCAAAGCCTGAGGTGAATTCCGAGCCCGCTCTCGACTCGTGACTTCCGGGCACTGGTCAATTTTTGACGACCCACTCCCGGTTGACCACCCTTGCGGCGGCGCGCGCGAAGGGTGTGGCGCAACCGCTCCACGGAGCCTCCTGTATCGTCCCGTGAAGGGCCGATTGGCACGGCGTTTGCAATGTCTGCGGGCGGTGAACGAAAAGCTTGCCTGGGGTTTCACACGGCCGCCGGGGACGACTGTTTCGCCTCGGCGGTCGTGCTTTAAATTTTCAGCCGGGCCGGTATTCCTTGACCCGGCCGGACGCGCTCCGATACGCTTGAAATCGATCGTTCGCGGGAGGGAGTAGCATGGAGTCCGTCTACCTCATCGCGTTTTTCATCGGGCTCGGATTCGCGGTCCTGTCGGGCCTGCTGAGCGGCGTTTTCGGCGGGGGGGACCACGACGGGGCCGGCGCGGACGCCGATGCCGGCGGCTCGATCGGCGACGTGCACGGCAGCCACATCGACGTTCAGGGCGGTCACGACGTCCATTTCCCGCTCTTAAGCCCGGTCACAATATCGACGTTCATCGCCAGCTTCGGCGGCATGGGCGTCATCGGGCTGAAGGTCTTCGAATGGCCGCTCGCGATCCACCTGCCCGTCTCGATCGGGACCGGCGTCGGCGTCGCGGGGATGGTGTTCTACCTCTTCTACAAGATCTTCGGGCGCCGGTCGGTCAGCAGCGCTCCCGAGCAGGCGGACCTTGTCGGAGCTCCAGCCCAGGTTGTCGTTTCGATTCCCAAGGGGGGCGCCGGCCAGATCAGCTATTCGTACGCCGGCACTCGTTTCACAGGTTCCGCCCGGGCCAGCGAGGAAGTCGATATCCCGCAGGGTGCCGCCGTCAAGATCGAGAAGGTCGTCGGCGGGACCTATTTCGTCAAGAAAGGCTGATTTTCGCAGGGGAACAACATGGAATGGATTCTTCCCGTCATCGGGTTGTCGGTTCCGGCGATCGTACTGATCTTCTTCATGATCTACGCCTCGCGCGTTGTCAAGGTGGGGCCGAACGAGGCTCTGGTGGTCTCCGGTCGGCAGCACTCCTACCGGATGCCGAACGGACAGCTCGGCTTTCGCGGCTTTAAGATCGTCAAGGGTGGCCGCTGCTTTGTGTGGCCGATATTCGAAAAGTCGGACGTCCTCTCGCTTGAAATCATGACCATCGAGTTCAAAACGCCCGAGGTCTACACCTCCAAGGCGATTCCGCTCGTCGTGGACGGTGTCGCGCAGATCAAGGTCAAGGGAGACGTCGATTCGATCGCGACGGCGGGCGAGCAGTTCCTTTCGAAAACTCGCATCGAGATGGAGCGCATTTCGCTGGAGACGCTGGCCGGCCATATTCGGGCCATCATCGGAGAGCTGACCGTTGAGGAGATTTACACCAAGCGCGAGTTCTTCAGCCAGAAGGTTCAGGAGGTGTCCGGGCCCGATTTCGCGAACATGGGCCTGGAGGTCGTATCGTTGACGATCCGCGAGATCCACGACAATCAGGGGTATCTGGAGGCGCTGGGGAAGCCGCGCGCGGCCGAGGTGAAGCGCGACGCGGACATCGCCCAGGCCCTGCGGCAGCGCGAGTCCATCATCGAGACCGCCAAGGCGCAGCAGGCCGCGCAGGAGGAGAAGTTCAAGGCGGAGACCGCCATCGCCGCGGCACAGCGGGACTATGACACCCGCCGGGCGGAATTCCAGGCGCAGGTGAACCAGAAGAAGGCGGACGCCGACCTCGCCTACGACCTGGAGCGCTTCAAGGTGGCGCAGGCCGTCAAGGCCGAGGAAGTGCGGGTCATCTCCGTCGAAAAGGAGCGCATGATCGAGGTCCAGGAGAAGGAGACGCTGCGAAAGCAGAACGAGCTGATGGCCACGGTCGAAAAGCCGGCCGAAGCCGAGCGCAAGCGGATCCAGACGATCGCCGACGCCGAACGATACCGCATCGAAGCCGAAGCCGAGGCGCGCGCGATGGCGACGCGCAACGTCGGCTTTGCCGACGCCGACTCGGCCAAGGCGAAGGGCCTGGCCGACGCGGAGGTCGTCCGCGCGAACGGAATGGCGAAGGCCGAAGTCGTCAAGGCGCAGGGCACCGCGGAAGCCGAGGCGATGATGCGCAAGGCCGACGCGTGGCGCGCCTACAACGAAGCCGCGCTCGCCCAGATGTTCATCGACAAGCTGCCGGAGCTCGCCCGCGCGGTGAGCGAGCCGCTCTCCAAGGTCGAGAAGATCGTGATGATCTCGAACGGCGGCGCCGACGGCGTCGGGGCGTCCAAGCTCACGAAGGACGTGATCGACATCGTCGCGCAGCTTCCGCCGGTGTTGGAGAGCGTCGCCGGCCTGTCGCTGAAGGACATTGTGGCGAAGATCCCCAAGCTGAAGGGGTCGGAAGGCGGCGGCGGCCACAAAAAGTAGCCGCCCGGCTACTCCCCCGCCAGGAGCTTCTTCAGCGCCTCGACGTCGATTGCAGGCAGCCGGCAGGCGTAACTCGTGCAGACATAGGCGGTCGCCCTGCCGTCCTTCATCCCCTGTGACTTGACGTACTCCGCCAGCCCCTCCAGCGCCCGGCGATCCTCGCCCTCCGCCCGAAGCAGCACAATTCGTGCCGGATCGAATCGGTCATGCACGGCCCGCAACATCGCCCGCGTGTCCGGTGAGTCGCGCCGCCCCGCGATCACGATCTCCCTCGCCGGCCCCGTCGCAAAATCCAGGGCGATCAGCGCCTGCGCATGGCCCGACGGCGCCCGCGTCAGGTCGGTCGAGAACGCCTTGAAGATCTCCTCGGCCAACCGCTGGAGCTCCGCGGACGCCGTGATCCGGCCCAACCGAAGCAGGTTGAGGGCCGCCACAGAATTCCCGGACGGCACTGCCCCGTCGTAGATCTCCTTCTTCCGCATGATCAGCTTCTCGCCGTCCGCCGCGTCAAAGAAGAGCGCCCCACCCTCCCCATCCCAGAACA
>Ga0187893_10014430_pt1 | contig 10778 bp, 11 predicted proteins | sample MA1701074metaG_FD_139574 | JGI IMG/M metagenome (GOLD analysis project Ga0187893, IMG submission 139574) | White microbial mat communities from a basaltic lava cave in the Kipuka Kanohina Cave System on the Island of Hawaii, USA - MA170107-4 metaG ...
AGTGGACCAAGCAGGTGGCGTCTCACTTCGGCGGCACGCGGAACGGCATGGCCATGGCCTGGCCCGCGCGCATCAAGGACAAGGGCGGCATCCGCAACCAGTTCCACCACGTGATCGACATCGCGCCGACAATTCTCGAGGCTGCGGGCCTGCCCCAGCCCGAAAGGGTCAACGGCGTCGAGCAGAGGCCCATCGAGGGCGTGAGCATGGCCTACACCTGGGGTGACGCGAAGGCGGCGGATCGGCGAACGACGCAGTACTTCGAGATGTTCGGCTCCCGCGCGATCTACCACAACGGCTGGATCGCCTCGGCTCCGCCCATCGGCGCGCCGTGGATCCTCACCCTCGAGAAGCCGCCTTCGGACGTCATGAACGGATACACGTGGGAGCTCTACAACGTCGACGACGACTGGAGCCAGGCGAAGAACCTCGCCGCCCAGAAGCCCGACAAGCTGCGCGAGATGCAGGAACTGTTCACACTGGAGGCGACGAAGTACAACGTGTTCCCGCTGGACAACACGCGCCTCCAACGGTTCATCTCGACCAAACCCAGCTACACGCCGGGGCGCACCGAGTTCAGCTACACGCGTCCGATCGCCAACATTCCCTTCCCGGGTTCAGGCTCGGCGCCGAGCCTGCTGAACCGTTCGTACACGATCACGGCGGACGTCGATGTGCCGCCCGGCGGCGCCGAGGGCGTGCTCGTGACCGACGGCGGCCGCTTCGCCGGCTACGGCTTCTACTTGCTGAAAGGCCGGCCGGTGTTCACCTGGAATCTGGTCGCCCTGGAGCGCGTCAAGTGGGAGGGGAAGCAGGCGCTCGCGCCAGGCAAGCACACGATCGCGTTCGACTGGAAGTACGACGGTCCAGGGTTCGGGAAGGGGGGCACCGGCACGCTGACGGTGGACGGCGCGGTCGTCGATAGCCACCCGATGCCGAAGAGCCTGCCGATCGCCATCGCATGGGACGAGACCTTCAACGTCGGTCTCGACAGCGGCACGCCGGTGGACGACAACGACTACCAGGTGCCGTTCCCCTTCACGGGGAAGCTCAACAAGCTCTCGGTTCAACTGGGGGAATGAGGCCTACCGACGACGATCACGTTGCCGCCCGCGGCCCAACAAGCCGATGAAGCTGCGGGGCGCCCGGCGCCCGCAGCTTGTCGGCCAACCGCTACGCGGCGCGAGTATCACCACCTCCGCGACGAGCGATGAAGTTCCGCACGATCCCGCCCGACGCAGGCGAGCTGTCCTGCGTGAACCTCCTTTGGCCGTCAGCCGTTCTCGCAGGCAGCATGTTCTTCGCGGGGCTTTCTGAACTGACGGGCCATCCATGGAGCGTTCACAGCGATGTTGGGGGCCCCATGATGCTCCTATTCGCCCTGTCGACACTCGTGGGTATCGTGGTTCGATTGTCAATCTTGCCTCCGTGCTGCCGGCGTTGAGGCGATACCCCTCCCTACGCTCTCGACGGACCCTCGTCTGTGCTGGCATCTCACTTAGCGTATGTCGTGTTCGTGCTTGGCTTGGTCGCATGCGCCAACGCGTACTTGATCCTCCCCTCCTGACCGCGCCGCCGCTCAAGCCCTGCGAAGCGGGCGTGCGTCGGGAATGAGACCGAGCAGCTTCTTCATGGTGACCGCACGCGCGTCGTCCCTGCGTGTCGGGGCCCGAGCGTGGTTGATCGCGCGAGAGCAGTGGGCCTCCTCCCGCCGTGACGGTTCGTAGCGCGATGCGCGCCGCCCAACAAGCCGCTGCAGCGCTGCAGCCGACGAGCGGCGGGCGCGCGAGGGCTCGTGCGAGGCCGCACGGTCACGTCGGCGGCAATCGCGCCATCCTCGAGAGACGTGACGATCAGCTTCGGCGCTCACGCCGCCACCCCGCGCTGACCGATATCGGGCCTATGAAGCGCCTCCTGTTCGCCGCCTGCCTCGCCCTGCTACCGGCCCTCGCGCTCGGCGCCGAAGACGACGCCGACGTCGACATCGCCGGCACCAAGCTGGCCATCCCCGCGCCGGACGGATGCAAGTGGATCGCGAGCGACCTGCCCTACGCCCGGCTCATGGAGCGCTTCGTGCCCCCGCAGAACCGGCAGCTCGCACTCTTCCTCACCGAGGACGACGCGGCCATCGTGGCGGACGGGGAAGTCCCCGAGCCGACCCGTCTCTTCTACGTGCAGACCGCCAAGGCCGTGGTCGATCGCTTCGCCACGAGCGCGGACTTCGCGGCGGCGAAGAAGGAGATCAAGAGCCAGCACGCGTCGATCGCGAAGGAGGTCGAGAAGCAGATGCCGGGGTTCATGGAGGACGTCAACAAGGGGATCTCGGCGGAGTACAACGTCGATGTCGCGCTCTCGGTAAGCCAGGTCGTCCCGCTGCCGCCGCATCACGAGTCGGACCGGAGCCTCGCGATCTCGATGCTCACGAAGTACGCCGCGGCCGGCGCGGGCGGGAACCCCGTGAGCTGGGAGGCGGCCGTGACGACGACCCTCGTGCACGTCAAAGGCAAGATCCTCTTCCTCTACGCGACGGCGGAGAGGAGCGATCTCGAGTGGAGCAGGGAAGCCTCGGGCAAGTGGGCGGGGGCGGTCATCGCCGCGAACCCGTCGGTGGGAGCGGTCGCGGAACAGGAGCGCCGCGGCTTCGACTTGGGCGGGATCTTCAAGTACGGCGTCATCGGCGCCGTCGCCGGAGGCGTCCTCGGCGCGCTCAAGAAAAAGAAGCGGCCGCGCGACCTCACCCCGGTCCCGTAGGCAACGCGTCGGCGCCGTGGCGCCCTGCCGGGCTCCGCTCGGCGAGGCGCAGGTCGTCGCCGAGAAGCGGATCCCTGCCGCCCGCCGGCTCCTTCTCCTCGACGGGCAGCCGCGGCGCCCCGCGCGCGGGGTCGTCGATGCAGAACCAATAGTTGCGCGCGAACTCGAACGTCTCGGGCGCGGTGCCGGGGCCCACGTTCACGGGAACCGCGACCTCGTCACAGCGGTACACGACCAGGTTGTCCGCAAACCTGCCGCCGCGGCACGGGACGAAGCCCTCCGCACGCGTCTCCTGGAGGATGCGGAGGAACCACTTGCGCGGCCGGTAGAAGGTGTTGAACCGCACGGTCGCGCCGTCCACGCCGACGAATGCGACCGGCGCCAGCGAGCCGACGAACGTGCAGCCTTCGACGGTGATGTCCTTCGCTTCGTGGCCCTCGGGCTTCGGGCGGAAGTAGGGGAGGCCTGTGGAACCCCCGACGTTCACCGCGCGCTGGCCCGCGTGCTCGAACCGGCAGCGGCGGACGGTGATGTCGCGGCTTCCGCCCTTCGCCTGGACGCCGCTCGACGCCGCGTCCTCCTCGCGGTCGCGGATCGTGCAGCCGTCGATCACGCCGCGGCGGCAGCCGACCATGTCCACGGCCGAGCCCCCGCGCCCCCAGCGCTCGATCGTGCAGCGCTCGAGGAGGAAGTCGTTCACCCCGGAGAGCTTGATGCCGTCCGCGTTCGCACGGCCGCCGACATCCCGGACGGTCACGCCGCGGAGGACCACGTGATGGGTGGGCGTCTCGAGGGTGCCGCCGTCGTCGATGTTGAGCCCGTTCCCGGGCGCGCCCTCGATCACGAGCCCCTCGATCTCCAGGTACTCCACGTCGGTGAGCTGGACGCCGCCCTTGAACACCGCGCCCTTCGCGACCACGACGATCGGCTGCCCCCGAAGCCCCCTGACACCCGACACGTGGAAGCCCTCGTACTCGCCCGGCGCGAAGACGATCCGCGCGCCCGGCTTCGCCGCCCTCAGCTGCGCCTCGGGCGTGGCTGCGAGGAGGAGGACCGCCGCGAGCGCTACCACGGATCGACCGCGCCGACCACGCCCGCGTCGCGGAGGGCGTTCCAGTACTCCTCCGGCGTGTTGCAGTTGCGGAAGCTCTCGAGGGCGGGATCCACGTCGTGCAGCTCGGCCTCGGTCACGATGCGGGCGTTCAGTTCCTCGACGAGGAACTGCGGACGCAGGCGCTTCGCGGCGAGAAGCCGGCGCGCGACCGGGAGAGCGTCGCGCGCGTAGACGGCCGCGGTGGTCATGTGGTAGCCGCCCACGAGCGGAACCGCCGCCTTGTGGCCGCGCGAGAGGTCGAGGAGCCGCCGGACGACCGCGGGCCGCAGGAACGGCGCGTCGCACGACGCGAGGAAGGCGCGCTCGGCCTTCATCGCGGCGAGCCCGGCGGCGAGTCCCGCCAGCGGGCCCAGGCCATCGGCGGGATCCCGCGCGATCCGGAACTGCCCCCGCACCCCCTGGCCTTCCCTCGCGACCACCCACACCTCCGGGACGACCTCGCCCACGATCCTGACCGTGCGCTCAAGCAGCGTCTCATCCCCGAACGGCAATGAGCCCTTGTCCCGCCCCATCCGGCGCGAGAACCCGCCGCAGAGCACAAGGGCCGCTTCGCCCATCCCCGATAATGTACCCATGGCGCGCTTTCCCATCCGCCCCCGCCGCAACCGGAAGAGCGAAGCGGTCCGCGGCCTCGTGCGGGAGACGTCGCTCGGGCCCAGGGACCTCATCTGGCCGGTCTTCGTGACGGACGGCGCGAGGACGCCCGTCGCCTCGATGCCCGGCGTGTTCCGGCTGCCGCGCGCCGAGGTCGTGAAGGAGGCGCGCGAGGCGTGGAAGCTCGGCATCCCGGCGGTCGCGCTCTTCCCCGCGCTCCCGGAGAAGCTCAAGGATCCGCTCGCGAAGGAGTCGGTGAACCCGAAGGGGCTCCTCCAGCGGACCGTGCGCGACCTCAAGGAGGCCGTGCCGGAGCTCTGCGTCATCACCGACGTCGCGATGGACCCGTACTCGAGCGACGGCCATGACGGGGTCGTGCGCGAGGGGAGGATCCTGAACGACGAGACGCTCGAGATCCTCGCCGCCATGGCGGTCTCGCAGGCCGAGGCCGGCGCGGACATGGTCGCGCCCTCCGACATGATGGACGGCCGCGTCGGGGCGATCCGCGCGGCGCTCGACGAGCGCGGCTTTGCGGAAACGGGCATCCTCGCCTACTCCGCGAAGTACGCGAGCGCGTTCTACGGACCCTTCCGCGCGGCGCTCGACTCCGCGCCGAAGCACGGCGACAAGAAGACCTACCAGATGGACCCAGCGAACGCGCGCGAGGCGATCCGCGAGGTGCAGCTCGACGTCGCGGAGGGCGCGGACATCGTGATGGTCAAGCCCGCGCTGCCGTACCTCGACGTGATCGCCGCCGTGCGCGCCGCGGTGAGCGTCCCCGTCGCCGCCTACCACGTGAGCGGCGAGTACGCGATGGCGAAGGCCGCGGGCCAGCTCGACTGGCTCGACGCCGACGCGGTCCTTATGGAGAGCCTCGTCGCGATCCGACGCGCGGGCGCCGACATGATCCTCACCTACGCCGCGCGCGAGATCGCCGCGAAGCTGTAGCAGAGGGGGCTTCGGGGGCCCCGCCTTCGCGCCTCGCGGCGCCTCGGCGAGGCACGCTACTTCATCGCCGCGAGCGCGGCCTTGGCGCTCTCGTACTCGATGAACGTGCGAACGTCGGTCGCGACGCACCGCTCGAAGAGCGCCTTCGCTTGGGCGGCGGCTCCGTCGAGGAGCCGCACCGCGCCCGCGTACCAGCAGGCCTCGCACTCCCGCTCGCGCGACTGGCTGTCGTTCTGCTCCGTCCGGTAGCTGCCCACCTTGAGCCTCGTGGCCGCATGAAGGAGATCCTCCTCCTTCATGTCGCCGCAGAGGAACCTGGCCAACCGCCAATACCAGTCGGTCTCTCCGCGCCAGATCAACGCGTAGGCCTTGAGCTCCGCGGCCGCCTCCGCGCGCTCGCCGACTCGGGCACGGGCGAGCAGGAGGTAGAGGCGCGCGTAGTCCTGCCCGTCCGGGTCCCTCTTCACGGCCGCCGAGAGGTCCGCGACAGCCTCCTTGAACCGGAGCGTGTCGTACCAGTAGAGACCGCGGTCCGAGAACGCGCTCGCCCTTGCCGGCACGCGCACCGATTTCTCCGCGTCCGTGTCCGCCGCTTCCTTTTCCCCGAGCGCGAGGAGCGCGCGGGCCCGGCCGATCCGCGCGGGTGCGCTCTTCTCGTCCTTGCCCAGCGCCGCGTCATAGTCGGCGATCGCGCCCTTTGCATCCCCGACCTTGAGGAGCGCGTTGCCGCGCAGCTCAAGGGGCCGCGCGGCATGCGGAACGGTCGCCGCGACGAGCGAGTAGTCCGCGACCGCCCCCTCGAAGTCCCCGAGCAGCTCCTTCGTCTGGGCGCGACGCTCGAGCGCCGTGATGTCGGTCGGGTCCAGATCGTACGCCTTCGAGTAGTCTCGGACCGCGCCCGCGTAGTCGTAGTGCTCCTTCAGCACGTCCGCCCGCGCACGGTAGAGGCGACTGCACCCCGGGTCGATCTCGATCGCGCTCGTGAGGTCGGGGAGCGCCTTGATCGACGCGCCGCGCGCGACGTAGATGAGCGCTCGCAGCTCGAGCGGGCTCGCATCCGCCTCCGGGGCGAGCCGGATCGCGCGCGCGACGCTCTCGAGCGCATCGTCGAAACGGCGGAGCGCATGCAGGGCCCGCGCGCGCCCGACGTGGCCGCGCGCGTCCCCCGGGGCGGCCTCGATCGCCCTGTCGTACGCGGCGAGCGCGCCCGCGAAGTCGCGCGCCTCCATGCACGTCTCGGCCTCGGCGAGCTCCGACGCGTCCTGCGCCCACGCGGCCGTCGCCAGCAGGAGGCCGGTCATCCACCGCACAGGCCCCCCTCCTCCGCGAGCCCCCGGCCGGGCGCCGTCGCCGCCGGCAGCGGCGAGAAGTCCGCGGCAGCTCGGAACCGCCGCTCCGCCTCCTCCCGCGAGACCGCCTTCACGAACTGCTCCTGCTGCATGGGCGCCGATTGTAAGATGCGCGCCGATGCGCCTCCTCGTCCTCGTCCTCCTCGCGGCGGCGCCCGAGGACCTGACGCCGCGCGAGGGGTCGGGCTGGGCCGGCTTCGCGCCGGGCGCGTGGGTCCGGATCAAGCAGACGCGCCTCCAGACGGGCCGCATGCTCGCCCCGACGATCACCCGGATCTCGCTCTCGAAGGCGGACGCGAAGGCGCTCACGCTCGCGATCAAGACCGAGAACGCGCTCGGCGTCTCGGACGAGGTCCAGCAGGCGGTCGTGCCCGCGACCGGCGACGCGGGCACCGGCGAGACGGAGAAGGTGGAGGGGCTCGGGGAGGAGGAAGTGGCGGTCGCGGGGAAGACGGTCCTGTGCGACCGGACGCAGGCCACCGTGACGGGTCCGACCGGGAAGCGCGTGATCACGAAGTGGGTCGCGCGCGATCCGAAGGTGCTCGCGAAGCGCGTGACGGTCGCCTTCGGCGTGGACGGCAAGGAAGCCTCGCGCGAGACGCTGGTCCTCGCGGCGCTCGCGGAGGAGCGGACCGTCGGCGGTCGCAAGATCCCGTGCGTCAAGTACGAGAAGAAACTCACGGAGGCCGACTTCGAGTGGCAGGGCACCGCGTACCTCAGCCGCGAGATGCCCGGCGGCCTCGTGTGGAGCGAGGACGAGGTACGCCAGAAGGGCGCGGTCATCCTCACCCAGCGCGCCGAGATCCTCGAGTTCGGGACGAAGTAGCGCCTTGGCAAGGCGGACCGGTCTCCTCGGATTCGCCGTTCTCGCGGCGTGCGCGTACTCGAACCACGCGATCCTCGCGGGGCTCGAGGCGCGCGAACCCGTCCCGACGCTCGACGTCGCGATCGAGCGAGGCGGGGCGGCGCCGGCGGCGGGCCTGCTGCGCGAGGCGACGCTTCCGATGGTCAAGGGCAAGGTCCCCGCCGTCAAGGGCCGCATCAACGGCGTCGAGATGCCGCTCGTCCTCGACACCGGGACGAGCGCCGTCACCGTGACCGCCGAGGCCGCCCGGGACGCGCGCCTCTACCTCCCCCGTCGCCACCCGGTCACGTCCGTCAGCCCGGGATATGTCGCGACCATCCGCGAGTGCGCGTTCGAGAGCCTCGAGCTCGGGCCGAACCGGTTCGGCGCAGGCGTCGCGACGGTGCCCCTGGACGAGCGCCCTGGCCGCTGGATGGACCTCGGCACGGAGAGATACGCGATCGTCGGCTGCTCCGTCCTCTCCCACTTCGCGGTCACGTTCGACTTCGCGAGGAAGGAGGTGCGCCTCCGTCCCACAGGCCGCCCGGCTTACGCGAACACGCTCTTCACGAGCATCGGCGTGAACGGGAAGCCCTTCCTGCTCATGGTGGACTCGGGCGCGACCGCCGTCTTCCTCGAGCCGTGGGCAGCGCTCGAGCTCGGGCTCATCTCCCCGGAGCGCGCGAAGCGCCACGAGGCGAAGGCGGCGCACGGCTCGGGCGCGCTCTTCTCGCGGTTCACGCTCGACAGCGTGGCCGTGCCAGGCCATGTCTTCCGCGACGTGGAAGGCGCCGCGGTGAACACGTTCGGCGGCGAGACGCAGGAAGGGCTCCGCCCCGCGGGCCTCCTCGGCCTCAAAGGTTTCGGCGATCTCGTCTGGACGCTCGACTACGGTACGAGGAAGCTCCGGCTCGAACCATGAGACTTCGCCTCTTCCCCGCGCCCCTTCTCCTCCTCGGCTGCGCGACGCTGCACACGCGCGACGTCGCCGACGCCTTCTCGCGGGACGCCGCGACGCTCGTCGACCGCCCCGTGGCGAAGACCGACATGGACCCCGCCCGCGCGGCCAACGCGCCGGACGTCATGCAGGAGGCGATGGCCACGGCGCGCGCGTACCTCGAACGCAAGGGCGACGGCTCGGCGCACGCGGCCTACGTGCGCGCGCTCCTCGCCTGCTCGCTCCTCGCGCAGGGCCGCCCGCTCGACGCGCGCGACGTGCTCCGGGGGACGAAGCCGCGCCGCGAGTCCGAGCTCACGCGCGAGAACGCCGTCGTCATCTGCACGATCCACGCGACGTCGCTCTGCCGGTCGATCGAGGCGCGCGCGGCTGCGGACGCCTTCCTCGCGGGGAAACTCGGGGCCGACGAGTTCTGGCGCGACTACGGGAGCTTCGTGGGGCCCGCGGTCGACGAGCCTGAGGCCACGGCCCGGCTCGCGGCGCGCAATCTCGAGGCGACGTGCGCGCCCGGAGCTGCGGAGCCGCCGCCGGCCGCGCAGAAGGCGCGCGGCGAGCTCCGGCGCACGCTCTCCGAGCAGGTCTACAACGACGCGGCGGCGCTGCTCGCGCGCATGAACGAGCCGGCCCCCGCCGGACCGCGGCCCGCCGACGACGTGTGGCTCGCGCGCGTCGCGGTCAAGGGCGTCACCGTCTACCGCTACGTGATTCCGGATATGCTGCCCGAGCCGCTCTCGAGGGACCAGAAGGCGTGGCAGCGCGAGCAGGCCTTCCCGCTCTTCAGGAACGCGCGCGAGATCGCGGGCTGGTTCTTGTCCGCGGACGCCCGCAAGCGCGTCGAGCAGACACGCGCGCCGCAGACGCCCGACGAGGTCGTCTACGACCGCCTGCTCTCCGCGCAGCTCGAGACGCTGGCGTGGATCGACTCGCGGTGAGGGAGCGAGGGATGGGCCTCGCCGTCGTGCTCTACACGATCCCGGGAAAGTGCCCGCTTTGCGACGAGGCGCGCGAACTCCTCCACCGCGAAGGGGTGACGTTCGAGGAGGTCGACATCCGAAGCGACCGGGCGCTGCTCCGGGCGTTTCGGGACGAGATCCCGGTGGTCACCGTCGACGGGAGGAAGGAGTTCGTCGGGCGGATCGAGCCGGGACGGCTCGCAAGCCTCCTCCGTGGCCCGAATCGGTAACCTGCCCTACCCCTCAGGGAAACCCCTGAACGTGCGCGCCTTGCGTTCGTAGATAGACTCTGGGGGAACCCACTACATCGGAGAAAGCGATACACATGAACAAGATTACGACCTGTGTCCTCGCGCTCGGCCTCGTCGCGAGCTTCGCGTTGGCCGGGGGCGACGAGTGCCCGAGCAAGTGCGGCGCCGAAGGCAAGACGGCGCTCGCCGCGGCGCGCAAGGCGTTCGCGGATGTCCCCGCGGCCGAGGCGAAGCTCACCGACGACCAGCGCGCGCAGCTCAAGGGCGCCCGCGAGGTCCTCATGGCCACGCCGTTCGGCAAGGCGATGGGCCCCTCGTTCGAGGCTTGCGGCTGGCTGACGCTTGCGGCCTCGGCTCAGCCCGGCACGTCGCCCGAGGCGGCGGCGGTCCTGAAGGACGTCGGCGCGACCTACTGCACGATCGCCAAGATCTTCGGCGCGTGCAAGGGGTGCGAGGGCTGCGAGAAGGCCGGCGAGTGCTGCAAGGAGTGCAAGGAGATGACGCCGGAGACCCTCGCCGCAAAGGCGAAGGAGTCGGGGGATACGGCGAACAAACTCCTCGCGGCCGCGATGGCGGATGCGCCGAACACCCCGCCCGAGCAGATGGAGAAGATCAACGCCGCGCTCACGACGATGAAGGAGCTGTGCCCGTGCATGCCCGCGATGAAGGGCGCGACGAACGCGATCAACGAGGCGTACGCCTCGCTCGCGAAGATGGGCATCCCGTCCACCGACGCGAAGAACGCCACCCGCGACGGGCTGGTCAAGGCGGCGCTCGCGCTGCACGGCCAGCTGACCGCGTGCTCCTCGTGCGAAGAGTGCGAAGAATGCGAGGAGACCGAGGAGGCCGCCGCGCCCGCGAAGTCGTCCTGAGACACGGCGGCGACCTGAAACGACTAAGAGCCTATCCAAAAACCCGCGACCTCAGCCGATCTGTAGGAAGTAGCCGCCCAGCACGCGCCCCGAGGAGGGTCGCGAGGTGATTGCGCGCCGAGAGATCGCCGACACGTTCCGGAT
>Ga0187893_10014431_pt1 | contig 10778 bp, 9 predicted proteins | sample MA1701074metaG_FD_139574 | JGI IMG/M metagenome (GOLD analysis project Ga0187893, IMG submission 139574) | White microbial mat communities from a basaltic lava cave in the Kipuka Kanohina Cave System on the Island of Hawaii, USA - MA170107-4 metaG ...
CGGAAGGGTCTGCGACATGGGACACGCTCCTGGAAGTACAATCTGACTGCTTTATAAGCAGCCAGATTATACCGCACCCATGCCCCTTTCGCAAACTCCTTAACATCCATGTCGCACACCCAGGCAATACCGGTCAGGGGAAACAGATCCGCCTATGTGCTATGATGTCGCGTCAATATTGCCGTCGATGACCCAGGAGGCGCACCATGCTTGAAGAATTGAACAGGGAGTTTCAGTCTTTGAAAACTCGAGTCCAGGATATTCGGAGTTATCTTTGACTCGGAAACCAAGGGCAGGGAACTGGGTAAGATCGAAGAAAAGATTATCGACCCTGGGTTTTGGAATGATCAAACCCAGTCGCAAGCGATTCTGCAGCGCCGCAAACAGCTTGAGAATGATTTGGAGCTGGATCGCAAATTGCGACGCGCGGTCGAAGACCTGGAGGCTTTTTTCGAGTTAGCGGGCGAGGGCGAGGATGTCACCAAAGACATCCAGCAGGAGCTGGGCCGGCTGGACAAGGAACTGGGCAGCATTGAGACCGCCACGTTGCTGAGCGGTGAGAATTCTCAATGCAACGCATTTCTCACCATTCACCCCGGCGCTGGAGGGACGGAGTCGCAGGATTGGGCGGAAATGCTGTTACGCATGTATCTGCGTTGGGCGGAGCAGCATGGCTATGGCACAGAACTGATTGACTATCAGGCCGGTGAGGAAGCAGGCGTGAAGTCGGTCACAGTAGGCGTTAAGGGATTAAGTGCGTACGGGCTGCTGATGGCTGAGATTGGGGTACACAGGCTGGTGCGGATCTCGCCGTTCGATGCGAACAAACGCCGCCATACCTCCTTTGCTTCCGTGTTTGTCTACCCAGAAATCGATGATCAGATCGACATTGTCATCGAGGAAAAGGATCTGCGCGTCGATACCTACCGCGCGACGGGTGCCGGGGGCCAGCACATCAATACCACCGATTCGGCGGTGCGGATTACCCACTTGCCTACCGGCATCATCGTGCAGTGCCAGAACGAGCGTTCGCAGCACAAAAACCGCTCCACGGCCATGAAGATGCTGCGTTCCCGATTGTATGAACAGGAACTGGAAAAGAAGCGGGCTGAGAGCAAAGCTATCGAAGACGCCAAGATGGATATTGCCTGGGGAAGCCAGATTCGGTCTTACGTGCTGCATCCTTACCGGCTTGCGAAAGACCATCGCACGAAGCTTGAAGTGGGCGATGTAGACCGCGTTCTGGATGGTGATCTTGATCCCTTCATCAAAGCCTTCCTCGTGTCGCGACGCGATGCCGGCAAGGCCACACCAGTGAAACCTGCTTGAGAAGGGTCTGGTAGGGCAGGCGTTTCGTCTCGAAAGGCTCTGCCGCATCGCCTCCGATCGGCCAACGATGAAACCTCTTCGCTCCCATGCTTCAGCCGTCAACGACCGCCATCGAGGCGCTCAGGCGCCGGTAGTTCCAATTCGCCCTTCTTGATCCTTCATGGAGCTTCAAACGCCGGTCCAGTACATCAAGGGAATCGGACCGAAGCGGTCCGAAGACCTCTCCTCCCGAGGCATTTTCACCGTTGAAGATCTCCTCTACAACCTGCCCTATCGTTATGAGGATCGCTCCAAATTCAAGCAGGTCAAAGAGCTGCAACCGGGCGATCGTACTTCAATCCTGGTTGAAGTCCTGACCTCGGGTTTGGTCATCACCCGGAAAACCCGTCTTCGAATCTTCGACTTGGCAGCACGCGATGCCAGCGGCCTGGTGCGCTGCAAATGGTTCCATTCAGAATACCTGGACAGGAAGAAGATCTTCCAGCCCGGACAGCAAGTTATTTTCTACGGCAGGTTCGAAGTAGACCCTTATGGAACCGGGAATCTGCAGATCATCAATCCAGAGTTTGAAATATTGGACGATGAAAGCCTGGAGCGCGGCTCTTTGGAGATGGGCCGGATTGTTCCGGTGTATGAAGCCATCAAGGGTTGCAGCTCACGGGTGCTCCGCCGCATCCTTTATGGCCTCCTGCAAGAGTTGCCACCAATAGCCGAGACCTTGCCCGAGGAAGTGGTTCTTCGGCAGGGCCTGCTCGATCTGCGTGCGGCGCTCCAGGAAGCGCATTTTCCTCCAGCTGCAGTGACGATGGAGGAGCTAGGCAGCGCGCGATCGCCCGCGTTAAGGAGGCTGATTTTTGAGGAGTTGTTCTTTCTCGAAGTGGGAATGGCGCTCAAACGGCGTAAACTTCGTGCGTCGCCGGGCATACCGTTTGAAACTGGTCCGAGTGTGCGGGAAGCGTTGAAGAGGATTCTTCCGTTTCATCCGACTTCCGCGCAGAAGCGGGCGCTGAAAGAGATTGTCGGCGATCTCCGCCGTCCATCACCGATGAACCGGTTGCTTCAAGGGGACGTTGGCAGTGGCAAGACCATCGTCGCTTTGGAGGCCGCCGCCGTGGCAATCGAAAATGGCTGCCAGGCGGGCTTTCTTGCGCCGACTGAGACTTTGGCCGAACAGCATTTCTTTAATACGCAGAACATCTACTCCCGTAGCGGCTACAGGGTTGGCTTGCTTAAGAGCGGGCTGAAGAAAGCGGAACGGCAAGGCTTGCTTGGGCGGCTCGCGGATGGAAGCATTCAGCTGCTCATTGGAACCCATGCCGTGCTGGAATCGGATGTTGAGTTTCGCAAGCTGGGGCTGGTGATTATTGACGAGCAACACCGCTTTGGTGTGATGCAGCGATTAAACATGATGAAGAAAGGCGTGTGGCCGCACACGCTGGTTATGACGGCCACGCCTATTCCTCGGACTCTGGCGATGACGCTTTACGGCGACCTGGACGTGTCGGTTATTGACGAACTACCGCCCAACCGCGTCCCGATTACAACCCGCAGGATATTGGAGGCGGAACGGGCCTCGGCTTACCAGTTTATCCGTGGAGAGGTGCAGCAGGGGCGGCAGGCCTACGTGGTGTGTCCGCTGGTGGAAGAGTCCGAGAAAATGGACTTACGAGCAGCGCAGGAAACCCACCAACACTTGTCTCAAGAAGTCTTCCCGGGCTTGAGAGTCGGTTTGCTGCACGGACGCCTGAAGACGACGGAGAAAGAAGAGGTGATGGCAGGCTTTGCGGCCAACGAGATGCACATCCTGGTGGCAACGACGGTGATCGAAGTGGGTGTCGATGTGCCTAATGCCAATGTGATGATGGTTGAGCATGCGGAACGCTTTGGGCTGGCTCAACTGCACCAGTTGCGAGGGAGGATTGGGCGCGGGAGCAGCCGGTCAACCTGCTTGCTGATGCACGGCAAAAAGCTGACCGAAGAGGCCGAGGCCAGGCTGCAGTGCATGCTGGAGACGACAAACGGTTTCAAGATTGCGGAAAGAGATTTGGAAATTCGGGGCCCAGGAGAGTTTTTCGGAACCAAGCAGTCGGGCCTCCCAGCACTGCGGGCAGCTAATCTGATTCGCGACCGGGACCTTCTGGAATCGGCCCGGCGAGAGGCTTTGAGCTACGTTGAGCATCCACCTTCAGAGGACAAGTTTCAACGACTGCTGGAGCATTTGAAGTCAAACTGGCAGCGACGTTACGGGTTGGCGGCGGTTGGGTAAACTCAACAAGGCGGGTTGCGTGGGGCGAAGAGTGCCTTGCTGGCCTGATGATGCCCGATTGAACGCCTCATTGGATGGCGCGAGGGGCTGGTGGAACCGAATACGAGATTCATCAACGTTGACATTGATGTGAACTCTGCTAAGAATCTGCGTCCGTTGCTGGAGGCGCTCGGTTCCGAGGTTTGACATCGGGATTCAGGCTGGGGGAGTCCGTAGGATTACCGTTTACTTCCCAACGATCCCAGAGATTTGCCAGTTGGCGAAGACCGCTGATGCCCTTGTCTGCTTTTGTTCACCCAACATGGTTCGTGTTATTGCGGGAGAATTTAAGAGCCGGAAGCTGGCAACACTGGACGGCCAAGCGACCCGTCCCACGTCAGACCGGTTGAAAGAAACGCTATTTAATCTAATGCAGAGCCGTATTGCAGCAGCAAGCTTTCTAGATTGTTTTGCCGGGAGCGGCAGCATTGGTATCGAAGCTCTTAGCCGAGGTGCTGCGTTTGTGGCCTTTATCGACAAAGCGCCGCGTGCTGTCCAGGTCATGCGACAAAACCTGGCATTGCTAGGCGTAGCGGCGTCGGCGCGATGCCAGATTCTAAGCCAGACGGCAGAAGCGGGGTTGAAGAGTCTGGAGCGGTCGGGGCGGAAGTTTGATATAGTTTTCGTCGATCCCCCGTACGCAGATGCGGACCAGTATTCCGCAGTATTCGAGCAACTTCAAGACCGCGACTTGTTGAACGAAGAGGCGCTGGTGATCGCCGAGCACTCAAAGTTTTTGGCGTTGCCTGCGCAGGTGATGTATTTGGAACGGAGTCGTGAAGTCCGCCAAGGCGACTCTGTTTTGAGCCTGTTCCATTTCCAAGGCTGAGAACCTATGAGAAAAACTGTAGCGATCTATCCTGGGTCGTTTGATCCCATCACCAACGGGCACTTGGACATCATCCAGCGTGGAGCAAAACTGTTTGACGAAGTGATTGTGGCAGTCCTGGTAAACTCCGAGAAGGCGCCGCTGTTCACGGCAGAAGAACGCGTCGAGATGATCCGCGCGATCCTGAAGGAGCACGGCCTGTCAGTACGGGTCGATACCTTCGGCGGCTTGCTTGTGACTTACGCGCAGAAACAGAAGGCGCAGGTCATCGTGCGTGGCATCCGGGCCGTCTCAGACTACGAGTATGAACTGCAGATGGCCTTGATGAATCGCCGGCTTGAGCCGCGCATCGAAACCGTGTTCATGATGCCCTCCGAGGCTTACAGCTATTTGAGCTCTAGATTGGTGCGGGAGGTGTTCAAACTCGGCGGGTCCGTCGAAGGCTTGGTACCGCCACTAGTGGAGACGATGTTGCGGTCCAAGATAAAAACTTAGAAAATTTCGACTTGTTGATCGTGATAGGCGAAGTCTGACAGGTGGTTTGTTGGTGGCTCGACGTGGCGGCATGCTGCCCAAATCGCGATCGCGATGGGCCCATCTGGTCAGGACCTCCAATCCAGCGAGAGTTTACCCGCGCTGCCTCCGGCGCATTTACTGATTTCCCTTCCTTGACGGACTTACTTTCTTCATCTGGTAGGTCAGTTGCCCTAGGGATCGATTTACGATGTGATCTCGCGACAGGAACGAAATTGCGGGTTTCCGCCGCATGCCAAGGCGTTTCATCTCCATTCGCAGGAGAGTATTCGTCTTGTCAAAGTTCATTCCCTCAACCAATGCTTCCAAAGCCTTCTTGCGCTGTCCTGCTTTGGTGTAAACTTTGCTCAAATTCACATAAAACTCAGGCTCATAAGCAGCACGAACAATAGCGCCCCGACAAAAATTGATGGCGTCCTGGATATTCTCGTCGGCCAAGGCAAGCATAAGGCCGTAATACGAGAGGTGCCGTGGATTCTCCGAATCCATCTTAAAGGCGCGGCGAAAGGCGTTGGCAGCTTCCGGAATCCGGTTCTTGCGCAGGTAGTCCAGGCCTTGAGAGAAGACTTCTTTTGCGAGATCAGCGTTCATCCCCATCCTCCGAGAATGCCGATCAGATTGGAGGTCGATTAGGGCCGAAAGTAGCACGAGCCGAAGTGAAAAGACAAGTCAAGACATGAGAGAACAAATGCTACGACCGCCGTTCAAGAACCTGGTCTGCAAGTTCAGCGAGAAACCAGGCGGGTTCGCCCATTGGAGCGAGCGCGCGCTTCGCTTCGTCCACTTGTACACAAGCGTGGCTGCGGGCCTGCGCGAGGCCCAGGAGTTCGGGAAAGGTGACTTTGTGATGGGACGCATCGGAATGGACGGCTTTGCCCATGGTTTTGGCATCCCCGGTTACGTTCAAGATGTCGTCGGTGATTTGAAACGCCAAGCCCAAAGCACGACCATACTGCGAGAAAGCCTCGACAATCGAGTTGGGGGCCCCTGCGACGATGGCGCCGCTTTCGAGGGAAACTTCAATGAGACGCCCGGTCTTGAGACGGCACGTGGATTCTAGTGTTTCCAGACGGCGGTCCTGCGAAAAACCGCCGACGTCCATCACCTGTCCTCCCACTAGGCCGAGCGATCCGACGGCACTTGCGATGCGGCCGGCCAGACGGCCCAGGGTTTCATATGAAACGGGTTCTTCCATGCCTCGTCCCAAGAAGCATTCGAAAGCCAGTGTCAGCAGGGCATCTCCGGCCAGAACGGCCATGCCTTCCCCGTAAATTTTGTGGTTGGTGGGCTGGCCGCGCCGCAAGTCGTCGTCATCCATGCATGGCAGATCGTCGTGAATGAGCGAGTAGGTGTGAATGAGTTCGAGACCGCAAGCCACCGGCATGATCACATCCTTGCATCCGCCACAGATCTCATAAGCGGCCAAGGCCAGAATGGGGCGCAAGCGTTTACCACCTGCGAAAACACTGTAGCGCATCGATTCGTGAAGGATGGCCGGTGCTGCATCCTGGACGGGAAGCAGGCGTTCGAGAGATTCATCGACCCGTTGTTTCTTTTCAAGCAGGCAGCCTTCAAAACGGGAAGAGGGCATGATGTGCAGGTGCTGCAGGATGTACAATGCAACCGCGCGAGCTCGCGGCATGACTCAGCGCAAAAAAGTATACTTAAAGCTCCCTGTAAGCCAAGGAGGAAATCGTGAACGCTGCCGCCATTCAGATCCGACCCGCAACAGCGTCCGACTCAGAGGCATGGTTGTCTCTGATTGACGCACTTGCCGACTATGAAAAGCTAGCCCGTCCCGATGCCGAGGCGAGACAGCGGTTGGTGCGAGATGCCTTCGGTGAGCAGCCTCGCACCGAGGTGTTTCTTGCTCAGGCGGAGTGCAGGGTAGTTGGCTACGCGATAACTTTGTTTACCTATTCGTCGTTTCTGGCTTTGCCTACGTTGTACTTGGAAGACCTCTTTGTTTTGGAAAGTTATCGCGGCCATGGGGCGGGCTATCGGCTGTTTACTCACTGCGTGGAAGAGGCGCATCGGCGAGGCTGCGGACGAATGGAATGGCAGGTGCTGGACTGGAACCGTCCAGCCATTGAGTTTTATGAGAAGCTAGGAGCGCGGCAGATGAAAGAGTGGCTGCCCTACCGGATGGTGCGCGACGATATGGAAGCCTTGTTGAGCAAGCAGGCGGGAGGCAATGCTTCAGGATAGTGTGAATGGGCACAAGAATCCTTTGTTGAGGATCCCGTTTCGACACAGCGCCGCTTCAGGTGGAATTTATTGAATCTGACCAACATCTTGGGCGCCAAGTCGATCCGCCAACTCATTTTGATTCCAAACCCCTTCCATTTTCTTGTAAGTTTCTAAGCGCTGCGCCGCGTCTGTTGGATCGCCGGAATGCTGCCATCGTTCGTCTAGCCGTTGAGATCTGTTGCCCAACCGACCTGCCAGACAGGAAAGGCTTCAGCCAGTACTATTATTCAATTCATTACTCTGTTCAGTTTGGTTGAGATTCTTGGGTGATCCACATGAGGCGTGCTTTGCCATGGGTGCGAAGAGCATCCCAGACCTCGCCAGAAGCTCAATGTCTGTGGCACCTTCTGTTGACATTCACAGAGTCCTACTCTAGGAAAGCGAGAGTGCGATGAATTTCCGCTTCTGCCTGCGTTCAATGTTGTGTCTTGTCGCTATGGCTTCGAATCTTTGGGCAGACCAAGTAAGTCTGAACAATGGCGACCGGGTGACGGGAAAGCTTATCAAGAAGGATGGCGACAAACTGACAGTCAAGAGCGATCTCATGGGCGAAGTCATCATTCCCTGGAAATCGGTGGTCTCAGTGAACTCGCAAGATCCGATGACGGTGGTGTTGAGCAGTGGAGAGTCCCTGGTTGGTCCAGTGAGCGTGGATGCGAAGGAAGAGACAGTCGAGGTTGCGACGGCGACAACGATTGAGTCGGCAAAGCTAAGCGAGTTAGTTGCGATTCGAAACAAGGAATCTCAGAGGCGATTCGAACGCCTGGAGAGCCCAGGTCTTTTGGATCTCTGGGCGGCGAACATTGATCTGGGCTTGAGCACAGCCCGCGGCAATGCGAGAACCAATACGTTTACAACAGCTGCCAGCGCGACCCGCGAGACTCGTACCGACAAGACGGCCGGGTATTTTAACTTTATTCGCTCTTCGGCATTGGTCGACGGAGTTTCGGCCGCAACCGCGGAAGCCGTCCGCAGCGGGTGGTCATACAATCAGAACGTTAACCCTCGCCTGCTCTGGAATCTCTTCAATGACTATGAACACGACCGATTTCAGAACCTGGATCTGCGCGTTGTGCTTGGCGGTGGTCTGGGCTACACGATGTTCAAGCAGGAGCGCAAGCGCCTGGACCTGCTTGGTGGAGCGGCGTATAACCGTGAAGCGTTCAGTACCCCAGAGACCCGGAACTCGGCCGAAGCTTACTGGGGAGATGATTTTGCCTACAAGCTTTCGCGCCTAGCCGAGTTTCATCAGCGATTTCGTATGTTCCATAATCTGAATAACCCTGGTACCTATCGCCTCAACTTTGACATGAGTTCTGTCATCAATCTGAACAGTTGGCTCGCTTGGCATTTGACGGTTACCAACCGTTTGCTGAGCGACCCTGTCCCAGGCCGGCAGCGCAACGATGTGCTTTACACTACCGGGCTGAGATTGCGATTTGCCCGGTAGATCACTACGGAGAGGTGCCCCTGCTTCAGTGCATAGGTGTAGGATATCCAAGGCTTCCCAGTGATCGCGCCGGACAGCTCACTAGGTTTGAGGAGAGAAACTGATGACATCTGAAGTCTCCGTGCTGGATGTTGAGCAGGAGCGGGGGCCACTGGAACGCTTCCTTGCCATTTTTGGCGACGTGCGGCCTGGCGAAGCCGGAACGGTTCTGTTGCTGTTGCTGAACGTTTTTCTGATTCTAGGCGGCTATTACATTTGCAAGGCCGTGCGCGAGCCCCTCATCCTGGCTAGTGGTGGGGCCGAGCTCAAGTCCTATACCGCAGCAGGTCAGGCGCTCGTGCTCATGCTGTTTATTCCGCTCTACAGTTGGTTTGCCTCGAAAGTGGACCGGGCGCGGCTGATTTTTGGGGTCACCTTGTTTTTTATCGTGAACATCGAGCTCTTCTGGCTCGGTGCGCAGCTCGGCGTCCCTTACCTGGGAGTGGCATTCTTTATCTGGGTGGGGATTTTCAACAATGCAATCATTGCCCAGTTCTGGTCTTACGGGAACGACCTATATTCCAGGCCAGTGGGAGAGCGTTTGTTTCCTATCATTGGCATTGGCGCCACGCTGGGTAGTCCGGTCGGTTCGGCTGTGGCCGCCTGGCTTTTTTCAAACGGCGTCGGCGCTTACAGCATGCTGCAGATCACGGTTGTGGTTCTCTTTCTTTCCATGGGGATTTATTGGCTCGTGGAGCGCCGGGAAGGCAGGCAGCGGCGACGATCCGGAACTGGAGAAAAGCTCCAAGAAGGGGTTGGCGGGTTCGCGCTTCTAGCCAGTAATCCCTATCTCCAGTTGGTATGCATACTCTTCATCCTCTTGAATCTGGTCAATACTACCGGCGGATATGTGCTCGACAAATTCATTCTCGCCGAAGCGGCGAACCAGGCTGCGGCCGATCCCTCCTTTAACAAGGAAGCTTTCATCGGCAGCTTTGCAGGCAATTTTCAGTTTTGGGTGAATGTCATCACGGCCCTCATTCAGGGTCTGCTGGTGTCCCGGATTGTGAAGTATCTTGGCTTCGCCGGGGCCCTCCTGGCGTTGCCGGTGATCGCTCTGGGATCCTATGCGACGGTAGCTGCCGGAGCGACTCTGGCGCTGGTTCGCTTCGTTAAGACCGCCGAGAATGCAGCCGACTATTCCATCATGAACACAGCCCGCCAGATGATCTGGCTGCCGACAAGCCGGGAGGAGAAATACAAAGCTAAGCAAGCCGCCGATACCTTTATCGTGAGAATTGGAGACCTGGCTTCGGCGGGGTTGGTCTTACTGGGATCAGCTGTTCTTGAATTCGGTCCTCAGGAGTTTGCGGCATCAAACGTGGTTCTTTGTGTGGTGTGGATGGCAGTCGCCATACTGCTTCTCAAGCACTACCGCCGATTGTCAGCTGGGCAGCGCCTTCAGCACCACTAGAGTAAAATCGTCCTGCGGCGTCTTGTCGGCTGCAAAATCGAGAATTTCGTCCTTCACAAGCAGCGCAATTTCCTTTGCGCTTCGGTGGCGATTGAGCCTGGCGAGTGATTCTAGGCGATCGACGCCGTAGTCTTCTTCAGCTTCGTTGTAAATTTCCGTCACCCCATCCGTATATAGCAGCAGCAGATCGTTAGGTAGAATTTGCACGAAGTTTTCCCAATAAACCGAATCGTAGAAAGCGCCCAGAATCAGGCCTCCCGTCTCCAGCCGAAAGGAAGAACCGTCGGCGCGGATCAAAATGACTGGATTGTGGCCGGCGTTGCAGTAGGTCAGGATGCGCCGCTGTTCGTCGAGCACTCCATAGAACGCCGTCACGAATTGATGATCGTCCGTGCTTTCCCAGAGCAGTTGGTTTACCTTCGACATGATTGTTCGAATTGAGTAGTTGTTGCGAATTTCAGCCAAGAGGCTTGCACGGAAACTTGCCATGATCAGGGATGACGGAATTCCTTTTCCGGAAACGTCGCCCACTACGAGCCCCCACTGCCCATCCACGATCCGTATGAAATCATAATAGTCACCGCTGACCAGTCTTGAGGGAAGATTTAATCCCGCCACTTCAAATCCG
>Ga0187893_10014433_pt1 | contig 10777 bp, 8 predicted proteins | sample MA1701074metaG_FD_139574 | JGI IMG/M metagenome (GOLD analysis project Ga0187893, IMG submission 139574) | White microbial mat communities from a basaltic lava cave in the Kipuka Kanohina Cave System on the Island of Hawaii, USA - MA170107-4 metaG ...
AGTTAAAAATGCTGCGGGTGATTAAAAAGCTAAAAGAAAGATCGAAGCTATTGATCAAATCTACTTTTCTTGGTGCACATACGTATCCATTAGAATTTAAAGAAGATCATGAAGGCTATATCAGACTGATCATTGATGAAATGTTGCCGGTGATTGCCAGTGAGAAGCTTGCAGATTATATTGATGTGTTTTGCGAAACTGGTTTTTTTTCGGCAGAAGAAACAGAACGGATCGTTCGTGGAGGTATGAGCTATGGACTAAAACCAAAGCTCCATGTGAATCAACTGAACAGTATCGGTGGCATTGAAGCAGGAATAAAACTAAATGCTCTTTCGTTAGATCATCTTGAAACAATGACGGAAGCCGATATAAAAAATCTTTCTGCTTCCAATTGCATTGGTACTTTATTGCCTACCGCCGCTTTCTTTTTACGAATGCCTTTTCAACCTGCAAGAAAATTAATTGATGCCGGCGCTGCTATTGCATTGGCAACTGATTTTAATCCCGGTTCTTCACCCAGCGGTAACATGAGCCTTGTAGTTGCTATGAGTTGCATTCAAATGAAAATGCTGCCTGAAGAAGCTATTAATGCTGCTACCATCAATGGCGCTTATGCTATGGAATTGCAAAATGAAGTTGGCAGCATCACAGTTGGTAAGAAAGCTAATTTGATCTTCACGAAACCTATTCCTTCACTGGCTTATCTTCCTTATTCATTTGGCAGCAATCTTATTGATAAAGTAATGGTTAACGGAGGATGGGTATAAACAATATGATTTAATTTCACCAGATGGATAAACTAAATACAGAAGAAGTATTGATCGTTGCCTGCAGTCTCATTGTATTGTCGTACGTATTTTCAATTGTCAGCCGCTACATAAGGGTGCCATCTGTTTTGTTGCTGCTTTTTGCCGGCGTTGGTTTCCGTGCCGTTGCAGATGCTAACGGATTGGCCATTTCCTTTTCCGATAAGCTGGTTGAGATGCTGGGTGTGGTAGGGCTTATCATGATCATATTGGAAGCGGGGCTCGACCTGAAACTCCAAAAAGACAAACTAAAGCTCATCAGGAATTCATTTTTCTCAGCATTATTCATCTTTGTTATTTCTGCCGTATTGCTCACTATTATTTTAAACTACTGGTTGGGTGAGCCGGGAAATAAATGCGTGGTATATGCCATTCCGCTTTCCATTAAGAGCAGTTCGATTGTTATTCCCAGTATCAATCCGCTTAGCGAACAAAAAAGAGAATTCCTGGTTTACGAAGCATCGTTTTCGGATATTCTCGGCATTTTAGCGTTCAATTATTTTGTGGCGGGTGATATCCTTAAGTGGAGATCGGTTGGTAATTTTGGATTGACCATACTGCTTTCAATTATTTCTTCTGTTTTATTTTCATTTCTCTTGCTTATCATACTGGCAAAGACAAAACTCAACATTAAATTCTTTTTGATTTTTTCATTGCTTGTATTGATTTATGCAGGCGGCAAGATATTTCATTTGCCCTCCCTTATTATTATTCTTGCATTTGGATTGCTGATCAATAACTGGGAAAAATTGAAGTGGAAGAAGATATTACACTATTTTCCGCATAGCCAGGTTGATTCCTTGCGACACCTGCTTCATTCGGTAACTGCAGAAACTTCTTTTCTCATCAGGACCTTCTTTTTTTTATTGTTTGGCTTTTCCATCTCGCTCAGCTTTCTTTCAGGCCGTGAGGTTGCTGTGGTTGGCAGTCTTATTGTTATAGCCATGTTCCTGGTAAGGATTTTATATCTCCGGTTTTTTGTCAGAACCAACCTGTTTCCGGAAAGTTTTTTTATTCCCCGTGGGCTTATCACCATTGTGCTTTTTTATAAAATACCTGATCATTTCAAGCTTACTGCTTTTAATGATGGTATTTTGTTTTATGTCATTCTCACCACCAGTATCATTATGGCTCTTGGTATGATCTTTTACAAAAAGAAACCCGACCAGGTTGTTGAAGAGGGCACATTTGCCGAACGACCTGACATTTTGTAGATTAATTTAAACAGATATACAGTTTCATTTCGCAGCAACGCTGATGATAAAGCAATAAGGAGAGTTTATTCAGACGTTTTACAGGTTACCAGTAACCGTTTCCTGTTACCCGACCTGGATTCGAACCAGGACTATCAGAGCCAGAATCTGGCGTACTACCATTATACTATCGGGCAAGAAGAGCAATGACAAAATTATTTTATTTTCCAATTCTGCTTTCGAATTGTGATTTGTTCACGGCCGGGGGTGTCAATGTTTACTTTTATAATGTTCTATTAATTCATCTCCTCCAAAATCATTTTTCAAATCCCTGATCACCGTATGAACATGATTGGCGTTGTTCTGTGTATTATCATATTCAATGATGATGGTGGGACCTTGTATGCGGTAATAATGCGGATGGCCGGGACCGGGTTGATGATCGCCGGCCCAGGCAAACCGAAGCTTGTTTAACCCTGCTTCTTCAACCTCTTTCATCATTGTTGCTGCAAACAGCCGGGTATAGCGATGAATATAGACGCTAAGTAATTGCATAAAAAAATTTTGTTGCTTTTCATTCAGCTCATTGAAGAAAATTCCTTTTGGATCATCTATCATTGCTTTGCGGCTATTGCCTGTAAATATTTCAGCCGGCGCCTTTGCATTGATGATGGCTTTTTCCAATTGTTTTTCATGTAATGAATGCAGCAATGCAAAACCAAGTTCTGTTTCATCTTTTAATACCTGTTTTCCTTTTTCAGGGCCCGATAAAACGACAGCCGGATTAGCGCCAAAAAATCCCGGCGTGGCAGAAACAAGTTGATTGTTTTCCGAAGAAAAATTAAGAGCTAAATGATGTCCTTCAAAACGCCATCCCCAAATAGCATTATCAGCAGGTTCACCAAAAATGGAAAAATAATATTTACCGGGATTGCGATACTCGTCATTTGCCGGGCGGTTTTCCACTTCTCTTAAAATGCCTTCCAACTGTACGATGGCAATAGTTTTATTGTAGCCGGTATCACTAAGTGCAGTACGCAGCAAATCAAATCCTGCTTTTCGTTGTTCATCATTCAATTCTCTTAATGGAATTCCCTTTCTTGCTGTGGGTACAAAGTTCCAGTTGTAGCGTTCTTCGTCAGTAAATGCAAATTGTGTTTTTGCTTTTTGTGTTGGTGAAAGTGTATTGAGAAATTTTACAGCCACACCAGCCATACCGCCTGAAACATTACTGGCTGGTTGCGAACTGCAGGACAACAAATTTGCATATAATAATACGAATAGGATGAGAACCCGGTACATGGCTGAGCTTTTTTGAGGTTACTGAAGGTAATAAATTAAAACAGGTTAGCTGTTTAAAAAATTGAGCCGTTCAGATTGATTTTCTTTTTTTAAATTGTTGACTGAAGACCTATCGGGGTTATCTGTCATATCTATTATTCTAACTAAAAATTTTTGCTATGCAAACTGCGGAAACAACAAAGAAAGTGCAAGTGAAACATTTCAAATTTTACAGCAAGCAGGATATTTTGTCGCTGACCAGGATCCGGAAGTTTGAAACAAGATTGGGAGAACGGTTAAAATATGTGCCTGATCCGTCAAGGTTTGAAGAATATCTTGAGAGCAACACGGTGAAATATGTCGTGTTAGGCATTCCGGAAGATATTGGTATAAGAGCGAACAGTGGGATAGGCGGCGCTGATTCAGCATGGCTTCCTTTTGTGCAATCTTTTGTCAATATTCAAAGCAATGATTTTTTAAGCGGTGATGATATTCTGCTAATAGGTCATTTTGATTTCAGCGATATGCAATCGCTTATTGAAAAAACGGCGCATGATCCCGAGGAAAAAATAGAAGCCTATCGCCACGCTGTAAACAGTATTGATGAAGAAGTGGAGAAGATGGCAAAGATCATTACCGAGCATAAAAAAATTCCTATCATCATTGGTGGCGGACATAACAATGCATATCCTATTATTAAAGGCACAGCAAAAGGATGGCATAAGGCCGGTGTGATACCGCTGGCGCAGATCAACTGCATTAATCTCGATGCACATTCGGATTACCGCCCGCTGGAAGGACGGCATAGCGGTAATGCATTCCGCTATGCAGAAGAAGATGGTTACTTACAGAAATATTGTATGGTGGGACTGCATGAAAATTCCATTCAGCAAAATATATGGATTGATATTGTAAACAATCCCTTTATTGATTGCATCACGTTCGAAGATATTTTCATTCATGCCAAAAGAACATTTATGCAGGCGGTGTCGCATGCCATCGCTTTTACCGAAGATGAATTGTGTGGTATTGAGCTTGACCTGGATGCAGTTCAAAATGTATTGAGCAGCGCTGCAACACCGGTGGGAGTTTCTCCTATTCATGCAAGACAATATGTTTCGTTGGCTGCTGCTGATACCAGGCCTGCGTATCTGCATATTTGCGAAGGCGCAGCAAAATTATCTGACGGAAGAACAGATGCTACCGTTGGAAAGCTGATAAGTTATTTGGTAAGTGATTTTGTGAAAGGGTTGCAGAGTTAACAAAGCAGTATCTCGGTCTTCCACTAAGCTACAGGGCCACTCTCTTCTCTGTGATTCTTTGTGGCTTTGTGGGAGGCAAATTGATAAGCCACAAAAGTTTTTAAAACGGTATTCCCAAATTAATATAGCTCTGTACTTTTTTTGTCTGATCGCAATACATTACACTTAGCTCCAGCGGGCCTAATGCAAAATTATAAGAGAAGGTAAGCGCATAACCCGAATAAAAATCTTCGTAAGAAAAGAAATCACTTTTGCTGATGAAATTGTTGAACAAAATATTTGCCCTGCCGGTAAGGTAAGCGCCGGTAAATAATGGCATTCGCAAACCACCCTGCACAGTTGCCATCGCCGGCGAATAAATTGCTCCTTCCTGCAAGCCTGCAAATGTTATTTGGTTGCGAAAAAGTTTTGTCATGCCACCAACGATAAATTCATTCATCAAATTCCTTGAATAATTAAAATTGATGCCGCCCTGCATATTTAAAAATGCAGTCACTTTCCGGCTCAATGGTAAATACGCTTCTGCATTCAGGGTTGTTCTTAAGTAAGGCTTTTCAAATATTTTCAACGAATCGGGGTTGGATGGTGGTTCGCCATTTAATAAAAAATTGATCCTTGCATGTTGCTTAAAAACTCTGCCAAACTCTGCTTCTGCTTTTATTCCTTTCCTTGGAAAAGTGTTTCTGTCTAATGAATTGTGTTTAATATAACCGCTAAGAGTTGAAAAATTGTTCCTGCCATTAAATTCAAAGTCAGCAGCCAATTGAGGTTTGTATTGTATCCATTCAAACCGGTGGCCGAAGCCAATTGTAAAGTTGCGGGTAGGTGAATAGTGAAGTTTTTCACTTATCTCCCAATAATTTTGTTTATAAAGACCGCTTTGTTTTAATTGTTCATAAGTAGTAACATCAAAACGGTCAAATTGCGTTTTTAACGTAAGCCCAAAATTTTTCAAGCGGCCAATATATTGCAGATGCTCACCTTTTATTCGAAAACTTTCACCAATCTGTGCTGCAGCCATACTGCGTGAATTGGATAAAAGAAGATTGCGGGTTGTAATATTGGCTATAAGCCCAATGCCGGAAAAACGATTGTAATGCAGGCTGGCTTTTAAAAAAGTCAGCGGGTTTTCGGTTACATTAAAAACAATACTATAATAACCATCCGGCTGTGGTATGAGTGAATAAACAATGCGACTATAATAGCGGGTGCCAAAAGCCTGCCTTACCATATCAGTAAGTTCTTCAGCAGTATATTCTTTATTTAATTTCAAATTCATTGTGTTGATAAAAAAAGAGCGGCTTGTATTCTTCAAACCTTTTACTTCATATTTATCAATATAAACGGATCTAAGCTGCGGCAGCCGTTGGTGCTGCATTGTTTGCTTTCCATAGATGGCATCCAGCGAATCAGCAAGATGTTTGAAATGCGGATAAAGTCGTTGTCCCTCTTGTATTCCGATTTTCAAAATTTCATCAGCATCATTAAAACTCGCCATGCTGTATTTTTCCAGGTTGAAGGGAATATAGATGTCACAAAGCGGCACTTCATTTTTTGCATCTTCCGCTTCACGGAAAAAAGCGATCTGCAATAAAAGCTGTATCACATTTTTTACTTTTTCCGGTGGGAGCAATCCATTGGCCACCGTGCTTCCAATAACATAATCGGCGCCCATCTCTTTTACATCTCTTACAGGAAAATTGCGACTAATGCCACCATCTACTAAAACCATTTCGTTATGATTCACTGCTGTAAAAACAGAAGGAATTGCCATACTTGAACGAATAGCAGAAATGATTTCTCCATCTTTTAATACATAAGCTTCACCATTGCCAACATCAGTTGCAATGCCCCGAAAAGGAATATTGAATTTTGAAAAATCTTTGATGTCTGAAACGGGGAAATATAACTCTGATAATTTTAACCACAATTCCTGCGCTTCAAGAAATCCTGTTGAAATTTGAAAACGATGATTGACCCAGGGAAGCTCTATATCATATTTTGCATACTCATCTTTTTCTTCCATAAACAAACTTCTCAATCCGGATTGATTGCTAAGCAGAAGATCCCAATCCACAGTTCTTGCAATTTTTTCCAATGTATCGGCTGAATAACCAACGCTGTAAAGGCTGCCAATCACGGCGCCCATGCTCGTGCCGGTGATATAATCTACTTTCAAGCCGGCAGAATCAATTGCTTTTAAAATGCCGATATGCGCCAAACCTTTTGCTCCGCCACCACTTAACGTAACGCCTATCTTCGGTCGTTCTGCCGGAGGCTGAGAAAGACTGAACACGGAAAAGCTTAAAAGATAAAAAGTAAGGAACAGAATCTTCATTGCGGTGGTGATTGTTCAAAGGTGAAATTACTTCGTTTCAGTTTGATTTGATTGTATATAAAAAAAGCTAAATGTTAAATAAAAAAGCTGCGCTATGGCAGCTTTGATCGTTTATTAAAAATACATACTTGTTACGATAACTATCTTTTTTCAAGTATTTGTTTCCTACTAAGACGGCGAAGAACACCAGGAAATTGCTTTGTGATCTTTGTGGCTTCGTGGGAACCCGGCTCTTTAAAGCAGAATTCAAAATACTGCGGCATGCAGTTCTGTATCTGCTTTGGCAAATGCTTTTTTATAACGGTCTAAAAATTTTTGTGCTTCTCCTTTGCGGCTTCCATTCATAAAGGCCTGGTAAAGCCCAAATAAAGCCCATCCGTTTTCATTATTATTTTTCAAGTCACTTTGAAAAACTTTTTTTGCATTATCGGACTGACCAGCTTTCAAATAAGCATTACCGAGGTAGTGTTTAGGATTCAGCAGCCAATCTCTCGGTTCATTATACACCATATTATCTTCCGTCTTGACAGCTTTTTCAAATGCTTTTATTGCATTATCAAATTTTTTTTCGCCCAAAGCAATGTTTCCGCTTAGTAAATTTTCTGCAACGATAGCTCCTTCTATTGCGGCAGAAAAAGGAATGAACGGCATGAGAAGGGTGCTGTCTTTCATCAATGATCTTAGATGATCGAGTTCCGGTTTGGCTTCACGCAGCCTGTTCTGTTGTGTAAAAGCCATGCCTTTGCCAAAATGATAGAGAATATTAGCATACACTTGTGATGCATCAGGCTTCGGCATATTTATTAATTCATTCCAATTGCCAAAGCGAACATGCACCAGCACCTGCGTCATATAAATGTATTGGATATAATTACCAAGCGGTGCAGGCATGCTTAAATAATCTTTGGGAATACTATTGACTGTTTCTGTTGCAGATTTTACAGAATAAGCTTCACGTCCTTCCATCATCGCATGATTGGTTTGCATGTGCAGGTTGTGAATGATATAAAGAAAATCATTTCCGGTAACCGGCGCATACAGTTCAATATATTTTTTATAACTGGCAACAGCTTTTTCATTTACCTCAACTCCTTTATTATAATTACCTGTGCGCAGGTAAATATGCGAAGGCATGTGTACTAAATGCGATAACCCCGGATTTAATTCACCCAACCTGTCAGCGTTGGGCAAGGCTTTATCTGCATAAGGCGAAGGCTCCATCACATGTATATAGTAATGATTGGCTCCGGGATGATCGGGATGTTTTGCTAATAAATTTTCCAATACGTCACGTATCAATGGCGTCCACGGTTTTGGTGTGCCATCTGTTTTCCAAAGATCCCAGGGATGCTGAAGCATTAATGCATCTGCATAAAGAGCAGCTACATCTGCATCATCGGGATATTTATTATATGCATCTTTCATTTTATCAGAATAAAGCTGGTTGAGCACAGATCTTTTTGCAGCAGAATCTTCTGAATAGCGAATGGCCTGCGCTTCGATCAGTATTTTTTCTTTTGCAGAAACATTGCCTGATAGTTCAATTGCTTTTTTACTTGCAGCCAATGCATCCGGTGAAGCAGCATAGCCTACATCATTGATGTTTGGCCCGTAAGCTAATGCCTGCGCCCATTGCAGCATTGCTGATGAAGGATCGAAACGGGCAGCTTTTTTAAATGAAGCTATTGCTTCGATGATATGAAACCCATAATACATATTGATGCCCTGGTCGAAATAAAACTGGGCGCTATCATTCTTTGTGTTAATCTTCCAATGATGCTTGCCTGCACCCGGCATAGGCGGAATATCTATTTCGTTTATCCAATCTCCGATAGCTGTCCAGTCGGGACTGCAACGCACAATATTTTTTTTCCTGTATTCAGCAAAAGCATCGGCAGCAGAAGAAAAATTTCTTGTGTTAGAAAAACGAAAAGCCAGCAATAGGGCAATTGCCAGCGCTGCAGGTGCAAGTAGCAGCTTTGGTTTCATAAAAAAGTTTTATGTAAGTAAAAGTTACGAAGATTAAATTAAGGGGCAAGGCATAAGGGTAAAGTGTAAGAATCAGGAAACGGGATCAAAAACAAAGATGCCTGCAAAAGCAAGCACCTCAAAAAATCTGCATTCATGATATTAAGTTAATATTCCCGTATTAGTGTTTCTAATGGGATGTTTAATTTATCGTGAAGTCTGCGAACCATGCCAAGGTTTAGTTTTCGATGCTTATTGAAAAGGTCTGTAACCCGACTTTTAAATCCAAGTATTTGAGCCAGGTCACTATAGGTTAATCCTTGTTGTTCCATTCGGTATCTGATAGCTTCCAATGGATCGGGAGCCTGAATAACGAAATGTTTGTCTTCATACTCTTTAATTAAAAGAGCCAGCACATCCGATTCCTCACTTTCTTTTGTACCCGATTTTGCCTGGAAGATGATTTCAAATCTTTCCAGCGCCATCCGATAGTCTTTTTTTGTTTTCAAAATTTTAAGTTGCATGATTCCTTTATTTTCTCTTTTTGTCTGCTTTAAACAGATTAACGGTTGCTGCATCCACTTTATCGTACTCTGCATGTGTTCCGATAAATTTTATAAACATCCATCCCTTTTGATAATTTATTTCCACGATCAGCCGGTAGTTATTATGACTAATCTCAAAAACTGCCCGGTTGTTCCTGACGGTTCTGGCAGTAGTAAAGTCTTTTGTTACATCGCCCGTTTTTTTCCATTGTTTTGATGTTACATCGTGATACCATTTTTCCAAAGCATCTTTGCAGTCAGTGTGTTTTTGATAAAAAGCTATTAACGAACTGCGATTATAAACATTCATTTTATCCTGGTTGGAATCAAAGATAAAAAAAGTAACCAATATGGTTACTTTTATCTTTTTTCTCCGTGTAACAAGTTTTACTGAACTTACTTTTAAAAATGTGTTGTCATCTTCAAGCTTCAGGTGTCAGGTATTGAGCATAAGCATAACCTTCAATGCCCTTGCTTGTTCTTACAAGCCACCATTGATCATTTGTTTTGCTCACCAGTGTTACCACTTCATGATGCGCTGCTTTACCTACAATAGGTTGATCGGTGCCCGGGCCTTTGCGAATATTAAGGTTGGATATTTCAGTTGTTACTTTTGCTTTTGATCCCGGTACTGCATCAGATACATTTATATTCATCACTACATCTCCTGTAAGAAAATTGGGGTCAATTTTCCCATATATATCCCATAATTCATCTTTTATCTTGCCATTGGGTGCTACACCATCAATGTATAAAACGCCATCTTGCTCCCGGGCCTGCAACCCGGTTACTCCTGATGCAGTGGCAGCATTTATTAATTCTTTGTATTTATCCTGCAGTGCCATAATAAAATTTTTAAAGATCAATTATTAATTTTTAAACCGGAAGCATCAACTCTCTTTGGTTTCAAGCCATCTAATGCTTCTTTTAATTTTCTCCATTGATCCGATTTCAATTCACCGGAAACAGAAATCACGCCGTCATTTACCGTTGCTTTCACGGTCGGATAATCTTTGGTAGCATCTCTCATTCCGTTTGTCAAAGCATCATCGCCGGTGATTTCTACAGGTGCTGCTGCAATAGTAATATTGTTTTGTACCGATTTCACGTCTTTTACTGATTTCACGGCTGTTTCTGCTGCTGCTTTTTCACTTTCATCTTTTACTTCACCTGTTATTGTAGCAATTCCATCTTTTACATTCACCGATAAATCTTTAAGATCATCATTTGATGCTAATGCTGCTTTTGCGGCAGTTTCAACATCAGCATCTTTTACTTTTGATTTGCATCCTGGAGAAGTATAGCCAATAAGTAAGGCAGCGCTTATCAGCATAAATAATTTAGTGAGTGTTTGTTTCATAGTATTTAATTTTCGAATAGGGAA
>Ga0187893_10014434_pt1 | contig 10777 bp, 9 predicted proteins | sample MA1701074metaG_FD_139574 | JGI IMG/M metagenome (GOLD analysis project Ga0187893, IMG submission 139574) | White microbial mat communities from a basaltic lava cave in the Kipuka Kanohina Cave System on the Island of Hawaii, USA - MA170107-4 metaG ...
AGCGGCAACGACCAGATCGCCGGGAGCCCTCATCAATGTTTCATAGATCCGGGGCTCCACCCAGATGTCGGAATATGTGATCAGGAGAGGGCCGCCAAAATGCGTGCGCGCGTACATGAGCGAATGCAGGATGTTGTTCGAACGATAGGACCCGTTGTGAACGCATTCGATCTCGGGGCGGCGAATCATTTCCGCCATATGACCGGTGACGACAACGATGCTCGCGCATCCGGCGCGCTTGAGCAGCTCGATTGTATGATCGAGAACCGTCCGGCCTGCCACGGACAGCAGGCACTTTGGCTTGGCATCGGAGTGCGGCATCATCCGCGCGCCGAGACCTGCAGCGATGATGATCCCTTTCATGGTGTTTGCGTGCCGTCGAGAATGTTGTTCCTGAACCTGACGGCGACTTGGGAAGGATGAACCGTGGGGCGGCCAAGCTTTGCCGGTCCGCCCGGAGACAAGTGCACGCTGATCAACGTCGGCCCCTCGGACCCCAAGGCGGTTCTTATGGCGCTCCCAAGGCCGGCAAGATCCCGGACGTCGTACGCGCTAGCATAGCTACAAGAGGCGGCTATGGTTGGAAAGCTCACGGTTGGCGCTACGGTGGCCTGGCCGCCGGTCGAATCGTGCGCACCGTTGTCCAACACGACGTGCAGCAGATTTGACGGACGCATCGCTCCGATCGTAGCCAAATTGCCGAGTTTCATGAGAGCTGCCCCGTCGCCATCGAGCACCACGACACGGCGTGCGGCGTTGAGCGCGACGCCGAGACCGATCGCGCTCGCACAGCCCATCGACCCGACGACGTAGAAGTGCTCAGGACGATCCTCGATCGTGAACAGCTCGCGGCCGCACTTCCCGGTCGTCGCGACGATCAGCGTATCTGCTGGAAGTGATTTTCGGATCGTTTCGATCGCCTCGTAGCGCGTTGGCGCGCCGCCTCCGCCGTCGGTCGCCGGCGAAACGCGCCGAACTGCCGCGAACGCGCCCGGTTCCGCGAACGGCTCCATCCGCAAGTCTTCATCGGCGACAGAGCCTTTCTCCATCACAAGCGCAAACGGCAGATTCTCGCGTTTCATCCATTCGTCGGCCGCGTCCAGACTGGAGACGATGTCGCCGTTCTCGCGCGGGAATGGCCGCCACGGCATGCCTATCGTGTCCAAGAGAGAATGCGTGATCTTTCCCATCACCTCATGCTGCGGTTCGTCATTCAGTCCGGGCTGACCCCGCCACGTGACGATCAGCAGCATGGGAATTCGAAATGGCGCCGTAAGCGACGTGAGCGGATTGATCATGTTGCCCAGGCCGGAGTTCTGGCACATCACGACGCTGCGGTGTCCCGCAAGATAGGCGCCAGCCGCGATGCCAACCGCCTCGCCTTCGCTCGTCGCGCCGACATACCGAAAACGCCGGTCCATGATCGTTCCGTTGATGAACGGCTGTAGGAAGGAACACGGCACACCTGTGAAGAAATCAAAACGCCGCCGAACGGCCTCAGTGAGAAATGCGCGACCTTCGATCATGGTCCGACCTCGGCTAGAAAGTTTGCGCGCGCGCCACGTCGGTCATCGTGTCGACGTCCATCCAATAGCCAGAGATGTATACGACACCGATCTTCTCGCCGCGCGCGATCAGGCGCTCCAGCACATCGGGAAGTCGCGCCGTCCCTCCGTCGGGCTCGGCCGCCGAGCGGGCGATTTCTTCCGCGAGCCGTTTGCAGCCATCTCCTTTGACTCTCAACAGGCCAATCCACTCACCATCGGCCCGGTCGCGAGAAACATGACGGCCGACGGAATGCAGGAGGACCGGGCCCTCGCGCGGAATCGCGCTGGATCGCAAGAATTTGGCACTGCAGCGGACTAGGTCTGCGGGTCCAGCGACGGCATCGCGTTGACCATCGACGACGACCGTTATGTCTGTGGGGCTCTCGAGCAGATCGTCAAGGATGAAGCGGCGGAACAGCATGTCGCCATACATGATCAGGCACTCGCCGCGAAGGTTTGCGCTGGCAGCCACGAGGGATCCGAGTTCGCCGCTCCGCGCGAAATCGTCGTTGTCGATGTAATCGAGGCCTTTCAGATCGATCGCCTCCTTGCGATAGCCCCGCACCACGGTGATCGGCGCGACGCCCGCATCGCGCAAGACCTTGGAGAGGTGCGTGAGCAGCGGCTGGCCGCGCACATCGACCATACATTTCGGCCTGTCCTCGGTCAGTGCACCCAAGGGCGTTCCGCGGCTGGTGGCCAGAACGATGCCCGAGATCGTCCGCCCCCGGCTCGGCAGGTATCTCCGCTCCGCCTCCATCAGCTCCTGGTTCTCTTGTAGATCGAAGACCTCCTTCACCGACGGCAGCGAATCCTCGATGTTGACCAGAGTTTTCTCCTCGAAAATTCGCCGCGACGTTGTCCGCATGGCGGCAATCGCCGCGCGCAGATTGTGGTTCGCCCAAACGACCATCGATACCCCGGCCCGCCGGAACTGCTCGGTCGGCGTCGCGTAGTACATCGTCGGCACGATCACCACCGGGCACCGATTGCCCCAGGCTTGCATGAAACCCAGAATCTCGTCCGCACCGCTCTTCTTCGAATGAATGAGAACCGCGTCCGCACCCGCTGCGTGAAACCGCTCGGCCCGACGAAGCGCCTCGTCCATTCCCCAGCCCGAGATAAGCGCCTCGAGCCGGGCCACGATGCTGAAATTGTCGTCGAGCTGGCTATCCTTCCCCGCCTTTATCTTTCCGCAGAATTCCTCGATCTCGGCGAGCGGCTGCGCATCGCCAATGAACGAGTTCGTCTTCGGGAAGAGCTTGTCCTCGATACAGACGGCGGCCACGCCAGTGTTGCACAACTTGCGGACGAGACGCCTCATGTTGTTGAAGTTTCCGAAGCCGGTATCGCCATCCATCATGATCGGAATGCTCGTCGCGTCGACCATGAACTCGAGCACTTCCAGCACCTGAGTCCACGAGGCCTCGTTGTTGTCGCGCACGCCGAGGGAAGCGGAAATGGAGAGGCCAGAGCCCCAGATCCCACGGAAGCCAGCGCGCTCGACGATGCGGGCCGAGAGCCCGTTGTGCGCCTCCATGATGAACTCGAGCTGGTTCGAATTGAGAAGCTCTCGAAATCGACGAGCCTTATCACAAAATTCCGCGTTCACAGCGCAGAACCTCTCTTGCTTCTCGCGTCGAGCAGGGTCCGCAACGGCCGGCAAGCGGCGACAAGTGCATCGACCATTCTATCGGGTGATTCTGCACCGGAGTTCAAGACGATGTCGGGCGACGTCGGCGGAGTCCAGGCGATGTCGATGCCGACTATGTTGTGCGCCTCGCCGCGTCTCGCCGCCGCGTAGAGTCCCTTGGGATCGCGTCTTTCCACGAGCGCCAGCGGAGCATCGATTAGAACCTCGAAGTAGTGGGAGAAATAGGAGCGCATGTCGGCGAACTGATCGGGTCGGTACAGAACGGCGCAAACGACTACGACCAACCCCTGGCGGTCGAGCAAGCCGGCGAGCGCTTTTAGGCGCTCGACTTGCCTTCGGCGATCCCGTTCATCGTGGCCGAGGTCGCGGCCGTGAAGCATCCTAATTGCGTCGCCATCCAGCAGCACCAGTTCCGGAATCAAAGCCTTCGCGCGCGCTGAAAGGGCCTCGCAGAGCGTCGTCTTCCCGGCGCCGGACAATCCGGTGACCCAAATGACCATGAATGCTTTTTGAACCTAGTGGCGTGTTGCAGCGGCGAAGCCGGCGCTCATTGTGCAGCGATCGCGTGCATGCCGGTCTGTTTCACGAACGCGTTGGCGTACCAGCCGTTTGACGCAACCAGACTCTCGTGATTGCCGGTCGCGGAGACACGCCCTTGCTGCATGACGATAATCTTGTCGGCTATTGTTACGGTCGACAGGCGATGTGCGATCACAATGACAGTGATGCCTGTTTCGCGGCGAATGCGGATCAATGCATTGCGAAACAGCTCCTCCGAGTCGGCGTCGAGATTACTCGTCGGCTCGTCTAACAGCAGAATTGGCGCACGACGCACAAGCGCCCGCGCGAGGTCAAGTCGCTGACGCTGTCCGCCCGAGAGACTCAAGCCACCGTCGCCCACACGGGTGCCGTATCCCTTTGGCAGCGCCTCGATGAATGCTGAAGCATTGGCCAATTCAGCGGCACTCCGGACTTCGTCCATAGAGGCGTCGGGCTTGCCGTAACGGATGTGTTCGGCAACTGACACGTTAAAAATCTGAGGCACCTGTGGGGCATATGCAATTCCAGCGCGCAGGCTATCGAGCGAAAACGCAGCAATGTCTACTCCGTCGGCCGTAATGACGCCCGAGCTGGGGCGGCGCAATCGAGGGATCAGATCGATCAAAGTGGATTTTCCCGCTCCTGAAGGGCCGACAAGCGCTGTCACTCGACCGGCGCCAAATTCGGCATCGACTCCGGACAACGCATGCGCGTAAGCCGGCGGATCGTAGGAAAACCAAACGCCCTCGATGCGCAGCGCGTCCAAAAGTTGCGTAAACGGGAGCCCTCCACCGTTCCCTTCCCGGGCCTCGATCATAGATTCGACCCGCGCCGTTATACCGCGATGGGCGGGTTGGCTCGCTCGAATAGCCTGGCGCGTACGGGCGATCTCTTTAACCACGGGTAAGAGCCGCAGTACGATGACGAGAAAAAGTCCGATTGCTTCGATCTCCAGTCCAAATGTATTGAAGCTAAGATAAATGAAGGCGAACGCTGCGCCGATGATCAACGGCTCGATAAACACATCGACTCGGGCCAGCAGCGTATAAAGCCTCACCACGTGGTCTCGCTGGCGACGCGTCAAATGACGCATATGGTCGCTCTCTGCCTTCTCCATTCCTGCCAATCGCACGTGTCGCGCAAGTTTCAGACGCTCGATAAGAAATTCGGACATTCGCCGGTTCGCTTCGACGAAATGCTCGCCAGTCTCTCCGGACTTCTTCATTTGCGAGCGGAGCGCTAGGAGTGCCAATCCGAAGACCATTACCGCGACGGTGGTCATCGGTATCGAGATCCAGAACAAGATGATCGAGTATACACAGACGACAACAATCAATCCGATGAGCGCGATGGAGCCGAAGAGATAGTCCGCAGCGCGCTGCAGATCAGTCGTAACGTCGTTAATAATGCCTCCCGCTTCAGCGTTGTTTTGGTAATTCGTCTCAGCGTACAGGAAAGCTTCGAAGGCATCTGCCCGCATCCGTGCAATCGTTCCCTCCTTGGCGGCGACCTGGAATATTAGTCGCACGTAGGCGAACGCTTGGCGCAGCACGAGAAACGTGAGACTTGTTATCAGCAGTATTGCCAAGCTCGGGGCCAGACCGATTTTGCTATAACCCCAGTCGAGCCAACGCCAATGGACGTGTTGCTGCAGCAAAGCGGCGATATCGCCCTTTGCCTGAATGAATTGAAAAATTGGAAGCAGCCACACGAGACTGAGCAGTTCCATGAGTGTGCCCGCGAGATGGAACGCAAGCAGGGCAAATACCAAGCGCCGGCGCACGCCCATTTTCGCAGCATCGCTGAGTACCGGGCGAATCATCGTCGATGGCTAGCGGCCGCGCCGCGAAATAATCGGGTTGGCATCCGCCGCATCAAGGTCACTTGGGCGGCCAACATCGGTCCAAAACTCATGAATCGGAAATAACCCGATTCTTAGACCGACCTCTCTCCCGAGGTTAAGCAGCTCGGGCATATCGACTGGTCTGTTGTCGGGGACGAGCGCGACAAATTCCGGTGAAAGATAGTAAAGGCCTGCCGCAACAAAATTGCTGATTCGCGGCTTCTCATCGAGCCCAGCAAACAATCCATCATCGCCACGTCGAATGACGCCGAAGGGCACCTCGACTTCGTATCGCGAGACGCAGACCGTCGCATCGAATCCGTGCCGCACATGAAAGGTATGCAGGGCGCCAAGATCGACATTCGTGATCACGTCGCCGTTCACAACGAGAATTGGAGATCGGCCAAGATTCGCAACTTTTCCCAGCGCCCCAGCTGTGCCGAGCGGCTTGTTCTCTTCGATCAAGCTGATCTTAAGTCGATTCGAGCGACGTTCGAGGAATTGCTTGATCTGATCTGCAAGATAGTGAACCGCGACATAAGCGGCGCGTACCCCTGAAGACTCCAGATTCGCTAGTACGTGATCGAGGATTGGCCGCCCGCCGACTGGCAGAAGGGGCTTCGGCGTTTGACTCGTCCGTTCGCCAAGGCGGCGGCCGAAACCACCCGCCATGACAAGCGCCCAATCGATTCCGCCCTCGCCTACATCCGGCACAAGGACTTCAACTACGCGTCCGCTGCTATCAAGCACTGGAAGGAAACCCACCTGACGACCGTTGTTCGATAGCAGCGCCAAATTTTCGGCATCGCAGCCAACGCGGCCTGCGACGAAGTTCGTGTGCATACATTCTTCAACCGGCGCCTCAAGGGGCAGGCCGCGCAGGAGCCCGCGGCGGATATCGCCGTCCGTAAGAGTGCCGAGCAGACGCCGCTCGGTATCGACCACGAGCTGAAACAAATGCGCAGAGTCGTTCAGGCGTGACATTGCCCGGCGCGTGGGCGTTCCCGGCGAGCACGCGTAAGTGTCGAGGCTTCGGATGTGCTTCATTGCATGGCAACGCTGACGACGCCCGCCTGGGCTTTGCGTGATGTCGCTGCGGGCTCAGACAAGCTGCGCTCCAGCGCGTCGGTTGCAGCCTCTACCGATTCGGCCGCATACCGCTGGAGGTCGACGTAGTCGTACTCTCCCATATCGAACGAACGGTTGATGACCGCTTGCAGATACCGCGCGCCATCCTGCCGTGCCTTCTCATACTCGATACCGCGACCAAAAATATGGCTCACGTGATGAGCCAGCTGGGTCTCCTCGGCTACCTGGAAGACGTGAGGAATAACGTTGTAATTGTTGTGTCGGCCAAATGTGATCACGGGCTTGCCGGCGACTGCAGCCTCAAAACCGGCCGTTCCTGTTATGGTTGCGGTGGCCGTGGCCTTCTGGACGACATTTACGCCGTATTCCATCATATCGAGCAGGACGACGTTCTTGAGATCGACAATCTGCGCATAGAAATCGCGAGGTCGCCGACCAACTCCATGAATTGTCTCTTTGACAGCCAGCAAGACTCCCGCCGGAAGATCGCGCGACAACGATGCAATTGCAGTTAGCTGCGAGAAATATTCCGGCGATGCTTGGCCCACTGACGTTTCGGGCTCGGTATGGAGCGGGTAAAAAACGAACGGAAGCTTTTGAACGTCGGCGAGGTTCACGAGCTTGTACCTGCTTCCGCGACCTTGCATTGCGCGCGAATCCCGCCAGCGTCGGTAGATGTATTTGAGCTCCTCAGCTGCGTAGTAGCCCTTCGCTTTCTCATACCTCCGCACGCGCCAGTACGCCCGCTGCAGTAGCTTACGGCCTAAGGCGCGCGACAAGCCAACGATCCCGGAACTCCGTTCAAAATGCGCCCGGTGCACGCGCTCGACAAGATAGGGGCGCGCAAGGTCTTGATTCACGGAGGCGTTCTGAAGCAGCCGAAACTCCTCGGCGAATTCGTGAGTTTCGTAATACTCATTAGTGCACCAATAGTGCAGATTTTCGTATCTAGAGCCGATGACAGATCGATAAGGAATCTGAAATGCGCGCGCGATGCACGCATCGGCCTTCGCGCCGCCGACAATCAAGGTGGGGCGAAAGCGCTCGATGAGCGCGTGCCACGCATCGAAGTACCGGTTGTAGTGGTCGAGCATCGCGAGCAGACCGACCTCCTCGGAATATCGCGATCGCGGATGTCCGAAACCACCGAGGGCATAGCCATGACCAAAATGCCGGTTTGCAAGCGCCAACGTGTTGTAGCTCGTTCCCAGTATCTGCTCGTGCGAGCGCGCTTTCGCCACAATCTCGTCGGCGTTCGGTAATCTGCCGACACGTGCTTCATGTAGGTTGAGGACTTCCAACCCATAGAAAAGAGATGCGTCGAGATTTGTGTAAAACTTACGCAGATTTTCGTTGGCGCAAGCTGCGTAGATGCGGCTGCGATGCCGCGAGCGCAAACCGCGGGCAACATCAGCAAGAAAGTACCGAAGCTGAGACCCGGGAACGAAGACGACGCGCTCGAATGCCGCTCGATTCATACAACTGGCCATGTCACGCCGAGTCTTGTCGTGCAGCGACGTCACGCCGCAACAACGAGACAAGTGTGTGATCCCGAAAACCCTCGGGCGTCCAAATTCGATCCCGAAGTGAGCCTTCTTTGGTCCACCCGAGCTTCTCGACGATCCGCAAGAATGCGGGATTGCTGCTGCCAGCCTCGACGCGATTGAGGTCAAGCTGCCCAAAGAGAAACCGGGTCACGAGACGCACCGCTTCCGTACCAATTCCTTTGCCCCAGACGGAGCGCTCTCCAACCAAAATACTGATGTCCGCCCTTCTGTTGATCCAATCGATCGGCCCATATTTTATGTTTCCAACATGCCCCACTTCGTTGTCGACGATGGCGAGTACGACCTCGTCGCGCTTGAGCGAGCGCAAATACGCGATCGCCGCCTTACGATCTATCCGTTTGGCGAAACGCCGCTGCGAGTATTGGTTCACTTCCGGGTCCGCCAGCCAGCCGAGATATCGTTGGCTAATGTCCGCTTCGCCAACAGCTCGCAGGACAATTCGCCGGCCCCTCAAGACCGGATGCGGTCTTGGAACATGATGATTGCCACCTCTACGGGGCGCTTTTGACACTCGCGGCATACTTCGTTCGCAATACCGAGAGTTAGCGCAGTCCGTGGCGCACCATCCAACGGCCCGCGATTAGACGGAGCCATTGCGTCGCCGGAAAGTGAGTCGGCTCGCCACGGTACGGGTCAAGATGCTCGTGGTCCGAGATCGTTTGCGGATCGCGCAGCGAGTGCTTCACGTCGAAGGCTATGACACGATTCGTCGCCGTTATTTGAATCTGTCCGCACCAGCTGTTCGCGCCGTCCGGCAAAAGTGGCTCAAGCGATTGCATCCGGGCGCTGCGCGGCGGGACACGCACTCCCGCAATGGAAGAGCCGTGCGAGGTGAGTATTCGAGCCTTCAAGGGCTTGTGATATGGGTTGATGAAGATGATGCTTTCGCCGTAGTCGCGTTCGCGGTCAACGCGGACCGCAGGATAGCCATCGATGTATTGACCGTACTTCGCGATTTGGGCGATGACCGGCGGCGACGCGTAGAGATAGGCGTTGTCGGAGAAAAACGATTTTTTGCCCGGTTTATTGTAGATCGCGTAGAACGGGACGACAGCGTTCGTCAGAAAAATCTGCTCGCCGTCCGCCGCCTGGAAGCTGTTTTCGAGATATCCGGCGGCGTCTCCCAGGCCATCCCGCCAAACGAATGGCGCGGTCGGCTGCCCCATTCTTTTGCTGTCGCGATACTCATGGACCTCCTCGTGGGCTAGGACTTTCACTCCTTCCGAGTAGACGGAGATCGTTTGACGAACGCGGCCGCGCCCGCGGATCAAATACGGACCCAGCCGATCAACTGGCGCCACGACGGTGCAATCGTATCCCGACGGGACGGAGGAGATACTCGGAATCATGTACGAATAGGCCATCACAAGATCAGGGGTGATCGACCGAGAAGCGATCAAGGCTACGTGTAGCGCAGAGCAAGAATACTTTGTGGGCGCGCTCGCAGCGGATGCGGATTCCGAACGGAGTAGACCCGACGGCCCGGGCGGCGGCATCTGACAGCAGTACCTCCTGCAATGCTGCGCCGTGCGGTGCCAGCATCAAGCGCACTCGTTCGGCCGAGGAATCATCTACAGACGCTGGCCCTAGCGGCATGGCGACCTCGATTGATTGGCGGCTCCCTGCAGCATTGATGATGGCGAGGAATAGACGCTCATCGCCGCGGCGATTTTGCACGGTGAACCACGTGTCGCCCGGACCGGTCACGCCGTGTACGTGAACCGCGCAGGCACCTGCCGGCGCGACGATCTCGAATTGTGGGCGCATCGTGCCACGCATTGCCGGAAATTCTGCTTTGGTAACAATGCGTGCCGATCCAACGACAATGCTTTTGGACACCGGCGAACCTCGCGAAATCTCTTCATCGAGGCGCACGCGAGCCTCTTCCCCCGGTTGGATTCGCAGCCGTCGCTGAGTGAGTCGCATCCCCTCGCCGCTCCACAGCGTAACGGTCGTCTGCAGAGGCGCCGTCATGCGGTCGCGAAACAACAGGTCGTGATTCGTAACATTCAACCAAGTTTCAATGCCGCGACCGGCGATAATCGGTATCCAATTGTCGGGCGACCACGGGATGGGAGGAGAGATCGAATCGAGCCAGCCGTAGATCCGCTGCTTGAGGCTCTGCCTTTGACGCGGCTTTTCTCCAACGCCGTGCCGCAAACCCGACGGGGAATCGAACCCGGCCTTCAATTCGACGAAGTAATACTCAAGATCGAGCAGACAGGCGGTGCAGGTTTTTCCTGCGCCGGTTCGGGCTAAGAGTGCATCGAAACTGTCGTGGCTCAATTGCGCGACCGCTTCCTGCAGTTTCGCAAAATCGAGATTGGCGCATGCACAAATGATTTTGTCCGGCATGGGCCTTTCGACACCCGGCGCCTCCGAAGTCGAGGCGGTTCCGGTTGACTTCTGCTGCGCCATCACGCCCGCCAAGACGACTTCCTCGGAAAGCTGCGTTCCAACAACGCAGCAAAATTTAGAAGGAGGTAGTCGCTAAAACGGCGCGTAACGAGCTGCACTCCAATCGGCATTCCCTCGC
>Ga0187893_10014435_pt1 | contig 10776 bp, 15 predicted proteins | sample MA1701074metaG_FD_139574 | JGI IMG/M metagenome (GOLD analysis project Ga0187893, IMG submission 139574) | White microbial mat communities from a basaltic lava cave in the Kipuka Kanohina Cave System on the Island of Hawaii, USA - MA170107-4 metaG ...
CGTGCGGTCGGGGGTCCACAGGACGCGCCAGGCATCGCGCGAGAGGACGTGGAACTGACCGGCGAGGTGTGAGTGCTCAGCGAGCACTTGGAGCAGCGGCGCGCGACACGCGGGATCGTGAGCGTCCGCGACGTCGAAGCCGTGCGCAGTGCGTGCGCGGAGTCGCGCGTCGGTCGTGATCGTTGGCTTTAAAGCGATAAACCCCGCGAGCGCGTCGCGAACTGCTTGCTTACCGATCGCGACATTCCCGGGCTGGGCAACAAGGGCTGCCTCTGGTTCATACAAGCTCATGGCGGTTTCAATGTCACAGCGGTTGATCGCCGCGCATAATCGAGCGACTACGTCCACTGGATTGGGATTACGCATACTATTCTCCCGGTATCTTGAACATGATGTTGGCAATGCGTAGCAAGTAAGCAGCCCGCGATGGGTAGCCTATTCGATCAGGCCCTCTGCCTGCAGCGCCTCTCGGACTTTTGGCCGGCCTCCAACACGCGCCATGTAAGCGCCCAAGCTCACCCACTTCGTCAGGTCGATCGAATGCAGCTTCGACCAACTGACGATGGTGAAGCAGTAGGCGTCAGCGACGGTGAACTGCGTGCCCATCAAATAGTCTTTGCCGGCTAGCTGTTTGTCCAGTCAGTGAAAGCGTGCGGCGAGACATTCCTTGGCGATGCGCTTGAACCCGTCCGGCGTCGTCGGTCGGAACAGCGGCGCGAAGCCCTTATGCAGCTCGGAGGTGATGAAGTTGAGCCACTCTTGGAGTCGGTAGCGGTCGAAGGTGCCTGCGGGCGGTACGAGGCCGGAGTCAGGCTTCTGATCCGCGAGATACTGCACGATCGCCGGACCCTCGGTGAGCCGCTCGCCATCCGCTAGCTCGAGCACCGGAACCTGACCCTTGTGGTTGATAGGCAAGAAATCCCCGCCGCCAGCTAGCCGCTTGCTGTTGAGGTCGACAGAAATGAGATCGATCGGGATCCCCAACTCGCGCGCCACGATATGCGGTGCGAGCGAGCAGGCGCCGGGGCTGAAGTAAAGCTTTGGGCAACGACCCTCTTCCTGGCCGGTCGCTTTGTCTTGCATGGGTTGTCTCCTCTCTCGGAAAGTTCAATGCGTAAGCCGACCCGGGCCGCCTTGCGCACCGCCCGGGCAATCAGTGACACGCCATCTGACCTTCGGCAATGTGGCTAAGGAAGTGCGGGGTCGCTGATAAACACCGGTGGGCTGCCGAGGGTGTTTTCATCTGGCCCGAACACGTTTTCGCCTTCCTCTTCAGGCGGAGGCACTAAATAGCCACGGAACCAGTTCAGCGTATGGATAACGGCAGTCCCTGCCGGCGGGGGCTCATCGCCACCCGGGACATTACCCTTCACCACGCCATCATTTGGGTTTTCATCCGTCTGATCGGCCGACGGGTTCCCAGACGCGAAGGCATTCACCACCTCCGCGATCGCTACCAGCCTCCCGCGGCCTCTCGTATCCGTCGTAAATTCACCGATAAATTGGGCCGGCAATCCCCCCGGCTGTTGATCCTGGGTCAAGAACACTGTGATCCGTGACTCCGGGGGTAACTTGCGGGCCTGCAACATCATTAAATCCGGTCCCCGAGGATTACCGATGACCTGTACGGTACCGCTGGCATCTGGCGAGACCGCGATCCCGACCAGATCGATCGTAATCACACGGCCCTCCATTAGTGACCGGTTAATGCGCGTAAGGCCTTGATCACTAATCCATTAGGGATCGATAAATGGCCATCGTTCAGGTATCCTTAGAAGGTCACCAAACCCAAAAGGAGCTTCTGCCCGATGGCCATAGATGTCAGTATTGATCTGCGTTCCGTGCTGCGCAATCTTTTTCCGGATGGTTATATTCGACAGCTGGCGAGAACCACAGGTGCGACGAAGCGCTTGCGCAACGTGGACCCGGTGCATCTGTTTTGGACGCTGGTACTCGGCTTCGGGGTGCAGCGAGAACGCACCCTCGCCGATCCGCGCCGCCGCTATATCCGTGCCAGCGGACGATCCATTGAGGAGAGCAGTTTCTATGACCGTTTTACCGGAGAGTGGGTGAAGCTGCTCAAGCAGGCCGTGGCCCACGCTCTGCAAAGCAGCTTCGGTCCGGGCCGAACCCTCCGCGGTCAGTTGGAGCGCTTTCGTGATGTCCTGATCAGCGATGCGACCGTCATCCGCCTGCACCAGATGCTCCAGCACACCTTCCCGGCGTGTCGTACCAACCACACCCAGGCTGCGGCGAAGCTGCACCTGGTCATGAACGTCAGCGGTAACTCGAAGCAGTCGGTCAAACTCACCGCCGAGCGCGCGCACGAGAACCGGGTGTTGCGCATCGGCCCCTGGGTAGCAGGTCGCCTGATGCTCTTTGACCTGGGGTATTACGACTTTAACCTCTTCGCCCGTATCCACCACCACGGTGGCTTCTTCCTCTCACGGCTGAAGTCCAACGCGAACCCGACCCTTACCGCCGTCCATCGCACTCATCGAGGCCACGCACTCGCTGGGGTCGGGCTTTCGCTTACGGAAGCCCTTACTCGCTTGCAGGGCGAACTCCTCGATGGGGAGGTCGAACTGACCTACCGCAAACGCCGCTACAACGGTCAGCGGCGCACCGCGCGCCTCTCGGTACGGCTCGTGGGGCGATGTCACAGTAGCACCGGCGCCTACCACCTCTACCTTACCAACATCCCACCCGAGCGACTCCCCGCCGAGGACGTGCAGGCCACCTACGCCTTGCGCTGGCAAATTGAGCTGCTGTTCAAGGAACTCAAAAGGCACTACCGGCTTGAGGACATGCCCAGCCGCAAGCGCGACATCGTCGAGTCCTTGCTCTACGCCGCGATCCTCTCGCTCGCCGCCAGCCGCCGTTTGCTCCAGGCACTGCGCCAAGCCCTTCCAGCCCAAGCTGCGCGGTTGAAGGAACATCGTTTCGCGACGTTGCTCGCCGTTCTCGCCGATGACTTACTTACTATCGTCATTCACGGTGGCCGGCTTGCTAAGCACCTGCAACAACGCTTATGCAATCTCATATTTGTCGAGGCCATCGACCCTAACAAGGCCCGACCCAGCCTACTCCGTGCTATCGAAGAGAAAACCCACCCTTGCAGCGTTGGCGCTTAACCGATCACGGATGCACGGCCCTCTTGACTGAGTCCGGTTGGGGGAAATATTCCGATCAGCGCCGCGAGCATCACTTGGATATAAGGCAGTCTGTTCATTGAGCATTCCTCCAAAAGGATACAGTCAGCGAAGGTCCGCATCGATCGGGACGGAGGCCGGCACCGAGGGCTCGACCAGGGTCAAGAAGCCGCTCAGCACGTAGGCGCGCTCGCTCGGGGCAAAGCGCGGTGCCAGGAGGCCATCGTTGATCTCGCGGGTCACGGCAAAGCGATTGAAGGCCGACGGCGGCAGATAGAGCCGCGTGTTCGGGAGCCCATCGGAGGTCCCGTTGACGTCGGCCTCCTCGAAGGAGATGACCCCATCCCCGTTCTGGTCTACGCGCGCGATCTCCTGGGCGTAGGAGAGGAAGAAGCGCTGGGCCACGTCCGTTATTTCGGGCCGGAACGATCTCACCCGCACAAAGACGTTGTACAGGACCTCCTGATCCAAGGCGCTCGGGATGAAGCGGTTGCGAAATTCCCGTTGCGCGGGATCGGTCGCCTCGGCGCGGTCCGGATCGCGCGGATCGTCCGGGTTATCGCCATAGACGAGCTTGTCATTGGTCACGCCCTCGGGGCCGGAGCCTGGGATCACCGAGCGAAGTTCCGTCAGGTTGTCATACTGCAGGCCGCGCTCAAAGGTTCCCGACACACCCCCGGTAAACGGGAGCTCGTAGTGGGGGAAGATCCAGTTAGTGCCAGGATTGAATTCCCAATAGGCGTGGATATCGCTCTGCTGAAGCGCATTGAAGGTGCCGATGCTGATGGGATGGGGGATGGTGTTCTTGCCGCGATCGGGAAAGCGATCGCCTGCGCTCGGGAAGCGCGGCGCCTTACCATCCACGGTGAAGAGGTTGCCGGGGACGTTATTCCCTTCTCCCATGGCCGCCACGGCCTCGGCGTCTGCTTGGGGCATGGTTCCGAACTGGGCGGTGCCATCGGGGCGGGGATCTGCGACCGGAGGGACCGTGATGTCACTGACCATCCAGGCCTCATACCAGCCAGACTCGTTGTTGATCACGAAGAGGCCCGAGATATCGGTGAACATATCGATAAACGCCCGGGGGTCATTAGGATCGGTGGGCAGACCGGGCTTCGGTTCGAGGACTACCCGGACCGCCCCGATCGTCGGCACACCGCCATTGGCCGCATTCGCCGCGGTCGGTATCGCGGTGTCGTTGAGGCCCGGAATGCGGCTGGTGAAAACGTTCGGCTGAAAGTCCCGGGTATCGAGCAGATAAAACTGGAAAAGCTGGCTCGGTTCATCGGCCTCGGAAAAGGCCGTGATCGGCAGAAAGCTGTGCGGTCGTCGCGCGATTTGGATCAAGCGGCGTTTGAGTGGGGTGGGCAGTGGCTGGATGTCCCCGCGGTTTCGGAATTCGCGCAGTTCCTGTTTGTCCTGCCGCTGCTCGGGATCGCCGACTGCCTGGGTTTGGTCCTCAGCCTCATCGCCCGGTTGGTCCTCGGCCTCATCGCCGATCGCTTGGGCTTGGTCCTCGGCCTCCTTCCATCGCCCAGGCGTCTTGATTATAGGGTGCCAACGCCAGGCTTGCGAGCATGGCGGCGGCGACGGCGATGCCATTGAGTTTCGATGTGACTTGCATGAATTGCTCTCCTTACATCCGTGGATGGGTGGGGTATTCGGTTCCGCCTTCTGCCCGGACGCTACGCCTTCGACGCAGTCGCACGGGACAAGCCGAACGGGCGAAATCCCCGGGGAAACCCGTCCGCCGCTTGCTCGCGGATCTCAACGGGTTCGCATAGGTAAACGAAGTCCACCGGCAAAAAGTTCCCGGGGCTCCTCAGACGGCCCGCCGATTCCGCGATTCCAGCCGGACGGCTCTGCAGGGCCCGGCCTCGCCATCGTCAAGCGCATCTTGGAGCTGCACGGCAGCCCGATCAGCGTGGTGAGGCAATCCCGCGGCCGGGACCACCTTCAGCTTCGACTTTCCGGAAACCCGCTAACCTCGCCGCGTCTCAGTGGCGGCCACCGAACCCATGATGCCCGCGGAACCCAGGTCGGAATCCGTGCGGGTGATGGATCCCCGATGAAATCCTCGGTGGCCAAACCCATCGAATCGTCTTCTGCTTCCTCCTCGAAGAAGTCTTCAAACTCCTCTACGGGAGGGTTGCCATCGTAGATCAGGTCCTTGCGCCGTTGCAGAAAAGCCTCCCGCGTGAAGGTATAAGAATCCAGGGCGGCTTCATCGCGGATCTCCGTGGCTTCCAGCAGGTTGGCGCGCTCGTTTATCAGGTTAAAGGCAGCGACGCCGTAAGTGGCCGCACTCTCGATATAGAAAAGCGGACTCAAGAAGGTGCTGGGGGCAAGATCAGTGACATCGCGCGCCGTGCTTGGCCCCAGTAACCTTTCGCTACCGGCTTCATAAAATACTTGTCCAGTTTTTCATTGATGTTATAGAAACCCCGGTTCATGGGTTCCAGCGGATCGACTTCGGGATCGGATCGTGTGGTGGCGCAACCGCTCCCTAACGCGAGTATTGCGCCTAGCGCCATCGCTTGAACAGCGAGAACACCCCCCTCGTTCATTTTCTCCGGCCTCTGCTATTTGGATTGTTCTTCGTTTGCATCTTCATATTCGTCGATTTCGTTAGGGGCTTTCGGCGAGCAACGCCTCGATGTCGGATTCAATCCGCCGCGCCTTCGCGTCCCCCTGGAGGGTTTCGCCCGCATAGTGCGCGCGCACGCGACCCTGCTGGTCAATCAGATAAAAGGCCGGCCAGTAGCGGTTGCCCATGGCGTTCCAGTAGGAAAAATCGTTATCCATCATCACCGGGTGCTTGAGGCCGTATAGCGCGATTTTCTTCTCGATATTCCCGCGCACGCGCTCGTGCTCAAACTCCGGCGTGTGCACGCCAATCACGTGCAGGCCGCGCTCGTGGTAACGCTTTTCGACCTCATTGAGCCACGGAAAGGAGCGGTAACAATTCCAGCAGGCGAAGGTCCAGAAATCCAGCAGCGCTACCTCGCCGCGCAGGGATTCGAGCGTGAGCGGCGGGGAGTTGAGCCAATCGTCCGGTGCGGTGTGCGTAAACTCAGGCGCCAGCGCGCTCTCGCCCGCCGCCACCAGTCGCGCCTGTGCGCCTGGCGTCAGTGGGCCTGTGACCACCGCTGCCAGAACGGCGGGGGCGATGACGCAATACAATCTCGAGCGCATGTTGTCTCCCTCAATCCCACATCCGGACGCCGGCGGGCGCTGGCAGCAAAGCTCGAATTCCAATGTCCGCACACAAGCCAACCCACAGGCCCTGCTTGCGCATCCTTGCGGGTAAAACAATGGGCGCGTGCCGAAAGTTCCCGGCCGCGGCGATCTTGATGGGAGCGAGATGACGGCGGGGTGGGCGAATGCTACAAAGGCCGTTACTAGCGGCTGCCAGCCCCTGGGACCTTCCCCTGGGAAGATTCCGAAACAAGAGCCTCCCGCCTCTTTGTCTTTCTTCATATGCCCTCATAACGTATACAGGTAGCCCAGCGCTATCGTGGGTAAGCAATCTCGTGCTGGCCAACGAATCTAGGGCATGTTGACATTTACTACTATGCTGGGCATTTGGCTTGGTTTTCTGCGTTTCCGCTGCTCGCATACTTCGACGGATGCTCCGCTGTGGTTTTCGAAAACCTGTGCTATCTGGCCGTTCTAGCGTAAATGTTGCACGCCCTAATGGTCTCTGCTGCCGGCAGAACTTAGCGTAACGGAACAATCACTTCCTTTCGCGTATTACTAAAACCTTCGGAGAATCGTGCCCGAATGCTTGAACGCACACAAGTCAGTGGCAGGTTCGGGCATACGCTCGGACAAGCAAAGCGGACGCACGCACAAGTGGGCGGGGAGCGGGTGCCATACGATAGTGCCCGCATAGCTCACTGCATTGCATGGAGGATCGATTGTGAGACGCAACAGCAAGACACACGCAGCGCTTTGCAGCATATTACTCGTCACCCTAGGCGTTGCTCACCGTGGATTGGATATGGCGTCGGCCATGCGCGAGCCGGATCCCGATCGGACAGCCCTGCGCAGCGTGGGCGATGTAGGCCGCGCAGGACGAATCAATCGCGATCAGCGCCCGGTGGCCCAGCGCGAGGACATCCGGTCCCTGCCAGAACCACTGAAAACGCGATTGATTGAAATGACAGGGCACCCCCACAGCTTCCTGCCGCTCACGGCCTTCTCGCAAGCCGATGACTCGAGCCAGCTCTTCACGTACTACCTCCTAGACACGGAAAACTTGCAACGACGTGCGGGCATTCATCGATATATTTACCGATATCTTGAGGCTGTTCGTGACCAACAACGAGAGCGGCTGGTACGAGGACTGGATGATACGGGACATGCAGGTCCCGCCCTAGCGGACACTAGGACTAATAAGTGTTGGCTATTCCGGGCCAATGTCCACCACGCCAGCATGCATGACTGATACGCGATGGCCGACAAAGGCCAGAGTGCAACCCAACGCAGCAGACGCAAACATGTATGAACTCTTTCAAAACAGCAGTTCTAGCCACTAGCCTGGCGGCATTAGTGATGACTCCATTGGCCAGCCCCGTTTATGCCGTCAAATCAACGGGCGGGAATATGGTTTGCCATCACGGCATTGGCAGAGGGAAAACGATATGAGAGTCTCCAGCCGACCGAGTAAATCGCCGCAGCCATGGTTCGGCTGGGTGCCGATCCTCCTGAGCTTGGCGGCCGTCGGTACTGAGCTTTTCGCCGCGCCTCAATCGCCCCACCACAAGTTCGACGCCGTGCTGGGCGCTCATGTGGCAGATGGTGAAGTCAATTATTCCGGCATTGCCCGCGATGTGCGATTCGCCGAATACGTACAAGAGCTCGCTCGGATCGACCCTGAGGCGCTGGCCACCCGCGAGGAAAAGCTCGCTTATTGGATCAATGCGTACAACGCCTTCGCCATCAAGGGGATCTTGGACGGCTCTTCACCGAGCACCCTGCTCGGGCGCGTGGCTTACTTTAAGCTCAGAGAGTATCGCGCCGGTGGGCGCGACATTAACCTCTACGATCTGGAGCGTAAGGTTCTGATCCCCATGGGCGAGCCCCGCATACATTTCGCCATCGTATGTGCCTCGCAGTCCTGCCCGTGGCTGCGTTCTGGGGCCTACACCCCGGAGCGGCTCGAGCAACAGCTCGATGAGAGCGCCCGCCAGTTTATCAACGACCCGAGCCGCAACCGCTTCGACAGCGAAGACAAGGTGGCCTATCTTTCGGAGATCTTCGACTGGTTCGCAGAGGATTTCGAACGCAACTCGGGCTCGGTCCTCGGCTACCTGGTGCCCTACCTCAAAGACCAAAGGCTCGCCCAAGAATTGAACAGCGGAGGGTATGCCATCAAGCACCTGGACTACGACTGGAACCTGAACGGCACACCCCCAGAGGGCTAGCATTCTCAGATCCCGATGCGGCTTCTCCCCAACGAAAGCAAACAGGTCGCGAGCTTACTTGAAGTTCTGATAAGCGGCGAAGAGTTGGCCCGTGATTGCGCGCGAGCGCAGGCCGAGCTTGCGCGCGATCGCTTGATGCGGCGCTTTTTTCTCGCACAAGCGCGCCAGGAGAGCTTTCATGTGGGTGTGTTCCATGCGTTGTTGCTGGCGCTGTCTCCCAAGGGCGCAGGCGGTTCTTGGAATTCACTGGCGCTGGCCCGCTACCGGCGTTTGATCGAGGGCGCCCTGGCGCGAGGCGATCTCGGTGAGACACTGATCGCGCAGCAGGTGATCCTGGAGGGCCTCGGTGAGGTCGTGTTGACCCACTTGGATCGGGGCATGGGCAAGCGCAAAATCGGCATCGAACGGCTGCACCGGCTGGTGTTGAGTCAAGAACAAGCTCACCACGGCTTTGGGCTTAGCCGACTGGAACAGATGGTCACGAACGGACAGACTTCCAGGGGAAGACTGCAGGAGCAAGCCGGCGAATATCTTTCGATCATCGATTCCTTGCTGGCCGAGCTAAGCGAGGTGTTTGAGATCTTCGACGAAGATCCAGTGGCATACGCGAGCGAGACCAGGTGCCACCTCCCGCATTGGCTAGGAGGGGCCGCATGATCTCCGTCATCATCCCGGCCTATAACGAAGAGAAGACGCTGCCGGGCACGCTGCGCGCCTTGTCTCAGCAACCCGGCGTGTTCGAAGTGATGGTGGTGGACGGCGGAAGCAGCGACGGCACGAGCGAGCTCGCCCGCGACCAGGCGGGTGTGCGCTTGTTAACCGCGCCCAAAGGACGCGCCTCGCAGATGAACGCAGGCGCTACGGCCGCACGCGGCGAATGGCTGCTGTTTCTGCATGCCGATACCCTGCTGCCCGAGAACGCCTTGTCCCGGCTGAACCAATGGGAAGCCGATCCCCATTATCAGGCGGGAGGGTTCACCCACCGATTTTCCGGGGATGATTGGCGCTTGCGCCTGGTTTCCTTCCTCGATAATGTCCGCTGCCGACGTACCCACATCATATTCGGCGATCAAGCGCTGTTCGTGCGCCGCGTTTTATTCCAAAACCTGGGTGGATTCCCCGTACAGCCCATCTTGGAAGACATCGCTTTTTGCCAAAAGCTCCTGCAGGCGTACCTTTGAGGCTTTTTAGATAGGTTTACCGGAAGCTCGGATAGAATGTCTAAATCATGTTGGGGTTAAAACCGGAGAGCAAGAATGGCAATCTGGCGATCAATATTGGTTACCTTCGTATTGTTGAGTGCTGGTTGTGCCTACGATCCGCCACTCCCAAATAACAATTATGGCGTAGGAGATTATTACAGATCGAGAGATTCAGACGCCCCGTGTGTATATCGATATTGTGGGCCGGTACATGTCAGAGGGTATTATCGTAAGGATGGCACGTATGTGCGTCCACACACTCGCAGCCTGCCAAGGAGATAATGGCTTATGGCTTTGTTTGTAAAAAAATCTTCGTATGAATAAAAACAGAATAGCTTTAATTGCCTTACTGTTATCTCTATCAGCCGTTGTCTGGGCCGGGTGCAAATCCGATTGTAGAGATGAATACGAGTCTGAAGTAGAGTCCTGCCATTTATTGCATGACGATCCAGATGATTCAGACATGCTGACGATGTGTGTTGAAAGTGCTAAGGATGACTACGAATCCTGTCTTGATGACTGCGACAGTTAACATGGTTACAGCCGGTCCTTGCCTAACATGGCGGTGCACCCGAGCACTCCTATAACTCTGAATTCGGGGTCAGACTAAAAACCCATGGTCGGGTGTCGCGCTTCACGTCAACTTGGACAAAACGCCTTGGCTAAGAAAGGAGACTTTCACTGCTCAAGCTGCCCTTGTTTAGTCGCTGCTGATTGATGGTTTTCCGATGCGCACGGGCCGCAGCAAGTCGCCTTGCACGCTCGTCTCGAACTTGGTCGGGGTGCCGGCGTGAAAGACGCGAGGGTGATAAGCTGAGGTTGCTTGAAGGAATCCGGGTAGCTGTTACGCTTCTTTTCGGGTTTGAACCGCGCAGGCGTCGTCACTACCGTCATGTATTTGCGGTAGTGACGACGCCGGCAAAGCCACGTCGCACAAGGCTTGGCGCCGCTTTTTGGCACATGACACGTACATGATCGGCTCATGATTGGCAA
>Ga0187893_10014437_pt1 | contig 10776 bp, 14 predicted proteins | sample MA1701074metaG_FD_139574 | JGI IMG/M metagenome (GOLD analysis project Ga0187893, IMG submission 139574) | White microbial mat communities from a basaltic lava cave in the Kipuka Kanohina Cave System on the Island of Hawaii, USA - MA170107-4 metaG ...
TATCAGACAATGCATTTCGTGATACCAATGCTGAAAACGAAGTTTCCGGTAAACCGCTTAATGATAACACCATTGCTGCCGCCGCCAATGCCGCTGTCGCTGATGTAAATATTTTATCTGATCTTTTTGCATCAGCCGAGTATCGTAAGCATTTAGCAAAATTATTCTTGAAAAAAGCATTGCAGGCAGTGATGTGATAAATGGTTTAAAGATTTATTAAGACGGTAGGGGTGCTGCCTTTTTTTGAATATGTTGGATAATGATTAAAACAGGAGACTCCTGCGGAGTCTCTGAAATTGTGGGTTATCGGGTTTCTATAAACAGATTGCCCCGATGGGGCATGAAAACCTTTCCCGATGTAATGAAATGGAAAAGGAACATATGAAACAAGGCATCAATAATCCGGCTTAATGTTTAAATGAGACAGTTTCTTTTAAAGCTCCGTAGGAGCTACCTGTTTATAGAAAAAATATTGTGTTCGTTTTACCGGCTCCGTAGGAGCCGCCTGTGTCATTGTGAATGTTGCATCAATAATCCGTGTTCCATCTTAATTTGAAATGCAACAGGAGACTCCTGCGGAGTCTATGAAATTGTGGGGTATCGGGTTTCTATAAACAGGTTGCCCCGATGGGGCATGAAAACAATCACCAGTGTCTCAAAGTGCTAATGGTGCAACAATGGTTACAAAGCTCCGTAGGAGCCGCTTTAGATCGGAAATTTTTATTTATGCCAAATACATATTCCCAAATCTACCTGCAAATTGTTTTTGCCGTGCAACACCGCCAGGCACTAATACCAAGAGAGCACAAAGAAGAGTTACATAAATACATAACCGGTATCGTTCAAAACAGAAAATCAAAAATGATTGCCGTGCATTGCTGCCAGACCATGCACACATTTTTATAGGTTTTAAGCCTGTTATGGAAATTTCAGATTTGGTAAAAGAAATAAAAGTAGCAAGCACAGGATTAATCAACGATAAAAAATGGGTAAGCCGAAAATTTAACTGGCAGGAAGCTTATGGAGTATTTTCCTATTCCCATTCACATATTGATCGGGTTGCCAAATATGTCTTAAACCAGGAAGCCCATCATAAAAAGAAGACCTTCCGTACCGAATACTTTGAATTTCTCGAAAAGTTTCAAATCGCTTACGACGAAAAATATTTATTTGATTTTATGGATTAGGAGAACGACATCCTCATTGATAAATGATAACTATTTCACATAATAAACTACATTAACCAAACCACTAAAACAAATCGCAATGAAAAAATTATCCAATTTCATGATCGTTATCACCACTATCATTTTGTTAGCTGCCTGCAACTCGGCAACGGAAAATAAAACTTCCGGAACTGCTGAAACAAAAGAAACAGCATTTGATCTAACCGCAGCAAGGTCAGCCATTGATGCTGCAAATGCAAAATTTATTGATGGACTAAAGAAAGGTGATTCCACAGCAATAGCAGCTCTCTATGCCGATGATGCCGTGGTAATGCCGCCCAATATGGAAGCGGTGAGCGGTGCAGGCATTGTGGGTGTGTGGGGAGCAGCCATCAGAATGGGAGTGAAAGATGCTAAATTCATGACAGATGATGTAAGCGGCAATGCCGAACTGGTGGCGGAAACTGCCCGCTATGAATTGTATGGCTCCGATAATAAACTTCTGGATAAAGGCAAATACGTTGTGGTGTGGAAACCTGTAAACGGCAACTGGAAATTGTATCGTGATATCTGGAATAGCAGCATGCCGGCGCCACCTGCTAAATGATTTTATTTTTAATACCGTTGTTTAATTATTTTAAATTACACATGGCTAAAGAAAAGGCATGTGTAATTTTTTTGATCTTTTACCAAGGCTGATAATATCACATAAATAAAGGCAGTTGATTCAACTAAAAGACATAAAACAAATGCTCTTATCGCAGGGATATATCAGCGATGATGCAATTGCTATGTCTGTATTTCTTTCTTTACAACTCAATAAACCATTACTGGTGGAAGGGCCTGCCGGAGTTGGCAAAACTGAAATAGCTAAAGTGATGGCCAATGCATTGCATACAGATCTGATTAGATTGCAATGCTATGAAGGATTAGATGCTACCCATGCATTGTACGAATGGAATTATCAGCGTCAACTGCTGCACATTAAAATGACTGAGCATAGTTCGCAATCGGTGGATGAAAAAGAAAAAACAATTTTCAGCGACAGCTTTCTGATGAAACGGCCATTGCTGCAGGCAATAACACATCATAAACGACCTGTGTTACTCATTGATGAAATAGACAGATCAGACGAAGAGTTTGAAAGTTTTTTGCTGGAAGTTTTGAGCGACTGGCAAATCACCATTCCTGAGATGGGTACTATCAGAGCGACACATATTCCGCAGGTGATATTAACCGGCAATCGTACAAGAGAATTAAGCGAAGCATTAAGAAGAAGATGTTTGTATCTGTATATTGATTATCCCGACTTTGAAAAAGAATATTTAATTGTAAAAAATAAACTTCCGGGCGTCAATGAACGATTAGCCGAACAGATCACCCGTTTCATGCAGCAGTTACGAAATATAAAACTGGAGAAAACACCCGGTCTTGCAGAAACGCTGGATTGGGCTACAGCTCTATCATCTTTGCATATTGATCATTTGGACAAAGCTATTGTTGAACAAACACTGGGCGTTATCCTTAAAGACTGGAGAGATACAAGAGAGGTCCAGTTATCATTGAGTGAACTGATGGAAAAAACCGGCATTATCTCAAAGCTGGATAAAGTATGATCCAACGCCAAACATCTTTAGCAAAAAACATTGTACAGTTTTGCCGCTTTCTTCGTCAGAAGAATTTTGTTGTTGGTGCTGACGAAGAGACAACGGCATTACAGGCATTAATGCTGATTGATCACACAAGTCCTGCCGTTTTCCGTTCGGCGTTAAAAGCTGTATTGTCCCGCAGTAAACAACAAGCTGAAGAATTTGATGATCTTTTTGAAGAATATTGGAAACAGCTGAACAAAGCCGTGGATACGAAAACAAAAGATAATCATGAAAAACATCCGGCATTGAAGAAACAGGTTTCCTTCAAATCACTGAAAACATGGCTGCATGGTAATAGAAACAATGAAACAGAAGAAACAGCAACTTATAGCTTGCAGGAAAGTTTATCACAAAAAGATTTTTCATCAGTACCGGAAGAAGAGATTGATGAGTTGATGCAAACGATCAGGGCGTTGGCAAAACGAATGGCTGCAAAAGCGGGAAGAAGATATAAACTATCACACGAGGAAGATATTCCTGATCTGCGGCAAACATTGCGAAGAAATATGAGAAGGGGTGGGGAGTTGCTGGAACTGGCATACCGCAAACCAAAGCAAAACAGGATGAAGATTCTTTTACTCTGCGATGTAAGCAAATCAATGGAATTGTATTCTGCTTTTCTTTTACAATTCATGTATTCGTTTCAACAAGTGTATAGCAGGATAGAAACTTTTGCATTTGGAACTTCATTAAAAAGAATTACTCCATTATTAAAGGAGCCAAACTTTCGTAAAGCGCTTCAATTACTGCAGGCGGAAACAGACGACTGGTCAGGCGGCACAAGAATAGGGGAGTGTCTTTACGAATTAGTCATTCATCATTCAAAAAAAATACTTGATTCAAAAACGATAGTTATCATTTTAAGCGATGGTTGGGATAAAGGAAATACGCGACTGCTTCAGCAAAGCATGGAATTTATTCATCAAAAAGCAAGAAAGGTTATTTGGCTAAATCCATTGGCTGGTTACGCTTCCTATCGTCCCGATGCAGAAGGTATGCAAACGGCTATGCCTTTTATTGATGTATTTGCACCGGTGCACAATGCGGAAAGTTTGAAAAAACTGGGAAGACTTTTGTAAAAGGTACAAGATACAAGGAACAAGACTTCACGACAAAGCTTTATAGTCTGCTTCTGTATCAATATCAATATTTCCCTGCTGAAATGGAACAGTAGCTACATCATTCATTCTTTGTTCAATGATCTTCCTGGCGCCGGCATCGCCTTTCAGTTGAAGCAATTCAGGAAAAATTGTTTTGTGAAAAAGTGCAGGGGGGCCAATAGCATTTTCATATTGACTGGTGACAATGGGTTTGCCGCTATTTTTTTGCATGGCTATCAAATGATCTAATAAAGTTGAAGAAACATAAGGCTGATCGCAAACCATTATTATTGCGGCATCAGTCATTGGAGCAATTTGTAAGAGAGTGTTAATACCGCAACGAACAGAAGAAGCCATTCCTTCTTTCCATTCACTGTTTACAGCAACATGCACTTTTTTTTCATCTATCTCTTTTTCCAATAGATCGGCATTAGCGCCCAACACAACGATCACTGGTTCTGCCATGGAATCATTGGCTGTATCTACTGCATGTTCTAAAAGACTTTTTCCATTAAAAGGCAGCAACTGCTTTGGCCTGCCCAACCGGGTAGAAGCTCCTGCAGCGAGAATAATAACGGCGCAATTGGTTATAGTCATGTCCGGTTTAAATAAAATGTTTAATTATTTAAATGAGGTGGTAACCTTATTACCTTAGTAACCTGCGGTAAGTAAATGATAAAAACCTTATTAGCTTATTTCAATTGCATTTTTGAATAAGGTAATAAGGTTCATTTCTTAATCAAATTTATACTACTAAGGTAATAAGGGTTGATTCATCATACTTTCCAAATTTTTGATGATGGTAATAGCAGCTTATTTATTTTCTTCAGTCAAATGAATTTGTTCAATTACCGATTCGCTGCGTGAATGAATAGTGCCTATGTTACTGTGCAGCGATAAACCTTGCTTTCCGCTCAATACAGCCTTTATCTCGGCAAGAATGGATAATGCTATCTCTTCTGCAGTTTCACCACCAATATCAAGACCTACGGGGCTATGCACTTTTGATAATTGTTCATCGGTGAAATGAACGCCTTGCTCTTCCAGTTCATTCAGCATTCGCTCTAGTTTTTTCTTTGGCCCAAGCATACCGGCATACACAACATTTCTTTTCAAAAGCTGTTGCAGCATTGCCATATCATAATTATAGTTGTGCGTCATTAATACAAAAACAGTTCGTTCATCAATTGTTATTTGATTTAATACATTTTCAGGCTTTGCCACCAATACCTGGCAGGAAGAAACAAAACGTTCTTTTTTTGCAAGAGCAGGTCTTCCGTCAATTACTGCAGTTTCCCATCCCAAAATTTCAGCCAGTGATATTAGAGGGATTACATCATTGCCGGCGCCGATAGCTACCAACGAAACAGCAGGCTCTGCCAGTTCAATAAAAGCAGTGATACTTTGCTTTTCGGTATGATAAGTTCTGAACACGGATTGCTTTCCAGTCAATACCTGCTTACCGTCTTTTACCAAAATTTCTTTTAAAGCAGGAATATTTCTTTCTATTTGCTCATTATCTTTTATTAATAAACAAGTGCCCGGTTGCGTACCTTTTTTATTTTCCAATGAAAAAAGACTGATAAGAACGGCACTTTGTCTCTCTGATGCAACAACTTTTAAAAGTTCAATTGGATTATTCGGTTCATCGGGATTAATAGGTTCGATTAAAACCTGGATGATACCATTGCAACCAAGACCAACACCAAATTTAGCATCATCTTCATCCATGGTATCGTAAGTAACCAGCATTGATCTTTTTTGCGACATTACCAGCAATGCTTTGCGAAGAGCATCACCTTCCAGGCAGCCGCCGCTGATGGCACCCGTCAATTGCCCTTCATCTGTTATCAGCATTCTTGCTCCCGGGCGACGATAGGAAGAACCATCTACATGCACAACGGTAGCCAATGCTGTTTGCTTGCTTTGTTTCTGCGCTTCATCAAAAGAGCGGATGATGTCTTTTATTTCCTTCATGGCTTGATGTTTCGTTGTTCAAGTTACTTAGATTTTAATTATTCACTCCTTACAAAAATCAAACGATTAAAGACCATGAATATTTATAGTTTAGTTGACAAATCAGGTTTTAATATTGCTATTATTTTCAGAATCGTTCATCTTAACTTTATAAAAAACAAATAATGCCTTCTGCTAAAACAACCTGCAAGGACGTTGACTCTTACTTTGCTCTTTATCCAAAGGAAGTGCAAACTATGTTGCAAAAGGTTAGAGAAACGATCAGCAAGGCAGCGCCGTACGCTGAAGAAACAATCAACTATGGTATTCCAACTTTTACACTGAAAGGAAACCTGGTGCATTTTGCCGCTTATAAAAATCATATTGGGTTTTATCCAACGCCTTCAGCGATTGAGGCTTTTAAAAAAGAACTTTCTATATATGATGGCGCCAAAGGTTCGGTGCAATTTCCGCTTGACAAACCTATGCCCCTTGCTTTGATAACTAAAATTGTAAAGTATAGGGTAAAAGAAAACCTGTCTAAAGCAGAAGCAAAAACAAAAAAAGCAAAGGCTAAATAAAGCTATTTTATAAACAACATGGAAACAGATTACATTGTAGAAAAAGTTTTTGAAAACATTGATTATGCAGGAAAGGGGTTGTTGAAGGCGAATTATGAAGCCTGTTCATTCATTAATTGCAATATTTCAGATACTGATCTTTCCAATATCAGTTTTATTGAATGTGAGTTCAGCGGTTGTAATCTAAGCACGGCCAAGCTTGTAAAAACCGGTTTTAAAAACGTTCGGTTCAAAGAGTGCAAATTGCTGGGGCTTCATTTTGATCACTGTGACAGTTTCTTATTTGAAGTGAATTTTGAAAACTGCATTCTCAACTTGTCTTCATTTTACCAGCGAAAGATGAAAAAGACCGGCTTTAAAAACTGTAGCCTGCAGGAAGCAGATTTTGCCGAAGCTGACCTTAGCAGTTCTATTTTTGATCATTGCGATCTTAGTAAAACCATTTTTGAAAATACAAATCTTGAAAAAGCTGATCTGTGCAGTTCTTTTAATTATTCTATTGATCCGGAAAGGAACAATATTAAGAAAGCAAAGTTTTCATTTCCTGCGGTAACCGGCTTGTTGCATAAATACGATATAGATATACAGTTATAACAGTATTCCGTCAATAATCAAATAACATCAGGTTTCATCCGTGTCTTTTATAATATCGCCTTGTATATGTGCGGCAAGATTGCTGAGTGCATGTGCAATACCTGCTTCAATGTGTAAATGATTTTCCACACGGGCTACTCCTTCGGTTTCCTTTGCAATTTTTTCACAAAGTTCTTTTTCTGTTTGTGTGTCAATTTTTCCTTTTAAAATGGCCACACCGTTTTTTACCTCTGCATCAATCTTAACTGAATCAATAGCAGGATCATGCTGCAGGCGAAACAATATGTTTTGACGGACAGTGTCATCTGTCAATATGGAGCTGCTGTTGTTTTCCATATAGTGAGTGATTGTTGATCAAACTAAATTTACGAAAAGTTCTGCTTTCTACTTGTTTTATTGGCATGGAAGCTTAGCTATATATTTCCCTTCTTCTGGCACAATTATTACGGCCTTATGTATTAAGAGCTTTATTCAAATTTATCATTATGAAAAAGACAACTGGTTCAACCGAATACACCTATGATCTTATAGTTGATAAAGTTCCTTATTCCGTAAAGGTTACGCCTTTTATGTTCAATAATGAAAAACGATTTCGCATCAGCATCAATGGCGACAACGGTCACATCTTTGCATGGGATCCTGATATAATTGGTCTGCATGCATTGGATGATGATGCTGCCACTTTGCCTGACAGTCTTGAGAAGGCAATCAGTGATAAGCTGTCGAAAACGGTTGTCGCTTAAGTAATCATTTCTGCCATTATTAACTGACCTTTAATTGAAGGGTTTCAGAAAATTGAATTTCAGGTTCTAATATATTCTCCTATGTAAAGTGGATTAACAGCCAGTTGTTGTGGTATCATAATTGCGGCCTCTATAGTATATCTGTTTATTTTAAAAAGGAGGTAATTATGGCAAACCTGGTAAAAAGCAGCAGGGCCACAGCTCCCTGGCGAGATTTTTTTAACATTGACAATTTCTTTGATAACAATTGGCTGAGCAGGTGGGAAAAAGAATTTCCTGCGGTGAACGTCGCAGAAAATGATAAGGTTTATTCGGTAGAAGTGGCGGCTCCCGGTTTCCGGAAAGAAGATTTTAAGGTGAAAGTAGAAGATGATATACTTACCATTAGTGCAGAAACAAAATCTGAAAAGAAAGAAGAAGGAAAGGAAAAGGAATACACCAGGAGAGAATATAACTACAACGCTTTTACACGCAGCTTCCACTTGCCGGACGATGTAAAAGATGATAGCATCGCCGCATCTTACAAAGATGGTATTTTGACACTTGAATTGCCAAAATCAAAAGTGCAGACAAAAGCAACAAAAGAAATTGCTATTAGTTAATCGGTAGCGAACCGGCATAAGCCGGTTCGCTGTTTTTATAGCCTTTGGTTTTCTGGCTGCGATAAAAGAATAAATAAGTAACGATATTCATCAGAAGGTATCGGAGGTGCGATTAAGAATGAAAAACTGACAATTTGAGATGAAACATTTTGAATAGACACATAATAGTTTTTGAAAGCAAAAAAAATCGCCATGAAAACTTTACTTGTTTGTACCGATTTTTCAGAACCTGCAACACATGCTGCAAGTTATGCCTGTATGCTTGCCAGTCAATATAAGCTTCCTTATATTACTTTATTTCATGCGTGGCATGACGTACCTGTTACTGCAACCACGCCGCCATTAGATACCAACCTTAACGATGAAGAAGCAAAAGCATCCTTGCAACAATTGAAAGATTTGAAAGACAGGCTCGGTAATTTGACAGACAAAAACACGATGATCAGGATACGATCAGAGAAAATGTCGTTGGCCGAAAATATCAATCAGCTTTGCAAGGAAGAGAATGCAGATATAGTGGTGATGGGTGTGTCGGGCAAATCAAAACTTGAAAAAGCATTTATAGGAAGCAATACAGTAAATGTTTCCAGAACTAGCAAGTATCCTGTGCTTATTGTTCCTGCAAAAGCGCCGCTGCAACCTGTTTCGCATATTGTGTTTGCCTGCGATCTGGATGAAGTTCAGGCCACCACGCCATTAGATCCTCTCAATAGAATAATGGAACTTTTTCATTCAGCTTCATTAACGATATTAAATGCTGATAGCAAGAACAGGCATTTCTCTCCGCAAACGCCGGAAGAAATGTATCAAATGCATCACATCTTTGATAAGTTCAAACCGAAATACGCTTTTATTGATAGCAAAGACAAGGCTGAGGGAATAATGGATTATGCCGAAAGAAATAATATTTCACTTATCATCACCGTTCCTAAGAATTATAATTTTCTGCAACAGCTCTTTCACAGCAGCACTACAAAAGAATTGATCTATAAATCAGCGGTTCCTTTATTGACGCTTCATGAATAGTAAATCAATCGTTTACTTAAAGACTAATGCCACGTAGTGGCATCCTGTTTATAGAAAAAATTTGGCTGGTTTTTGCAGACTCCGTAGGAGTCGCCTGTGAAACAGGAGGCTCCTACGGAGCCTTCATCAATTTCTAAAAAAAACTCTATAAACAGGATGCTCCTAACGGAGCTTAACTAAACGACATTGAATGGTGGATAGTAAAAAGTGAGTGGTCTGCAAAAGTAGTAAGTAAAGTAAGTTCACTCACAACTGACCACCTGTCTGCCGGGCAGGTAGACTCACTCCATTAACTAAACTTTACACATTCTTTCAATTCCTTTTCGGTATAGGCGAGGTTGTATTGTTTTAATACATCATCCGGCACGCCATTCCATTGGTTAGCAGCATTGCCAACGTAACCAAGATCTTTCACACCTATTTCAGAAGTATAAAAACCGGTAACGGTTAAATTGCGCATCAGGCTAAAAAAAGCAACGCCTTGTTCCATTCCTGGATTTACTTTTCCTTTTACAACTTTATTACCTTTTTCATCCGTATAGCTGATAACAGGGTAAGCAATTTCATCTACTACTTCTATTTGTTGTTCCTTGCTGCAATCTTTAAACGGTTTGCCAAAGCGGTTCAGGCAATGCATATCCAGCCAGCGAAGACCGCCCCGCATAGGCGTTTTATGCTGTGGCATATCCTTTACAATAAACTCAATGAACTCCGGCACTTTTGCATCCGAAGCGCTGCCGCTTATTTCATCTTTTGGAATGATAATATCACCTAACACAGTTATGGTGGCCATTTCATGATCAGTAAAAAATTTTCCTTCTGCCAATAGCTTTTTTTCATACTCCATTTCTTCGGCAGTACGGTCTATTCCTATAGCACTATCGGTTGTCTTTGCTTCGGTTGCTTTTTTATCTTCTGTATTGCAACCGGCAATGACTGCGGGCACTGCAACGGCGCCAGTGGCGATTAGTTTTAATGATTCTCTTCTTTTCATTTTTCTTTTTTTACTTAATCATTATCACTAATGATCAATAAAAGGTTTTATTATTAGTTAGTCTCTTATGATGAATAGCGAACAGGAACCTGAACGGAGCGTCGCAACGAAGCTCAATCGAAGCGATACAACTGGTAACATAATTATCCTCATCATCTTAATCATCCTATAAATCCCAGTTCTAAATATTTCCTTTCTTCAATTCATCAATAATATACTCACTTGCTCTCATACTCAAAGCCAATATCGTCCACGTAATATTTTTATCTGCCTGGCTTACAAACTGGCCGCCATCTACATTAAATAAATTTTTACAATCATGCGCCTGGCTCCATTTATTCAGTGCAGAACGTTTGGCATCA
>Ga0187893_10014439_pt1 | contig 10775 bp, 5 predicted proteins | sample MA1701074metaG_FD_139574 | JGI IMG/M metagenome (GOLD analysis project Ga0187893, IMG submission 139574) | White microbial mat communities from a basaltic lava cave in the Kipuka Kanohina Cave System on the Island of Hawaii, USA - MA170107-4 metaG ...
CCGGGCTAAAGTCAGCCGCCGCTAACGCGGCGAAAACCAACGTCGTTTTTTCAAAAGTGTCCTGACATCAGACTTGCGACCTCATTTCCGATTGGCGGCAGTTTCGATCTTCGCCAGCATGGCCTCGATTTCCGATTTAGGAATCAGCTTGCCATTCACGACCACGGCATTGATCTTTTGCGTGTTGCCGATGTCGGCGAGCGGATTGGCGTCAAGTAAAACCAGGTCGGCAATCTTGCCTTTCTCCACTGTGCCGAGCGAGTCGAGCCGGCCAAGATACTTCGCCGGATTGCGCGTCGCCGCTTGCAGCGCTTCCATCGGAGTCAGTCCCCCTTGCACGAACATGGCCAGTTCATCGTGGAGACTGAAGCCGAGTAACGGCACGTCCGTGCCGGCCAGCAGTTGCAATCCCGCGCGCTGCATCGCGCCGGCAATTTGAATCTCTTTGGCCAGGTTCTGTTTCAGGTTGGCATAATCCGCCGGGGTGAAGTTTTGGAAGACGCGGCGTAACCATTGGTTCCCTCTCTGCTCTGGCGCCAGATACCTGAGCCGCGAGTCGCTGAAGTCAATATCAGCGCCCCGCTGGGCGTTCTGCAACACGCTGAGCGTCGGTACGTGCCAGGTGTCGTTCTTCCTGAAGCGCGCGAAGAGACGCGCGGCCTTTTGCTCGTCATAAGCGGCGAGATGTTTCCCTTCGAGCCGCCAGAGCAACATCAGGTAGTTCACGCCCGCCGCCACATCGGCCTGCAACTTCGCCAGGTCTGCTGGTAGCTCGGACTCAAGGCTCGAGCAGGCGAAGGCGACGCCGCTCAGATGCTCGATGCTCTTTTGCCCGGCATCGGAGGCTTCCGCCGCCGTCACCGAGCGCGGCACATGTCCGGCGAAAAGAATGCGCTGTTTCTTCGCTTCATCCGCAATCGCAAAGTAAGCATCTCTGGGAAGCAGGCTGTAGACTTTGATGAAGTCAGCGCCGTCTTGCTTTATCTTGATGACGGCCTGGCGTCCTTCAGCGGCATTGCTGACGGCAATCGAGTCGCGCCCGATCGGCTTAGGCCCATCAACGTGCCGGCTGGCGATGACCATTCGCGGGCCAGGCATCGCGCCACTCTCGATCTCTCGGCGCCACTCGTGATGCATGGGTGAGCCGGTCATGACGCGCACGCCCGTCACACCATTGGCGAGGTAGAGCGGAAGACGGTCCTTCTCGCCCGGGTGAGTGTGCATGTCCCACAAGCCGGGAATCAAAAACTTGCCTGTGGCATCAATGACCTGCGCGTCTTTCGGCAAGCGAACTTTGCCGGCCTTGCCAAGCTCGGTGATGCGCTCGCCTGCAATCACCACAGTCATGTCAGGCTTGCTTGGCGCTCCGGTCGCATCAATCACGGTGACGTGCGTGAAGACCAGCGGCTGCGCTTGAGCTACAGGCTTTGACTGCGCCGACAGGAGAGCGGGCAGCAGGCAGAGTAGAAACAGAGCGAGCTTTTTCATATCTTGATTCCGAAAAATGGGTAGGACAGGTTACTAACCTTGCCATTACCCACATTTTGGCAAGATGCCCCGACCTTGTGTCGGGGGGCTTCACGTTGGCAGCTACAACCCACCGGTCAGGGCTTGAAGATGCCCCGACCTTGTGTCTTGTCATTACCCAGATCTTTGCACACCACAGACGTTGGATATCCCTTGCCGCAGCGCGGCATTTGAGCGTAGCCGGGCGTTTCAACGCCCGGTGCGCGAGAAAAGGCACATGCCGCGGCGCGGCATTTGAGCGTAGCCGGGCGTTTCAACGCCTTGTCATTACCCACATTTTCTCTCTTTTGCGCCGGAGGCGCAGCGGAGATTAGCCGGTGGTGGAACCACCGGAAGGCCCGTCGTTATTGTCTTTGCGCCCCGGCAGGGGCGCGGGACTGGAACGTGATCGCGAAGTATTTTGCCGATTCAGTCACGTCCAGCACCCCTGCCGGGGTGCGGAGAATTGGCCGCCTGGATCCGGTGGTTCCACCACCGGCTAATATCCACGGCCCTTTCAGGGCCAAAAGCAAGAATCGCTCAACGCAAAAGATGTGGGTAATGACAAGGTTTCAACGCCCGGTGCGCGAGAAAAGGCACATGCCGCAGCGCGGCATTTGAGCGTAGCCGGGCGTTTCAACGCCCGGTGCGCGAGAAAAGGCACAGCCAGTCGCGGCAGCGACGGTTGAGCGTGTGGTGGCCGAACTCAACCGTCGCTGCCGCGACTGGAAAGGACTTGTCACGCCCTCCGCGCGCTGAAGCACGCGGCTACGCTCAAATGCCGCGCTGCGGCGGGGAAACGCGAACGATTCTTGAGTGGAAAGATCTGGGTAATGACAAGCCTTGTGTCGGGGAGCTTCACGTTGGCAGCTACGGTAGCGACGAGCGTGAAACTCCACGAGGCAAGCTCGTGGCATCTTGAAAGCAGAGCGCCGCGGCTCACAGTAGCAGCGAGCGTGAAACTCCACGAGGCAAGCTCGTGGCATCTTGAGGCCCAAAATGTGGGTAATGACAAGGTTACTAACCTGTCCTACCCAGCCGCGCTAAAAATTGAACTTCAGCGCAAACTGAATAACGCGCGGGCTGACCGAAGTCGAAGTGATCGTGCCGAACGCCGCGGAACTTTGCAGGGTGCTCGGATTGGCGAATTGCGCGTGGTTGAAGACGTTGAAGAACTCCGCCCGGAACTCGACGTTGGAGCCTTCCGTCAGCCAACCCAGCGGCGTCCGCTTGAACACCACAAAGTCGGAATTGTTCTGGCCCGGCCCGTCAATGATGCTCACCCCGCTGTTGCCAAAGCCCACGCCGGAGTCAATGGCCGGCGGTAAAATTGAGGCCGTCAGCGGGCCATTCGGCCCGTCCACAAAGAAACACGACCGGTTGAAGTAGCCGTTCAGCCGCTGCTTGACTGATCCGCTGGTCGGCACGTTGGCGGTGGTGCAATTTGGGCTGATTTGCGCGCGGTCAAAACCGTTGGTGCTGTAAAAGACGTTGGTGAAGTTGATGGCCGCGATGGTCAGGGGCTGCCCCGTCTGAATGGTGGTGACGCCGGCCACGCTCCAACCGCCCAAAAGCTTGCCGGACAATCCGGCGCGCTTTGCGCCGAAGGGGAGTTCATACACATAGCTCAGCACGAGGCGATGCGTGCGATCGAAGTCGGAGCGTCCGTAACGCGACCGGGTGTCGTTCTGATTGCCGAGCGTGGCGGCGACGCCCAGAGAGGTCACGTCCACGTTCGCGCCGTCCGAATCGAGCGACTTGGAAAAGGTGTAAGAAGCCAGGAACTGCAAGCCCCGGCTGAAGCGTTTCGTCAAGCTGGCTTCCAGACCGTTGTACCAGGAGAATCCGGCTGTTTCGATCAGCCGGGCGCTGGTCGAAATCCCCTGGAAGGGAACACGCTGCGCGATATTGAAGGGCGTGTTGGTCGTCACCCCGCGAATCGGATTCGACGGGCTGGCGAGCAGCGCCTGGTTGGCCAGGCGAGTGCGCAGCAGATGCGTGCCGCGCGTCCCGACGTAGCCGACCTCCAACAGGAGATCGCGGGCAATTTCACTCTGGATATTCAAACTGTACTGCTGCGTCATCGAGGGGCGATAGTCGGAAGCCAGCGCCGCAAAAGTGAGATTACTCGTCGGAGAGTAAGGAATGAAAATGGGAAAGTCACTCAGCGACGGGAAGGGAGAAAATGGATTGCTAAAGCTGGCCACGCCGCCGGGGGGCGTCGCCAGAGTCCGCGCAAAGGGCGGATTCCCGATGAATTGAAACGGCGTTTGCGCTGACAGCCGCGTGTAATAGATGCCGTAGCCGCCGCGCAGCGCCAGCCGGCTCTGGTTAGGCAACACCTGCCAGGCGAAACCCAGGCGCGGCGCGAAAGCATTTTGCCCATCGCCCTTGACCACCAATTTGCCGTCCAGTTGGGTGACGCCCGCGGGCACAGTTCCACCAGCAAAGTGCTCGGCCACGACGAATCCCGCGAGCGTGCCGGCGGCCGGCGGGTTGGGATTGGCGAGCGCGAAATCGAAGTTCCCGTTCCGGCCCTGCTTGTCGTAAATCGTCCCAATCCGCTCATAGCGCAGGCCGAGGTTGAGATTGAACCGGCGCGTCACCTTGTAATCATCCTGTAGAAAGAGAGACCCATTTTGCACCCGGAAAGCGCGATCTCTTAAACCGATACTGGTAGACGAGGATTGGATGTTGCTCGTCGCAGTCCCGCCCTGCGCCACGCTCTGCGCCGCATTCAAACCCAGCAGGAAGTCGGCGAAAGTCGTGAAGCTTATACTCCCGGAGGCCCTGAAGCCCGTATTGACCTGGCTGAAAGTCAGGTCGCCGCCGGCGCGGAAGGTGTGCGACCCACGGACGTAGGAAAGAACGTCACCCGCCGTGTAGTGATTCTGAATGAACGCTGTTGCCGGAGCATGCTGGAGCGTGTGAGACCCGCCGATCGCGATGACCGGGAAATCGTCCGCCTGCGGGGGCGCATTGATTCCCAGTTCGGAGAACCTGAGAGTCACGCTTGGCGGCCCCTGAGTAAACGGCATGCGATTAAACCCAAGCCGCGCTTCGTTGAACAGCTTCGAGCTAAAGACATAAGTGTGCGCGAGCGTGAAATTCCGGAATGCGCTAACCCCGGCGATCGGAAACCCAGGCGTATTAAAGTCCGAACCTGAAGGAAGCGCCGAGTTGGTATCACTGTCGGAGTAGAAGAAGCGGCCCTCAAATTTACTCCTGCCGGTGTGCAGGAAATCGAGATTCCCCATGTACTGGTCTTCGTGGTAGAACCTGGGGACCCTGAAGGTCGAGAAGCCACGCTGGGCAAACGCCCGGCTCGGATCAATCACCTGCGGCGTCGGGATGAGAAAACTGCCGTCCGGCTTTTTCATCTGCAACAACTTGAGCGCGATGGGATTGATGTTGGACCCGTTGGCGAGGATCGCAATCCCATTACTACCCCGCTGGTTCGCGCTCGCAAACACGCTTCCAATGGCCGCGGCTGAGCGATCATTCGTCAGCGCCGGAGCGAAGACCCCCGTAGGATTCGCGATCCCATTAGCTTGACGAGTCCCCTGATAGGAACCGAAGAACAGCAGCTTGTCCTGCTTGATGGGACCGCCCAGCGTGAAGCCAAACTGATTCTGCCGGAGGATTCCTTTTTTCTGCCCCGTCCGGTTGGCGAAGAAGTCATTGGCGTTGAGCGCATCATTGCGGAAGAACTCGAAGAGGTCGCCGTGGAACTGGTTACTCCCGCCTTTGGTCACGACGTTGACGTTGGCCCCGGCATTGCGCCCGAACTGGGCGTCGTAAAGACCGGTTTGCACCTTGAAAGTCTGAATGGTGTCCGGGTTGGGGATGGCCACCCCGCCGCTAAAGATTCCAACGGCCTGCAGGTCGTTGATCCCGACTCCATTCATCTGGAAGCTATTATCGTAGGAACGCGCTCCATGCACATAAGCGCCGGACCCGCCGACCGTGCCCGCCCCGGAGAAACCATTACCAAAGGTTCCGCTCGTCCCGCCGCTGCCGCGTCCGGCCTGGGCGGCATTGGTCACATCGGTCGTGACGCCGGGCGAGAGGGCGAGAATCTGCGTGTAGTTGCGCGTCACCAGCGGCAGGCTGACGACGGCCGTTTTATCCGTCACGCGGCCCAGCACGCTCGATTCGGTCTGCACCACGGCGGCGTCCGCGCTGATGGTCACCGTCTCGTTCGCCGCGCCCACTTCGAGCCGGAGATCGAGCGTCGCGGTCTCGGTCACCTCGATGCGCACGCCGGAGCGCGTCCCGCGTTTGAAGCCTTTCGCTTCGATCTCAACGCGGTAAGAGCCGGGCGGCAGCAACGGCACGACGTAACCGCCATCATTGCGTGAAGTCGCCGTGCGCGTCTCGCTGGTGGCTTCATTGGTCACCTTGATTTGGACACCGGCCACGACCGCTCCTTGCGGATCAGTAATTGTGCCGCCAAGCGCACCTGTCGAAGCGGTCTGCGCCAAGCTCATTCCAGCCAATGTGATCCACAGCAGCAGGGCGTAAATCGTTTGCACAAGATTCAAGCCGCCGCCTGCTCTGCTTGTGGGCACGGCCAGAGATGAGTGCGTTGGGTAACTTCTCCGGGTCATAACTGTTCTCCTTTTCAAGGCATTCTGTTGGACTGACTGCTCGCAGCAGGGGTAGGACAGGTTAGTAACCTTGTCATTACCCACATTTTGGGCCTCAAGATGCCACGAGCTTGCCTCGTGGAGTTTCACGCTCGCTGCTACTCCGAGCCGCGGCGCTCTGCTTTCAAGATGCCACGAGCTTGCCTCGTGGAGTTTCACGCTCGTCGCTACCGTAGCTGCCAACGTGAAGCTCCCCGACACAAGGTCGGGGCATCTTCAAGCCCTGACCGGTGGGTTTAGCTGCCAACGTGAAGCTCCCCGACACAAGGTCGGGGCATCTTCAAGCCCTGACCGGTGGGTTAGCTGCCAACGTGAAGCTCCCCGACACAAGGTCGGGGCATCTTCAAGCCCTGACCGGTGGGTTTAGCTGCCAACGTGAAGCTCCCCGACACAAGGTCGGGGCATCTTGCCAAAATGTGGGTAATGACAAGGTTAGTAACCTGTCCTACCCCTGCTGCACTAAAAATTAACCTTCAAGGCAAACTGCAAGATGCGCGGACTCACCGAAGTTGCCGTGATCTGCCCAAAATTGGACGCTGTGACGACGAGGCCCGGATTCGCAAACTGTGAGTGGTTGAAGGCGTTGAAGAATTCCGCCCGGAACTCGAGATTGGCGCTTTCGTTCGGCCAGCGCAGCGGCGTCTTTTTGAACAACGCAATGTCTGTATTGTTCTGGCCCGGCCCCTCCACGATGCCCGACCCGCTGTTGCCATAGCCGGTTGCCCGCCCGTCGTCGCCGATGATCGGGAAAGCCGCGAAACAAGCCCGGTTGAAATAATTGCTCACCCGCTGGCTGACCCCGCCGCTGGTCGTCAGGTCGGCGAAGGCGCAATTGGCAGCCAGTTGCGCGCGGTTGTTGGTAATGCCAAAAACACTGTTGGCATTGGTCGCGGTGATGGTCAGGGCCTGGCCTGTCTGAATGGTTGTGACGCCGCCGATGGCCCAGCCGCCGAGGACCTTGCCGGCCAGGCCCGCGCGTTTCGACGCGATGGGAAACTCATAGACATAGCTCAACACAAAGCGCTGAGTGCGATCAAAAATCGCGCGCCCGTAACCGCCCGATGGATCATTGTTATTTCCGAGCAAGGCTCCGATCCCGCTGGAATTGAGGTCCAGGCCGTTGGTATCCAGCGCTTTGGAGAAAGTGTAGGACGCCTGGAACTGCAAGCCCCGGCTGAAGCGTTTGGTCAGGCTGGCCTCCAGGCCGTTGTACCAGGCGCCGCCGCTGTTTTCGATTTGAGTAAGGCCCGGCGCCGTGAATCCCTGAATGGGAACCCGCTGCGCGATATTGGCCACTGTGTTGGTCGTCACTCCGCGGATCGGGTTCGACGCGCTGGCCAGCCCGGCCTGGTTGAGCGAGCGCGTCTGCTGCAAATGCGTTCCCCGCGTGCCGACGTAGCCAATCTCCAACAGGAAGTCGCGCGCGATTTCAGTTTGCAGGTTCAAACTGTATTGGCGCGTCACCGATGGGCGGTAATCCGCCGCCAGCGCCCTGATCGTGAGATTGGTGGCCGGCGAATATGGAACAAACGATGGAAAGGTCACCGGCGCCGGAAACGGATTGCTGAGCGTAGCCCCGGCATTGGGAGTTCCCGTGATCGTGCGAATCAGTGAGAAGGGCGGCTGCGAGATCAATTGAAAGATCGGCTGCCCCGTCAGCCGCGAGTAATAATCGCCGTATCCGCCGCGCAGCACGAACCGGTTCGAGTTTGGCAATACCTGCCAGGCGAAGCCGAGGCGCGGCGAAATGTTATTTTGCCTCTCTCCGTTGATGACCAGGTTGCTGTCCAATTGCGTCACGCCCGCAGGCGCTGAGCTGACCGCGGAGTTGGCGGGAATAATGAAACCCGCGAGCGAGCCAGTGGCCGGAGGATTGGGATTGGCGAGCGCGATATTGAAATTGGCGTTACGTCCGAAGGCGTCGGCGAACTGCCCGATCCGGTCATAGCGCAGACCCAGATTGAGCGTCAGCCGGGGCGTCACTTTGTAATCATCCTGAAGATAGAGGAAGCCATCATGCACGCGCTGATCGCGCTCTCTCATACCCAAAGTCTCAAAGGTGGTGAAGACGTTGCTCACCGCGCTCCCGTTCTGCGCGGCGCTCAACCCCAGCAGCAGGTCGGGAAAACTTTGAAAGGTGAGGTTTCCGCTCGAACGGCTGCGGGCATTACTGACCTTACTATTCGTGAGGCCGCCGCCTGCTCGCATTGTGTGCGGCCCGCGAACATAGGTGAGCGAATCCAGCAGGTTGTAGTGGTTCTGGACGAACTGGAAGTCATCGCCGATGCCGATCACGTAGGAACCGGTGATCGTGAAGGTCGGGATATCGTCAAGCGTCGGGACGGCGTTAATGCCCAGATCGGAAAACTTGAAGGTGTTCAGTCTGCGGCTGTCGTTGATGGTGCGGTGAAAACCAAAGCGCGCTTCGTTGAAAAGATTCGAAGAAATGGTGTAGGTGTGCGCCACGCTAAGATTCCGGTATTCCTGGTGAGTCAGCCCCGGAGTGCCGGGAACAGCGCCGGGAAGAGGCCGGATTTGATCGCTGGTGGCGGAGAAAAAGCGCCCCTCGAACTTACTGTTCGCGGTGTGCAAAAAGTCGAGGTTCACCATGTACTGGTTTTCATTGAAGGCGCTGGGACTGCTGAAAACCGAGAAACCCCGCCGGGCAAAGGGCAGGCTTGGATTAATGGTTTGCGGAGTGGGAATCCGGAAATTGCCGTCCGGCAGCTTCATTTGAAACAACCGCAACGCGACGGGATTGATGTTCGATCCGTTGGCGAGGATGGCCGTCCCTCCGCCCGCGCCGCTCTGTCCGGCGAACAGGCTGCCCAGCGCGGCGGCCGAGCGGTCATTGGTAAGCGGCGGAGAGGAAAACGCGGCGCTCCCGCCGGCGGCGATCCCATTGACCTGACGATTCCCCTGGTAGGAGCCGAAAGCCAGCAGCTTGTCTTTCTTGATTGGGCCGCCCAGCGCGAAGCCGTACTGATTCTGTCTGAGCACTCCCTTCTTCCGCCCGGCGCTGTTGAAGAAGAAGTCGTTGGCGTTGAGCGCCTCATTGCGGAAGAACTCGAAGAGTGCGCCGTGAAATTCGTTGCTGCCCGATTTGGTCACGACGTTGACATTGGCGCCGGCGCTGCGCCCAAAAGAGGCGTCGTAGAGGCCGGTCTGCACCTTGAAGGTTTGAATTGTATCCGGGTTGGGAACGGCGAAACCGCCGCTCGAACCTCCGCTGCCCTGTAAATCGTTGATCGTCGTCCCATTCATCTGAAAGTTATTGTCATAGGCCCGCGCGCCATGCACATAAGTGCCCGACCCCGATCCCAAAAATGATCCTTCGATGACATCGCTTCCGCGTCCGAGCGTGGCGGCATTGCTCACATTGGAGCTGACCCCGGGCGAGAGGGCGAGAATCTGCGTGTAGTTGCGCGTCACCAGTGGCAGGCTGACCACGACCTTTTCACCCGTCACGCGGCCCAGCGCGCTCGATTCGGTCTGCACGACGGCGGCATCGGCGTTGACGGTCACCGTCTCACTTGCGGCGCCCACTTCGAGCCGGATCTCCAGCGTCGCGGTTTCGGTCACCTCAATGCGCACGCCTGAGCGCGTCCCACGCTTGAAGCCTTTCCCTTCGGCCTCGACGCGGTAAGAGCCAGGCGGGAGCAGCGGCACGACGTAAGCGCCATCGGCGCGCGAAGTCACCGTGCGCGTCTCGCCGGTCGTTTCGCTGGTCACCTTGATTTGAACGCCGGGCACGACTGCCCCGGTTGGATCGGTGACGGCGCCACCGAGCGCGCCCGTCGCGGCGGTCTGCGCCAGACAGAGCGGAGCCGTTACCCCGGCCAGCGTCAGCCACAAGGCCAGGGCGAAAACCGTCCGGGTGAAATTCAAGCCGCGGCCCCCGTTGCGCATGGGCACGGCCAGCCCCGATTGCGTTGATTGCGTTGAGTGATTGTTCTTGGTCATAAACTGTTTCCCCTCTCAAGGCATTCTGTTAGACTCGGTTCCTCTCAAAACACAGGCGCTACAAATCGCCAAGTATGGTTCGTCAGGCGGATTCGCTTCGCTTTTGCCCTCTTTTGCTGATGATGATCCGGCAGCGCCAGCGCAAGAGTCTTTAAGGAAGATTGAATTTTTTCTGAAGGAAACGCTGAAGGAATTATGAAGATGGCTCAGGGTGAGTTGACCCAATCCGGCTATGAATTCGGCCCTTTCCGCTTGGATGCGGCCGAGCGTCTGCTGCTGCGCGACGGGGAGCCGGTGCTGCTCCCGCCGAAAGCCTTCGACACGCTCCTGGCGCTGGTCGCCAACCGCGGCCATATCCTGAAAAAAAGACGACCTGATGAAGATTGAGGATGTGGCCCTCAAGGAAGAGATCGGGGTGAAGGCGATCGAGGGGATCATTGATCGCCACCTCAAACGCCAGGTCAATTGGAAGGAAATCAAGCGCGCCAGGGTTTTGGGGTTGGATGAAATTGCCTTGCAGAAGGGGCATGACGTGTGGTTGACGAGTCGCAAGACGCGCAAGCCGCGCTGGGCGGCACGCTCAAGCTCAACACTTTGTCGAATGCGCTCCAGCAGCGCGACCTTGAGCAGATGATCGAGGCCTGGATGATGCTCTTA
>Ga0187893_10014440_pt1 | contig 10774 bp, 10 predicted proteins | sample MA1701074metaG_FD_139574 | JGI IMG/M metagenome (GOLD analysis project Ga0187893, IMG submission 139574) | White microbial mat communities from a basaltic lava cave in the Kipuka Kanohina Cave System on the Island of Hawaii, USA - MA170107-4 metaG ...
CGCCAGCTCCTGCTTGAGCGCCCGGAGCGGGTGATCCGTCACGATCACGTCCACCGGCCGGTAGGTCGCCACGACGAAGAGCCGCGCCGCGAGGCGGCCGTGGGCGAGCGCGCTCAGCACGTCGAGCGTGGCGTGGTCGCTCCAATGCAGATCCTCCAGCACGAGCAGGATCGGGGTATCCGTCGCGAGGGCCTCCACGGCCGTCGCGAACTCCCGCACCATGCGCTCGCCGCTCGATCCGGCGAGGCGTTGGCGCAGCAATGCCTCCTCCCCGGCATCGAGGAGGGACGGCAGCTGCACCAACCAGGCCGGCGCGTGCACATGCAGCACGGTACGCAGCAGCGCGGCATGAGGACCGGCGCCGAGCGCCTGCAAGGCCTCCAAGAGCGGGCGGTACGGCTCGGCGATGCCGACGACCTCGCGGCAGGTGCCGTGGAGCACGATCGGACCGCCGCCCGATCCACCGGCGCGCGCCACGAAGGTGTCGACGAGCGTCGTCTTGCCGATGCCGGCATCACCGGCGACGAAGAGCATGACGCGCTCGCCGCGCCACGCGGCCGCCATCGAATCGCCGAGCCGTGCGAGCTCGGAATCGCGCCCGACCACGATGGGACCGGGAGCAGTCGACGTCGCCCCGCGGGCGGCGCCGCGGAAGCGATAGCCGCGGCCGTGGACCGTTTCGACGAAGCGCGGGGCCTCCGGATCGTCGCCCAGGGCGCGGCGCAGCTCGCGGATCGAGATGCGGATCACGTCTTCCGTGACCGAAAGGCCGGGCCACGCCGCGGCCAGCAGGTCGTCCTTGGTGACGAGCTCGCCGGGGTGGGTGGCGAGGTGGCAGAGCACGTCGAAGGTCTTCGGCCGGACGCGCACGGGCTCGCCACCCCGCAGCAGGCGACCCTCGACGAGGTCGAGCATGAACGGCGGGAAGTGGATGCGTGCGGGCGCCGGCACCTACGAATGTCCCGTCACTAGGCCGGCTCCTGCTGCGTCATGCAGTGGATCGTCCCCAGGCCGAGCACGAGGTCGCCGGCGTGGATCCCCACCACCTCGCGCGTGGAGAAGCAGCGCTGCAGGATCGCGAGCGCGCGGCGATCGGCCGGATCGTTGAAGGTCGGCACCAGGACGACCGTGGCGCCGACGTAGAAGTTGGCGTAGCTGGCCGGCAGGCGCAGCGCGCCATGGTAGAGCGGCCGTGGCATCGGGAGCGCGACGACCCGCAAGGCGCGGCCGTCCTGGTCGACAGCGGCGCGTAGCCGGGCGAGGGCGTCGCGTAGTGGCTCGTAGTTCGGGTCGCTGCGGTCCGGTGTGCTCGCGACGACCACCGTACGGGGAGCGACGAACCGCGCCAGATCATCGACGTGGCCGTGGGTGTCGTCCCCGGCGATGCCGCGGCCGAGCCAGATGACCTTGCGTGCTCCGAGCTGCGCGGCCAGCGTGCGTTCGAGCGCGCGCCGCCCGAGCCCCGGATTGCGCGCCTGGACCGGCGAGAGCAGGCACTCCTCGGTGGTCAGCAGCGTGCCCCGGCCGTTCACGTCGATGGCGCCGCCCTCGAGCACGACCCGTCGCGCGCCGACGCGTGGCTCCCAGCGCGGGAGGCTGAGCGTCCGCTCCACGACGACGCCGAGACGGGCATCGTGATGCCAGTCGTCGTACTTCGCCCACGCGTTGAACCGCCAGTGGACCAGGCCGCGCGCCCCGTCGCGATCGCGGCGCACCACGGTGGGGAGGGAGTCGCGGGTCCAGAAGCGATCGGTACGGGCGCGAATCAGGTCGACGCGCCGGAGGTCCACGCGGGAGCGGCGGAGCACGCTGCGGGCGTCGGTCGCTTGCGCGGTGCTCCCCACCAGAATGCGCACGCGCTCGCCGGGAACGAGCTTGCGCACGATCTCGGCCACCACCCAGGGCACGCAGGCGAACCGACCCGGCCAGTCGCTGCGCTTGTGCGGCCACGCGATCCACGTGGCGGCGCGCGGCTCCCATTCCGCAGGCATGCGATAGCCCCGCGCGGCCGGCGACGCGAGCCTGCGACGGGCCATCAATCGCGCAGCCGTCGCTCGATGCCGCCGTACGCGTCCACGCGACGGTCGCGGAGGAAGGGCCAGTTCCGCCGCACCTCTTCGATGCGGCGGCGGTCGCACTCGACGACCAACACCTCCTCTGCCGTGTGCGACGCCTCGGCGACGACGATGCCGAACGGGTCGACCACGAACGACGCCCCCCAGAACTCGAGCCCGCCTGCCGACGACCCCTCGTGACCGACGCGGTTCACCGCGACCACGTAGACGCCGTTGGCGATGGCGTGTCCTCGCTGAATGGTCTGCCAGGCGCCGAGCTGCGCTACGCCGTGCTCGGCCTTCTCGCTCGGATGCCAGCCGATGGCCGTCGGATAGAAGAGGACCTCGGCGCCGGCCAGCGCCGTCAGGCGCGCGCCTTCGGGGTACCATTGGTCCCAGCAGACGAGCGTGCCCACGCGGCCCACCTGCGTGTCGAACGCGAGAAAGCCGAGGTCCCCGGGGGTGAAATAGAACTTCTCGTAGTAGAGGGGGTCGTCGGGGATGTGCATCTTGCGGTAGCGGCCGCGCACGGCGCCGTCGGCGTCGAGGATCACGGCCGTGTTGTGGTAGAGCCCCGGCGCCCGTCGCTCGAACAGCGAGACGATGAGCGCGGTGCGGCATTCGCGGGCGACGGCCGCCAGCCGTTCGGTCGTCGGCCCCGGGATGGGCTCGGCCAGGTCGAATAGGTCGGCGTCTTCGCGCTGGCAGAAGTACTGGGTACGAAACAGCTCGGGCAGACAGACGATGCCCGCGCCGCGCCCGGCGGCGTCGCGGATGCCCGCGATTGCGCGCGTCACGTTCTCGTCGGGGTCGGGACCGCACCGCATCTGGACGAGCCCGACTCGGAATCGCTCGGGAGCCGCCATCGCGCGGCACGGTGCCGCCGGCAGGGCGGCCTGTCAAACCCGACGCCGCCGTCGCATGCCGGTTGCACCTCGCGGAGCCGGTCGCTAAGACCGCGCCCGATGCGGCCGATGAGCACGACGGATCGGCTCGACCGCGACGCGCTCGATCGCTTGACGCACGCGCCGGTGCTGTTCGACGCGCTCGTCGAGCGCACGGCGGACGCCTGCGTGCTCGAGAAGACGGTCACCATGGACGACCCCGGCGTCGCCGCGCAGCGGGTGACGCCGTCGTGGCCGCATCACCTGCCGGGAGAGATCGCGATCGCGCTCACCGGCCAGGCGGGGTTCATTGCCTGCCGGCTCGCCGGAATCATCGCGGACGGCTGGCGGGGGCACGGCGTGCGCATCGTGGACGCGCGCTTCTCGGCGCCCGTGTTCGTGGGCGAGACGTTCTTCACGCGAGTGACGATGGGACGCGTGCGCCGCCTCGGTACCAGCGTGCACGTGCAGTTCCGCTTCCGGATGTGGAAGTGCGGTGCGGCGGGTGCCGAGATCGAGACGTACCGCAGCGAGCAGCACGCCATCTTCTTCCCGCCCGAGTGAGCCGTTTAGGCGGAGACGGCGAGGTTCACGATCAGCCCGAGCACGAAGAGCCCGCCCGCCAGCTTGTTGTGGTAGAAGGCGAGGGCCACGTACCACAGCGGCCAGATGCGGTATCCCTCCGGGGGCGCCGCCGGCTTGGGCTCGTTGTAGAGGCGTAGCACGCGGACGAGCCGGGGAAGCGCCAGCGCCGTGAGCAGTACGCCCCAGCCGAGGCTGCCGGTGAGGACGAGCAGGGCGACGATCGGATAGAAGGCGATCATCAGCGCCTGGTTGAGCCGCAACGACGTCTCCCGGCCGAGCAGCACCGGCAGCGTGTGGATGCCGCGCACCGAATCCTGATCGTACTTGTCCACGTGCTTCCCGATCAGCACCGTCGTCACGGTGATGGCGTACGGCAGCGTGGCCAGCCAGACCCACGGCGGCACGTCGCCGGCCGTCACGAAGTAGGTCCCGCCGATCATGAGGGGACCCCAGACGATGAAGACGCCCGGTTCGCCGAGGCCGTGGTGCTTCAGCTTGAGCGGCGGCGCCACGTAGAAGACGCTGATGAAGAGCCCGGCCAGCGCGAACGCGACGACCGGCCAGCCGCGCGCCTCGGTCAGGATGACGAGGATGGCCAGGTCGAGCAGGTTGGCGAGCGCGATGGCGACGATCAGCCCGCGCTTGCTGATCAACCCCGAGAGCAGCGGGTGCGGTGCGTAGAGCGCCCGCGTGTACTGTGCCGTGTCGACGCCGCCGGTGGTGTCGAAGTAGTCGTTGATCATGTTGTTGGCGGCGTGCGCCAACACGAGCCCGAGCACGGCGAGGGCGAAGTATCCCCAATCGGGCTCGGCGGCGGCGTCGGCAGCCAACAAGCCGCCGATCAGCCCGGACGTGATCGTCATCGAGAAGACCGCCGCGCGCGTGATGAGCAGCCAGCGCGATACGCCGTCGATGGCGCGTCCTTCGGGGAGGTTCCCCTGCGCCAGCACCATCCGCCAGTTCTCGAGCAGCTGCGTCATGGCGCTCGCTTTAGGCGCTCGATTCGGACGGGTCAACCGGCGTCGAAGCGCACTTGCTCGTGCTCGGCATGGAACTCCGGGCCGCGGAGATCCCGTCCCGAGAAGAACATCGGATCGCGCGCCGTGGCCAGCATGGCGCAGACCCGTCCGGGATTCTCGACCGACAACCCCTTCGACGGATCGAAGCCGTACTCGCGTAGCTCGATCGCCGTCCGCTCCGTGGCGACGAAGCCCGGCATGAGGCCGATCACGGCCACGTTGTGCGGCCGGAGCTCCTTGGCGAGCCCCGGGATCATGCGGCTGAACGCGGCCTTGGTGATCGAGTAGCCGAGGCCCCAGCCGCCTTGGCCGATGGGGGCGGGCGTTTCGGTCTGCCCGGCGGCCGAGGTGATGTTGATGACGATGCCGCCGCCCTGGCGCTTCCACGCGGGGAGGCACAGCCGGATCAACGCCAACGGAGCGAAGACGTTGCAGGTGAACATCTGCTCAATCAGCTCGAGCGGCGTGTCCTCGAAGGCGTCCATGTGCCCCGGGCCGACGTAGCGGCCGTTGTTCACCAGGAGATCGATGCGCCCGAAGTGACCCAGCGCGCGCTCCACGGCCGGTGCCCAGTCGGCGCGCGCGGCGAGATCGAGCTTCAGGACCAGCGCTTCGCGGCCGAGGGCGCGGACTTCCTCCGCCGTCTGCTCCAGGCTCCCCGGGAGCGGCGTCGTGACCGAGCGCTGCACCGTGGGCGAATGCTCGAGCCGCTCGCCGCCCGTGACGGTGCGTGCGGTGAGCACGAGGTCGAAGCCGCGCCGGGCCAGCTCGAGGGCGCAGCCCCGGCCGATGCCACGGCTGGCGCCGGTGATGAAGGCGATCTTCCGCACGATCAGCGTCCCGTGAACTGGGGCGCTCGCCGTTCGATGAAGGCCGTCACGCCCTCGCCGAAGTCCTCGGAGCGGACGAGCTGCATCAGCTGCATGAGCACGTGATGGCTGTGCGCCTCGAAGTCCTCGCCGAGCCCGTGGCGGTAGAGCCGCTTCATGGCGCGGATGGCGAGCGGAGCGTTGGCGGCGATCTTCGCGCACCACGACTCGACCGTGGGGTCCAGGCGATCCGGCGGAACGACGGTGTTCACCAGGCCGAGGGCGAGGGCGCGCTCCGCACAGAGGTCGTCGCCGAGGAAGCCGATCTCGCAGGCCTTCGCCCACCCGACGAGACGCGGTAGATACCAGGTGCCGCCGCTCTCGGGAATGATCGCGCGCTTGGCGAATCCCGGGACGAGCGTGGCGGAGGCGCTCATGATGCGGAGGTCGCAGCCGAGGGCGAGGTCGAGCCCGTAGCCGGCGGCGGGGCCGTTCAGCGCACAGATGGTCGGGGTGTCGAGCTGGTGGAGCACGACGGTCGGGAGGCGGCGGGTCGAGAGGTGGCGCACCGCACCCTTCTGCAGGGCGCCGCCCAGCCCACGACCCTGCGCGGCGTCCTTCAGGTCGAGCCCGCTGCAGAATCCTCTGCCGGCGCCCGTGAGCACGACGACGCGCACGGTGTCGTCGCGTTCCGCATCCTCGAGTGCCTCGGTGAGGCGATCGAGCATGGAAACCGTGATCGCGTTCAGGCGCTCGGGCCGATTGAGCGTCAGCCGCGCGACCGGGCCCGCCTTCTCGTAGAGCAACTCGTCCATGGTCCCTCTCATAGCGCAGCGCGGGTGCCCGCAACCACCGCAGCGGGCACCGATTGCGCTGTGCGGGCGGCGCCGGCTAGCGTGCGGACCGCGACACATGGTGAGAGGCGACGTCGAGTTCGCCGGGAACGGCGCGCGGCTGCGGGGGCACCTCGCGATTCCCGACGCGGGAGACGGCCCGGGGGTGGTGCTCGTTCCGGACGTGCGAGGGCTTTCGGCGCACTATCGGGACGTGGCCGCACGGTTTGCCGGAGCAGGCTTCGTCACGCTCGCGATCGATCTCTACAGCCGCGAGGGCGCGCCCGACCTGGCGGATCTGGACGCCATCATGCGGTGGATGGCCGCGCTGCCGGACGCCCGCATCCTCGGCGATCTCGCCGCGGCGACGCGTTGGCTCGCGGCGCGCTCCGAGATCCGAGGCCGGGTCGGCATCACGGGATTCTGCATGGGCGGGCAGTACGCGTTGATGGCTGCGTGCACCGATACCAGCCTCGGCGCCTGCGTATCGTGGTACGGCATGCTGCGCTACGCGGTGCCCACGGCGCATCGGCCGCGAAGCCCGCTCGACCTCGCGCCCGACCTGGGGTGTCCGTACCTGGGCCTCTTCGGCGCGGAGGACGCGCTCATCCCGGGCGCAGACGTCGACGTGCTGCGCGGCATCCTCGAGCGGGAGCGAAAGACGTTCGAGATCCGGACGTACCCCGGGTGCGGACACGCCTTCTTCAACGACACGCGTCCAGATGCGTACCGGGCGGATGCCGCGGCCCACTCGTTTCGTCACGGCATCGCGTTTCTGCAGCGATACTTGGCCGTGGCTTGAGCGTCGACGCAGCGCGGAACGGCGTTGCGTGATTGCAAGTCTCGGGCCAATCGCCTAAGACCGGACAGGGTGGCGCCGATCATGGATTTTCCTCGTATCAAGCGGCTGCCGCCCTACGTCTTCAACGTCATCGGGGAGCTGAAGCTGGCTGCCCGGAGGGCTGGAGAGGACGTCATCGACCTGTCCATGGGCAACCCGGACGGGGCCACGCCGCCGCACATCGTCGAGAAGCTGGTCGAGGCGGTGCACAAGCCCGTCAACCATCGCTATTCGGTGTCGAAGGGCATCTACAAGCTCCGCACGGCCGTCTGCGACTGGTACGCCCGCCGCTACGACGTGCGGCTCGACCCCGACACCGAGGCCATCGTCACGATCGGGGCCAAGGAGGGGATCGGTCACCTGGCGCTCGCGACACTCGGCCCGGGCGACGTGGTCTTCTGCCAGACCCCTGCCTATCCGATCCACCAGTACTCGGTGATCATCGCGGGCGGCGACCTGCGCTCGATTCCGCTCGTCCCGGGCGGCGACTTCATGGGCGCGCTCGAAGAAGCGGTGCGGACCACGTGGCCGAAGCCGAAGATGCTCATCCTGAACTTCCCGGCGAATCCGACCACCGACGTGGTCGATCTCGCGTTCTTCGAGCGCATCGTCGCCTTCGCGCGCACGCACGAATGCTGGGTGGTGCACGACCTCGCGTACGCCGATCTCTGCTTCGACGGCTACGAAGCCCCGTCGTTCCTGCAAGCCAAGGGCGCGAAAGAGGTCGGTGTCGAGTTCTACAGCCTGTCCAAGAGCTACAACATGCCGGGATGGCGCATGGGGTTCATGGTCGGCCACGCGGCGCTGGTGGGCGCGCTCGCGCGCATCAAGAGCTACTTCGACTACGGCATCTTCCAGCCGATCCAGATCGCGGCCACGCATGCGCTGAACGGTCCGCAGGACTACGTGGCCGAGATCCGCGAGACGTACCGCGTGCGGCGAGACGTGCTCTGCGAAGGGCTGGGGCGCGTGGGATGGCACGTTCCCAAGCCGAAGGCGACCATGTTCGTCTGGGCCGAGATCCCGGACGAGTGGAAGCCGCTCGGATCGCTCGAGTTCGCGAAGCTCCTGTTGCGCGAAGCGAAGGTGGCCGTGTCGCCGGGCATCGGGTTCGGCGAGGGCGGCGACCACCACGTGCGGTTCGCGCTCATCGAGAACGAGCATCGCACCCGGCAGGCGATTCGCGGCATCCGTCGCGCGCTCGCGGGTGGCGTCCGCGGCACCGAGCAGAGCGCGCAGGTCGGTTGACGGGTTGGGGGCGGCGGTGGAGCGCGTGTTGAACGTCGGCCTGTTGGGCTTCGGAACGATCGGGGCGGGCGTGGTGCGACTGCTCCGCGAGCATCGCGTCGAGATCGCCCGGCGTGCCGGCATGCCGATCCGGCTGGCCGCGGTCGCGGATCTCGACGTGAAGTCGGACCGGGGTGTCAGCGTGAAGCCCGCGCGCCTCACGACCGACACCATGAGCGTGCTCCGCGATCGCAACATCGACGTGGTGATCGAGCTGATCGGCGGCTACGAGCCAGCCCGCCGCTTCGTCCTGGTCGCCATCGATCAGGGCAAGGACGTGGTGACCGCGAACAAGGCGTTGCTCGCCGTCCATGGCGAGGAGATCGTGGCGGCGACCGAGCGGCGCGGCGTGCGGCTGGCCTTCGAGGCCAGCGTCGGCGGCGGCATTCCCATCCTCCGCGTCCTGAAGGAAGGTCTCGCCGCGGACCGGACGACCGCCGTGTACGGCATCGTGAACGGCACCTGCAACCACATCCTCACGACCATGACGCGCGAGGGCCGGGACTTCGCGGACGTTCTGGCCGAGGCGCAGCGGCTCGGGCTGGCGGAAGCGAACCCGGCGACGGACGTCGATGGGACGGATTCGGCCCACAAGCTGGCGCTGCTCTCGACCCTCGCCTTCGGCGTGGCGCCGCGGTTCGCGGACATCCCGACCGAGGGCATCCGGGAGGTGACGGCGCTCGACATCGCCTTCGCGCGCGAGCTCGGGTACACGATCAAGCTGCTCGCGATCGCCAAGGACGGACGGGACGCCGTGGAAGCACGCGTGCATCCGACCATGATTCCGCATCGGCATCTGCTGGCCGACGTTTCGGGCAGCTTCAACGCGATCTTCGTGCGGGGCAGCTATCTCGGGCCCACCATGTACTACGGGCAGGGGGCCGGCGCGCGGCCCACCGCCACGGCGGTGGTGGCCGACCTGATCGCGGCCGCGCGTGACCGTGCGGTCGGGAGACCGGCGCGCGTGCCTCCGTGGGGGGTGGCGCAGGGCGCGCTTCGACGCCTGCCCATTCGCCCGCTGGACGACCTGGCGGGGGAGTACTACCTGCGCTTCGCGGCGGTCGATCGCCCGGGTGTCCTCGGCAAGGTGGCGGGGGTGCTCGGTCGCCACGACGTCAGCATCGCCTCCGTCATCCAGCGGGAGCGGAGCGCCGGGACGACGGTCCCGCTCGTCATGCGCACCCACCGGGTGGGGGAGCGCAACCTCCGGCGCGCGCTCGACGGCATCACGCGGCTCGACGTCGTACGCGGGCGTCCGGTATCCATCCGCATCGAGGAGCAGCTCGAGTGACCGAGTCGCGCGGCTGGGGCGGCCTGATCGCCCACTACCGCGAGCGCCTGCCCATCCGGGCCGGTGATCGCGTCGTCACGCTGAACGAGGGCAACACGCCGCTCGTTCGAGCGGACCGGCTCGCGGCCGCGGTCGCGCCCGGCGTCGAGCTGTACCTGAAGGTCGACGGGCAGAACCCGACCGGCTCCTTCAAGGACCGCGGCATGACGGTGGCCGTGACGCGCGCCGTCTCCGAAGGCGCGGAGGCCATCATCTGCGCTTCGACCGGCAACACGTCCGCTTCCGCGGCGGCCTATGCCGCGCGCGCGGGCATCCGGGCCTACGTGGTGGTGCCGCAAGGCAAGATCGCGCTGGGGAAGCTCTCGCAGGCCGTGATGCACGGTGCGCGCGTCATCCAGATCGACGGGAACTTCGATCAGGCGTTGACGCTGGTGCGCGACGTGAAGGAACGCTACCCGACCCGGCTATCGCTCGTGAACTCGGTCAACCCCGATCGCGTCGAGGGGCAGAAGACCGCCGCATTCGAGATCTGCGACGCGCTCGGCCGCGCGCCCGACTATCACTTCCTGCCCGTGGGCAACGCCGGCAACATCACGGCGTATTGGAAGGGGTACTGCGAGTACCACGCGGCCGGGATCATCGAGCATCGCCCGCGCATGATGGGATTCGAGGCGGCGGGCGCGGCGCCGCTCGTGCTCGGTCGTGTGGTCGAGAATCCGAAGACGCTCGCCACCGCCATCCGCATCGGCAATCCGGCGAGCTGGCACGGCGCGGTCGCCGCGCGCGACGAATCCGGGGGCACCATCGACGCGATCGACGACGACGGCATCGTCGCCGCGTACCGCCTGCTGGCGCGCACGGAGGGTCTCTTCGCGGAACCGGCCTCGGCGATCAGCGTCGCGGGCGCCCTCAAGCTCGGCGCCAGCGGGCGGCTGCGTGCGGGTGATCTCCTCGTCCTCACGCTCACCGGGCACGGCCTGAAGGATCCGGACACGGCCATCGCGTCGTCCGAAGCGCCCCTCAGCATTCCCAACGACCTCGAGCGCCTCGCCGCGCTGCTCGAGCTGGGTTGAGACGTGCGAAGCATCCTCATCCAGGTGACCGGCCTCGCGGACGTCGCGTGCCCCGCGCTCGGCGACAAGACTCCGCTCGACGCGGCGGTGACACCGGC
>Ga0187893_10014442_pt1 | contig 10771 bp, 8 predicted proteins | sample MA1701074metaG_FD_139574 | JGI IMG/M metagenome (GOLD analysis project Ga0187893, IMG submission 139574) | White microbial mat communities from a basaltic lava cave in the Kipuka Kanohina Cave System on the Island of Hawaii, USA - MA170107-4 metaG ...
AGCTTGGCCAGTGTAGGAGCGGGAGCGGTGACCCCCAGCGCACTCGTGAGCGTGCAGGGAGGGAGTACGCTGAGCGCCGGAGCCACTCTCATCGAATTGTCCGGCACGAACCTCCCGATCCCCAACGCCTCGCCGCTCGTGGCGGTGACGGGGGCGGGCAGCCAACTCACAATCACGGGCGGCGACTTGTTGGCGCTGCGCAATGGCAGCACATTGGTAGGCCTGGGGACGACGCAAGCGATCCTGTCGGTCCCGGTTGGGGCAACCGCTTCGATCAGCGGCAATCTGCTCACGCTCGACAACAGCGCGTTCCCGGCGCGGAGCGCGCCCATCCTGTTCGTCACCGATGACCCGGAGAACAACACGGGCGTCACCCTCGGTGGTGCCGTGGTGTCGCTCTCGAACGGCAGCACGTTGACCACCAGCACGGCGCTCTTGAGCGTCCTCAATACCAACAACGTTGGGAAGGTACTCTCTCTCGGATCGTTCGCGTCACTCCAGAGCGGCAGTACCTTGGGCGTCGACAACCACCTCGCCAGCATCTCCAACTCAGCCGTCATCTTGACCGGCAGCGGACCGGCGGTGAGCGTCAATGCCGCGACGCTGAATGTCACCAACAGTAACGGCGGGTCGGATCTGGTGAATCTCAGCAACAGCACGCTCACAGCGCCCAACGGCCTGCTGGCAGTGACGAACGGTGGCAGCGTCACCATCGACCGGCACCTGGTCGCCATGAACCCCAGCACGCTGACCGTCACGAATGGCCTCCTCGCGCTCTCCGGCGGAAGTACCGTCACTATCGGTGGGATCCTGGCTTCCATCCCCGCCGGCAGCAACCTCGTTGCCACCGGCACCCTCGTCACGAGCACCGCCAGCACCCTGAATGTGAACGGCGGCGGGGCGGCCGTTGCAGTCGGAACCGCGGCCACGATCGGAAGCAACGCCGCACTTACGATCGCCGGCGGCGGCCTGCTGAGCGCCAACGGCGGCACGCTCACCATCAATCCTTTGCTGGCCCAGGTTACAGGTGGCACAGGGGCAGCCGGAGCGGGCGCTGTCTCTGGCAGCAAAGGCGGGGATGCCTCGTTGACTGCCGGGGGGACTCTGAGTGCCCTGACCGGCGTCACTTTCAATTCCCTAAACGGTGGCGGGATCACGGTGCTCGGGGGCACCGGAGGTGCGTATACAGGAGGGACTGGAACAAGCGGCGTGGGGGGGAACGCAACCCTGAACATTACGGGCGCAGGTCTCCTGACTGCCAACGGCGGTTCGATGTCGATTAGTACACTGCTGGCCCAAGTTCTTGGAGGCGAAGGCGGTGCGAGCACGGCCGTGGCGGGAATCGGGGGCAATGCTTCGTTGATCGCCGGGGCGACTCTCATTACTTTGACCAACGGGGCAACGTTAACTTCCGGAGGGATTGAAGTTCTCGGCGGATTGGGCGGAGTAGGCGACGCCGGTCGAGTAGAAAGCGGCGGCGCAAGCCTGAATATCACCGGTGGTGGCCTCCTCTCGGCCAACGGCGGTAGCGTCAGGATCACAAGCGACTTTGCCACGGTCAACGGCAACTTGACGGCCGCGGGCGTGCTGGTGAGCCTGAGCAATATGACCGGCGCGGATCCCGCCCACTTCTCCGATCATCTGATCAGCATCAGCAATCCGACGGCCACCTTCTGCACTACCCCGCCGTGCAGCAGCGCGCCCGGCGTGCTGCAAGCCACCGATGTCGCATCGGTGGCCGACCCGATCAGCGTCGGGGGCAGCGTCCTGGCGCTGGATCAGGCGCTGTTCGAAGCCACGGCCCCGTTGATCAATATGATCAGAAGTCATCTGCAAGCCAGCAGCCTGGTGACCTTGGGCAACAACGCCTCGTACCTGTCGAGCAACGCGGCGATCGACTTCGTGAGCCTGAACGCCAGCAGCATCAACACGACCGGAGCGCTCGTGAACCTGGCCGGCGGAACGTTCAACGTCGCGGGTAATTTTGTGTCGCTCGCGAACGGGAGCACGCTGACCGCCAATACCTTGGCCTTCCTGACACTGGGCAGCTTCAACGTCGGCGGCGCCTTGGTGGCATTGAGCGGGGTCGGCAACACCCTGACCATCAACGCCAATTGCGGGGCCGCCTGCATCACGTTCGGTGTGAACGTCCCGATCCTCTTCCAGAACGGCGCGAACCTCGCCAACACCGCCGTGACGATTCCTGTCGCCTACAACGCCTTCAGCGGCCCGACTGCCGGGAACACGCTTCCGGGCCTGACCAAGCCGCTACTCATCGTGGACGGCCCGGGAGCCAAGGCCATCAAACTCGGCCCCTAGCTCTCTCCCGACATTAGGGAATCTTCTGTCTACCTTGCCTCGACGATGGGGAGGGAACGAGGGGTGGTCTCTCCCGTTTTTCGGGAGCAGGCTTGCTTAGTATCAGGCCGGCAAGACGGGGCGGTCAGGAGGGGGTGGTCACTTCCTCTCGCGTTCGTAGATCTGTCTCCACCGTAGAACGAGCGGCTGGTCGAGCGCCGCGCCTAATGGTTCCAGCCACTGTTCGATATATTTTGAATCAGGCTGACGGTTCTTGCGGACGACGCCGACCACATCTTCGATATCGCGCGGTCTGCCGGCGACGAGCTTATGGATGATCAGATCTTCCACTGACGCGAATCGCACCTGAGCCGTCCTGATTGTGACGGGCACTGCCCGTTCGATCGCGATCTGTTCGTACCGAGAATCCGAAAATACGATATCCACGCGAATGCCGGAGTCTTGATCCTGACACGGCAACACCATGGTTTCCTGCGGAAACGTATCAGGATCTACGAGCGGTGTCAGAGTCAGTTCGCGCACCGCACAGAGCATATCGGCGAGGCGGTCGAGATTGACTCCCACCGTGACATCAATGTCCTTCGTGAGCCGAGGCTCACCATGGAGCAGGACCGCCTGCCCGCCGATGATCATGTAGGGGACACGCGCGCGGTCCAGCCCCAGGGCCAGCCGTTCAAGCAGACGGGAGAACATGGAGGGATTTGGCCAGTCGAATGTCGGTCTCGATGCCGTCTAGCGGATCGGCAGGAGGGAATACCCCCAGCGCTCGCGCTTCATCGTAGAGCGCCTCAACGAGACGCACGTTCTCATGATACCCGGCCCGATCCTGTTGCTGTTGCAGCCGATCGAATTCTGCGAGGAGAGGACTTGGGCGAATCATCTGCATTCTCCCGGCTTGTTTCGGGTCACATAGTATCACAATTCAGCCGGCAGGAAACTTTTTGCCCGACTTGTTCGACTCACCTCGTGAGTCCGTCCGTTTCCTTCAGATTCCATGCGCTTGACAGGCTGATTCGAGGGCGCCTAGGCTTAAGCCTCCTCCACAGGGGCAACCCCTACCTGGAGCTATGCAATGCATGCTTCATCCTCTTGCTTCTTGCTGGGCTCCGGTGCCGCGATAACGGTGCAGAACATTTGACTGCTCCATTGGTAATTGCCTTGCTGGCCAATGTATGGTTCGCACCCACGGCCTGGGCGGAGCAACCATCGCACTCAGGCCGGCCCCCGGCTTCAAATGTGTCGGCCGTGACGGAAGCGGAGGAGCTCGACAGCATCACGCTGGGGCGGACCCTGTACTTCCTGGCACCGGATGGGCGGTACGTCATCGCCCCGGCCGGCCCGTACCTCGTGCGCGCCAGGGAAGACTCACACCTCGTGCTCATCCCCAGCCAGGGCAGGCAAACGCTCATCGTTCACGCCCGCGCCACTGCGCATCAGGAGAATCTCACGGAGCCGGTCGCCCTAAGCATCGATGATGAACAGGGTGTAAGCCATGTGGTGCTGGTGATGCCGGGGGGTTCCGGCTTTGAGGCCATCGGCGCGCCGACGCCGATGCAGTTGCGTGGCCCGCCCCCCCTGGTCCTGGCCCCGGCCGAGGTGCATCAGGCCGTGGCTCTGAAGAACGGTCCACAGTCGGGGCCGAAGTAGAAGAGCCCGATCTCCTTCACGAACTTTGTGATGCAGACGGACGACTGACCGGATGGGGATAACTTTCGGAGGATCAGAGATGACAACTATGCTCTACAGGGCAAGCTTCCCTCGCGCGCTTCTTTGTTTGGCAGCCCTTCTACTCGTGGCGCTGGCGAGCCCCCCTCAGGCCGGCGCGCAGGTATTAAAAAACTGCGCTCCCGTGATCAACGAGGTCCTCACCGGCACCGCCGCGACCGGCACCGAGGAGTTCGTTGAACTCTTCAATCCCTGTGCGACACCCATCGCTGTCGACGGTTGGCGCCTGGTCTACCGGAGCGCCACCAACACGGCTCCCCCCAACGGCGGGGATTCCTCCCTCTTATTCGCGTTGCAAGGAGTGCTGCAGCCGGGAGGTTATATGGTCTACGGCGGCCCCGGCTACCACGGCCCCTCGAACGGGGCTCTGCAGGGAGGCATCGCGGCCGACGGGGCCATCGGCCTCCGGGATCGCGACTTACGCCTGATTGACTCAGTCGGTTTCGGGCGGGTCGCCGGCAATGCCTTCGTGGAAGGGATGCCGGTGCCGGCGCCACTCGTTTCACCATCGCCTGGCATGTCCTTGTCCCGCTCCCCTAATGGATCGGACACCAATAACAATGGCAGCGATTTCACGGGGACTCCGCCGACACCGATGGGGGCCAACACCAGGCCGGGCGCGGGACCGGCGACGATATTCCCGAGTGCGCCGCCGGCAAGCGGCTCGCCCACGCCGCTGCCAGGCCAGTTCCCACCGTCGGCCCCGCAAACCCTGAGTCCCTTCCTTGACAGCAGCGGTCTCCTGTACGCCTGTCTCAATCCGAGCGGACAATTGCGCGCAGTAGCGCCCAATGCCGCCTGCGCTGCCGGTGAAATGAAGATCCACTGGCTGGTGGTGCCCGGCTCGCCGAGACCATGAAGCAATGGTTCTATGAATCCAAACCGGACTATACGCATCGCAGATGCTCCTGACAATGAGGTGCCGATCATGCTCCAACTTCGTACATTCGTGCTTGTCGTGATCTGTTTAGGACTCGCGCCTGCTCAACCCACCGTCGGTGAATCGCTGAACGCGCGGAATGTCGTGCTCAACCACCCTGTCTCGTTCCAGATCCCCGGGGGGGCGCAAGCCGTCGCATCCCCCGGCGTCTATCGGCTCGAACCGGAGAATGACTCTCTGCTGCGACTGGTCTCTTCGCGCGGAACGAGTATCGTGGCGGTCGTAGCCACCCGAATCACCCATCGGATGCCGGTGCCGGAGCCTATCGCCCTCACGAGGTCCGAGGGGGAAACCATTTTCCGCATGGCGCTCTTGTTCCCTGACGGGCATGGCCTCGAGGCCGTCGGAACGACCATGGGAGTGAACACCCGCGATGTGCGCGGGACGACGACGATCAGTCTTGGCCGTCTCACCCACTTTGGGGCACCTGATGGCTCGGATGTAATTGCCGAACCTGGCACCTACCGGATCGAAGCCATCTCACCGGCGCAATTGGGTCTCGTGCCGGCGGATGGCAAACCGACGGTGGCGGTGCAGGCGCTTGAGACGTCGCATCGGGAATCCCTCTCAACGCCGGTCGCCACGATCGTTACCGAGGAAAGTGATGTGGTCCATCTCCTGTTGCTTTTCCCCGAAGGCAGCGCTCTGGATGCAATCGGGTCCTACAGCGCGGTCCGCACGAGAGCTCCTCTTGAAGCGCTAAAATCGGCACGGATTGCGGCCGTCGTCAAAATACCTGTAGCGGCTGCTCAACTGTCCCAGCCGGCTTCTGGTCCACAGCCTGTGCCAACGACTGCTCAGACTCGAAACAAAGTGGTGCTGTCGCCCGATGCCGGACCGTCGGGAATCGTGGTGCAAGTGAGTGCTTGTGGGTTGCAGGGTCCAGCCGGAACTCCCCTTCGGGTTCGGGTCTCAGGGTTGGGCGCTCCAGACCAGGAACTGACTCCCTCGCCCTGCGCGAACGGCGGGTATGGATTCGGACCCGGCACCAATCTTCCCCCGGTCCCGATGAAGGTCCAGTCCATCCTCGGAGGAAATTCCGTTGCTGTCGATCTTGTCGGCCCAAACCCCTCCACGCCGATCGAGCGCTCCGTTGGCTTCTTCGCGGTGAAGCCCTCCGTTGCGGTAGGGAAAATCACCTCGCTCCACGTTCGGACAGACTTCTTCGCGGGATTCTTTGACCAGTGTACCCTTCATAGCCATGTCATCGTCACCCTCGACACCCAAGGCGACGTCAAATTCGGCATCACCGGCAAGACCGATATGGCTGAGGCGATGACTCAGGTTCTCCAGGAGGCATGGGGACGCGACCGTCCCGTTCGCATCAGCTACAACCATACTGACTTCCTCTCGTGTCATCCGGCCAACTCGATTATAGGGGTGGAGGGGTTGAGATAGAAGGAGACTATGATGACTCATTCCAGGCTACGAATCATCGCTGCAACCATTCTCCTGTTCGCGGCAGCCTTGCCGGCGGGCAGCGAACCGCTCAATCCACGGACGGTAATCCTCAACCACGCCGTGACCTTTAAGGCACCGGATGGCAGCCATGTGATCGTCTCGCCTGGGCCATACGTACTCGAAGCGGCCACGGAGTCACTGCTGAAACTCGTGCCAACGAGGGGCGGCACCCCCTTGGCCATCAAAGCGGCCCCCATCTCGCACCGCCTACCGGTCCCCGAGCCTGTCGCCTTGGCGTCAACGGAAGGCGATACGCGCTTTCACGTCGCCCTCTTGTTCCCTGAGGGACGCGGCATCGAGGCGAACGGGACGACCGACAGCTTCCGCACCCGCGGCGTGACCGAGAGCAACACCATCATGCTCTCCCATACATTGCACTTCTCCGCGCCGGATGGTTCGGACATCCTGGCGCCGCCCGATACCTATCGGGTCGAGGCGATCTCCCAGAGGCAGTTGGGGCTCATTCCGGCCGACGGGAAAGAGACCCTGGTCGTCCAGGTGGTTGAGACCACCCATGGCCGCGACCTCTCAGCCCCGATCGTGGAACAGACGGCCGATGCCGACCTGGCGACACATGTCCTGCTGTTACTTCCGGGAGGCGGGGGACTCGAGGCGATCGGCTCACCCAGCGCCGTGCGAACGCGCGGCCAGGCAATGATGCAGCTTGGGGGAGCGTACGCTCAGGTCAGAGCCAAGCAGGCGGCTCCGGCGGCCGCCGCACTAGCCGCGCCGAGCGGGCCGGTTACTCCGGCGCCAACCACGCCCACGGTCGTGCTCTCTCCGAAAAACGGTCCGTCCGGGACTATGGTCAAAGTGACGGCGTTCGGGTTCTCGCCCGCCTGGGGCAGCACCCAGAACATGCGATCAGCGGATGTCAGACTGGACTACATTTTTGTCCAACAGGTCACGATGCTCCCCTGCTCGAACGGCGGGCTGGGCATTGGAGAAACCTGCGAGACCCCTCCGCTCATGTTGAAGATCGAGGGCGCCCCGGGGTTCCAACGATCGGTTCGCTTCGAGACCAGCGGGATCTTCGGTTCAAGTTCCTCTACCAGCGCCATCTTTGCGATTGACGTCGCTCCACCAGTCGGCCAGACCCAGATACCCGGCCCGGCAGTCAGCCTCTCACACACCCACGGCCCCACCGGGACGATGATCGAGGTCAGCGCCTGCGGGTTTCCAGGCAATCTCGTCAACAGCCCGGTCATCATCAGCACCGACGGTGTAGCGGCAGGAAAGGCCGCCCTGTTCCAATGCCGCGCCGACGGCGCCACGGGTTTCAACATGGCGTCAATGGGTCGGACGCCACGAACGTTGATCACCGTTGAGGGGCACCCTGGTCCGAAGAAGATCCGCCTGGATACCGGCATCAATGGTATCCCCGTCGGGGAAACATTGTTCACCATTGATCTCGGGCCGCCGCCGGTCTACTCCCCACGCTTTGTCCTGGTCTGGGGAGGCATCGCAGTGCTCGATAAGGACACCGGGCTGATTTGGGAGCGAGCCCCTGATCGGAGTTTCGCGTACGGATGGCAGGATGGCCGGGGACTCTGCCGGGCCAAGACCGTGGGCAACCACATCGGGTGGCGCCTGCCCGCGCTGGGGGAACTCGCCTCCTTGATTGACTTGAGCCAGGGCAAGCCCGCGCTCCCCTTGGGACATCCGTTCTTTCCTCCCCCCGTGCCGAGCGCATTCTGGTCCGCCACGCTGGACCTGGACAACCCGCAAAACGCGTTGGGGGTGAACATCGAGGCCGGTCAAATCTTCACGAAACCGAAGACACAGAGTCAGGTTGCCGGTAATTGGTGTGTGTAGAGCGCGCACGGATTGGATCAGCAGTAGCAAAACGGAGGAAGCCATGTGGAGGTCCTTTATTTTCACTCTCTCAGCGTTTTACTTCGTGCTCGCTCCCTGGAGCCCGGCCTCCGGGGAATCCTTGAATGCGCGGACGGTGGTTCTGAACCGCACGATCGCCTTCACCGCACCGGACGGGACCCCGGTTGTTGCGGCACATGGACCCTACCGGCTGGACCCTGCCGGAGCGAACCAACTCCGGATGACGTCCACGCGCGGTCCTGAGTCGTTGCTGGTGCAGGCCAAGACGATCAGCCACCCGATGAAACTGGCCGAACCCATCGCCGTGGCCAGCCAGGACGTCGGGACGACGTTCCGTGTCGCTCTGTTGTTGCCGGATGGCCGGGGGCTCGAGGCCGTGGGGACGACGGAGGTGGTTCAAAGATGAGGAGAGACCCTCAGAGTGTGCCGACGACGCGCCGCCAAGCAGCAAGGGAGCGCCCTAGGGCCGAGAAAAGATGCCATGAACCCGAACACTAGGATCGCTAGGTTTGTGACCATCCACCCTGTTGGTCGGAATTGCGAGAACCCCGCCCAGCAGGTGGAGCCGAAGGGAGAACGAGCGATGAAAAATACCATCCGCATATCATTGGTCAGCGGGCTCGTCGCCATCGCCATGTTGCTCCATCCGCAGTCGGCCGGGTCCATCGGAGGGCAGTTCGGGTTGGAATTCGCCATTGACGCGCCCTGGCGGCTGGAACCCGCTCTGGGACGCCTGGGAACGCATGCATATGGACCCATCCCGATCGTGGTCGCCTTCCATGATTCGGTCTTCGAGCTCGATCGGGGCAGAGTGGGGGGACAAGTGTTCCCCCAGATTACCGTGGGAAAATTGCTCTACGTGGAGGTGGTGGAGTGGGCGAACGATCAACCGAACCCCGGCAAGCCGGCGACGCGGTTCCATCCTGGCGTGCTGAGAGAGATCGAGCGCAAGCGCCACATCTCGACCAAACTAGGCGAGCCTCTCCATGAGGTGTGCCGGCCGTTCCTCAACCAGAATTGCACTGCGTTGCTGGACATTTCCGACTCTCATGAATGGCACGCCATGTTCTGGTACACCCCTCGCGCGCCGGTGACCCCGGGACGCAATATCCACCTGGAGGTCACCGTCGTGACCGAAGTCCTGCCAAACGGCCTCGCGACCCGGCAATGGAAGAACTACCTGGTCGTCCATGTCGGGGAGGCGCCGCTCCCGCGATTCGCCGACAAATGGCTCTACGGCGATCTGCATTACCACTCGCAGATGACCGACAACGAGGGGGAGTCCGCCTATTCCTATCGCAACGTCGTGCGGGCGCTCGGCGCCATGGGGATGGATTTCGTGTTCACCACCGATCATGCCTCGAACGGGGAACAGGTGGACGGCGCGGCCACTCCTAAATACTGCGGGTTCCAATCGAATCAGCGATGTGTGGAAGCCAGGGACTTGAACGTGAACCGTTTCGCGGCGGCCAAGAATATCCTCTATGGCCCCGACGGGGCCAATGAGGCGGTGGCCCGCGATGCGGCCGTCAACGGCCTGGCTCGCGTGCGCTCAGCCAATATCCTTCCTCAACTCTACATGGGCGAGGAAGTGGACGCGTGGCCCGAGGTTTCCAGCAAAGAGCAACAGGACGGCGTCGTGTATTACGGAGACGGCCTCAAGTATCCCTGGCCCAATCCCAATAAATGCATCGAGAAGCAAGGGCTCGAGAAATGCCGGGCAACGTACTCAACTCCCTACGCCGAGCGGGATCACCGCACGTTTCTGCTGCTCGATGAACAAGGCATCCCGATCGAGGAGACCATTGACGAAAAACTCGAGGGCCACGAAACCCTCGCCGGTATCGTGAAGTTCGCTACGCCGGACGGCACGAAACCTCTTCCATCGCGTCAGCATCTGGTCTACATGCCGAGGAGCGCCAGTCTCGCGGCCGATGGGTTTATCGGCAGCAATACGGGCCCGTTCGGCGGGGCCGGCAAACGACTTCAGGACGTGATTCAAGAGGTCCAGGCCGGCGGGTTCGCCTTTCTCGCGCATCCGCTGGTCAACAGCCGTCCCGGCGGGCCCGGACCGGACGTAATTCCTTACTCCGATACGGAACTGAACCGCGCCTGGAGCTCGCCGGCCATCCTGGGCCTCCAGATGTGGAACGAAGACCCCCGGTTCTATTCGGCGCCGAACAAACTGAATCCGTCAGTCATGCGAACCGGCGCGTCCCCCTCCAATGCGCGCATCACGGAGTTCTTCTTCCGGTGGCCCTTCCTGGAGGCCAATTCCAGCGCCTTTCCCTGGTTCTGGCAGAGACCTGCCGGGATGGACGTGGCCACCGAGCTGTATCACGGCGCGTTTACCTGGGATCGCTACCTGAGGAAAGGCTTGAATCTCGCCGAGACCGCCGCCCTGACCTGGCTGGCGAAGGGCGAGCCACGGAAGTGGTTCATGGCGGGGGGCTCCGATTCACACGGCGATCTCGACTACCGGCGACATGG
>Ga0187893_10014443_pt1 | contig 10769 bp, 2 predicted proteins | sample MA1701074metaG_FD_139574 | JGI IMG/M metagenome (GOLD analysis project Ga0187893, IMG submission 139574) | White microbial mat communities from a basaltic lava cave in the Kipuka Kanohina Cave System on the Island of Hawaii, USA - MA170107-4 metaG ...
CGGCGCGCAGCACGTCGATCGCGCAGGTCACGGCACCGGCATCGTAGCTGCAGCCGGGGCTGGCGGTGACGAACGTCGTCCCGGCCGGCAGCGGGTCGACGAGGACGACGCCGCTCGCATCGCTCGGCCCGAGGTTGCTCGCCTCGAGAGCGTACTCGATCTCGTCACCGCGGCGGACCTGGCGCGGCGATGCGCTCTGGGCGACGGTCAGATCGGCGCGCTCCTCGAGATCGAGCTCGAAACCGACGGTCCGCTCGACGCTGCGTCCGCCGTCGCTGACCATCACGCGCACCAGATGCCCGTGCCGGCGCAGCGAGGGGCGCAGATCGTGACGCATCGTGTCCTGCTCGAACGCCGCGACCTGCCAGTTCTCGCCCGCGTCGTCCGAGTAGAGCACCGTCGCCGACAGCGGTTCGTCGCCATCGGGATCGGTCGCCGTCCAGCGCACGACGAGACGACCGTCGGTCGGTGTGACGAGGTCGCCGTCGAACGGCGCCGTGATGGCAAGGTCCGGCGGGCGCTGGCTGAGGGCGGTCGCGTCGAGCAGCGCGTCGCCGGGTCCGACCAGCTCCACGCGCGCGGTCTCGGCGAAACGGGGGACGTGGAAGGCGAAGGTCGCCAGGCGGCGGTCGCCGTCGTCGACGTCGGGGATGGCGAACACCGGGGCGAACGGGAAGCGGCCGAGCGAGGCGCCGGCCGCATCCCGCAGCACGACCGCCCACTCGCCGTCCTCGCCCGGTTGGACGAAATCGTCGCCGAGCACGTCGTAGAGCGGGAACAGCTCGCCAAAGGGATCGCCCGGGTCGCCGATCACGCGCCCCTGCACCAGATGGAGCTCGGGATCGGGAAGCATGACGAGCTGCTGGAGCGTGTGCCAGTACGTGCACTGGCCGGTCCAGATCGTTCCGGCGTCGGGCCCCATGACGTCGAACACATCGCGCTGGCGCTGGCGGCGGACGAGCCCGTCGAGCAGGATCCGGTGGCCATGCGCAACCAGCAGGGACATGTTGTGATAGTTCAGGAAACAGTCCCTCAGCATCGCCGTGTCGGCCCACGGGAAGGGCAGCGTATGGACGATCTCGTGCTCGACGGCGTTGACCCAGCTGCGAAGCTGCTCCTCGGTGAGACCGGGGGCGGGTAGATAGAACACTTTCTGGGAATCGGCGAACCCGCCCGAGCGTTTCGGCTCGACCAGCACGTAGTCCTCGATCGGGAGCACGACGGCGACGCGGTCCGCGCCCGCCAGGAGGTTGCCGCCCTGCATCAGGCGCGTGAGCTCGGCGCGGATCGCCTCGGTCCGGATGATGCGCCGGTTTTGGATGACCGGATCGGCATCCGCCGCCGCGACGATCGTGCTCAGATCCTGGACGGCGTGGGACGGAGCGACGATCCGCCCCGGTGCGAGCGGCATGCTGTCCGGCAGCTGGCGCTGGGAGAGGTCGGCCAGGGCGTCGGAGCGACTGCGCAAGGCCTGCTCCTCCGCCGGCGTCAGGGGCACGAAGGTGCCGGGAACGAAGTGCACCGTGAGGCCGCCGGTGTCCTTGACGTCGCCGATGACGAAGACCTTCAGGTTGGTCGAGCTGCCGTTGCTGCGCACCAGCTCGGCCACGATGCGATACGGGCCCTCGCGCTTGAACGTGAACGGCGGCGTCCCGTCCGGAGGGAGCCCCTGTGACGCGTCGAGCTCGATGCGGAACGACTCGCTCTGGCCGCAGACGTCGCCGAGCGGAGCCCCAACGACCTCGCTGATGTACAGCACCTCGGAGTTCAGCCCCTGGTCGAGGGTGAAGCGAACGCGGACGCCGATGGTGGAGCCGTTGGCACGACCGAAGAACACGACCTTGTCACGCTCGCTGTCCATCGTGCCCCGGATCCCGAACAGCAGGCTGTGCCGCTCGCGCACCATGGGGAGCTCGGCGATGGAGAGACGGGGCGTGATCTGCGTGAGCCGCTTTCCGGGTTGATCGAGGAACGTGTAGTCGTCCTGCCAGACCCCCTGGCTGGGCTCGTACGCGCCGCCGAAGTCGCTCACGCCGCACGGCGGCAGCTCGGGCGGCGGCTCCTCCTCGACGGTCACGCTCGTCGAGACCGGGCCGTCGTTGGCCGGGTTCGGGTCGCCGAGCGGGTCGACCCGGGCGGCGTTCACCAGCGGAGATCCGGGGTCGAAGAGCACCGCCACCCAGATCTCGATGGTCGTGCTCTGGCCGGGGCCGAGCGCGAGCGATGGGCTGATGCAGGTCACCGTCATGCCGTCGCTCGATGTGCAGGCGAACTGCGTGGTCGTTGCGCGCAGGAAGCGCAGGCCATTGGGCAGGACGTCGATCACCCTGGTCAGATTCTTGTACGGCACCGTGCCGACGTTGGTGATCGTGATGATGTAAAGGCCGACCGCGCTCTCCAGGAACCGGCCGACGGCGATCTTCTCGATGGCGAGATCCGGTGACCCGCCGATGCCGTGCAGCAGTCGCACCGCGTTGTTGGCGAGGTTGGCGTCGCCGGGTGTGGCGACCTGCGCCACGTTGATCACGGTTGCGCCGGCCGGCGCGTCGAGTCGGACGCGCACGTGGAGGATGAGCTCGAGGCTCTGCCCGGGCCCCAGCGGTCCAGGATGCGAGCAGACGATGACGGGTCCGGCCGGGCTGAGAGGACAGTCCCAGCCGCTGCCCTGTGACGAGACGTAGTCGACCTCGGGGGGCAGCGTGTCGGTGACCGTGATCGGGCCCATCGTCGCGGTGTCCCCGACGTTGGTGACGCGGATCCTGTACCGCCCGCGCAAGCCGACTCTGAAGTCGCCTTCAGCCGACTTCACGATGTCGAGATCGATGCCCATCGACGGCGTGCTCGTATGCGTCGGGGTGTGCGTCGTCGCGCTCGCGATGGCCGACGGCGAGGACGCCGCGACGGTTGGACTTGCCGTCCCGCTGGTGGTCGCGGTCGGCGTCGCCGGCGGTGTCGCGGTCGGCGTCGCGCTCGGCGTGGCGGTGGGCGGCGGCGGCGTGTGCGTCGATGTTGCGGTGTGCGTCGCCGTGCCCGTGTGGGTTGCGGTCGCGGTCCCCGTCGCAGTGTCGGATGGCGTCGCGGTAGGCGTGGAGGATGGCGGGGGCGCGAGCGTGTCGGTCGCAGTCGCCGTGTGCGTGGGCGTATGGGTTCCGGTCGCGGCCGCGGGATCGGTGGCGGTTGGCGTGGCGACTGCGGTGGCCGTCAGGGTCGGGGTCGCGGTCTGCGTCCGGGTCGGCGCCGCCACGACTACGACGTCGGCTGCCCCCCGCAGCGCCCCGAGATCGCCGAGCACCTGCCCTGAGCCAAGCGTGGTGGCGAAGAAGATGGCGATGGCGCCCGCGGGGCTGACTTGGCCGATCCCGCCCGTAACCGACCAGCTCACCTCCACCGGTACGAACTGATCGTCCGCCGTGCCGGGCTTGCTGTCGGGGCCGACGTCCGGATTGCCGTTGGCATCGACGGGACCGCCGAACGCGACGAAGGGGCGCGTGCCGCCCATCGGCACGGTGGCGAACGGCGGGTCGATCACCACCGCCGCGGGGGGAGGAATGCCCAGCGCGTCGTCTGCGCCCGGCTCGACCATCCATCCGACCACCAGCAGCACGAGCGCGGCCGATCGCAGGGCCGCCGGGGTCCGTCGACGGCAGGTCATGGTACTGCGTCTCATGGTGCCTCCGGCTGTTCTTCAGCGTCCTGACGAGCCGGCGCCGGCTGCTCGGCAACCGCCGGCAGCGCGGCGCAATGATCTCTCAACGAACTATACGCCGCGCGAGGCCGGTCGGTGCTTGACCGCTCTCTGACCTTTCCCTGAATCGTCCGCCGCCGAAACGGCGACGGTCTCTTCGACCCCTCGCCTCCCGGCCTACCTGGAGGGCGGCGCGCCGTCGCCGCCGGGGCTGTGGGGATCGCTGGACCTGCCGCCCCCCGCCGGCGCGGCGCCCTCCACGTGAAACCGCCGGCGGCGCCCTCCGGGCTCGCCGGGTGTGCCCCTAGCGTCGGGTCCGATCTGCGCCGCGAGCGAGGTTGTCCGGTCTCATGAGGCTCCAGCGATACGTGTACAGGGCGTAGGCCAACGCCGCCGGGTCGTCGAGCCGGCGCGCCGCCGCGACGGCCTGCGCGACCACGGGAGGTTCAGGACTGGGTCGGGCAAGTTGATTCGCTTTCCCTGAACCTGCGCCCTTCGACCTGAATTCTTCCCCAGCGGAACCCTTCCAGGCTGCCGGCTGCCGCGCAGAAGCAGTTACATCGCCACCCGCCGCAGCTCGACCTGGTAGACCCAGCGGCAGATCTCCTCTTGGGTGGTCAGATCGATGAAGATGAACGTCAGCGTGCCACGGAAGACGATCCCCATCGCATCTTGCGACCAGGTGCCATCGTAAACCTCGCGCACCAGCGTGCGGGGCGGAATCGTCGTGAGGCCCTCGCCGCGCCAGGTGCAGTCTTGCTCATCGTAAGGGCCGACGACGGCCGCGTCGGACAGGATGCGGATGACGTTGTCGATGACGACCACCATGACGGACGGGTTCGAAATGGTCGGCACCGCATTGCCGCAGCTATCGGCGATCAGGGTGCCCATGAGCACCGCCTGACCGCGGATGCCCGCCAGCGGCGCTGGCACGCAGGTGGGTGTCGGCGTGCGGGTTGCCGTGCCGCTCGGCGTCGCGGTGGGCGTCGGCGTGTGCGTGTGCGTGGGCGTACTCGTCGTCGTGTTGGTACGGGTGGGAGTCGCCGTCCGAGTTACCGTTCGCGTTGGCGTGTCGCCATCGGGCGGGATGAAGGGCGTGTTCGTCGGTGTCGCCGTCGGCGTGTTCGTCGGGCCACACAGGCCACCCATCAGTCCCGGCGCGCCAGGGAGTTTGGACGAGCCCATCTTGAGCACGTCCTCTTCGCGCAGAAAATCGGCCGGGCCGCCCGGTCCGCCGGGGCCGCCCCCGTTCTCACCATCGCCACCGTCGCCACCGGGGCCACCTCGGGCGACCGTCAGCCCGCGCATGTCGTCGGCAACGATGTCGAAGGCGTTGCCGCCCAACGCCGACGCCGGTCCACCGGCGCCACCGGGTCCGCCAGCCGCCAGGCCGCTCGCCCGTCCCGCGCCAGCGACGGGCAGCACGAACGGGCAGTCATCGCCGCCACGGCCGCCGGCGCCGCCGTTGGCGTTGGCATCGCCACCGAGGCCAAAGACTGTCGACGTTTCGGGGCTCATGCGATCGTCGGCGCTGTCGCCACCGATGGCGGTCGCGCCGCCGCCATTGTCACCGGCGCCGCCGGCACTGGTTGCGCCCGCACCATCGCTGCCGAACACCTCGGCGTCGCCGCCCGGCCCAGGCATGCAGAAGATGCGGTCGAAGATACGGAGACACCCGCCGCCGTTACCGCCGATGGCGGTGACCGATGGGCTGCCAGGGCTACCGGCGACGCTCACATCCGCCCCGGCGCCGCCCAAGAGAAACCCGTCGCCGCCATCGGCACCGCGACGCACGACCGGATCGAGCGGCAGCCCCCCCTGCCCGGCTCCGGAAAATGCGCCGAACGCTCGGCGCAGGGTCGCGAGCAGTCTCGGCGCCGCCGGACCGAAGTCGAACGTGCCGGCGTTGCCACCGCGGCCACCGGAGACGAGCGGTGCGGATGCGGTGGTGAATGCCGGCTGTCCCGACGCAAAGGTGAGGTTACTGTTTGCCGGCGTGAAGCTCTGCGCGAGCCTCACCGACTGCAGCCCGCTCGCGTTCACCGACTGCGCGTCCATCACCAGCACGCCGGAGTCGCCGCCGCGATTGGTGAGGTCGTCCGGTCCGGTTGGATTCGCCGAGTCCTCGCTGATCGCCGCCGTGTCGCCACCGTTGCCGACCTGGATGACGCCGGCGGCGTCGGCAATGGTGATCGTGCCGTTGGGCGCCGAGAGCACGACGTCGCCGCCGTTGCCGCCATCGGTCCCGTCACCGGCGATCAGCCGCGCGGTTGCACTGAGCGTGATGTTGGTATTCGACTGGATGACCACCGAGCCGCCTTCGGTGCCGGCAGCGCTCGCTCGGCCGCCCGCGGATCGGCGCGAGGCAGCGGCTCCAGCTACGCCGTTCCCCGCTGCGATGGTGCCGCCGACGGCGACGTCACCACCGGCGTCGACGAAAATGCTCTGCCCGCCGGCGTCGACGGCACGGAGCTCCCCGTCGACGCGGACCGCGCCCGTCGTGCGGATGGTCACGTCGCCGGTGACCAGCGCGAGCGCGCCGGCCGCGACAGTGAACGAATCCGCTTCGATGAGACCGGCGAGAATTGTCGGCGTGCGCGTGTCTGATACGGGTGTCGGCGTCGGCGTCGCCGTCGCGCCCGAAGCACAACCGCGCAGCACGTTGTTGACCGCGGCCACCAGCTCGTCGACGGTCACGCGTCCATTCTGGTTCCCGTCCATCGCGACGCAGAGCGCGACGGCGGCGCGCTCGAGGGCGATGTTGACCCCGCGCACCAGCTCGTCGACGGTGACCGCACCGTTGGCGTTGCAGTCGCCGGCACAGCCCGTGGCCTGCCCGCGGACGCCGGCGGGGGCTACCATCAGGAGGGTGGCCGTAGCGACGTGCACTCCGACTCGGCCAAGCGCGGACCTACGGGCGGGCGATTTGGGCATGGCGGCTATCCTCCGGATCGGTGGTGTGCGCGCTCTGCTTCCTACTGAGCTCTACGGAAATGACAGCATCCGGATCTTTACCGAAACCTGACCATTTCCTGAATTCTCCCCGACACGCGGTTGGATGACGCGATTTCGCCCGTTTCTGCGATGGTCGTGTCCCGCTGGGGGGACTGAGAAGTCACGCCGTTGCTCGTCGCGTCCCAGCCCATCGTACCGTTCGGGCTCTTGAACCGACGCTCGCGATGATCCCGATGAATGGGACGCCGGACAGAAACAAACGGCGGCCGCGACAGTTGGAGGGAATGCTCACCCGGAAGCGCGGGTTGAGCTCGACCAACGCGACGATGTAGGTGCCCTCGAACCACGGCCACGGAAGGCGCGATGGTTCGCCCCCCTGGCGTCTTGGCGGTTTGCTGGCGCGCCGCGTCGCCGACTGACCTTTCCCTGAAATCGTCCGCCTGCCGAAACGCGGACGGTCCTTTCGCCCCCTTCGCCGCCGGGGCGGCGCCTTCAGCATGACGCCCCTGCCGGCGCCCTTCATGTTCGCCGGGGGTGCTTTAGCGTCGGGGCACTCTACGGACCCTGTTCGATCTGCGCCGCGAGCGCCGCCGAGTGTCTGGCGAGGCGCGTCATGCCCAGCGCCTCCGCGGTCTGCCGTGCCTGGGCGACGTGCACGCGCCCGGGCTCGCGCTCCGCCCGGCGTCCGTGCAGCAGCGCGAGCCGCGCCAGATCGTGGTGCGTCCAGCCCACCCACGGGCGAGCCCCCATGCGCGTGTTCAGGCGCAGCGCCGCCTCGAGATGCCGCGCGGCGGCGTCGGCGGCGCCGGCCGTGACGGCCAGCGAGCCGAGAAAGCGATCCAGCGCTCCCCAGCAGGCGACGCCCGCGCCGAACACCACCGTGCGCGGCGCGTAGGGGAGGAGCATCTCGTAGAGCGTAGCGGCGCGCGCCGCGTCGCCCAGCTGCGCACACACCTCGGCCAGGACCACCAGGCTCGGAAGCCGCAGGGTGTCGTGCGGCACGGCCTGAAACCGGTCGACCGCGAACGCCTCGAAGGCGTCGCGCGCGTCCGCCAGGCGGCCCATCTCGGCGTGCGCCAGGGCGAGGGCAAAGCGCCACCCTGGCGCGGCGGCGAAGCGATCGACGAGGCTCTGCAGGAGCCCTTCCATCTCGTCGGCGCGATCCTGTTCGCGGCGCACCGTCGCGAGCTGCGTCCCGAACACCTGACCGGCATCGGCCGGCTTGAACTGATCCTCCTCCACCATCGCCTGCACGGCCAGCGCCTCGGCCTCCGCGAAGCGCCCCTCCAGGAGCACCCGCATGGTGCGGTAGACGCGCGCCCGCCACCGGTAGCGCGGCACGCGCAGCTGCAGGGCGAGGCGATCGTAGACGGCCAGCTCGCGGTCGGCTTCGCCGATCCGCCCGAGCTCGACCAGGTCGAGGAAGCGGCAAGAGCGCGCCGCCAGCTCGAGCTCGCGATGGGCGGCCTGTCGCGCGCGCTGCAGCATCTCGTCGCTGGCGGCCAGTCGGGGCTCGAGGTTGTCCGGTCCCATGAGGCTCCAGCGATGCGTGTACAGGGCGTAGGCCAACGCCGTCGGGTCGTCGAGCCGGCGGGCGGTTGCGACGGCGTGCGCGACCAGCTCGGCGCAGCGGTCGACGTCCTGCGTCCAGATCAGGGCGATCGCCAGCCGCACGAGAATGCGTACCCGCAGCGCGCCCTCGGCGTCGGCCAGCGCGGCGAGCGCCTCCTCGAGCAGGCCGACCAGATCCGGATCGTAGACGCCGAACTCGGTCGACAGTTCCAACCCTCCCGAGGCGAGCGCCGCGCGGGCAAGCTGGTCGCCGCGGCCGAGCCGGCGGGCGAGGTGGGCCGCTCGGCGCAGCGTCTCCCGCCCCTCCTGCCCCTGGCCCGCATTGACCTGCGCCTGGCCCAGCCCAAGCAGGAGCTCGCCGCGCAGCCGATCGTCGCGCACGGCGAGCCGCGGCTCGAGCTCCAGGGCGCGCCGGTAGTGGGCGGCGGCGGCGTCGGCCGCCAGCATCTCCGCGGCGCGGTCGCCCGCGCGGCGCGCATAGTCGATCGCCCGCTCCGGGCCGCCGCTCGGCGCCCCCTCCCAGAAATGGTACGCCAGGCGCGCCAGATGCGCGTCCGGATCGCCGCGCGCCTCGATGGCCTCGCCGATGCGCCGGTGGAGCCGCGCCCGTTCCGCGCTCGACAGCGCCGCCAGCAGGGCATCGCGCACCAGCCCATGGGTGAACGTGTAGCCGCCATCGCCAGGCTCGATCACGCGCGCCGCCGCCGCTTCGTCGAGCCGTTCGAGCAACGCCCCGGCGGGTTCGCCGACGACCGACGCCAGCACCCCGACGTCGAGCTCGTGTCCCATCGCGGCGGCGGCGACCAGCGTCTTCCGGCAGGTCGGTGAGAGCCGCCCCAGGCGCTGGCGCAGCACCTCGCGAATGCCGCCGGGCAGGGGCATCGACGGCGGCGCGGACTGGACGGCGGACAGATCGCCCCGTTGCGCCAGGGCGCGCGCCAGCTCCTTGGCGAAGAAGGGATTGCCGCCCGTGCGGTCGCGGATCGCCCCGGCAACGGCCGCCGAGACCCTCTGGCCGGTTTCGAGCTCGGCGAGGCGAGCCACGTCGGCGAGATCGAGCCCGGCCAGCCCGAGCGCCCGGCACTCCGGCCGTCGCGACAGCTCGAGCAGCGGGTGGCCGTCGGCGAGGTCGTCGGCGCGATGGGTGACCAGCAGGACCAGCCGCGCGCGCGGAACCTCCCGCGCCAGAAAGCCGAGCAGCCGCAGCGAGCCGCGGTCGGCCCAATGGAAGTCGTCGAGAACGAGCAGATGGGTGGCATCGCGCGTCGCGTGCGTGAGGAGCTCGATGACCGTCTCGAACAGGCCGAACTGCGCCTGCTCGGGATCGAGCGGGGCATGCCGGGCGCGCTCGCCCCGGTGGACCATCGGCAGCAGCTCCGCCAGGTCCGCCGGCCCGCCGTCCAGGGCGCCGGCCCGCGAGAACCGCTCGCCGTCCATCGCGAGCTGCCGCAGCAGTTGCCGCCAGGGCCACAGGGTCGGTGCGCCCGCGCGCTCGGCGCACCAACCGGTCAGCACCGTGCATCCCGCCCGGCGCGCGCGCGCCGCCGCCTCCTGCGCGGTGCGCGTCTTCCCCATGCCCGCCTCACCGGCGAGGAGAATCACCCGGCCGGTGCCCTGGTCGGCGGCGGCCACCGCCTCGGCGATCGCGCCGAGGACGTCGCCGCGGCCGACGAATCCACCGTCGGGCGCCGGCGCGCCGTCGTCTGCACGGGCGCCGTTGGCGGGCGGCGCCTCATGCTCCGAAACCGCGCCGACGAAGCGGAAGCCGCGTCCGCGGACGGTCCCGATCCAAGCCTGGGTCTCGCCGCTGTCGCCGACCGCGCGGCGCGCCGCCGACACGGCCTTGCTGAGCGACGCCTCGGACACCGCCACGTCCGGCCAGAGATGCGCCAGCAGCTCGTCCTTCGGCACCATGCGATCCCGGTGTCGCAGGAGGTGAAGGAGGAGGTCGAGGGCCTTCGGCTGCAGCTCGACGCGGACGCCGCCTCGCCGCAGCTCGAAGAGGGGCTCGTGCAGCTCGAACGCACCAAAACGGTAGGTTCGGGCCATCGCCACCCGACCCTACCGCCAGACCCCTTCCGGCATCAACGGCGGCAGCGGGAAAGTTGGCGTCCGCGTCGAGCTGGCCGCCGCTCGGGATCGTGCGGCGCTCGTTGCTGACGATGTCGTGGGACGGGTCGCTCGCACGTCTCCGCGGCCGCACACGCCTGGGGGCCGGCAGGGCGCTGCGCACGAGCGCGACCTCGAGTGAGACAGGTCCCCGGGACCACGTACGGGATCGTGGACGTCAGGAGGTGGTTGGTCGCATCGACCTTGAAGGCCGGGGCGAGCGAAATCGCGGCGGCGCGACCGCTGCTCGGTCTGTCGCAGAGAGGAGATTGCCGGCGCATCCGATGAAGCCGCGCGCATCCAAGCTGCTGCCATGAAGCGCTCGGCCATGGAGTCGCCGCTGCCGACGGTGGCGAGGTCCTGGAACCAGAGGATGATCAGCTCGGCGCCGCGTTCGATGAAAACACGCGGCTGGGCGGTGACCTCGCCGTGGTGCCGATGCAGCCGC
>Ga0187893_10014444_pt1 | contig 10768 bp, 9 predicted proteins | sample MA1701074metaG_FD_139574 | JGI IMG/M metagenome (GOLD analysis project Ga0187893, IMG submission 139574) | White microbial mat communities from a basaltic lava cave in the Kipuka Kanohina Cave System on the Island of Hawaii, USA - MA170107-4 metaG ...
GCATTCTGCGGACATCCACACCAGAATTCCGCCTCCGAGACCAAGATCGGGATGGTGTGGTCGGAGAGGTTCTCTATGGTATTCTTGGCGCCGCATTCCGTCTGCAGGATCCCGAAATCGTCGAGACGGTCGTGAGCATTTATAACGATTTTGCGGCGAACTTCAGCAAAGCATGTCCCGAACGTCTGGCGACAATCGCGTGTCTGCCGACTTTTTCTCCTGACAAAGCGGCAGATGAACTGCGACGTTGCGCTAAACTAGGACTGAAAGGCGCAGAGATTCCTATATCCCCAGGCATGATGCCCCTTTGGCACAATAACTGGAACCCGTTATGGGAAGCAGCACATGATTGTGGCATTCCCATGCACTTCCACACGCTCGGACCGAAGCAAGACATGACTTGGCTTTCCGACCACCGCTCCCGTCGCCTGTGGTTGGCGACGCTCCTCGCGGGATTCCAAATGTCTATGGTCGAGGCGATGGCTGCGATCATCTATAGCGGGGCACTGGAACGCTACCCCAATTTGAAGATCGTCATTGGTGAAGCGGGCATTGGCTGGATCCCTTACGTGTTGGAACGTCTGGATTACGAATGGGAGGATCAATTCAAAGATTTAGAACTGACAATGAAACCCAGCGAGTACTGGTACCGGCAAATGTATGCCACCTACCAACAAGACCAGACTGGTATCGACACCATCGATAAAGTTGGGGTCAACAATGTCATGTGGGGGTCAGACTTTCCCCACCCAGATGGCATCTGGCCGGACTCGCAAGAATTTTTACAGAAGCAGCTCGGGCACCTACCGGAAGCTACGCGGCGGAAGCTCGTGTATGAAAACGCGGCGAAGCTGTATGGGTTTCCGCTGGGGCAGTAGGGCTATTACGGGGCCGTTTGATGCGGCTCCGTTCTTAGCATCCTTTCACATGAACAAACCATCCACCGGCATCGACCAACCCGGCACGGCAGGCTCGGCGTCGGCAAGATCACCGCGCCGATAGACAGTTGGGTGTTCGGGATCGCTTGCCCGATAGACCTTGATCACCTCATCGCTTAGCAGATCCACATCCCAAACAACGAGAGTGCCGGCGGCAAAGTAATCTGCTCGCTTGCGCGCAAGAGCGCGTTCTGCCCGCGCCCCGTAGTCCCGTTCGCTTCTGACCTCAGCCGCAAACACCGGCGCCCCCTCAAAGAATTTCATCCCTGGCGAAGGTCCAACGTAGAACGCCGCATCAGGGCTAAAGGATTTACGACGCGGCAAATTGACACGAAAAGCTTTATTGTCTCCTACAGCGTACCCCCGACGAGTCCGTCTTGCATACTCTCGCAAAGAGGCGAAGATTTCATCGCCAGCGTACCCCGGAGCCCCTCCGGTTGGTGCCATCAATATGATCTTCCCGTCCACTAGTTCGGCTTTTCCCGGCGCGTGGTAGAGATCCTCTATTGTTGCTTCAGGACGGGCACGTAAATGTCCACTCGCTGATTTACTCTCCATAGTATCGGGCCTCGATTTCATTGCCCTCGGGATCGTGAAAATAGAAAGAGGTCCCGTGACCGCGAGCGCCCCAGCGCGGCAACGGACCTTCGATAGCAACCTGCTGTGCGGTAAGCCGCGCGCGGAGCTTGCCCCAATCGCTCTTCTCTAAAGTTAAGCAAAAATGGTTCAAGTTTGGACGCCCTTTCACCCTTACTTGAGAGCCTTCCCACATCGCTTTGGGCGCTAAGTCGATGACCGTGTCAGCATTCACACGCACGGACGGGAATGGGACTTTCCCGCTACGAAACTCTTCCAACCGCTCCGGTGCCAGCTCAACCACATCCGTATAGAACCGGACGAGCGACTCAATATCTTCAGCATTGAGCACAATGTGATCCATGACCCCTTGCATAACACGCCTCCGTGCAAATGTTCTTGTGTAGGTCTTAGCTCAGCCTACCCTAGTCTAGCAACACGGCGTTGTGCTTGACCACAGAGAGATCTGTTGTGTACGATGATTCTCAGCTTTTTCGCAGAGCAACTCAGAGAGGAGACGGCGATGAAAATAGTCCCGATTCCCGTGCTGACGGATAATTATGCCTATCTCATCATTGATGAAGCGACAAACGAGGCCGGTGTGGTCGATCCCTCCGAAGCCAAGCCAGTAGCCGCCGCGGTCAAACGTGAAGGAGTGAAATTCACTACTATTATTAACACCCACCATCATTGGGACCACGTGGGCGGCAACGAGGAACTGGTCCGAGAGTTCCCGAATTTACGAGTGTATGGCCATAAGCGCGACCAAGACCGTACGCCTTGCATTACCCAGCTTGTGGATGAAGGGGATACCTTGCGGATTGGCAGTCTCGAAGGCCGCTTCCTTTTTATCCCCTGTCATACGAGTGGTCATGTCGCTCTGCATTTTCCAAAGGAAAAGGCGGTCTTCACCGGCGATACACTGTTCATCGCTGGCTGCGGTCGTCTCTTCGAGGGCACAGCGGCAGACATGCACAACAACATGGTGAAGCTGACGTCTCTCCCGGACGACACACGTGTGTACTGCGGACATGAGTACACAGAGAAAAACTTGAAATTCGCATTGACGCTCGAACCAAGTAACGCGAAGGTCCAGGCCAAGCTGCAGTGGACGCAAGAAATGCGGGCGAAAAAGCTCCCGACGGTTCCTTCGACGGTTGCCGAGGAAAAAGAAATCAATCCGTTCGTTCGAGTGCATAGTGCTGAACTTCAGACTAACGTCAAGAAGCAGTTTCCCACGCTGACGCTTGATCCAGTGTCAGTACTGGAAAAGACACGTTTCTTAAAAGACAAATTCTGACGTCCTTCCGCGTGGTGAAGAAAACGAAACTAGAAAGAACAGAATGCTGAAGACTGTCCACTTCTTTCTCCGCCCTGCTTTCTACTGGCTGCCGACTACTGGCTCCTGGCTCCTGCTTGCTTCTTGCAGCCTTTTTGACGATACTCAGCTCCGACAGCAGCGCGTGGAAATCGAGCGGCTCAGACAAGAAGCCGAGCAACTTCGCCAAGAAGCCGATGCCCTTCAGCAACAACGGCAAAAAGACGAAAAAGAACGCGAAGCCTGTAACCGCGCGTTTTATGCGTTTGACGCCGCTCGCAAAGTTACGAATCCTGAAGAAGCGATTGCCCACTATCGAGAGGGACTTGATCTCTGTCCGAGCGATGACGTTGCGCACAACGAGTTAGGGGAACTGTATATGCGCTTAGGGCGCAAAACTCAGGCCTCGACTGAATTCGAAGCAGCCCTGCGCCTGAACCCCAACTTCGCTCGCGCCCAGAAGAACCTGGATGCTGTGCGGTAGGATCTCGCTACCGTGCTCGCAATCCCTAGAACTCAGTGCAAAACCCTTACCCCTGCCTACCGGCAGGCAGGCTGACCCTCTCTCCTTCGACTGTGCTCAGGACAGGCCTTGCAGGGAGAGGGAGGAAAATCCCCTCTCCCCTCCGAGGAGCTAGGAGGGCGCAGCAAGCAACGCCCCTACATCGAGGGCCTTCCACTCTGTGCGTTCTCCGCCAATGAACAGTGAACCTGTATAGGGAATCGCCGCTGAATACTCAGGGAGAGGCGAAGGTAGCGTTTCCCTCCCCCGTGCCTGCGCTTCAATGATGAGTTGCGTGCCCCACAGATATTGTAGATTGATGGCCACACCTTTGAACGAGAAAGGCTTGCTGGCTACCAGGCTCACAAAACTGCGGTCTTGTAACTGGTCATTAGTCGAACTGAAGAATACATAGCGCTTGAGGTTATACGTCGCCACTTCCTGGCCCCGACGAAAACTGTCGGGTTGGGAGAAACTGCGCTTACTATGCTGAGCAAAAAACACTCGTAGTGCTGCCTCGCTCCTGATCATGAAGGTGGTATCACTCCGGTCTACATCCACTACTCGGCCTTCGACAACGAAAGTTAAGACAGCAGAGGATTCGTCCTCGTCTTTTCCCGATGGAGCAGGAAGTCCATGCACACGGGACAGGTAACCATAGGCGAGAAAAGGCGCATCATCCGAACGGTCGGTATTGAATAAGATTTGGGACGTCAGACTAGCAAGAGCGCGTCCTGGTCCTGCGTCTCGCTCATGGGTATAAAATGCGGGAGCGCGCCGATCAGCAGGCAGAACCATCCAGCAAAACAGGAGTGCAAGAAGAATGAGACGTGGAAACATTGATTTTTGGATTTATGACGCTTCTCAGCTCTCCTGTAAGCAGGAGCGGCCTAAGATCATATTCTCACGAACGGTAGAGCACGCTCTTCACCGCAGTGACTACTTTTTCGACACTTGGCAGGACCAAATGTTCCAGGTTCTTGGCGTACGGCATAGGGACGTCTTCCCCAGTCACTCGTACAATCGGCGCATCGAGATAATCGAAGGCTCCACTGGTAATACGATAGGAAATTTCCGCACCAGTCCCAGCAAACGGCCAACCTTCTTCAACGATCACACAGCGGTTGGTTTTCTTCACGGAGCGCCGAATGAGTACTTCATCCAACGGACGGATCGTGCGCGGATCGATCACTTCCACTTCGATCCCGTTCTTCGCGAGTTCTGCAGCTGCGTCGAGCGCAACATAGACCATCTTTGACCAGGCGACGACCGTGACATCCTTTCCTTCCCGCTTAATATCTCCCCGCCCTAGAGGAATCGTGTACTCCTCCTCCGCCACCTGACCTTTGCGGCCGTACAGTATTTCCCCCTCGATGAAGACGACAGGATTGTCATCACGGATCGCGCTCTTGAGCAAACCCTTCGCATCATAAGGAGTCGAAGGAGTGACAACCTTAAGACCAGGAACATAGGCGTACAGGTTCTCGACCACGTGCGAGTGTTGAGCGGCAAGTTGGTGCGCGGCGCCACCAGGGCCGCGGAACACGATAGGCAGCGCAATCTGGCCGCCGGACATGTAGCGCAGTTTCGCCGCGTTGTTGACGAGCTGGTCAAATGCACAAAGCGAAAAGTTCCAGGTCATGAACTCAATGATTGGTCGTAAGCCAACCATGGCTGCACCAATGCCCACGCCAGCAAAACCCGTCTCGGCGATGGGGGTGTCCACGACCCGCCGCTCGCCGAAGCGTTCAAGCAATCCCTCCGAGACCTTATAGGCGCCATTGTAATAGCCAACCTCTTCTCCCATGAGGAATATGCGCTCATCGCGTTCCATCTCTTCAGCCATAGCCTCACGTAGGGCTTCGCGGTAGGTAATCTCACGCATGATGACAATCCTCTTTTCCTGTCTCGCTTATGCTCCCGCCTGCGCCCGTCGAGGAAGCGGGACAACCTTCTCTTCCTCTTGTTGTGGCTCAGGTTCGCTGTAAACATCATCGTACAGCGCAGCCGGATCAGGAAGGGGAGACTCATCAGCGAACTTGACAGCTTCGGCGACTTCTTGCTTGGCCTCATCGTCGATCGCTTTCAACTGTGCTTCGCTTGCCACTCCCAGCTCATAGATGCGCTCGGCCAGGATACGAATCGGATCGCGTTTCATCCACTCCTCGACCTCTTCCTTCGTGCGATATTTGGCCGGATCGGACATGGAATGGCCGCGGAACCGATAGGTTTTCGCCTCGACCAGAATCGGCAGACTCTCACTACGGGCGCGTTTGGCGGCGCGGCGGACTGCATCGCGAACCTCCAAGACATCGTCGCCGTTGATGATCTCCTGTGCCATAGGATACCCCTTAGCGCGAACCGCGACATCCTCAACTGCTAAGGTCCGATAGAGCGGCGTTCCCATCGAATAGAGGTTGTTCTCACAGATAAATACCACTGGCAGTCTCCACAACGCGGCCAGTGCCATGCCCTCATGAAAGGCTCCCATGTTGGCAGTTCCTTCACCGAAGAAACAGAGGGTTACGTCTGGCTCCCCCCGATATTTCGATGCGAAGGCGATGCCGGCAGCAATCGGCACATGACCACCGACAATCGCGTGACCACCCATGAGGCGTTTACTGACGTCGAAAAAGTGCATAGAGCCGCCGCGGCCCTTAGAGCACCCCGTAACTTTCCCGAACAATTCAGCCATCGCCGCCTTCATGTCGCCCACCCGCGCAATGTAGTGCGCATGCTCGCGGTATGTCGCTAAGATGTAGTCGGTGGGTTTGACCACGGAGATAGCGCCGACAGCAACTGCCTCCTCACCAATATAAAGGTGTAGGAACCCGCCGATCTTACCGCGCGTATACTGCCGCGCTGCCTCTTCCTCAAATCGACGGATGCGGATCATCTCGCGGTACAGTGAAAGCATCAGATCTCTATCCATGGTGACTCCTATAAGTAGCTATCGGCTTTCAGCGGTCAGTTTTCAGCTTTTTTCGAGGAACGGTGGACTGTCCTTACAACTCTCTCAAGTTCAGGACTTCACACTTTCACAAGAATCAGAGCTGAGAGCTGATTTTCTACCGTCCCTTCGGCATTCGCAACACGCGTTCAGCAATGATATTGCGCTGGATTTCAGAGGTGCCAGCCTCGATCGTGTTGGCAAGCGCACGCAAGAAGTGGTATTGCCAGCGCCCGCTCTCCACTGCCCATAGAGAATCACGCAACAGTTGGTTGTAGGGTCCCTGCAGGGCCATCGCGGTTCCTTGCATACGCTGGTTCAGTTCGCTCCACCACAGCTTGAGGATCGATCCTTCAGGGCCTGGGGTCCCGCCACGCAACAAGCGCGTGAAGTTGCGGAAGCAATTGTATTTGAGAATTTCGATATCGATCAGATGCTGTGCGAGTTGCTGGCGGATCAACGGATCTTGCGTTGCGGGACGATCATTGATGGTGGACTTCTTCGCCAATGCCATGAGGTTATCATAAATGATGCGGAAGCGGGCTTGCGTACCAAACGAGGCCGTACCGCGTTCGTTCATCAGGGTCGTCAGCGCCACTCCCCAGCCGTTATGCAGTTCACCGACGAGGTTTGCCCGGGGCACTCGAACGTCTTCAAAAAAGACCTCGTTAAACTCAGATTCGCCGGTCATCTGCCTCAGGGGCCGGACCGTCACCCCTGAGCTGTGCATATCCACGAGAATGTAGGACATGCCACGATGCTTGGGCGCATCGGGGTCGGTGCGAACCAGCAACATGCACCAGTCGGCAATGTGTGCCAGACTCGTCCACACCTTCTGTCCGTTGACAATGAACTCATCGCCCTTCAGTTCAGCTTTCGTGCGAATCGAGGCCACGTCTGACCCTGAGCCGGGCTCAGAGAAGCCCTGGCACCAAATCTCCTCGCCACTGAGAATCTTGGGGAGATACCGTTTCTTCTGCTCTTCGGTGCCATGTACGATGATCGTCGGTCCAGCCATGCTGAGGCCTAAGACGTTGAGCGGACCCGGCGCTTCCACCCTAGCCATCTCCTCATTGAAGATCGCCAGTTCGATCATTGAGGCGCCACGCCCTCCATATTCCTTCGGCCAGGATAGTCCGAGATAGCCGCCTTCGTCCATTTTGCGTTGCCAGTCGCGTAAAAACGCGAGGCGCTCCTCACCTCTAGGCATCTTGAAGGCTGGCGTACCCCAGCCTGGAGGCAGGTTATTTTTCAGCCACCCGCGGAGTTCCTGCCGGAAGCATTCTTCCTCAGCAGAAAACGAAAAATCCATGCCGATCCTCCTTACGCTCTACATGGTCCTATTGGACAGAAAATGCAAGACGGGAAACGAGGTCAGTCCTGAGTGCTGAGGCCTGAGTGCCGAGTGAGGCAGGCAGTTCTTTTACTCAGGACTCAAAACTCATTGCTCAGCACTCCTCAGCTGCGTCGCGCTCCTTCCAGCATCTCGCGCGCATGACGCTTCGCTTCGGCGGTAATCTCTATCCCTCCCAACATGCGAGCGAGCTCTTGGAGCTGTTCACTTTGAGTGAGTTTTTTTGCCGACGAGACGGTGCGACCTTTGGTCGTCGTCTTCACAACGGTGTACGCATGATCCGCAAAGGCGGCGATCTGCGGCAAATGCGTGATACAAAGCACCTGGCGCTGCCGGGCTAAGGCTTTCAGACGACGCCCCACAACTTCGGCTACTGCACCGCCAATGCCCGCGTCTACCTCATCGAAGATCAGCGTCGGCGCTTCACCCACAGCGGCACTTAACGCTTTCAGCGCTAACATCAAACGTGAGAGTTCACCGCCAGAAGCAACCTGAGCAAGCGGGTGAAGCGGCTCACCGGGATTAGCCGAGAGATAGAATTCCACACGGTCCCCGCCGCTATCCCGTAACCGTTGCGTGCCACGCTGGAACGGATCCTCGGCTACCGTTCCTGTACTGTCTTCCTCCTCGTCTTGGAAACACACGCGAAAAGTAGCTCCTTTCATTCCCAGAGCGGTGAGTTCTTTGATCATGTTGGCTTCCAGGGTTTGGGCAGCTTTGCGCCTGGCCTGCGCGAGTTCCTGCGCGTGCACCCAGGCCGCTGTGGCCGTTGCCTCGACTTCTTGTCGTAGCGCCGCGATCGACTCTTCTCCACTTTCAATCTGTCGGAGTTCCTGTTCGAGCGTTTCTCGCAATGCCAGAATCGCCTCGATGCTCCCTCCATATTTGCTCTTCAGGCGCGATAAGAGCGTGAGACGCGCATCGATTTCCTCGAGGCGCTCAGGGTTTCCCTGGAGGCGCTCGCCGTACTTGCGTAAATGCAAGGCAGCTTCTTCGATCTGCGCCAACCCGCTGCTGAGCAAGGCGAGAACTTCCTTCAGATGGTCATCTATGCGGGCAAGTTCGCGCAGCTTCGTCAGCAGTCGTCCCAGCCGGTCAGTCACTGCTTCCTCACCAGCAGAAAGAACTTCCTCTCCGCCTGCGACTCCTTGAGCCAGCTTCTCAGTATTCAGGAGAATGACTTTTTCCTGGCGCAGGGTTTCCTCTTCACCGGGTCGGAGCACGGCACGCTTAATTTCCTCGACTTGAAACCGTAACAACTCGCGTCGCGCCTCAGTGGCTGCTTTGCCGGTGGTGAGAGCTTGGAGACGGGACCAGGCATGACGCACTGTGTGATAGCATTTACCCATTTCTTCAAGTTGCTTCCCCAATCCGGCAAACCCATCAAGCAGCCCGAGTGCAGCCTCTGGCTCGAGCAAGGTTTGCTGTTCATGCTGGCCGTAAATATGGATGAGCTTTTCGCCAGCCTGACGGAGGACGGCGACGGTAGCAACTGCGCTGTTGAGATAGACTCGTCCACGCCCATTCTGCGAGATCACCCGTCGGATCAATAATTCATCGTCAGCAGCATAGCCGCCTTCTTCCAAGAGCTGAGTCATGCCCGGCTCCTCGATTTCAAAGACAGCTTCGACTATCGCTTCCTGTGCCTCATGGCGGATGAGGTCGGCTGCGGCCCGGCCACCGACTGCTAGCCCGAGGGCTTGCATCAGTAAACTTTTCCCCGCCCCGGTCTCACCGGTGATAACGTTGAGCCCGCGATCGAACGACAATTCCAAGTCGTCGATCAGCGCGAGGTTTTTGATGTGGAGTTGCCGAAGCATTCTTATGAACAATCAGCCACTAGCAATGAGCGGTTGGGAAGTAAGGAAAAGAACGGATATCCTGACCCCTACTTCGGTTCAAGCAACCGGATATCGATCAAGTCCTGCGGTCTTCCTGAGGCACGTTTGTTTTGTATGATCCGTAGCCATAAGCTATCTTTTCCTCTTGCGCTTCGGTCGCTTCTCTGCGCTCTCAGGTTTTTTGCTGGAAACTATTGTACCCTTCCCTTCCAGTTCCTCCAACAACACAGATTCCCCCTCAAGAAGGTGAGCAGCGACCATCTCCTTATTAATTGCTCTGAGTCTTTGCCGTTTGCCGTGCCGTCTCTTGTTCAAGACGGTCGCTCAGGATTCTGGCGATATTCAAAAAGATCTTGGCGCCAATGCGGGGATAGCGACGTTGCATGCGGGCCAAAAAGCGTTCATTTAACGCCATCGCCTCCACATCTTCAGTCGCGACTACGTCCGCCGTGCGCACCTGGCGACGGATCAGCGCCATCTCGCCAAATACATCCCCACGTTGGAGTTCCCGCACCAGCCGGGGCGGGCCGCCAGTGTCCGGATCTAGCACATCAGCCTTCCCGCCAATCAAGACAAACATCTCGTTGCCCACCTGACCTTTACGGACAATGGTCTGTTGGCGCGGGAAAGCCTTGAGTTCTCCCATGAGGGCGACGATTTTCGCCTGAAAGGGTCGCAACCCGGTAAACAAAGGGATCGTCTTGTGAGGATCTTTGCCAAGTTTCAGATAGAGGAGATCCCACAGGGTGATGACTGGGGTTGTTGCCAACAGGGCCGGCAGCAAGGCAATTTCCCCCAGGAGCCCAACCACAATCGTAGTAGCAGACAGGAAGCCAAATTCTTGAATAGGCACGAAGGTCGAGAAGCAAAGCGTCAAAAAGCCCAGACAGAGGATCAGTGAAGCATACAGGGCAGGCTTTCCCACAGTGGAAAGAGTTGCCAACATTGCCTTTTCTTGGTCCGTCGTGGTGCGGATCTCGGAACTCAGCCTGTGCATCAGGTGGATCGTGTCATCGACGGCAATCCCCAGCGCAATCGACGCGATGATGTTCGTGCCAAAGTTCAGCACTGCCCCTGATGCTCCCATGAGCCCAAAGAAGACAGCAAGCGGGAAGACATTCGGCACCATGGCGATCACCCCTACTCGCACTGACAGGAACATGGCCGCCATGAGCACAAAGATGATCCCGGTGGTGAATGTCAAGCTCCAGATTTGTCCAGAAACAATGTCACCAGTAGTGCGGGTCAGCAAGATCAAATTTCCGGTCGGATGGACCTGAAATTCCCCA
>Ga0187893_10014445_pt1 | contig 10767 bp, 10 predicted proteins | sample MA1701074metaG_FD_139574 | JGI IMG/M metagenome (GOLD analysis project Ga0187893, IMG submission 139574) | White microbial mat communities from a basaltic lava cave in the Kipuka Kanohina Cave System on the Island of Hawaii, USA - MA170107-4 metaG ...
AGGGCCCGCGGGCGCCGCGCGCGCACGCGGTTGTGTTTTGAGCTCTGGCGTTGTGGGAAATGAGGCGCGTCGCATAGGTTCGCCGAAGCGCAAACGCCGCGCGGGTGATTGGACGCGAAATCGTCGTAGTGGGCAGCTCTCGAAAGGAACCGTCGATGGTGCGATTGCGTCGATCGCGGGCTGGCTGGATTGTTCGGTGCCGCAGGAGGTACGGCCATGAAGTTCGCTTCCGATGAAGTAGCCGCGGCGGCAAAGAACCCGGTGGTGGCAGAGGCGTTGGCAGCGAGAACGAAGCTGGACGAAGCCTTTGCTGCGCAGGACGTAGAGGCGGTGTCCGCACTGGCCGCCAAAGACCTGCTGGTCAATACGCCGGCAAATCGGGTCGCGCGCAGGGAGGCGGTGCTGGGGTTCTTCAAGGCGGGCCGGATGAACTATGAGTCTGCGGAGGAGACGATCGAGGCCGTGGATGCGCGTGGAGACCTCGTTGTGATCATGGGCGAAGAAGTCGTGAAGCCCAGAGAGACCGCCGCGCACGCCGGTCAGACCGTGCGCCGACGCTTCACGGATGTCTGGCGCAAAGAGCGGGATGGGAAATGGCGGCTGACGATCCGCCAAGCCACGATCACATCCGTCGACTAGCCGCATCGCCCCGAAAGCCGACCGGCGACCCCTTACAAAGCCCCGCGGGCGGACGCACCGCTCGCGAGTGGCAGAGGCCACGCTGAACGCTCAACGCCAAACGCTGAACGGCGCGCGCCGCGCGCCTGTCCCGCGCGTTGTGAAACTCGCGGGGCTTTGCTACGCGGAAGGCGCTCGACGTCATCCAATCCGACGAGAGCACCATGCGCGGATTTCGAGGCATCGCCCTGCTGGGCTGCGCGGCGGCAATCGCCGGGGGTATCGCTGCGCGTGGGTGGTGGACGGGCGAACGCCTCGATGCAGCTGAACGGGCCGCCGTGTCGGAGGCGGCGCCGTCGGGCCGGGGAAAGCCCAAGGAAATCACCGCGCTCGGGCGGCTCGAGCCGAAAGACGGTGTGCTGCGGGTGGCCGGTCCGTCGCATTTCGCCGTGGTCATCGGGCAATTGATGGTCGACACCAACGACCGCGTCACCGCCGGGCAGACCATCGCGATCCTCGACAACCACAATGCGGTCAAGGCGGACGTCGCGCGGCTCGAAGCCGAGTTGCAGAACGCCGATGCGGAATGCCGCCGCTACGACCGGCTCTTCAAGGACGGCGTCGTCTCGCCGTCCGAGCGCGACACCTGGCAGACGAAGCGGGCGATGCTGCAGGCGCAGCTCGAGCGCGCCCACGCCGAGCTGGCGCTCGCCGTGGTGCGCTCGCCGATCACCGGCCGGGTGCTCGACGTGCATGCGCGCGCGGGCGAGCGCGTCGGCCCTGACGGCATCGCCGAGCTCGCTCAGACGGATTCGATGTACGCCGTGGCCGAGGTGTACGAGACCGACGTGCAGTGGGTGCGCGTCGGTCAGCGCGCCAGGGTCTCGAGCCCGGCGCTCACCGCTCCGCTCTCCGGCACCGTCGACCGCGTCGGCCTCAAGGTCGGCAAGAAGGACGTGCTGAGCGTCGATCCGGCGGCCAAGACGGACGCGCGGGTGGTCGAGGTGCGGATCCTGCTCGACGACGCCGCTGCCGCCGGCGCCATGACCAACCTCGAGGTCGACGTCGCGATCACCCCGTGAGGGGGCGGCCGCGCCCGCTCCTGCGCCGCGCCGGTCGGGCGCCTGCTTGCATCGATGATGTTCGGCATCCCGCTCGCCTGGCTGCAACTGATGCGCGAGAAGCTGCGCCTCACGGTCGCGGTGGCGGGCGTCGCGTTCGCCGTGATCCTGATCTTCATGCAGCTCGGGTTCCGCAACGCGCTGTTCGAGAGCTCCACCCGGCTGCACGAAGCGTTCGCCGGCGACCTCTTTCTCATCAGCCCGCAGTTCGACTTTCTCGCGCAGCCGAAGAGCTTCTCGCGCCGCCGCCTGCTGCAGGCGCTCAGCTATCCCGGCGTGGAGTCGGTGAGCCCGGTCTATCTCGGCCTCTCGCTGTGGAAGAATCCCGAGAGCGGCAAGACGCGGATGATCTTCGTTGCCGGCATCGATCCGTCCGACGACGTGCTCGACCTGCCCGGGGTGCGCGAACAACGCGATCGCATCCGCCTGCCGGACGTCGTCCTCTACGACCGCGCCGGGCGGCCGGAGTTCGGCCCCATCGCCGCGGCGGTGGCGGCGGGCCGGCCGGTCTCCGCCGAAGTGGGAAATCGGCGCGTGAACGTCGGAGGGCTGTTCGAAATGGGGACGTCGTTTGGGGTCGATGCCTGCATCGTCACCAGCGCGACCAACTTCCAGCGCCTCTTTCCGAGCCGCGAGCGCGGCCTGATCGACGTCGGCGTCATCCGCCTGCGCCCCGGCGTTGATCCGGCCGCCGTGCGCGATGCGCTGCGGGCGGAGTTCCCGCGCGACGTCTTGGTGCTCACCCGCGCCGAGTACATTCAGCGTGAGCAGACCTACTGGGACACCAGCACGCCGATCGGGTACGTGTTCACCTTCGGCGTCATCATCGGGCTGGTCGTGGGCGGAATCATCGTCTACCAAATCCTCTTCGCCGACGTCTCCGACCACCTCGCCGAGTACGCGACGCTCAAGGCGATGGGCTATCCGGACCGCTATCTCTTCGGTGTCGTGTTTCAGGAGGCGGTGCTGCTGGCGGCGCTCGGCTACATTCCCGGGGCGTTGATCACCGCGGCGCTCTATCGCGTCGCCGGCGACGCCACCAACCTGCCGATGCAGCTGAGCGTGCCGCTGGCGCTGTACGTGTTCGCGCTGGCGGTGGCGATGTGTTGTGTCTCCGGCGCCATCGCGCTGCGCCGAATTCGCTCGGCGGATCCGGCGGAGATCTTCTGATGGCTGCGCCTGCCTACGGCCGTCCGGACGGCGAGATCGCCGCGGCGCCGATCCAGGTCGCCCACGTCGACCACTTCTTCGGCGAGGGGGCGCTGCGCAAGCAGATTCTCTTCGACGTCTCGTGCGAGATCCGCGCCGGCGAGATCGTCATCGTCACCGGGCCGTCGGGCTCGGGGAAGACGACGTTGCTGACGCTGATCGGCGCCCTGCGTACCGTCCAGTCGGGCTCGGTCCGCATCCTCGGCGAGGAGCTGCGCGGCGCCGGGACGCGCGTCATCGGCCGCGTGCGCACGAGCATCGGGTACATCTTCCAGGCCCACAACCTGCTCGACGCGCTGACGGCGTCGCAGAACGTGCAGATGGCGTTGCAGCTCCATCCGGACGTGTCGCGGCGCGACATGCGCCGCCGCGCCGATGAGATGCTCGACGCCGTGGGGCTCGGGCAGCGCGCCGGCCACTTCCCGAGTCAGCTCTCGGGCGGTCAGAAGCAGCGGGTCGCCATCGCCCGGGCGCTCGCCGGACGCCCGCGCATCATCCTCGCCGACGAGCCGACCGCGTCGCTCGACAAGCAGTCCGGCCGCGACGTCGCCAATCTGATGCACGATCTGGCCAAGCGCGAGGGCGTCACCGTGCTGCTCGTGACGCACGACAACCGCATCCTCGACGTCGCCGACCGCATCATTCACCTCGAAGACGGGCGACTGTCGTCGTTCACCACCGCCGTGACCGCCAACACCCAGCACATGATGGACATGCTCGCCCAGCACAACCGCAAAGGCGAGCTGGCGCGCGTGGTCCGCGGCTTGTCGGTCGCCGAGTTCGGCCGCACGCTCGAGGAGGCGACGGCGGAATGCGCGCAGTTCCTGCGCGTGGTCGAGATGAGCCACAACGAAGCCTTCGAGAGCATGCTCGAGCAGGTGCTCGAGAGCTTCACGTTGAAGATCGGCGAGATCCTCGAGGCCGAGCGGGTCTCGCTGTTCCTGGTCGACGACGCGCGCGGGGAGTTGGTGTCCAAGGTCGCCCAATCCGAAGGCGGACGCCCGCTCGAGATCCGCGTGCCGTTGGACGCCGGGATCGCCGGCCGCGTGGCTACCACCGGCACCGCGATGAACATCCTCGATGCGTACGCGGAGCCGCTGTTCAATCGCGCCGTCGATCAGGCGACCGGGTTCCGCACGCGCAGCCTCCTGTGCGTGCCGGTGGCGGACCGGCGCGGCCGTGTCTTCGCCGTGGCGCAGGTGCTGAACAAGCACGGCGGCGGGCCGTTCACCCACGAAGACGAGCAGCGTTTCGCCGAGTTCAGCGTGCACCTGGGCGTGGTGCTGGAGAGCTGGTGGCAGATGGCGCGCGCTGCGCGCGCGCCGTTGAGCGTTGCGCGTTGAGCGTTGGCCTGGCGCTCTGCTCGTCGCCGGCGTCGCGTTTGCCCTGGAGCCTGCGCTCGGCGCCCGCGATTCGGTCGGGCGGTGTTCGACACAGTGCTGGGCAGCTAGCGCGCCTGCGAGAGGCAGGACGCCGGCCAACGCACAACGCGCAACGCCGAACGCGGCGCGGAGCGCGGCGTTACGCCGCGCTGCGCGCCGCTTCCGGGCTCAGCCGCGCCAGGGCGCGGGCCATCTGGCGGTTGTGCAGAACGGCGTCCTCGAGCGCCTCGCGGGCGGTGCTCATGGCGCCTTCCGTCATCGCCACGCTGCAGCGCCGGATGGCATCGTTCTGCTGGGAAACGAGCACCGACAGCCCGTCGCGCAGGTCGTCGGTATTCTCCGGCGCGGCGGCGCGCGGACGGTTGCTCGGACCCTCGACCAGTAACGCGAACACCAACGCGGCGCCGAGGAGGAACGGCACGCGCAGCAGCATGGTCGACTGCCAGACGATCTCGCGGCCCCCGATCCAGGCCACCGCCAGCGAGAGGACACTCAGTGCCAGGGTGACTCCGGCGATGGTCCCGAGCGACAGGCCGGCGATCGCCAGCACCAGCACGCCGAGGCAGAGGAGCAGGAGCTCGACCGAGAGCTGCTGGGCAACCCAGAGCGATGCGGCGATGAAGATCGTGTCGAGCACGGCGATGCCGATCTTGAAGCTCTGGAGATCGAAATAGGCGCGCGGAATCCGTCCGACGGCCAGATTCGAACCCAGATAGATTGCGACCAACAGCGGCCCGACCCACCCGGGTCCGCCGGTGTCGCGCGCAAACAGCATCAGGTACGCGCAGGTCAAAATCAGCGCCCACCGCACCATGACGACCGTCTCGCGCCGTCGCTCGAGTCCCGCGCTCCGCGGGGACAGGACGAGTACATCACTGCTTGCCATGCGAGCCTCCCATCTCCGGAGGCGTGGAGCCTCCGGGCGCTTGTTCATCGCCGAAGCTCTCCAGCAAGCGCGATGCCCGCGGAGATCGGCTGTGTCCGACAAGCGCAGCCGGGAGTCCCGGTGTGTCAGATGGCGAATCAACCGGTGCTCCGATGCCGGGGCGAAGTGCCAAAAAATGCCTACGGCTCGCGGGGTGCGCCGCTCGGACTCGGACGCAGCAGCCGATGCTATGGCATACGCAGCATGCTCAGCCGGACATCCGGCCGAACTCCCGCACGAGCCGGCGCGCCGCCGCGCGCGAGGGCTCATCGAGCATCTCATCCCACTGCCAGCGTTCCAGCACGGCAAGTACCTCGCCGCAGCGCAGCTCGTCGCCGCCGCGCAGCTCGCGCTCCATCGCCGCGATCCACCGGCTCACGTCGATCCGTTCCATCGAGGTTCCTCCTGCACCGGTGGGTTGGTTGAACGTCAACGCCGTCGGTCGGAGGCCAACGCGCATGGGCCGCGGCCCCTACGCGGGTATTGCCAAGCGCGCAAGAGGCGCGGTGTACGCCTCCGGGTAGCGGCGGCCCTTGTAGCCGGCTCCTTCTGTTCCCTGACGGGGTCGGAATCGGCATCGGAATCGATTGCCGTCGTCTTTGCCGTCGATTCCGATACCGATTCCGACCCCGACCCGATCTTCCGCCGCAGCGGGGTTGCGCCACACGGCTACCCGGAGACCGCGCCTGCGGCGCTAGCTGGTCGCTAACCCTCGCTCAGCGCAGACGGCACGGATCGCGGCTTCGAGCGCGGCGAGATCTTCGCAGCGGGTGATGGTGGAGGTTCGGCGCGAGTCGGGTGGGTGTTGCTGGACCGCGTCGGCCCAGCCGCCCGTTCCCGCGAGGGCGAGAATCGGCCGCCCGTGCATCCAAGCGAAGGCGATCTCCGACAGCGTCCCGGCACCGCCGCCGATGACGATGACCAGATCGCCGGCGAGCGCGGTGATCGCGTTGCGCGCATGGCCGAGCCCGGTCGGGATCACGACGCTGCACCAGGGATTCGCGTCGTCCAGCTGATCGGACGGCACGATGCCGACGGTGGTGCCGCCGGCGCCGGCGGCACCGCGGCAGGCCGCTTCCATCACGCCGCTGCGGCCGCCGGTCACCACCGTCACGCCGAGGCGCGCCAGGAGAGCGCCGACCGCGTCGGCGAGGGCCGCCGCGGCGGGAGTCGCATCGCCGTCGCCGATGACCGTCGCCTGTAGGCGCCGGATCATGTCAGCGGCCGCTCGGGTTGGCATCTCGCGGCCGCGCTCCGCGCGGCACGGGCGCGCCAAGGCGCGCCCCTACACGGAGGTCTCTGCGAGTGAACATCGGTTCCGACGTCCTAACGTGTCGACGCGCTGACGTCACGCATGCCCACACGTCAGCACTCGATCGGGCGCACCGTGCCGTCTATTGCGCCGTGCTACAGGCAGCCTGCGCCGGCCAGATCGACGGCGCGAATGAGCTCGTCGATCGTCACCCGGCTGTCGCCGTTGACGTCCATGGCTTCGCACGAGGTCAGTGTCGCCTGATCGAGCGCGATCAGCACGCCGACGATGAGCTCGTTGATGGTGAGGATACCGTCGCCGGTGCAGTCGCCGACGCAGACGAAGGGGGTGAGTGTGGGGAACGGGGTGTGGCTGCGGGTCGGCGAGCCCGGCATGGTGCGGGTCGGGGAGACGGTCGGCTGCGCCGACTGGGTTGCCGTTGGGGTCGGACCGCCCGGGGTGGCGGTCGCCGTGCGGGTCGTGGTCGGAGTGCGGAAACCCAGTGCGGTGGGGCTCGGAAATGGTGTGAAAGTCTCGACCGGGGTGAACGTGCGGAAGGGCGTGAAGGTCTCGATCGGGGTGAAGCTGCGGATCGGGGTGAAGGTTTCGAACGGGGTGAAGGTGGGCAGTTGGGCACTGGCCGTCGCGGCGGCGCCGACCAGCCCGAGGAGCGCGGCTGCGACCGTACGCGCTGCACGGTGGTGAAAATGCGCCAATCGCATGAGGATGATGCTGACCGAGAACCCAGGGTCGGTCAACGCAAACCCTACAAGAAGGGCGACGCACGCGTCGCCCCTACGCAAAGTGTCGAGAACGACTCCGATTACCCGCCCGAGGACGGGCACCAACGGGGCGCCGGCGGGCGGATTGTAGGATTTCTTGTAGAATCTTCCGCGTCAGAGCCGGTCTCGCGGGTATTCGGCCCATCGCATTCTCTTGCGGGGCCTTGGCATCCCAACTGCTGATAGCGTCCGGCGGGGACATGATGGTTTTTCGGCGGTTGAGGTGCACGATCACGCTGCTGGCGGTGGTGGCCGCTGGTGCGGCGCCGTCCCTTGCCGCAGACCACCCGCGCCGCCTCAAGGCGTGCGTGGTGTCGCTCAACGAGCCACAGGAGCTCGACGCCTTCCGCGCCCATCTCGACCCCAACCAGTTCGAGATCATCGACCTTCGCGCCCAGGTGTCGGCGGCGGGTCCGCCCCAATCGAGCGCCGGCGTCGGCGCCTCCGCGTCGTGGCTGCTCGAGGCGTGCACGCCCGAGACCACCTGCGATGTGATGGTCTACTCCGCCGAGTTCGCCGGGCGCTTCTTCGGCAAGCACGGCATGTCGCTCAGCCTGCAGGAGCTCGAAGAGGCGTCCTGCCAGGCGCGCTGTTCGGGTCTCTTCCGGCAGCCCATGGAAGTGTTCCTGCTCGCCTGCAACACGCTGGCGACCAAAGACGAGGATGACCGCACCCCGGAGGAGTACCTGCGGGTGCTGCTCGAGCACGGCTTCGACCGGCCGGCGGCGGAGCGCGTCGTCGAGTTGCGCTACGGCCCCCTCGGCCCGAGCTTTCGCGAATCGCTGCGCCGCGTCTTCGCCGGGGTGCCGCGCATCTACGGCTTCTCATCGGTCGCGCCGCGGGGCGAGATCACCGCGCCGATGCTGGCGCGCTATTTCCGCGGCCAGCGCGACTATGCTGCGACGCTGCAACGCCAAGTGGGCAACACCAGGCCCAACAAGGCGCTGTTCAACTCGTTTCGCGGAACGTCCTTCACGCAGGCGATTGGCCTCACCGCTTTCGATCCCGGGGCGACCGATCGCGACGACATCTGTGCGCTCTACGACGAGAACCGGCCGGTGATCGACCGCTTGGCGATCGCCCGCGCCTTTCTCGCCCGTCCGGAGGCGCTCACCTTCGTGCCCACGCTCGAGGTGTTCATCTCGCGCCATCCGCCCGAGAGCCTCTCGCCGTCCGAGCGCGAGCTGTTCACGCAGATCCAACAGCTCGATGCCGCCCGCACGGCGGTCGTCGATCTCGTGCACAGCCTCAACGTCTCGGCCCTCAAGCTCGAGCTGGCACACTTCGCGGTGCTGGTCGGCTGGTTGAGCCAGAAGGAGTTCCACGCCTTGGCGGTCGACGGCGCGCGCGAGCTGCTCGCACAGATCGGCCGTCAGCCGCTCACCGCCGAGGTCGTGGACATCATGTGCGAGATCACCAAGCGCGAATCGCTGCGCGCCGACTTTCGCATGGAGGATTTTCCGCCGCAGCTCTATCTCGACGCCGACGGGTACCGGTTGCTCGCCTGCCTGGCGCCGACCGATCGGCGCCTGCCGACGAAGCTCGTCCGCGGGCTGGAGAGCACCGATCCGTACATCCGCATGTGGTCGGCGTACGCGGTCGCGCAGCTCGTGCCGCTCGATGAGCCGGTGTTGCAGCGCCTGGTGCCCTACCTGGGCGACCGCTCACCGGAGATCGCCAACCGCGTGCGCTGGGTTTTCCAGGCGCACGGCACGTTGCCGAAGAGCGTCGCCAAGGCCATTCAACCGGTGAATCCCGCTCTGCTGCGCGAGATGGACGCGCGCAAGGACGAGCGAGGCAACGCGCCTTTCCTGGCGTTCCTGGCACCCTGGCGCTGAGCGCTGCTGGGAGCGCGGCGGGGCCCGCCCGTTGCTCGTCGCCGCGCGCCGCGCGTGCGTGGAAATGGGGCGACGCATGCGTCGCACCTACTCGACGCCACGACGCTGGCCCCCTTTCGTTGGCGACGCCTGCGTCGCCCACGACGATTTGGAGGGCGGCGCGCCGTCGCCGCCGAGGCGGGGTCGGGGCCCGCTACGCCGCGTCCTTGCGCGACATCTGCCAGGTCGTGACCGGCTCGCCACTTGCCGTCTGTGGCTCCTCGCCGCGGCTGCCGACCAGGATGCCGTCCGGATGCGCATCACCCGCCGGTTGGATTCCGAGCTGACGGCGCACCTCGTCGAGCGGCAGGCGGAGCAGCCGTTCGTAGGGTGCGGCGGTCAGCAGCGTCGCCCGCCGGCCGCGCCGCCAGGCGTTGAACAGGTAGCGCTGCCAGTAGAGGGTCACGTTCTTCGGTCCGATCAACGCGCCGGCGACGACGATGAACGCGATCCCAGGGTTCCACACCTGGCCGAGCGTGAACGCCAGATTGGCGGCCTCGCCGGCTTCGTCGCGGCCGTATCCCGTGAGCACGTGCCAGAGGTCGTGCATGTCGCGCAGCCGGTCGCCGAAAAACTCGTGATCGGCGTCGAGCGGCAGCTCCTTGGCGAAGTTCTGCTCGGCCATCTGCTCGGCCTCGACCAGGCCGGCGGCGTTGAGCTGTCCTTCGTGCATGAAGTCCGCATAGGCCCGTCCGAAGCTGCCCTCCGGCAGCGTGGAGAGCGCCTCGCGGTCCGACAGGGTGGCGAGCAGCGAGGGCCGCTCGGCGAGCAGGCGGAGGCCCTCGCCCGAGGCGGCGAAGCGCTGATAGGCCCGCTCGAACGAGTTGCCGGACAGCGCCCGGACGATCTCGAAGACCTGGTCGGTGCGCTCCGAATCGGCAATCAACGTCCGCAGGGCGCGCCAGGCGCGGTGCCATTCGAGCTTCCGGCTGACCGGTGCGGTTGGCGTTTCGGCAACGTTCTGCATGCTCATTCCTCCGCCCTGCTCAGAGTTATTCGCACCCTGGGGTGCCGTCAATGATGAACGCAACCTACGTGCCAGCTCCGGCGGGACGGCTGGACAGGCACCGGCGCCGCCGCCTGCATGTCGCACTGAGCATGGCGCCGCCGTGGGTGCCTAGTGTGGACTGCAGCTTGACGACCCGCCCGCGGCCTTGCGTGCCACGCGCATCGGTGCCAGTGGAGGGCGCCGCTTCCGCGGCGCCATGGCCGCGCGGAAGCGCGGCCCTCCAGGCGCTCGGGCGGCACGGATCTCGAAGCTGAAAGGTGCACGGATGACGCACGCAAGCTACGAAACCCTGTCGCTTGAGATCGACGCCGGTGTGGCCACCGCCACCATCAACCACCCGCCCATCAACCTGCTCGACCTGGCGATGATCCGCGACCTCGACCGTCTCGGGCGCGAGCTCGCGGGCGACGATGCGGTGCGCGTCGTCGTCCTGCGGAGCGCCAACCCGGATTTCTTCATCGCCCACGCCGACGTGACGCTGATCCAGCTGATGCCGAAGACCCCGCCGCCCAAAGCCACCACGCTGGCGCCCTTTCACCAGATGGTGGAGCGCTTTCGCACCATGCCCAAGGCGACGATCGGGGTGGTCGAG
>Ga0187893_10014446_pt1 | contig 10767 bp, 7 predicted proteins | sample MA1701074metaG_FD_139574 | JGI IMG/M metagenome (GOLD analysis project Ga0187893, IMG submission 139574) | White microbial mat communities from a basaltic lava cave in the Kipuka Kanohina Cave System on the Island of Hawaii, USA - MA170107-4 metaG ...
CGTGAGCCCCGAGGAGATGGACCGGCGCCACAAGGAGATGCTCAAGCAGGGGAAGAAGTAGGTCTGTCCCCCCTGAGAAGATGGCGAGATGGCAAGATGGCCGAGGAGCGGGCCGAGGACAGAGCCAGGAGCGCCCTCACGAGGCTCTTCGCGGCGGTTCTTCTGGTCCTGGCCGCCCTCGGCGCACCATTTGTCTTCAGCTACCGATCCGAGGGGGCGGTCATCGGCCCCTTCTCCCCCCGCTATCTGTTCGGCGTCGCGCTTCCCTTCGCCATGGCGTGCGGTCTCCTTCTTCTGTTCCTCCTCGCGAAGTCGAGGGTCGTCCCATGGATGGGCGCCTCGCTGGGAAGGCTCCCGCGGCTTCCTGCGGCGCTGGCTGCGCTCGCCGGCGCGGCGGCCGCGGTGGTCTATTCATTCCTGATATCCGACGAGCGCGTCAGCGTCCTGATGTGCCTGCTGCTCCCATGCGCGATCGCGCTGGCCTGGGCGGCCGCGTTCGGCCGGCTCAACCCGGTGCTGGCCTGCCTGCCGGTGGTGGCCGGAGGCTGCCTGCTGTTCGCCGCGGAGCTGGCGGAATCCCCCTTCGGGTCGTCTCTGGCGGTCTGGGGGGATGACAGCACTTTCGCCGCTCTGTTTCCGCGCGAGCCCCCCTTCATTGGCCCCGGGGGACGCCTCAGACCGAACCTCGATGTCCGGATGCGCGCGCCGGAGTACAGACGGGGGGCCAGGCTGGTCACCAACGCGGTGGGGTTTCGCAACGAGACGGAGTTCGCCCCGCGCCCGGCGGCGGGTCTGACTCGAGTGCTCAGCCTCGGCGATTCCTTCTCCACCGGGTTCGGCGCCGACCAGGAGCAGTTCTTCGGAGCGATCCTGGAGCGGCTTCTGAACGGCTCGCATGTCCTGGGGCGAGCGGAGGTCATGAACGCAGAGGTCTCTGACCCGGCCTACGGCCTGCACTACTTGCAGGGCCACGGGATGGGGTATCGCCCCACGCTCGTCATCTACGGTCTTTCGGGAAACGACATCATGCAGGCCGAGCAGTTCCTCGGCGAGGACAGATTGTTCCGTCTCGATTACGGTCAGATCGAGGCCAACCCCGGCTTCGATCCTTCCGTCGAGAGCGCGTGGTCCCGTCTTCGGGAGCACGCCTATCCTGTGGCCGCCGAGCCCGGCGGCATCTCTTTCGGAGTCGCGCCGGCGATCCTCTCCAAGCTGATCCGGTTCAGGCTGTTCTCGAGCCTCGCGTCGCTGGCGGAGCGGGAGGCGTCACGTCCCGCCGACACGCCCAGCTACGCTCAGGAATACGAGCGGGCCGACGGTCGCAAGAGGCTGATCGATGGCGCCGCCAACCTTGGCTTCTACTACAGGGATGAGGGCCAGACTCTCGAGCCGTTCTACCGCGCCTTCTTCCAGCTCCTGGTCGCCATGCATCGCACAACCCGGGATGGGGGCGCTTCGTTTCTGTTGGTGATCCACCCCTCGCGCGTGCAGACGCAGCCACGGGATTGGGAGGAGATGCGTAGGCGCTGGCGGCTCGATGAGGCCGACTTCGACCCGAGGATGCCGAACAGGCGGATCGCCGCTTTCTGTGAGGAGCACGGGATCCGGTGCTGCGACCTTCTGGACGCTTTCACGGAGGCGTCACGAGAGCTGAGCCTGTACCTTCCCGGAGGCGATACCCATTACAACCGGCACGGACATGAGGTCGCGGCGCGGGCGACGGTGGAGTGCATCGTCCGCGGATGGGAGGCTCACGCCCCGGACTGAGAGGAAGGGCGCTGACCCTGCGGCATGGCGCCAGCCGAGGGCCTTCACGCCGGCTCGATCCGATACACCTTCCCCGAAGACATCAGAAGGTAGATCTCGCCCGAGGCGTCCTCGCCGAACGAGCCGGGGTTGTCCTCCTTGGGGAATGAGTCCCAGGTCCTGTGATCGATTGGCCTCCCATCCGGGCCGAGACGGAAGCTCCGGACCCAGCCGGTGCAGTAGTCGGCGTAGAAGTATGTCCCCTTCAGCGCCGGCATCCTCTCTCCGCGATAGACATAACCGCCGGTGACCGAGCAGCCGTCCGGGTGGTCGTACTCCAGGACGGGGGGCGTCAGACCCGACGGATCGCACCCTGTCCTGGGTCGGAAGCAGAGGGTCCCCTCCATCACCGGCCATCCCAGGTCCGCGCCGCGCTGCTTCGCGCGGGGGATGAAGGTGATCTCCTCCCGCTTGTCCTCGCCGACATCGGCGACCCAGAGATCTCCCGTCATCCTGTCGAAGCTCCACCGCCAGGGATTTCTGAGTCCCGTCATCCAGATCTCTTCCCGCCACCCGGGCTTGCCCACGAAGGGATTGTCGGAAGGGACGGCGTAGGGTGCTGACTTGTCGACATCGATTCTCAGCATCTTGCCCAGCAGCGAATCGCCGTCGCGCGCCGGGCTAGAGGGCTTGTGTCCCGTCTGACCGTCTCCCATCCCCACGTACAGGCACCCGTCCGGGCCGAACGCGATCATCCCGCCATAGTGGAGGCAGTAGCTGGCCTGCTTGATGGCCAGCAGCGTCCTGACCGGCATCGGCTCCGATTGATCCAGCCCGGGGGCCGCGCGGAACTCCACCAGGCGGCTGTCCGCATTGTTGTCGAGGTAATAGACGAAGTACCGCCTGTTGGACGCGAACCGAGGGTGGAAGGCCATGCTGTACAGGCCGTACTCATGACCCTGGCCGGTGAGTGGGGAGATATCGAGGAAAGGAGCCTTGAGGAGGATACCGTCCTTGCGAAGCCGGATCCGGCCGGCCCTCTCCACGATGAAGACGCGTCTGGTGTCGCCCGGAGGTGAGGTGAGAAAGAGCGGGAACTCCAGCTCGGTCTCGATCGGCGTGGCCTTGAGCTGGATGGCTGGTGCCGGAGGGGGAGGGCTCGCTGGCCGGGGCTGCGAGGGGGCCTGTGGAGGCGCCGACGGTGTCTCTGTCGGGCCAGGGCCTCCGGCAAGCGCCGCGGCGAGCGGGAGGGCGAAGAGCGCGACTCGCTTCACATGGCTTGGCGGCGGCTTCAGCATCGCGACATCGTAGGGGCGAGGTCATCGCGGGTCAATGGTCTGTTGGGTTGGGAGGTCCACCCACCTCAGTCGTTTTAACCTGAAGCCTCCAGAAGGCTTCGTTTCCATGCAACGGCTGTGGATCCTGCCGTCGTACATTCCTGTTGCATCCGACCTCGTTCTCTTCTTCTCATCTCCCGGAGACGGCCATGTGGCCATGGCGATCCGACCCTGTCCGGCTCGACGCTCGCCTCTCTCCCGCCCAGGCGATCCGCCCCGGTTTGCTGCAAGGGGTGGACTCGCGAATCGGAAGAACCACACCCGGCCTCAGCGCGTACACCAACGACCGGACGCTGCGATGGCTGGCGGCCTCGGATCGGAGCATCAGCGACCAGGTGAGCCGGGCCCTGCTGGAGATGAAAGAGGACAGGCTGCACGTCAAGGAAGGCCACGCTCGTTGGTCCACGTACCTGAGGCTCCCGGCAGCATCACCGTGAGAGTTGGAAGCAGGAGCTAAGCAGGAGCTATCGCAACGACAGGCTGGTCTATCCCAGATTCGATGAGCGGGTGCTGGATGAGGACCCGTGGGCGGTCAGCAAGACCAGCCACGAGCCCGAGCCATGGACGATCAGCGAGCCGACAGCGGCACGGTACGGGAGCCAGGGGAATGTTGAGCCCCCCGCAGCAGGCTACGGCATCGCGGCCGTCCCAATCACCTGGCCTTCTTGAACTGCTCCTGCTCGGTGGACCCTTCCATGCTCAGGATGGACGACAGCCCGCCCGTGGCGACCTGCGTGACCTCGTCGAAATACCCCGTCCCGACGAACTCCTGGTGCCGGATCGCCTCGTACCCGTTCTTCTCGGCATCGAACTCGAGCTGCTGGAGCCGGGAGTAAGCCGTCATCCCGTTCTGCTTGTAGTCCCGCGCCAGCGTGTACATGCTGTAGTTCAGCGCATGGAAGGCCGACAGGGTGATGAACTGGAACTTGAACCCCATCTTCCCCAGCTCGCTCTGGAACTTGGAGATGGTGGCGTCGTCCAGATGCCGCTTCCAGTTGAACGACGGGGAGCAGTTGTACGCCAGCAGCTTGCCGGGGAACGTCTTGTGGATGGCGTCGGAGAACCTCTTGGCCTCCTTCAGATCCGGCTTGCTGGTCTCGAACCAGAGCAGGTCGGCGTACGGGGCATACGCCAGCGCCCTCACGATGGCCGACTCCACACCGCTCTTGACGCCGTAGAACCCTTCGTGGGTCCGCTCCCCCGTGAGGAACTGGTGGTCATACGGATCGATGTCGCTGGTCAACAGCGTCGCGCTGTTGGCGTCGGTGCGCGCCACCAGAACCGTGTCCACGCCGCACACGTCGGTGGCGAGCCTGGCGGCCACCAGCTTCGTGATGAACTCGCGCGTGGGGACCAGGACCTTCCCTCCGAGGTGCCCGCACTTCTTCACCGACGCGAGCTGGTCCTCGAAATGCACGCCCGCGGCGCCGTCCTCGATCATGTCCTTCATGATCTCGAACGCGTGCAGCGGGCCCCCGAAGCCGGCCTCGGCGTCGGCGACGATCGGGGCGAGCCAGTAGGTGCTGTCGTCTCCCTTCAGGTGATGGATCTGGTCGGCCCTCAGCAGCGAGTTGTTGATCCGGCGGATCAGATACGGGACGCTGTCGGAGGGGTAGAGGCTCTGGTCGGGGTACATGTGAAGCGAGTTGTTGCTGTCGGCGGCCACCTGCCATCCACTGGCGTAAATCGCCTTGAGCCCCGCCTGGACGTGCTGGATCGCCTGATTGCCGGTGATCGCGCTCAGGACCGGGACATAATCGTCCTCGTTGAGCAGCTTCCAGAGCCGCGACGCCCCGAGCTTGGCCACGGAATACTCGATCTCGATCGACCCGCGCAGGCGATAGACATCATCTGCCGAGTAGGGCCGGGTGACCCCCTTCCACCGGGGCGATGTCTTCCACGATCGGGTCAGCTCCGCTGTGAACGCGCTCTTGTCCATCGGGGTGTCTCCCTCAGTCGATGTGCTCGTAGGCCACCAGTGTCAGAAACTCAGGAAAGTCCTCGCTCGTCATCATTCTCTCGAACAGGTCGCAGGCCAGGCCGAGGCTCGGGGTCCCGGGGAGGCGCCCGCGCTCCTCTCGAATCGTCGTCCTGACGAGGTCCGGAGTGATGGCCCCTCCGCCCGAGACGGCCGCACGGTGCCGGACCCACTGCCAGACCTGCGACCGCGAGATCTCCGCGGTGGCCGCGTCCTCCATCAGGTTGTAGAGGGGCACGCACCCCGACCCCCTCAGCCATGCATCCAGGTACTGGATCCCGATGCTGATGTTGGCGCGCACCCCTCTCTCGGTGATCTCGCCGTCGGGGATCGCCAGCAAGTCCGTGGCCGACACCCTCACGTCGGTCCGCTTCATGTCGATCTGATGCGGGGTGTCCATGTGCTTGTTGAACAGATCCCGCGCGATGGCCACCAGACCCGGGTGCGCGACCCAGGTCCCGTCATGTCCCGCCTTGACCTCGCGCAGCTTGTCGGCCCGGACCTTCCCCAGCGCCTCCTCGTTGGCGGCCGGGTCGTTCTTGATCGGGATCTGAGCCGCCATCCCGCCCATGGCGTGAACGCCGCGCCGGTGGCACGTCTTGATCAGGAGCTTGACGTACGCCTCCAGGAAGGCGCGGTCCATCGTGACCTGACTTCTGTCGGGCAGGACGAAGTCCGGTCTTTGCCTGAACTTCTTGATGAAGCTGAAGATGTAATCCCACCGGCCGCAGTTCAGCCCCGCGCTGTGGTCCCGCAGCTCGTACAGGATCTCGTCCATCTCGAAGGCGGCGAGTATCGTCTCGATCAGCACCGTGGCCCGTATCGTCCCGTGCGAGATCCCGAGCGCCTCCTGCGCGCGCTTGAAGACATCGTTCCAGAGCCGCGCCTCGAGGTGGTTCTCGAGCTTCGGGAGGTAGAAATAGGGGCCCGACCCGTTCTTGAGAAGCGCGCGCGCGTTGTGGTGGAAGAACAGCCCGAAATCGAACAGCGACGCGGAGACGGGAGCGCCGTCCACCCCCATGTGCTTCTCGACCAGGTGCCACCCGCGCGGCCGGACCATGAGGGTCGAGGTCCGCTCGTTGAGCGCGTACTTCTTCCCCTCGGGGCTGGTGAACCCGATGGTGCCGGCCACCGCGTCCTTCAGGTTGACCTGCCCCTCGATGTTGTTGCGCCAGGTGGGGGAGTTGGAGTCCTCGAAGTCGGCCATGTAGACGTTCGCGCCCGAGTTCAGCGCGTTGATGATCATCTTGCGATCCACCGGGCCCGTGATCTCGACCCTGCGGTCCAGAAGATCGTTGGGGATCGAGGCCCCCTTCCAGTCGGCTTCCCGGATTCCCTTGGTCTCGGCCAGGAAGTCGGGCAGTTTCCCCGAGAGGATCTCCTGCTGCCGCGTCTGTCGTTTCTTGAGCAGATCGCGCCGCCCGGGCTCGAACCGGCGCGAGAGATCCGCCACGAAGCGCAGCGCTGCGGGAGTGAGGACCGTCTCGGCGTCGGCTACGGCGGGACCGCGGATCTCGATCCCCTCGGCGCGGAGGTCGAGCGGAGCGGAGCCCTCCGAGGGGGAGGAACCCCTTGCGGATCCAGAGCTTGGCGTCATGTGAGCCATAATCTGTACGGGATCGGGGTGCGTGTCAACCGATCAACAGGCAGAGGGGCTCAGGCGTATTATCAGTTGTCGTGGCCGGGTCCCCGGCTGGAATCAGAGGGTTTCCCGAGCGACATCGAGACGCCGGGCCTCGATCAGAACGTTGGAGAACGGCGTGTTGGCCGACGCGGGCGTCACCGAGGCCACCAGCCCCTCCGACTCCAGGACATCGGCGAGCTGCGCCGCGGGGCGAAAGCAGAGCGTCGCGGCGCGGTGGAAGCGCAGGGCCTGACCGATCCGCTCGTGCCACCGGCTGATCCGGGCGCACATCCCGCCGCTGGCGTCCACCTCGCGGACCAGGATGACGCCTCCGGGCGCCAGCGACCTCGCCGCGCGCCGCAGGATCTCGTCCTGAGTCTGGGCCGGCTGGTAGTGGAGGAGATCGATGAGCAGGATGGTCCCGGCCCCTTCGTGGCCGGCGCCGCGAGCATCGCCTGTCATGAAGACAAGGCCCGGAAGATCGGCCGCCGCCAGCCTGGCATGTGTCAGCTTCGCCTCGTCCCAGTCAACGCCGGTGCCGCGAACGCCGGACTGGGTCTCCGCCAGCAAGACCAGGGTCTGCCCATACCCGCACCCGATGTCGAGGATCGGATCGAGGAAGGGACCTCGCTCAGCCAGCCGGCGATAGATCGGGTCGTTGTTGAGCTTCCCGGCGACATAGCCGGCGACGAACTTGCTGCCTCCCGCGCGGAAACGCTCGCCGGCCCGCTTCATCGCCTCCCCCGCCGGATCCGGCGGCAGGGGGTGGCGCCTGCGGTGTGCGCGCATCAGCAAGTAGGTCGCAAGACCGGCGGGCGCGCCGAGCGCCGACCCGAGCGCCACGGATCCGATGAGCCACGCGGCCGCGAACTGCCACGGGTCGAGCAGGCGGAAAGCCTCCGCGCTGATGGGGAGCCAGTGTCCCTCCAGCAGGAAGCTGCCCAGCTGGACGCTGCCGAATACCAGCAGAGGGGCGGTCCAGGGGAGCGAGACGTTGGCGGCCAGATATGTGATCGGGCGGCTGAGCCGCAGCGCGGTGGCCGCGACCAGACAGATCGCGAGATGGAAGCCGTAGAAGGGAGTCGTTCCGATCAGGACTCCCAGTGCCACCGCCCAACCGAGACGTGCCGGCGTGGCGCGCTCGCCGGCGAGAGATGACAGCAGCCGGCCGCGGAGCCGGGAGAGGGAGCGGCCGGGCATCGCCAGGGCCGAAGCCAGACTCGAGGGGCGGGTCATCGACATCGATCATACGGGCGGCCCCCTGGCGCTGCCAAGTCGGACCGGGATGGGGGCGATGAGCTGTGATAGGCTCCGTCGCGATGCGACAGGTCTCCATCATCGCGATGTCGCTGGCCCTGATCGCCGCGGCATCCGGCGCGACGGCGCCGCCCGCGCCGCCTCCCCCCGAGCCGGAGCTGTTCGGCGAGGGGGTGTTCAGCACGGGGGCCTGGGACTTCTTCGTCGCCTTCACCCCCGATCAGAAGACCGCCTACTTCTGCCGAGCCAACGCCGGCTTCACCTATTTCACAACGTTGGTGTCGCACCTGCGCGATGGGGGCTGGAGCGAGCCCGAGATGGCGCCGTTCTCCGGCCGCTGGAGCGACGCCGACCCGCACATTTCCCCCGACGGCAGCAAGCTGTTCTGGATCTCGAACCGGCCGGTGACGGGTGACGCTCCGCGTGAGGAGTACGACATCTGGTACGTGGAGAGGAGCCCGAGAGGGGATTGGGGAGAGCCGAGGAGTCTTCCCGCGCCGGTCAACTCCGAGAAGGCCACCGAGTGGTCCCCGTCGGTGGCCGCCAACGGCAACCTGTACTTCGGGACGATCCGGGAAGGGGGCAAAGGCGGCAACGACCTGTACGTGTCGCGCTGGGTCAACGGCTCCTACGCGCCGCCGGAGAACCTGGGGGACGCCATCAACACGCCGGCGGGAGAGGTGGAGCCCTGGATCGCGCCGGATGAGAGCTATCTGATCTTCAGCGGCCAGGGTCGCCGGGATGGCCTGGGCGGCTTCGACCTGTACCTCAGCAGGCGCGTGGAGGGCGCATGGCAGGCGGCGCAGAGGCTCCCCGAGCCGATCAACTCGCCGGCTGGGGACTTCAACCAGAGCGTCTCGCCCGACGGCAGGTACCTTTATTTCAGCAGCACGCGGGGGTCGCTGGATTCCGTCCCCAAGGCGCCTCTGACCTACGCCGAGATGCAGCGGCGGCTCACCGGCACCGGCAACGGCCTGGGCGACATCTACCGGGTGCCGCTCAGCGCCATCGGCATCGGATCTCCTTAGTGCTCAGTCCGACCCCGTCGGCCCCACCGCCGGCCTCAGCCATCCGCGCAGGCTCCCCGCCAGCCACGACCTGATGTCCAGGCTCAGGCTGAAGATGGCCGGCACCACGAACAGCGTGAAGACGGTGGAGAGCGCCAGACCTCCCAGCACCACGCTGCCGAGGCCCCTGTAAAGCTCGGAGCCGGCCCCCGGATACAGGACCAGCGGGAGCAGGCCGATCACCGAGGCCGCCACGCTCATGAAGATCGGGCGGATGCGGGTCGCGGTGGAGACGCGGATCGCGTCGCGCGGCGCCATCCCGTCCTCCTTCATGTGAATCAGCGACTGGTGCACCACCAGGATGGCGTTGTTCACGACGACACCCACCAGCATGACGAACCCCAGCATCGTCAGGATGTCCATCGGCTGGTGGGCGATGAAGGCATCCACCGCCGCGAGCCCCAGCACGCCGCCGAGTCCCGCCAGCGGCACGCTGAACATGATCACGAACGGGTAGAGGAAGCTCTCGAACAGCGCCGCCATCAGGAGGTAGGCGATCGCCACGGCCAGCAGGAAGTTCCAGTAGAGCGCTCGTCCCGTCTGCTCCAGCTTGTCGGCCGTGCCGCTGAGCTGGGCCCGGTACAGCCCTCCGAGCTTGCCGGCCTCCTGCATCGGCGTCACGATCTTGGCCCGGATTTCGTCCATGGCGCTCTCCAGCGGCATCAGCTCCGGCGGGTTCACCAGGATCGTGATCGTCCGCTGGCGCTCGCGGCGGGCGATCTCCACCGGCCCGCTGGTCAGGGAGACGTCGGCCACGGAGCCGAGCGTGACGAGCCCGCCGGCGGGCGTGGCGATCGGCATCTGCTCGAGCAGATGCGTACGGTGGGCGAAGCTCTCCTCGGCCTTGACGACGAGGTCGATCTCTTTCCCCTCGTGCCGGTAGTCGCTGACCTTCGCGCCGTCCACCAGGGCGTTGACGGTGAATCCCAGGTCCCGGTTGGACAGGCCCAGGTCGGCGGCGCGGCGGCGGTCGGTCACCACCTGGATCTCGGGGTTGCCCAGATCCAGGCTCGGGACAGGCCTCGCCTGGGCGCCGGGCAGGACCTCGTTCACCTTCAGGAACACTTCCGTCGCCACGGCGATCAGCTCCTTGAGGTCGGGCCCGGAGATCTCCAGCTCGATCCCCGCCTCCCCGAACCCCCGCTGGAAGATGCTGGCCTGCTGGATGAACCCGATGGCTCCCGGGATCTTTGCGTTGGCCCCATTGAACGTCGGAAGGAGCTCCGTGACCCGCTGGGGATCGTTGGCGCGGACTCCCATGAAGGCCAGATCCCTTACCGCGACGTAGAAGTATGCCGAGACCCCGCCGCCGGGCTGAGCCTTCGCCTCGGGCGAGTCGGGCGGGTGCTGCCACAGGGGATCGATTTCCTTGATATAGACATCGTTGAGCGCAGTGGTCTCGTCGATCGTGTAACCGGGCGGAGGCAGCACGATGCCGAAGAGGAAGTTCTGGTTGCCGATCGGCAGGTAATCTGTCTTCGGCATCAGAAGATAGGCGGCGGCGCCGGGCACCGCAGCCAGGACGAAGATCGTCGCCAATCGCCGCAGCGTGGTGGCGTTGACCCAGTCCACGCTCCGGGTCACCCATTCGGTGAATCGCACGGCGAAGTTTACGCCTCCCCACAGGTTGTGGAACCCGCGGCGTCCATGATCCTCCTCCGCCGCGTGCAGGATCTTGGCCGACAGGCTCGGCACCACGGTGATGGAGACCAGCAGGCTCAGGATCGCGGCGAAGGCCAGCGCGATGGCGATGTCTCC
>Ga0187893_10014447_pt1 | contig 10767 bp, 7 predicted proteins | sample MA1701074metaG_FD_139574 | JGI IMG/M metagenome (GOLD analysis project Ga0187893, IMG submission 139574) | White microbial mat communities from a basaltic lava cave in the Kipuka Kanohina Cave System on the Island of Hawaii, USA - MA170107-4 metaG ...
GAGCTTCCAACTCGGGCAGAGCATCTGGCATAAGGGCCTCCTTTTCTGAGTGTATCAGAACACTCAGAGAAGCGCCGCAAAAAAGGAAACCCAGTGATTTACCACTTCTGCGTCGCACACCCGACAAGCATCGCCAGCCCGCGCGACAACCGCTTCTCGACGCTTACCAGCAGGGCATGATAGATAGAATTCCCCATGTGAGGCGTTCGGACAGTAACGGCGTTGTAGTGAGGATAGGGGCGCAACAACTGCGAACGCGTGATCGTAGCCGCTCCCAGAGCTCCGGGAACGATACCGGCGTAGGGATTAGCCACACGGTCCTGTAGCCGCAATCCCTGGTCCCAATGCTGCAGGTCAAGCTGGTTGAAGTCATAGCCGGCCGAGACAAGTTTCGTGCCGTGGTTGGCGCTATAAGCAACGTCAATCAACCAGCCGCCGGGTAACTGGTGCTGGACGGAGGCGGTCCACTGTTGAGACATGGGTACCCGCGCGGATGCTTGATCGTAATCCACGTTGAGGCCGAGGAACGCACTGGGGCCGAGCGCCGCGCCCTGAGGTTGGATGAGCGGAAAAGGAAAACCATCTTTGAACTGGAATGCCGGAAAGTTCGCATTGCCACCAGGCGGTTGATACAGCGTCTGAGTGACGGCAAACCCGTTCGTGTTGCCGAAATTCTCAAAGAAGAAGATGGACGGGTAGAAGATGGAGTAACCCGCCCGGAAAACCGTCCGGCCCGCGCCACTCAAATCGTAGGCCAGACCGATCCGCGGCGCGAAGTCGTTACGGTCCGGAGTGAACGCGCTACGGCCGTAATCGATGCCGGCAAACTCCAGGCGGCCGGGCAGATTCGATTTCGGATCGGTGGCGAATGGATTGAAGTTCGTAGCGCCGTTGTACCGCTCCCTTGGCCACTGTTGATAGTCGTAGCGAAGGCCCAAGTTGAGCGTGAGGCGGCGGGAGATCTTCCAATCGTCCTGGATGAAATAGCTCATCGAATAACCGTGCTGCGCCTGCCCGAGGTACGTTCCGGAGGTGGCGCTGCCAACTGCGCCAAGCAGGAAGGTGGCCGGTGCGAATCCCGTGCCCGCCGGTGAGAGCGGGTTGCCGGTCAGGGCGGCCGGGAATTGGAATGTGCCCGACGCCTCGGTTTCCTGGAAGTTGTTGCCCCGTTGCAAGCGGATGTCTCCGCCGAATTTCATCGTGTGGCTACCTCGAATGTAAGTGGCCATCTCAAAGAACTGCCAGGTTAGGGTGCCTCGCACGCCACTGGTGCCGGTGCGGAAATTGGGCAATCCATTCACCGGGCGTGGCATGGTGACGTTAGGAACGCTTGGGGGCAGGCCGAGTTTGCGCGGCCAGTCCCCGCCGTAGTGAGCTGCCCGGAAAACGAAATAGTGGCGGTTGATTCCAACCCGGAATTCGTTTATCAGCCGCGGGGATATGGTGTGCGTGTCAGAGAGCGTGAAGTTGCGCGATTCGAGGTTGTCGAAGCGCTGCCGCACCACCGGATCAGGCAAGTCGCCACCGCCAGCGCCGCCATCGGTTGCGTGCCGGTAGTAAGTATAACGTCCGAAGAGCGAGTTGCGGCTGGAAAAGCGGTGATCCACTTTGGGCGTGTACTGCTGCATCGACCGGATTTCGTTGTTAGCGCTGATGAAGTTGTTCGAGTTCGTGAAAGGGTCGGTAGGTGTACGGTTCGGCAGCGGGTAGAACGGCATGAGATTCACCGAAACCGGATCCAGGCGCTGGCGCGGAAGAACATTGCCGGGAAAGATGTCGCGGACAAAGCCGCCGCCGGCGGGATTGGCTCGTGTGGAGGCCGGGTCATACAGCGCTATGAGGCGCCCTGATGCATCCCTGAGATTCGAGAAGTTTCCATCCCGTTGCTCCGGCGTGAGCACAGTGAGAATCGGATTGAATCCTTTGCTGTAGCGCCACTCCTCGTAATTCACGAAGATGAAGCTTTGGTTGCGGCCGTTATAGATTTTCGGCAGATAGAGCGGCCCGCCAAGGGTCCCGCCAAATTGATTGTATCGAAAGGGCGGACGCGTGGCGGAGAAAGTGTTGCGCGCGTCGAACTTGTTATTGCGGAGGAACTCATACAAGTTGCCATGCGGAGTGTTGGTCCCGGATTTCGTAACGACGTTTACAATGCCGCCCGCCGTAAAGCCGAACTCCGTCGACATCGTATTAGATTGCACTTTGAATTCTTCCACGGCGTCAACGGTTGGATTGGCGTTGATATCGGCGAAATAAGAAATGTTGTTGGTTGCACCGTCCAGGAGGTAGCTATTGAGAGCGTTCGGGCCGCCATTGATGCTTACGGAAGAAAGCTCGATGCCCCTGTCGGCGAACCCGCTGTTGGTAGGACCGGCATTCGACTTGACCCCCGGAGTCAGCATCACGAGAGCGAACGTGTTGCGTCCGTTGATTGGAAGGTCGCTCAAACGCCGGTTCTCAACAACCTTACCGACGGTCGCACTGGAGGCGTCTACAAGCGGCGCTTCGCCAACGACCTCCAGGGATTCGGTGACCGTACCGATCTCCAGTTCGAAATCCACGCGGGCCCGACGCTCCACCTCAAGCACGATGCCCGTCCGCACCGCTCTCTTGAATCCGCTTAACTCGACCGAGACGCTGTAGGAGCCGACAGCCAGGCTGGGCGCGGTGTAGAAGCCGTTTTCCAGCGTGGCTGTGGCAAAAGTAGCGCCGGTGCCTGTGTTGCGAACCGTGACGCTGGCCCCAACGATGGCCGCCCCGGATGAGTCGGTCACGATGCCAAGAATGGTGCCGCGGGCCTGCTGCGCGCTTGCTGCGGCACTGAGCCACAACGTGCACACAATGTAGCGGACGGGATGATTTCTGTACATACGTTCTCCATCTGCGTGTAGTCTATCGCCTCTTCAGAGAGAGCCTCAACCGGACTCAAAACCGCACTGGATTCGTGAATGCACCGTTGCCCGCCACGTCCCATACCTCCAGCCTTGCCCATTTCGCTTCTGGCGCATCCAGTTTCCACTGAAAACGCTGTTCCCCGAACGGGCGTGTCGCTTCCAGTGACAGCGCATTGCGGCGGGTCTCGACGCCGTCGCCCCAAATGACGATGGCCTGCGCCAGCGGAAAACTCCACCGCACGCGCGCCTCGGCGCTGAGTCCTTTCCGGATGCGGGCTTCGGGCAGCAGCACTTCGCCAGTCGATACGAAATATTCTCCCGCCTGGAGTTTTTCGAGAATCTTTCCGTAGTCGTCAAACGCCGGCAGCTCCCGGATGCGAACATAGGCGGCGTTCATGTGAGCGTACAGCTCGTGCGTGTGGTCAAGCTGGAACACGTCCACTTCCGGGATCAGCTTTTTGGCCAGCCCCCAATTGTTCATGTCGTCGAGCAGATTGAGCGAGCGTAGCCCCAGCCGCAAAGTCGACAAATCCGCCGGCATTTGTTTCCAGCCTGCGGCGAAGAACCGCGGGTCGCGGAAGAAATCGCTTTCCCGGTACTTGTCAGGAAAGCCGAGCGAGGCTTTCGTACGCGGATGCGCGGTGTAGAGAACGCCGTTCTCACGCCGAATCAGGTCCATCGTTTCGGCGGCGTTCCCGGCGCGGTAAATCGTGCCATAGTCCGGATGCTCCGACGCGAAAGGTTTTCCCTCGGCCCGCGACATGTGCCACATCACGCGCTTTGGAAAAGCCACCACCCAATGCCCGCCCAGGTGGACGTTAGCCTCTTCCGCCGGAATGATCAGAAACTGAGAGTCGGACTGCGCGCGCGTGAAGCGGTAGTAAGCCTCCAGTTCTTTCAGGCGCAGATCGGTGGTGTCGCGCGGGTGACCGTCGCCATGAAAGTCGGCGATCATTGCTGCGTCAATCCCCATCGATTTCAGCACCGGTTTGAACGGCGGCGTCCATTGCTCGCCATATTCCATTGCCTGGACCGTATAGGCGAAGTGCCAGTGGGAAGCAAGCGTCTTGTAGCCGGGCAACGCCGGGAAACGATCCCGGTTAGTGAATCGTTGCACTTCATCGAGCGTTTTTTCCGGTTCGTGATCGGCGACGAGCAGGAACAGGCTCATGCGCTGCTCGGAGCCTGGCGGAGCGTTCATCCAGGGGTAGTAGACCCAATTCTCGTCAGGCGGTTGCCGGATTCCGAGTGCTGCCTGGCCGCGGAACGAGCGCGCCCACGGGTGCGCGAGATTACTCGTGAAATCGCGCGGCATGAAGTACTGATGCGGGGCGGGGAACGCGGCGATGGAGCCGCCCGGCAGCTTGGCTGCAATGCTGCGGTATCGTGCCGCAACCGGCTGGCGTTCGGAAGAGAAGAAAGGCAGTACGCGCGACTGAAGCCGCCCCTCCGTGTCATACCAGGCGACCTCGGTGCGCATGGTATTGCCGGGCCGGCGGTCCGAGGCGGCATTCCATTGAAAGCCGGCGTCATAGTAGTACGCCGTTTCGGGCTCCGTGGTGGAGGCGACAGCTTCCTGCTGAATCAGCCGTGTTCCCGGATAGAAGGTATATGCGATGCCGCCTCGAAAGGCGCCTAATCGCAGCCCATCGAAATGCGCTTCGACGCGGTTCCCTTTCGACCGCACTTGAGCTTTCGTCGAACGAAACTCCGTTTGAAAACGCCGCGTGCCCAGCGGGTGCGAAGGGGGAAAATCGAAGAACTGATCCCAGCCTCCACGGCGCTTGCCGGTCTCCACCCAGTAATTGGCCGAGGCGCCCATGATTAGGACACGGCCGGCCAGAGAAATCGAACTCAGAAGCGGCTTGACCGGATCGAGCGAAAACTCAGCCGCCCAACGGCGTCCGCGCTCATCCGGCCATTCGACGCGCAATGTTTCAGCGGTGCTCGTTACGCGTACCGGACCGGGGCGCAGTTGCGAGGTATCCACCGGGATCGTGGCGGCGATCGCGGACACTGCCAGCAATGCGGCGAATAACATTCAGCGCAGCCCCTTTCTCTTGAGATGAGCGATCAATCCGGCCGGATCGTCGCTGATGATGGCGTCGACTTTGGCTTCGATCAGGCGGTCCCAGCTCGCGGAGTCGTTGGCGGTCCACGCAACCACCTGCAAACCCGCCTTGTGCGCCTGGGCGACTTGATCCGGTGTCACCAGCTTATGTTCCGGCGAGATAATCCCCGCGCCTGCTTCGCTGGCAATGGCGACGAAATCGCGCGGTTTTCCCGTCCACAGAGCCGCCAGCCGCACTTCCGGCAAAAGCCGCTTCATAGCGTGCAGCGTCCGGAAGTCGAACGATTGCACGATCACCCTGTCAACCAGTACATGCTTGCGAATTGCCGCCGCCAGCAACGCGGCGAATTCTTCCGCTGATAGCGTCAGCTCCGGTTTGTCGCGGAAGATCTTCGTTTCAATGTTGAAGTGGAACTTGCCGCGCGAGGCCAGCGCAAGCACCTGCTCGAGTGAAGGCACGCGCGCTCCTGGCGCCGGCTTCTGCTTCGGATAGTCGGGATTCACTCTGCCGCCGCAATCCCAGAGCTGCAAATCGGCGAACGTCATCTGGCGGATTGTAGTCGAAACCCCTGCCGGCCCCTGGCAGTATTTCGGATTCATTGTGGGGTCATGCGAGGCCACAAGGACGTTGTCTTTTGTGACGGCCAGGTCTAGCTCAAGCACATCTGCGCCGGCGGCGATGGCGTACTCGAATCCGGCCAGCGTGTTCTCCGGCATCGCGGCTCGCGCGCCGCGATGGCCGTGCACCAGAATCCGTTCTGCCGCCGCAAAATTCGCCACCGTCAGCAATCCTAGCAGCAGACACCGCCGGGAAGCGGGCAAACGAAGTATCATTAGCAAAGCATAATCCAAATGGAAGCGAAAAAAGCCGTGAGTGATTTTAGCCGCCGGGATCTGGCCCGCGCCGCGGGCGCATTGACAGCGCTCAGCTATTCGCGCATTGCGGGAGCGAATGACCGCCTGCAGCTTGGTTATATCGGTGTCGGGAACCGAGGCACGCAAGTGCACGAAGCGTTTCTCGAACACGGCGACCAGGTGACCGTGGCGGTGTGCGATCTGCGCGAGGATTACATGGACCTGGCGGTCAAAATGTCGCGCGCCACGCCGGACAAGTACAAAGAGTACAGGAAACTTCTCGAAGACAAGGATGTCGAGGCGGTGGTCATCTCGACTCCGGATCACTGGCACGCGCTCCAGTTCATCGACGCCTGCAATGCAGGCAAAGACGTATATGTCGAAAAGCCGCTGTCGCTTACCGTCCATGAAGGAAGGCGCATGGTGGAGGTGGCGGAAAAAACCAGGCGTGTAACGCAGGTGGGCATTCACCGGCGCTCTGGCAAGTTCCTGCAAGAGGCGGCGGAGTTCGTCCGCTCCGGCGGCCTGGGGCACGTGACAGTGGCTAAAGGTTGGCATTTGCAGAATGAATTCCCGAACGGGATCGGCAATCCGCCGGATGGTCCGCCGATGAACGAATGGGAGTGGGACCAGTGGCTCGGCCCCGCGCCGAAAGTACCCTACAACCAGAACCGCACCTTCTACCGCTTTCGCTGGTTCTATCATTATTCCGGCGGCCAGATGACCAACTTCGGCGTTCATTATATGGACATGCTGCGCTGGGCGCTGGGCAAAGAAGCGCCGCGCGCGGTGACCGTGATGGGCGGCAAGTATGCGGTGAAGGACAATCGCGAAATCCCTGATACGGTGGAAGCGCTGTGGGATTTCGACGGGACCATGGTGGTTTTCTCGCAGTACAACGCCAATGCCGCGGGTGGCAATATTCAGAATGCCGAGATGGAAATCCGCGGCGCCAAGGGCACCATGTACCTGCACGGCAATCGCTGGGAGGTAGTGCCGGAGCGCAACACCGATGTGCTGGTCCCGGCGCGCACGCCCCTTGATCGCAACAGCGAGCGCGGCTACCGGCCTTCAATGAAATCCGCCATGGAGCCGCGAAGCGCCAAAGGCAGCGCCGACACGGCGTTTCACGCGCGCAATTTCCTTGATTGCGTCAAGAGCCGCGCCAAGTGCAATTGCGACATCCTTGACGGGCACCGGTCCACCGCGGCGACACTGATCGCCAACATCGCCCTCAAGACGAAGAGTTACCTCGAATGGGATTCAAAAACCGAGCGGTTCACCAACAACGCCGCCGCTAACAAGTATCTCCACTACCAGTACAGAGCCCCCTATAAGTTATGACACGCAGAAGCTTCCTGACCACTTCCATGGCAGCCGCGATGCCGGCCACGGGATCGCTGCCGCCGTTGTGTATCTTCTCCAAACATCTGGCCAACCTCAACTACGATCAACTCGGCAAGGCCTCCAAGGATTTCGGCTTCGATGGAGTGGATCTCGCCGTGCGCCCTGGCGGCCATGTTTTACCGGAGCGTGTCGAGCAGGACCTGCCGAAAGCGATAGAAGCGCTCCGCGCGCATGGCGTCGGCGTGCCCATGATTACGACGGGCCTGCTCTCGCCAGCCGACCCCGCGGCGCGGCCCACGCTGGCAACGGCGGCGCGACTGAAGGTCGGTTGTTTCAAGACAGGCTACTGGCGGTATAAAGACGCCGATGTCGAAGTGCTGCTCGCCAACGTGCGCAAGGCCACACACGGCCTGGCCGAAGTAGCTAAGGAGCACGGCATCGTGCTGGGCTTTCACAATCATTCCGGCGATTACGTCGGGACGGCGATTTGGGACACGCGGCTTATTCTGGATGGAATCGATCCGCGCTGGGCCGGCTATTACTTCGATCCCGGCCATGCCACTATCGAAGGCGGTTCCCACGGCTGGCTTTTGAGCCTGCGCATGGCGCTGCTACGGCTGAAGATGATGGCGGTCAAAGATTTCGTCTGGGAAAAATCAGGCGGGAAGTGGCGTGTAAAATGGGTGCCGCTTGGGGAGGGAATGGTGGATTGGGCGCAAGTATTCCGTACGCTTGCCAAAGCGCGTTTCACCGGACCCATTTCGCTCCACGTGGAATACAATACGCCGGATGAACACGCAGCGATCGCCAAGGACCTGGATTTCATGCGGAAACAGGTGAAAGCAGCTTACGGCCCCTAGCCATGTTCCTCGAACCACTCCCGTTTCGCTCCACGCTGGAGCAATACGGTAAGCAAGCCGGGGAGTTGCTCGAAGCGCATCGATCGGGCGATGCCGGGGCCATCCAGGTCTTTCATCATAACCATCCGCGCTTTCTGGACTCGAAAATCGCCTGGCTGCCAAGGGACATTCCGGCGTCCGAGATCCTGAATGCCGCGCTCGATCCAGCCGATGCCCGGCTCGCCCTTGCCCGCTGGTATAGTTTCGAGAATTGGACGGCGCTCGAGGAATACGTCGAGGCGATCACGGCGGACGGTTCGCCGGTCTGTAAATTCGAATCCGGCGTTGAAGCGGTAATCAACGGCGACGTGACCGGTCTGCAATCGATGTTACGCGATTATCCGGAACTGGTGCGCGCGCGGTCGAGCCGCCGCACGCATTTTGATCCGCCCGAGCATCGCGCCACCCTGCTGCACTATGTCGCCGCCAACGGCGTTGAAGGATACAGGCAACGGACTCCGGCAAACGCCGTCGCGATTGCCGAAACACTGCTTGAAGCCGGCGCGGAGGTGGATGCGCTGGCCGATATGTACGGCGTGCCGTGTACGACCATGAGCCTGCTGGTTTCAAGCTCGCACCCGGCCCAGGCAGGGGTTCAAGTGGCGCTGGTTGAGATGTTACTCGATTCTGGCGCGGCGATTGAAGGCCATGGAACAAGAAAATGGGGGTCGCCGCTGATGACGGCTCTCGCATTCGGGTATTTGGACACAGCCAAGGCGCTGGTGAGACGCGGCGCGCGTGTCGATGATCTGGCCGCGGCCGCAGGCCTGGGCATGCTTGAGGATGCGGCGCGGTTGTTGGAGACGGCGGACGCCGGGAGCCGGCATCGCGCGTTCGCTTTAGCTGCGCAGCACGGGCATGCCGGAATTGTAGAATTGCTCCTTCGTGCGGGCGAGGACCCGAACCGGTACAATCCCGACGGACTCCATTCGCACTCAACTCCTCTGCACCAGGCAATCCTCCCCGGCCATGACGCAGTAGTCCGGTTATTGGTTGAGAGTGGGGCAAGGTTGGACCTCAAGGACACGATTTATCAAAGTACGCCACTTGGCTGGGCGATGTACGCCGGGCAAGAGGCGATTGCGGAATACCTTCGCGCGCACGAAGCGACCTAGCCGGCGGCGGTGGTATGATTGCTGACGACGAAGGGGGGCGAATTATGCCGGTTTCCCGTCGCGATATTTTCCAGGCTCTGTCGGGCGCGGCCGTCTGCGGCGCCGCCGGAAGCCTGATCCCTTTAACGCGTTCCGATGCACAAGTGACCCCCGAGGTGGTGGCGCTGCGGCCCGAGATGGAGCCGCTGGTGCGCCTGATCGAGAACACGCCGCGCGAGAAATGCGCCGAAATGGCGGTGGAGCAATTCCGCAATGGCGTCTCGTACCGCCAGTTTCTCGGGGCGCTGTTTTTGGCCGGCGTACGCAATGTGAATCCACGACCGCCCGGGTTCGCCATGCATTGCGTCTTTGTGATTCACTCGGCGCACCTGATCAGCCTGGAAGCGCCGTCAGAGGCGCGCTGGCTGCCTCTTTTTTTCGCGCTCGACAATTTCAAGTCTGCGCAGGACCGCGACGCGCGGCAGGCAGCCGGCGATTACACGATGCGTCCTCTGGCCGGCTCGCTGCCTTCGCCCGAGCGGGCCGGGCCCGAGCTTGGCTCGGCCATGGAAGCCTGGGATATCGAACGCGCCGAGCGGGCCGCGGCGGCGCTGGCGCGCAACCGCAGCGCTTCGGAAGCTTTCGACCTGCTGTGGCGCTACGGCGCGCGAGATTACCGCAACATCGGCCACAAGGCCATCTATGTCGCCAACGCCTGCCGGACGCTCCAGGCCATCGGGTGGCAGCACGCAGAACCCGTTCTTCGGTCTCTGGTGCTCAGTCTGCTGGATTTCGGCAAAGAGCAGAAAGTCAATGGTTACGCGCTCGACGATCAGTGTTATGCCGGAAACCTGAAACGCGTAAAAGAAATGTTTCCACGGCTCGCGGTGACCTGGGCGTCGGCCGCGGCTGACGTGGAAACCACGCGCGGCATCCTGGATGTGCTTCGGCAGGCAACGCCGGACGAGGCATGCTCGGAGCTAGCGAACCGCTTGGTGAAAGGCAGCGCGGGCGCGGCCTCGGTTTGGGATGCCGTCCATCTTGCTGCGGCGGAGTTGAGGATGCGGGCCCGGTCCGGCGCGGCCATCCTCGCTATCCACGCGGTTACTTCCGCCAATGGGCTGCGCTACGCGTATCAGTCGGCCCCCGATCCGCAACTGCGCTTTCTGGTGCTGCTGCAAGCCGCCGGATGGATGGGGCAATTCCGAAGCTTCGCCGAATCGAGAGAGGGCAACCTGCGCCCCTACCGCATCACCGATTTGGAGCCGGCGGCAGCGGACGTGCCGCTGGAGCGGAACCTTGGGGAAATCTTTGCGGGGATTCCAGCGAAGGTGGATGACTCCGCCGCTCGCGTTTTCCATCTCGCGCGCAGCATGGCCGGCCGTCAAGCGTTTCTGGCGACCGCGCTGCGGTTCACGGCGGCCAAAACCGAGGAAGTCCACTTTTACAAGTACCTGGCCGCGATGATCGAAGATATCCCGCTGACGAGCGCGGAGTGGCAGCCCCACCTGCTTGCCGCGACTACCTACTATGTGAAGGGGTCGAACGACGCCGAGCCGGCGGCTGTGAAACGCGCGCGGGAAGCTTTGCGTTCCTTGGCGGTTTGA
>Ga0187893_10014448_pt1 | contig 10766 bp, 7 predicted proteins | sample MA1701074metaG_FD_139574 | JGI IMG/M metagenome (GOLD analysis project Ga0187893, IMG submission 139574) | White microbial mat communities from a basaltic lava cave in the Kipuka Kanohina Cave System on the Island of Hawaii, USA - MA170107-4 metaG ...
CAATCAGCAGTTGGCGGCGGCTCCAGCATTGACGGCCAAGGCGTCTTAGCGATCAGGAAAGCATCTCCTGGTTGAAGTTGCAGACTTCTGCGCTTGTCGATGAGGACTCCACCATGGCGCTCCGCATAGTATTGAAAGCCCCAATGGCCGGCAAAATACGCACGGTGCCTCTGGTCCTCTAGAACCGCCTTCAGCTCATTGTTTGCGGCGTGCCGATAAATGTTGGCTGCCAACAGGTCGCCCACAGCCACTGAAATCGTTAGAAGAAAATTCGCAGCCAGAGCCAAACCGAGCAACGCGCTCTGAGGCTTTCGCGTGGCGGTTTGCATCCCCATCAAGATCACAGGTGGCGCCAGAAACAACAGGTAGCGGGTTGCTGTGAACATGAGGCCATATTGAAAGGCGAATCCCACCAGAATCCAGACGGGCAATGCCAGCCAGTCCCACTCGAAAGCTCTCAATCTCTTCCACCCCTGCTGAAGCGCTAGACACGTCAGATGAGTCGTCAACCCGATGCTCGCGGAAAGCAGAAGAACCGAAATGGGTGGATAGTTAAACTGCCAGCCCAGCCATGTCGAGCCAACCAGACTGAGCGCATCGAAAGCTATAATGAGCCGGGACTGCTTATGCGCGCGCATCAGAAACAGTAACAATGCCAAAGGCAGCACTCCGATGCCCGTCGCCGCCAGAACGCCCACGGTAATCACGGCCGGGTGGGTGCTCATCTCGGCGCTCCTCTGGTAGGATGACATGGCGAGAAAATGGATTTCCCCATAACGCAGCCAGGTAAAACCACCGAACAGGACAAGCGAGAGGATCGGTGCCAGGATGATGCCGACTATGCCCGCTCGGCGCGGGCGTGCCAACGCAAGGCACATTAACACCGGCACAATCACGACTCCGTTGTACTTCGAAAGAGGGCACAGAAAAGCGGCGACCCCCGCGACCAGCAAATATCTCCACTGTCCCCCCTGCTGATACAATCGAGTTCCCGTCACCGCCACCAGAAACAGACACAGCATGGCAATGTCCGGCATCACTACCTGGCTGGTAAGATAGAATGCCGGCGAGCAAGCCAGCATGGCCATGGCCACACGCCTGTCCAACCCATAGCTGCCCGCCAGAACTCCGAACGCCAACAGTGCGGCCACCGAGAAGGGCAGTATGCACACATGCAATGAAAACTCATTCCACGGGAAGACGCGAGACCACAAAGCCAGCCACTGAGGGACCAATGGCGGGCTCGCATAGGTCCGGAAAGCCCACTCTGGCGTGCCATTCCAGTTCACGTGAAAACCATACGGGTCGGCGGCATTCGTCCGCAAGTGCTCTGCCGCCTTTAAGTGATAAGGCTCGTCGATTCTGAACGCTCCAGAGGCGAACGGGAGCTGCACCGCGACCCATAAAAGACCCGCCCACAGCAACTCACGTTTCATTCCCAACTCCATGCGCTTGGCTGACATCTCTCGGAATACATTCCCAGCGGAATTCAAACCGACTTTCCGCCGAGCAAAGTGTTCTCCCTCAGTCGAATGGCTTCGAAGAAGACAGCGGACAGCACAATCAAACCGATGACATTGAGCTGTATCGGAACAATCGGCAGGGCCATGAAGCTCAAAATCTGTAGCGGAAAGGCCACAGTGAACAGAATCCAACGGATCGGCATGTGCCCCACCTTGCGATCCGCCACGTGGAAGAGGATCACCCCAGGGAACAGCAAGAAAGACAGGTCATGAAAATTGACTTGGGGAGCAATAAGCAACCCCACAACAATCGTAAGGCCAAACTTCAAATCAAAGACCGGGCTCTCGCTGTTCCAGTTCCCTTTCCAGCAGAATAGCGCAAACACGATTAGAGCCCCGTTCAGCAGCAAAGATACCGCAAGAGCCATTTCCGGCAGGGCATTGTAAAAAAGAAGATACACTTGTCCCCGCAGGCAGTTCGCTCCGACCGGATTCACGCCATAAAGATCCACCCAACCAGGCATGTCACGCAGCAGACTCAGATATCGCAGGAGGGCTGCAGGCCCAACGGTCAGAAGAGAAGCCGCTGCCAGGCTCAATCCACCAGTCAGGAATCCAACAAGAGCCTTAGCTCTTTTCTTGAACAGAAGCACTAGGAGGAGCAGGGGCAGGATCTGAAACTTGATTAACGCCAACGACAACCACAAACCACCCCAGAATTCGCTGGCCCGCTTCAGATTCACAAACGCCAGCACCAAACACAGAAACGCCACCGAGGTGCTCTGCCCTTGCAACAACACAGCAGAAACCGGCATGAATATCAGACAAGACAGACCAATCTGTTCCAGATCCGTCGGCGACTTTATCTGGTAAAAACGAACCAGCTTGACAACTCCGGCGATGAGACAGGCTCCGCTAATCAGGTTCCAGGCCAGAAAAGCCGGAATATACGAAAGCCACGCCACAGTAACGTACAGAAAAGCCACGAACGGAGGATGACTGAAAAGCAGCAGGCCCCCGGCAAACTCCACGTCGGAATCCAGTGAGTCGAGAATTGTGCGTTGCACACGTTTCTGGGCTTCAAAGTCATACAGATCCTGGCCTTTTCCCGACAACACCACCGTCGCTGATGTGTACTGGGCTAGAAAATCGCTGTTCCCCCGTAAGACCTTCAGTTGGGGAATGAGGAGGGCAGTCACATAAAAGGCGACCCAAATAGCAACGAAGCCTTTGCCCCTGAATGCGAATTTGTTCTCTTTCACAGATGCTTCCTGATCAAGTGCGGTTTCTGACGCGTCTCAAAAATTGGGTACGCCCAAGCTCCCTTATTCCAGCAAGCACGATCCAGTGCAGTTCTTATCGGCTGCGCAGAGACGGAAGTCAAGCGCTCCAACCGCTGAAAGCTCATGGCCCTGTCCGCTGCGTTCCGACGAAAGGGCATGGTGGGTCCATTCTGAGTTTTGGGCAGCACGAGGGCTTCCCAAGTAAATGCAGAGAAGTTCGCGCTGGGCGTCCGGAAGCCAGGCGCCTGAAGAACTCCCTCAATATTCCGGCTTGCTTTGCCGAGATGAGTACACGTTAGAATTGGCAGAGCCGCCTGATATGCAAACGCTGACACGACAGCTTAGACAGCCGCTTCTCTTGATAACCGCCGTTTCCGTCATCGGGCTGCTTATCGCCAGACAAATCGGACTCACTGGCTTGAATCGAAGAGATCTCCATCAATACAACGCCTTCAGCTTTCTATACCACCAACACGAACCACTGTTCTTCGGACTGTTCATTGCCTTGTCAGTCATAGCGTATCTGCTATTGCGTCGGGTTTCGGAAGTATCTTCGAAGTGGCTGCGCAGGGTTCGTCTGCCTCAAAATCAAGGCAGTGTACTGAGTGTAGCTCTTCTGGTTTCTGTCATTAGCGGTCTCGGCACTCACTGGGTATTTCACAGCTATCCTGTCTGCGTTGACGAGTTCATGGCCGACTACCAAGCTGAAATCTTTGCTTCAGGGAAAGTCCATGCACAAATCGACCCTGCATGGCAGCAACTGGCAATTCCCCTCACGCCGACGTTCGCAATCTTCAACGCGGAGAGGAACACCTGGATCTCTGCCTACTTGCCCGTTTATGCCGCCATTAGGGCAAGTTTCTCAAAAATCGGAATTCGATCGTTAACCAATGCCGTCCTGGCAGGACTCAGCATTCTCGCTCTGGCGGGAATCGTCAGGAAGCTGTGGCCCGGAGAGGAATCCTTTCCACTCATTGCCTCTTTGATGCTGGCGACGTCTTCCCAGTTCCTGCTTATGTCGATGACAGCCTTTTCCATGCCTGCTCACCTCTATTTGAATCTAGTGTGGCTGTGGCTTTATACACGCGACGGCCGGTGGAGTTGGTTGGCGGCTCCGTGGATCGGGGTTCTGGCCATGGGTCTTCACAATCCAGCGGTCCATGGCCTCTTCGTGTTACCGTTCCTGATCCGGATTGCCGTTGCGAAGCAATTGGCCAAGACCGTCTACTTCGGTTCGGTCTACACACTCGGGTGCGTCCTCTGGATTGCCTGGATGCGGTACGTGAGCAACGGCGTTGCCTCTGGTGGTGGAGAACTCACGTTGTCCGATCTCTTCGTTCTGCCGGGTCTAACGCAAGCTCTCATCCAGATGATGAACCTTTCTTTGATGGTCTCCTGGCAATCCTACGCTCTGGTATTTCTGGTTTTGGTGGCACTCACAACGACCCAAAAATGGTCTCCGTTTGAACGGGACCTGTTGTGGAGCTGTCTGATCACTTTCTTGTTCTACACGTTTTTCAGGACGTCGCAATCCAATGGATGGGGCTATCGCTACGCCTATTCGATTCTGGGCAACCTGGCTCTCCTGTCACTAGTGGGCTGGCAAGGATTGAAAATGCAGGTTGGTGCAGCGAAATCAAGTGTTCTCTTGGTGGGTTCCCTCGCGATCGCACTTTTTGTTCAACTCCCGGTCAGATCCCTTCAGGCGGAGCGCTTCGTTCGTCCCTACTATCTGTCATATGGATACATAAAGTCACTTCCGGTTTCGTTTGTCCTGCTGGATGCAAACACAGTGTGGTCGGCAATGGACTTCATGAGAAACGATCCGTTTCTACAGACCACTCCGAAGCTTATTTTCTCCAAGAGGACTACGCCCCAACATATCGAACAATTGAAAGGCCTCGGGAGTATACAAAAAGTATCTGGAGAGGCATTGTCGTCGTTTGGCTTGCCGCACGTCAGCATGTGAAGATGACAAACTGGTTTCGTTAAACGCAAGATCGCATGCGATAGCTGACATGGCCTGCGCCTCGCGACATAGATCTTAAATGACAGTCTTAAGTTTAGGGTTCCGAATACCGATGATGCTGGTCGGGCACTGCCAAAGCCGGACTACTGCAAAACTCAGAAGTGGAATCACCTTTTTATCTGGTCAGCGTATTCCCGTCCGTACCGTAGCCGCGTCAGATTATGAGCCTCGGCAAGGAAGAAGGTTGAGTTTGGAACGAAAAAGGTCAGGTTTCTGTTGGAAGAAAGTTCGGAAACTCTTTCTCTGTTTCGGATGCTCCTTAATCAGGCCACTGATATGAAAGTGTCGAGCCTCTGCATTCTGATTCCCTGCTTGAACGAGGAAAAAGGAGTGGCTTCAGTCGTCCGGGAATACCGGAACCAGTTTCCCCAAGCAAGAATCGTAGTGGTCGACAATGGCTCAACTGACGCAACGGGAAAGTTAGCGCGCGAGGCTGGAGCCGAGGTCCTTATTGAGCGGAGCCGTGGGAAGGCACGCGCCGTCCTTAGGGCATTTTCCAATATCGATAGTGACATTTTGATCATGGTCGACGGAGACGACTCTTATCCCGCCGCCGGAGCTCAAAGACTTCTCGACCAGTTCCTAAAGGAAGGTGCTGACATGGTGACCGGTATTCGACGGCCCATCAATGGCCAGTCGGCGTTCAGGCCTTTTCATCAGGCCGGAACTTCAGCTTTTTCGCAGGTCCTCTGTATGGTGTTTGGCTTCAAGCCATCAGATGTGTTTTCAGGATTGAGACTCTTCTCACGACGATTCTACAAGAATGTACCTATCCATTCGCGAGGCTTTGAACTCGAGATGGAATTGACGATTCAAGCCATCGACAAAGGCTTCACCACGGCTGAGATAGATGTTCCCTTTCGAGATCGCGCTCACGGTTCACACTCGAAACTTCGTACTGTCCAGGACGGTCTGCGAATTCTAAAACTGCTGGTGATTCTTTTCAGAGACTACAAGCCATTCGTTTTCTTTTCCGGGGTCTCATCCATGATTCTTGCGGCGGGACTGGTCGCGGGCATGCTGCCTGTTTACGAGTACTTCACCACAGGGATGGTAGGCCGGTTTCCAATGGCTATCCTGGCGGCTGCACTCTGCAATCTTGCTGCTTTTACGCTCTTCACGGGCTTGATTCTCGAATCCAATCTTCGCCATCACCGAGAGGCTTATCAGCTCGAACTTCGCAGATTTGAAGACTCGGGACAAGCCTTTCAGAGCAATCATGCTGATCGATTTCACCTCACTTAGAGAACAGTATACCCATGCAACAGACGGGAAGCAGTCTGCACACAGCGTGCAAGTAAGGCTCAGCCCGTCCGTTTTTCGCTACGACTATCTAACACTCAGCAGGCTGAGCGAAGACATCGATACCCTGATAGATTGCTTGCCTGCTCAAGAAAAGCCTCGATTAGCGATTGACTTGGGCAGCGGAAAGAGTCCCTATCGAAAACGGCTGGAGCAACGTGGCTATCAGGTGCAAACCTTCGACACCGATGTTACCTCAGGCCCTGATCACTTGGGCGAAATCGAAGACACGAAACTCCCAAGCGGCACCTTTGATCTCGTGCTTTGTACCCAAGTTTTGGAGCACTGCTCCGATCCGTTTAAAGGAACGCGGGAAATTAATCGCATCTTGAAGCCCGAGGGCTTCACCATACTCTCGGTGCCTCACGTCTGGTTCTACCATCCACATCCCACGGATCATTGGAGATTCACGCAGGAAGGAATCGTCACTCTGTGCAGGCAGGCCGGACTCGAACCAAAGAAACTGCTAGCACAAGGGGGCTCTTTACTTTCCTTGCTCCAAGTGTGCAACTTTTTACTTTATGGCGTGCTGGGCAGATGGGGAGGACCTGCATACGCGCTTTTGAACGTCTTTGCGAATGCCCTTGATCACAGAATCAAGAACCACCTCTTCTCGCACAATTTCGCTTGTCTAGCTCAGAAACCGCATCATGAGGCGGGAAATGAAGCTTAGAACTCAACATCAGTTCGCGCCAATAACAGGCGAAGCTGGATACATCGGCCGCTGGCGGAAAGTAGGCTGTCCATTTTCATGGATCTGATAGTGCTGTCGGCCTGGAAATGGCATCACCCCCTGTCTCTGGAATCAATGTCAACTTAGCATGCACATTCTACACGTCTCATCTTTCGCACCGCCCCACCTCGGTGGTCTTGAAACCTGCGCCGAAGGGCTTTTTCAAGCACTTACGGATTCAGGTTTCAGCGTACAGTGGCTGTTCAGCAACGTGCCTCGGATGGAAGCCTCCTCGAATACGGTGCGTATCGATGTTTGGAACTCAGTTGAGAGGAGCCTCGGAATTCCGATTCCCATCCCCAAACTCGCAGGAATAAGAAGGATTTGGGAGTGCGTGCAAGCAGCAGACCTGGTTCACGTTCACGACGTCATGTACTTCACATCTTTCTGGGCTATTCTATTCGCCAGAGCATTAGGGAAACGCGTCGTGGTCACACTTCACATCTGGCAGGTTCCTTACAACAACGTCCTAATTCGCGGCTTGCAAGATGTCGCTCATCGCCTCTTAGGACGTTTCTGTTTAAGGTCGGCCTCCGCTGTAGTCACCTACAATCAAGAAATTCTCAAGCAGGCTCGACTATATGTCGAGGAAACCCGCCTGCATTTTATCCCTAACGGTATCAAAAAAACTTTTCGTGAGCCTGAGTTGGAAGTCTCACATGAGTTGCAAGCAAACTTGCGAGCTAGGCTGGATCTCCCACTGAATTCCAAGATAGCCATATTTGCCGGCAGATTCGTCGAGAAGAAGGGTCTGTCTAGGATTCATTCCATGGCGAAGCAATTCCCGGCAATCCTATTTTTATTCTGCGGAGCAGGCCCGAATGATCCTTCAGAATGGGGTTGTGAAAACGTCAAGGTGCTCGGCCAAAAGTGTGCTTTCCAGTTACGAGAACTGTTCTATGCATGCGACATCCTTCTGCTTCCGTCGGTCGGAGAAGGATTTCCTCTTGTGATTCAGGAGGCCATGGCTTGTGGTTTACCCTGTCTCGTTTTGGAGGAAACCTGGGCTTCCTGGGGAAGAAATAGGGCTTTCTTTGTCGTTTCAGATCGTCAGGATCTTGAAACAGCTCTTGAATCGTACTTAGAGAATCCGTTCCCGATCGTTTTGAGGCAACACATCCAGAAGTTCTCGATCACGACTTGGAACTGGACAATCTCTGCGGCTGAGTATCGCAGAATCTACGAATCTTTGGTGAATACAAACCTCCTTAATGCCAAAGTTTGTGCAGCCCGATTGGACGAATAGGAAATCTTTGAGCCCGGTGCGATGATTAAGGACCAAGCTAGCCATGTTGCGTCAATCCTTTATCCTGAGAAGGATTTCGGTGGCTATTCCCAACTGGACGGCGCGGTTCGCTTCCACACGCGAGTGAATTCCCTGGTCTCAGCATCGAGTGTCGTTCTTGACTACGGTTGTGGCAGAGGATTTCACAAGGATCTCTTCGAAGGATTCGCCAGAGATTTGCAACTACTACGCGGCAGGGTGAGAAGAGTCATAGGTATCGATCCTGACCCTGCGGCTAGCCAGAATCCATATCTTGACGAGTTTCGTGTGATCGAGAATGAGTCCCTGCCCGTCGATGATGGTTCAATCGATGTGTGCGTTTCTGAGTGGGTTTTGGAGCATGTCGCTGACGTCACTCATTTCTTTTCGGAATGTGCGCGAGTCATCAAGCCAGGAGGGGCATTGTGCATAAGAACGCCAAACGTCTGGCACTATTCGTCACTTGGGGCATCGCTGGTTCCTTTTGAGTACCACAATGAGATCCGTCAATGGCTCGGCCAAGACCATTCTGCTGATGACGTTTTTCCTACACTTTACCGGTGCAATACTCGCAGGAAGTGTCTTGGAAAGTTGCGAAGTTCTGGGTTCCAGCCATTCGTCTACAGGCACCGGGGAGAATCTCATTTGATGGGCAGCGGTCTACTGCTAGGAAGAGTTGGAAAAGCTATCGAGACAGTGAGTCTTCCGTTTTTCTGGCATGAGTTACATGTATTTGGAATCAGACTTCGGTCGAATTCCGATCAGAGCAACGATCGGAGAAAAATCGGATTGGGTTAGCCTTGATATTGACATTGTTCCGCTCAGCCCTCTTGGCACTCAAAACAAATCAGACTCTCATCAGTCTGTACCTCTTTCTTGAGCTCCTTCTTCAAACTCTAGCGACTGGCGGCAAAGGGCGCACCCGAACTAGCCTCTTCTGGACAGTTCGAGCCTATACCATGGTCAGCTATTCTCGACTGAAGAACGTGTATGAACTTGCGGAAAATGTCGAATCTGCGGGGGTTCAAGGGGCCTTTGTGGAATGTGGCGTCTGGAAGGGAGGGTGCGCAGGCGTGTTGGCTCACGTAGCCAAGAAGGCTGGCTGTCGAAGGAAAACATGGCTCTTCGATTCTTTTGAGGGACTACCCGAGCCCGGCCCAATGGACGGAGACCATGCACGAGAATACTCACGAGGACGGTCATCGGGTAGACTTCGATCCGTCGAAAGATGCGTCGGTCGAGTGGACCACGTGAAACGTCTGTTTGAAAAGCTCCGTATAGACCCAAGTAGCGTTGTTATCAAGACCGGGTGGTTTCAGGATACTCTCCCTAACGTCGGTGCCGAGATCGGACCTATCAGCCTGCTCAGGATCGACGGTGATTGGTACGAATCAACGAAGTGCTGCTTTGACAACCTGTATAGTCACGTTGTGCACGGTGGATTCATTATCATCGACGATTATGGCCATTGGGAAGGGTGTAAGAAGGCAGTCGATGCTTTCTTGCAGGCCAAAAATTTACGAGTAAACCTATTGCCGATCGATTACACCGGTGTATACTTTGTGAAACCATAGTCTGACTGCTTCTTTTTACCTAAAGAAGATGCCGCTTGCAACCGAGTTCCAGGCACCAAGACGGGTGAGCCGAAGCTTAACGTGCCCCTTCAGGTTCCAAACGACATACTGTCCATTGCTGAACGTCGACAGATGGCGGCTGTCTAAGATGCTCCCCCCGTTTGCGTCTATCACTTCCACCACCTGAACACGTTCGTTGTTGCTGCCCCAGTCAATGCAATACAGTGCAATTTGGTGCCAGTTTCCGTCTGTCATGTTGATAGCAATATCAAAGGTGCTGCTTGCATACCAGGCCGACGCAATTCGATCAGCCCCGATTGCTTTCTGCAGCGCTCGCACGTCTGTTGTAGAATTCGCCCAAGTGTAGTTGCTCTGACCAAGTAAGGTAACCTGCGCATAAGCTGGATAATTCGTAGCGTTATTGGCAATCGCATAGCCGTCCGCACCATAAACTCCCTTCCAAGTTCCTTTCGTTCCGGTGTCTGTCTGGATGTAGGTTGCTGCCGCTGGAGCAGAGACTGTGACTACGAGCGTTAGTGCCACAGAACGACTTGCCCCACCGCCGCTGCCAGTGATCGTAATAGGATAGCTCCCACCTGGAGTCGCCTGACTCGTGGTCACAGTCAAGGCTGACGTTCCAGAACTTGTGACTGAGACCGGATTGAAGCTGGCAGTCGCTCCTAATGGAAGTCCACTGGCCGCGAAGCCGATCAATGCATTAAATTCGGCCGAAGGACGGACAGTCACCGTGAAATTCGCACTTCCACCCGCTGAAGTCGTCCCTAATGCCGGTGTTGCCTCAAGCGAGAAGTTTGGCTGAGCGAAATCAAAAAAGATGCCGCTCGCAACCGAGTTCCAGGCACCGAGACGGGTGAGCCGAATCTTAACGTGTCCCCGTATGTTCCAAACAAGATACTGTCCACTACTAAAGTTCGACATATTACGACTGTCGAGGACGCTCCCATTGTTTGCATCTAGCACTGTTATGCTCTGAGCTCGTTCATTGTTGCTTCCCCAATCGATGCAATACAGCGCAATCTGGTGCCAGTTACCGTCGGTCAAATTGATGTTGACGTCGAAACTGTTGGTCGCGTACCAAGCTGAGGCAATCCGATCCG
>Ga0187893_10014449_pt1 | contig 10763 bp, 11 predicted proteins | sample MA1701074metaG_FD_139574 | JGI IMG/M metagenome (GOLD analysis project Ga0187893, IMG submission 139574) | White microbial mat communities from a basaltic lava cave in the Kipuka Kanohina Cave System on the Island of Hawaii, USA - MA170107-4 metaG ...
ACGGGCTCCGCGACGAAGAGTACCTCCGGCTCAAGATCCTCACCTGCATGCTGCCGGCACTCTGACCGTGTCGTCATACCCAAATGTGCTCGAAATCACCCACACGACTTCACGAAGACCCATTCTAGATATATCACGGGCCTGTGAAGTGCCAAGGCGAAAAGGGGGGTCACGTGCTCCAGCTCCCGTGGTCAAGACTTTGCTCACCTGTGAACGGGTCTGCATACCGCCGCGGAGAGGTGTTTACGAGGCCATCAGGGCCCCGAGCGGTAGAGGGCGGTGAGAAGGAGGCCACCTTTTGCTATGATGCCGCCGCCGACTGGTGATGCGGCTGGAGGTTCCGTTCGATCCACCGCTCGCCGGACGCGCGCACCAGCTCACATAGCGCCTGCTGCCGCTCTACGCCAAGGCGCCGGATGAATGTCGCGGCTGGGTCATGCGCGCCGCTGCAGTGGTCCGGGAGTATTTCGGCCACTCCGGATTCGTTCCTGATGTGGTTGCGAGTTTTCGGCCAGCCGAGGTCCGACCACCTGCTCGGCCTGCACCTGAAGCAACGCCTCCGGCTGCCCTGGCTCGCGCATTTCAGCGACCCCTGGACCGACACTCCCTTCCGGCGCCAAGGGCCGTTCTGCCGTCCGGTGAACGACGCCGACCGGGTGATCTTTACCTCGGCGGAAACCCTCGAGCTGGTCATGCGAAAGTATCCGGCCGGCCGGTACGCCAAGGCATGTGTCCTGCCGCACGCCTACGAGCCACGTCTCTAGGCGACCGGCAGGATCCTGCAGGGACCGCTCAGGATTCGGCACCTCGGAGCCTTCTACGGGGAGCGCACCCCGTTACCCCTGTTTCGAGGTCTGCAGCTCTTGTATCGGCGCGACCCCGGCCAGCTGCGTGATGTGTGCATCGAGCTGGTCGGAGATGTGCCGACACGCTTCCTGCGCTCGACGGCTGGCCGCAGTCTACCGGGCGCGATCGTCCGGGTCATGCCCACTGTCGACTACTCAAAATCTCTGGAGATGATGCGGCAGGCCGGCCTTGCGATCGATCACCTGAAACGCTGGCAGTACTTGTGTTAGCCCGGCGAGCTGTACGGCGGACTGCCCGGGAGCGTGCCGGTGCACGGCCGTTACATGAGATTCGCCATCCCGAACTGGGGGGTCAAATTCTTCGCTGACGCCCTGCTGCGGCGTCGCGGGAGTAGCGCATGACTGCGCCCAAGGAGGCTACTGGCACGCGGGCAAGGGGCGGTTGAATGCCTGCGCGAAGACCGCGACTTCCCGGCACGGGGTGTCGTGGCCGCGGAGTGGCTGGCTGCGGTTGAGCCCGGCCATGAGAGACGCGTACATGAGGGAGATGGCCTCCTCCCGGGTGAGGGCCCACCCGGTGATGAGCACCTGTACCGCCTCCGCATTTGCGGCCATCTCGCACTCGAAGGGTTTCGTCGCGCAGTCCTGTTCGGTATGGCCGAGCAGCCAGTGGCTCATCTCGTGGGCGACGGCCGGACGAGGCTCGACGCCAGGTCCCAGGGCGCGGCGCTGTAGCCAGATCCGGAAGCCCGGGCCATCCCAGACCGCGACTGCCTGCAGCTCTTCGGCGACGACGAGGCGTGGCACGCATGGCCTGGCGACGCAGCCGGCTCCGTAGGCGAGCCGCACTCGCTCGGCCACCTCGCTCAGCTCCGTTAGCCGTGCAATCTCGGCCGGGGTCAGGGCCGAGGGCCGCTGGGCTTCCTGAGCGGTGGAGGCGCAGGCCACCCCGAGGACCAGGGCCGCGACGCCCATGTGGAGCGCTCTTGGCACTTGCAAGAAGAAGCTCTTCCGTTTAGGGTAGTTACTGTCCTACCGAAGCTCATGCCTACTGCCCAGGTGACCACGGATAGCCCTGACGTGCCACGCGAGCGTGGCCTGTCCCGACCTCATCTGGCCGGGCTCTTCCTGATTCTGGCCATCCTGCTCGGTGCGGTGTACTGGAAGATTCTACGGGCCCTGGCCATCCAGTGGTGGGACGATGCCAACTACTCCCACGGCTTCCTCGTTCCCGTCTTCAGCCTCTACCTCGTCTGGCAGCAGCGCATGGTGTTGGGGAGCCTGCCTCGCTCGGGCAGTCTATTCGGAATCCCCGTGATCCTCGCCGGAATCGCCGCGCTCATCCTCGGTGATCTGGGCGCCGAGAACTTTCTCATGCGGAGCTCCCTCGTCATCATCGTAGCCGGTCTCATCCTGTTCCATCTCGGCACCCCCGTGTTTCGAGCTGTCCTGTTTCCCCTCGCCTTTCTCTTCTTCATGGTGCCACTGCCCGGGGTCATCTTCTACGCGGTGACTTTCCCCTTGCAGCGCCTCGCCGCCGAGCAGGCCGCCTGGACGCTCGATGCTCTCGGCATCCCGGTGCTTCTCGATGGCAACGTCATCCATCTGGCCCAGCTGAGCCTCGGCGTGACCGAAGCCTGCAGTGGCATCCGTTCACTCATCTCGCTCTTCGCCGGCGCGGTGGTCTGGGCCTATCTGCTGATACCGGCCGGGTGGGCCATGATTATCTTCGTCGCGGCAACCGTGCCGATCACCATCCTGGCCAATGCCACGCGCGTCGTGCTGACCGGTCTCATCGGTCGGCAGTTCGGCGTCGAGTATGCCACCGGCTTCTTCCACGAATTTGCCGGCTGGGCCATCTACGTCTTCGCCTTCCTGAGTCTGCTCGCTACTCACTCCCTCATCAGCGCGGTCTCGCGGCGGTGGCGCCGCGCGCCGTGAACCAGCGCGTTCGGCTCGTGATATCGGCTGCGCTCCTGTTGGGCGCCTTGGTCGTCGTCCAGTTCCGAGGCCCGAGCGAAGCCGTTGAGACGCGCAAGCCGTTCAGCACATTTCCCGCGAGCCTGGGACCCTGGAAGGGCCAGGAAGAGACGGTTCTCGCGCCGGATATCCTGAACATGCTGAAGATGTCCGACTACCTCATGCGGCGCTACACGGACTCGAGCGGGCATCCCGTGTGGCTCTATATCGGCTACTGGCAGTCGCAGCGCAAGGGCGGGGACATTCACTCCCCCAAGAACTGTCTGCCCGGGGGTGGCTGGGAGCCGATCGAAGCTTCGCGGCTGACGATTCCGATCCCCGGCCGGGCCGCACCGATCTCCGTGAACCGCTATCTCATCCAGAAGGACAGGGACATGCAGGTCACCATCTACTGGTTCCAGACTCAAGGCAAGGTGGTCGCGGGAGAGCTGGACGCCAAGATCGAGCTGGTGCGAAACGCTCTCCTGAGAAACCGCACAGACGGAGCCCTGGTACGGCTGTCCAGCCCGGTTCAGGGAGGGGTCGAGCAGACGACGGATCGTCTGACCGCATACGTTCAAGCGCTGTATCCGGTTCTTCACGAATATCTGCCTGACTAGACTCGAGCTTATGAATCCCGGCAAGCTGATCGTTCCTCTGACCCTGGCTCTGGCTCTGACGGCGGGGTGCTCCCGCTCCCCGGAGGCCAAGAAGGCGCGCTATCTCGAGCGCGGGGATCGGTATTTCCAGCGCCAGCAGTACCGGGAGGCGGTGCTCGAGTATCGCAATGCCCTCCGGATCGACGGCAACAACGCCCAGGCGGTTCGGCAGCTGGCCCTGGCGCATTACCAGCTCGGCGAAGTCGCCCAGTCCTTCCGCTTCCTGCTCAAGTCCCAGGAGCTGGAGCCCGACAACAAGGAGATCCCGATCAAGCTGGCCACCGTCTACCTGCTGGCCGGGAAGCCGGAGGAGGCCCGTCAGCAGGCGGATCGGGTTCTCCAGAAGGATCCGAAGAACCTCGAGGCGCTGATCGTTTCAGCAGGTTCGGCCACGACCCGGGCCGAGATCGATGCGGCCATCCGCCGCCTCGAGGCCGTCCGCGGGGACTTCAACAAGGAAGCCCGGTTCCACCTGACCCTTGCCAGCCTCTACGAGCGGAGGGGTGACCAGGCCACCACCGAGCGCGAGCTCCAGGCGGCCCTGGCCCTCGAGCCGAACTCCGCGGAGGTACACCTCACGCTCGGAAGCTTCTACGTCTCGAAGGGGGCCATGGCCGAGGCCGAGCGGGAGTTCAAGACGGCCGCTAGCGTGTCGCCCCCCGGATCGGCGATCCAGCTGCGGCTCTCGGACTTCTACCTCTCGGTTGGCCGGGTCGAGGAGAGCAAGCGGCTGCTGTCCGAGATCACCACGAAGGCCCCGGAGTCCATGCTCGCCTGGCGCCGGCTGACGGAGATCGCCCTCGCCGAGAGCCGATGGGACGACGCCCGGAACGCCTTGGCGCCGATCTTCAAGAAAAACCCCGCGGACGTGGAAGGGCACCTCCTGCTCGGACGCGTCCATCTCGGTCGGCGTGACAGCCAAGCGGCGATCCAGGAGTTCCGGACGGTGCTCAAGGCCGAGCCGCGCTTCGCCCCGGCCCACTACTACCTCGGCCTGGCCCACCTTCAGGCGGGTGATGTGCAGCAAGGCAAGGCCGAGCTGAAGGAAGCCGTCACGATCAGCCCGAACTTCGTGGACGCCACGCTGGCCCTGGCTCGGGTCAATGTGCGGTCGGGGGCCTACCAGCCCGCCATCGATGACCTGGAGCAGCTTCTCAAGAGCCAGCCCAAGCTGGTCGGTGCCTATCCCTTGCTGAGCACGGCTTACCTGGCCCAAAGGAAGCCGGCCCAGGCGGCCGAGGTCGCCCGGCGCTTCATCGCCGTCGCCCCCCAGGATGCGCGCGGGCCGGACCTCCTTGGCCTGGCATACGCTGCTCAGGGAAAGCGGGCGGAGGCCCGCCAGCAGTTCGAGAGTGCCCTCGCGACCGCGCCCGGCTATATCGACCCGCTGACCCATCTCGTGGCGGTATCGGTGGTCGACCGGCAGCTGGATGCCGCAATCCAGCGCGTCACGAAGCAGATCGCGCTGGTACCGCAGTCGGGCGCGCACCAGGCGCTCCTCGGGGAGCTGTACCTGGCCCGGGGCGATGCGAAGGCGGCCGAGGAGACCTTCCTCAGGGCTATCGATCTCGACCCACGGCTGCCTGGTCCTTACATGGCACTCGGGAACCTCTATTTACAGTTGCGTCAGTACGACCAGGCCTTGGCCAGGTTCAACGATCTGATCAAAGGGAACCCGAACAACCCGACCCCGTTCATGCTCAGCGGCATGGTGTACGAAATGAAGGGGGATATCCCCAAGGCCCGCGAGGCGTACGAGAAGGCGGTGGCATTGAATCCGCAATTCGTCGCGGCCGCCAACAATCTCGCCTGGATCTATTCCGAGCACGGGGGCGACAAGGAGAAGGCGCTCCAGCTCGCGCAGACCGCGAAGGAACAGGCTCCCGACGACCCGCGCGTCTCGGACACGCTCGGCTGGATCCTGTACAAGCGCGGAGTCTACCAGCGTGCCCTGGCCCTCCTGAAGGAGAGCGCCGCGAAACTACCCGACAATCCGCAGGTGCAGTACCACCTCGGGATGGCTTACCGCCAGGTGGGCGAGAGAGATAGCGCTCGCAAGGCCCTTCAGCTCGCGGTCAGCTCACCGGAGGCCTTCAGCGGCAAGGATGAAGCGCGCAGCGCTTTGGCCGACCTCAAGTAGCCGACACCGGCAGACAAGAGAAAGGGCCGCTAGCCCAGTTTCGGCTAGCGGCCCTTTCTGCTTAGTCGAGCCCGGTCTACCTAACTACCCTGCTGCTGCCTTGCCTGGTAGCGCTTCCGGGAGATGAAGCCCACCGCGGCGAGCGCAGTCCCCAGCAGGAGAAGCGAAGCCGGCTCAGGAACCGGAGTCAACTCGCCCTGGTAAAGGAGACCAAACGTGCCCGCACCGCGCTGGAACACGTCGAACGAGAGGGTGTTTCCGAGCCCACCGAGCGGAATCAGGAACGCCGCCCCGCCGCCCGGGACGCAGGTCAGCCCGCCGGCGGCGCAGTTCGCACCCTGAACCGGGTTCGGCGCAGACGCGCCCACTGTGGTCGACGCCAGGTAGGCGGGGTTAGCGCCAACCCGGACACCCGCCGTATCGTCCGCCCACACCAGGAGTGACAGGGAAACGAACCCGGCGGGGATGGTCACCGTGAACGTCTCGGTCGCATTCACGGGAGTCAGTGGAGGCGCAACGTTGGGGGTGACCACAACCCCACCAGCCCCGGTATTGGCATACGAAACCCATATCGCGGGGCTGGCATTCAGAACACCTGGGTTGTTGGGCTGCCAGGCCGCGTCAGGCGTGATCGCTACAAATCCCCCGGCACAGGTCGTGGGAAGCGGGAATGCCGCCGTACCTGCGCATGACCCGATTCCGGCGGCCGAATTGAACGCGACGGCCGGAGCTTCGGTCACCCCTGCGATCAGCAGTAGCGCAACAAAGGCAAGAACACCTGCCGCTTTCATCATGAGCTCTCTCTCCTCGAAGTCTGGATGACTGCTATTCCTGCCATCGCACGGTTTCAAACGCCGGACTCTGACGCAAGCGAGATGCCAGTAGAGTCCAGGGACATCACGCCTTATTTTTCAACACTTTACCGATCCAATTCTGATCCGACTAGGCAATGCATTACACAATACTGATTGCGGGCTTCAGGCCTGCTGATTCGAAGGTTCCAGCCGGCCCCAGCGGCCGGTCTCGATCCACGGCCCAAGGACCCTACAGTCCCTTGCGGACCAGGCCTCCAACGAGGCCTCTAAGCCAGGCGGGCACGTAGGCTGCGAGAAGGAAGGCGGCCGGGGCCACGGAGAACCGGCTCCAGCGGAGCAGGCGACGGAGCGCCCGGAGTCCCACTTCCCGCTGTCCGGCTTCGGCAAGATAGTAGGCCTCCTGGACCGCCCGCAACAACTGGGCCTTCAGAGCAGCGCGCACGAGCTTGCGACGCTCTCCGGTGGTCTCCCGGGCATGCTTGGCGAACATGATGACGCCGTCTTCGCCCCATCGCAATCCACGCAAGATGTCTGGGCCCGAGACGCTCCGGTCATGGTAGCGCCAGCGGGTCAGCCGGCGATCCACAAAGGTCACGGGATAACGCTCCGCGATCCGCACGTACAGGTCCCAGTCGCTGACGACGGCGAGGTCCGGGTCAGAGAGCCCAACCGTCTCGAGCGCCCGGGCCGGGATCATCACCTGCGACGTGGTGCATATTATCCCCGCCCGGAGGAAGTACCCGGAGGCGTCGACAGACACGGTCTCTGCTCCTCCGTGAAAGAGGGGAGCGATCATTGCCGGAAACAGGGACGGAATCGTGAGGCCCGTCTCGGCGAACTGGACGCCATTCACCGCGATGAGGCCCGAGTCAGGGTGGGCGGCGGCGGCGGCAACCTGGACCGCGAGCTTCTCCGGTTCCCAGAGATCGTCTCCATCGAGGAACGCCAGCAACGCTCCCTGAGCGTGCCGGATGCCCGTATTGCGTGATCCGGCAACGCCCTGGTTGACCTGTCGGATGTACACGAGGCGATCGCGATAGGGCGCGATCGCCTCCGGGGTCTCGTCGGTGGACCCGTCGTCGACGAGGATCACCTCGTCGGCCTGACGGGTCTGCGCGAAGACACTCTCCAGCGTCGGCCCGATATAGCGGGCCTGGTTGTACGTGGTGACGACCACGCTGACGCGGGGTTGTGGGCTCATGCGCAGCCCAGGTTACAACTAGTCCGGCTTGAATGCGCTCTTGTAGTCGAGCCGGAGCCTCGGGTCCTGGCTCTCCTTCGAGAGGTAGCAGTTCTCGATCACCAGCACGTCGATCTCCGTCCCCATGAAGCACCCCGGGGCCCGAACTCCATCCGGCCCTGGAACCACCCGACCGCCCTCCCGGCCTCGAGGGCCTCTACTGTGGCCTCGATCAGACGGTCGTCACTCAGCGTGGAAAACCGGGCTCCAATCTCAGCCAGCCTACCAGGAGTGCTCATAGCAGCTCCTGGATCGCTTGACCGTCCACGTTCGGCATCTCGACGCCCAGCATTCCCGTGATCGTCGGCGCGAAGTCCATCACGGACACGGCCCGTGCCACCTTCCCCGGCTTGATCCCCCCGCCGACGGCCACGAACATGCCTTCCGGGCGATGCTCGCCGGTCCGGCAGTAGCGGTTCTCCCCCTCGATGACCCCGATCGTCCCCGATCCGATGCGCACCCTCCCGCTGCCGGGCTTCCCCGCGGCCGACGAGCCGAGCGGCAATTCGGGATTCCACTCCACCAGAAGGTCCGGCAGCGCGTCCAGATGTTCGCCCTCGTACAAGTCTCGAGTGCGTACGACTGCGGTCACGATGGGTTTGCCGGTGTGCAGGTCGCGAATGTCCAGCAGCTCGCGCTCGAGCTCCGCACACAGCGCGTCCATCTCCGCACCGCGTTGCACGAGGCCGCCCGGCTCCCGACCCACCAGGTTGAACCGGATTGCCCCCACCGCGAAGCCGTTATCGACGATGAAGCACCGGCTCCGGGCATGATCGAGCTTCGGAGCCGGGACCTGATCGGGTCCGTCGATCCAGTCTCGAAGCCAGCCGCGCACCGACCTGAGGGACATCCTGGCCGGCTCCGGAAGAGCTCGCCAACCCCGCGCGAGCACCGAGTCCAGTCGATCGCGGAGTCGCGGCGGGGACGGGTGCTGCGGCTCCGGGCGCCGCGGAACCGCGACCTTCAGGCGGACGAGAATCTCGTGCAGCAGGAACTGCGCCCCGTGCCTGTGACCCATCCCGTGCCCGGCCAGCACGATCACCTTCGTCTCGGCCCCGACCTCGGCCAGGATCTTCCCGATGGCGGCGTCGATGGCGACATAGACGTCCTTGATGGGATCGCCCGTCACCCGCGCCATCTCCGGCTCGTGACCGGGATGGGTGGCGTCGTGCAGGTGCCAGCACTGGTGCCCAACACAGTGGCTCTCGGTGAACACCTGGGCGAAGAAGTGCCACCCCCCTTGCCTCAAGTAGTGGCGGGTCAGGTCGGCTTTCTTGCGCACCCCGCTCACCAGCGTGTCGCGGAACTGGATGAAGTCCGCGGCCGACCGGTTGTCCCGGTTGCAGGACCCTTCGAGAGGATGGAGGCCGAACCGTGCCTTGATCTCGGCCTTGAGAGAGGGGGGCCATGCACGGAACCCGTAGTTCTCGTCGTGCGATCCCCACTCGACGGTCTGGATGCCGTTGAGCCCCTCGGCGATCCCCGACAGGGGAACGTCGAACACGGCCACCCGCTTGCCGGCGCGGCTCAGATGGTTCCAGAAGGGCTCCCGCCGCACGTGTTCACCCGTCGGAAGGTGCGCGACCTCGTAGGTTCCCGGCTTGAGCATGACGAGACTGTGCACGCCGTGCCGCGCCGGCGACACGCCGGTGTAGAACGACGGCCAGATCGAGCCGACGAAGAAGCCGCGCGGAGCCATGGTGTGTCCGACCAGGCCCCGCGCGAGGAGCGACGCGAACGTGGGCAGAACGCCGGTCCGCGCCCATTCGAGGATGAGGCCCTTGTCGCCCGCATCCAGTTCCAGCAACAGCACCTCGGTCGGGGAACCCACGCGCGTCTCCCGGATCAGCTGAGCAAGTGCCGGGTGTAGGTCAGATAGCGCCATCCGTGTAGATGCCGCAGCGTTCTCAGGTGCCACCTCCAGGCTTCCGCCCTCCGGCCCTGCCCGAGGCCGCTGACGGACGCCGCGTGCAGGGCCGCGACGTACTTGTGATGCAGCTTTTGCCTGACATCTGCCGGGAGCGGCAGCCGCAGCACGGTCTGGAGCGCCGCGGGTTGTCCCCGGACGTACTCGCAGGATTTCGATAGAGAGCGCGGCGTATCCAGCGAGTAGACGAACGTCGGGAGGTCCAGGAATGCGATGCGACGCTTCAACGAGAGCAGCACCGCCAGGTACGTCCACTCGAGATACGGAGGCATGCTCGCGAAGTAGGTCGCCGGGATGGTTTCGGTACGGAAGAGACCGGCGCACGGCGTCAGCCACATCCGGTCCAGGACCGCCCGTAGCGGGTCGGTGGCGCACTGCGAGATGTCGGACACGTTCAGGACATCCCCTCCGGGCCCGCGCAGGTATCCGCTCGTCACCACCACGTCGATATCGGGCTCGGCGTCCAAGCGCGTCACCCGTGCCGCCAGCGCGCCGGGAAGCAGCAGATCATCGTCGTCCAGCTCGGCGAAGTAGGGCGCGTCCACCAGCGCGCGGCCCGCGCTGAGCGCCGAGGCGAGTCCCGCTTCGGGGCGGCGCACGAGACGGATGTCCCGTCGCTGTGCGAGCGAGTGAACGAGCTCCGGATGACAGTCCGGCCCGTTTGCGACCACGATGGGATCCACCCGAACATCCTTTTGCGCCAGCACGCTGTCCAGCGCGCGACCGAGGCAAGCGGCACGGCTCGCCACGGCCACCGTTGGAACGATCACGGATACGATCTTGAGTGCACGCACCGAAAGAGTGCCGCTAGTATATGGAAATCCGGATGCGAGTAAAGCCTCCTGCACTCGTGCGGCAATCGAGAGCCAGGCCGGTGCGTGCAGATTCTGCGCGGCCACTCCGAGCAGGTCCACGGTGGGCCCTTCCCGCTACCGCTAGCCTGCTCTATTCACGAACGCGTGTTCCGCGTCCGATGCACCCCCTCACCCTGTCCCTCTCCCCCCTCCGGGGGCGAGGGGATCGAAACGGCTCCCTCTCCCTCGGAGAGGGAGAGGGGCGGGGTGAGGGTGGCGCATGTGCTCACGCACAATCCGGGCTAGGAGCCTGTCGGGGTAACGGGAAGCGGAACCGTGAAAGCCAGCAATCTCGCTTCTTCAGTGAAGGCGGCCAGCCCAGACGAAGGTTCCGGCTGGGAGGCTCGCGCTGGATCCGACCGG
>Ga0187893_10014450_pt1 | contig 10761 bp, 8 predicted proteins | sample MA1701074metaG_FD_139574 | JGI IMG/M metagenome (GOLD analysis project Ga0187893, IMG submission 139574) | White microbial mat communities from a basaltic lava cave in the Kipuka Kanohina Cave System on the Island of Hawaii, USA - MA170107-4 metaG ...
ATAATTTCTTCTACTTCAATATCATTGCATTCCTGACAGTCTGCAATCTTAGGGAGTTCGCGTTCGGCTGATTCTTCCATCTGTTCGCTTACATCAGATAATGATAACGGGTCTGCAATTCCTGTGTAACCAACGGCGGGGATAATTGGTTCAATAACATGAAGACAAATAAGCTTTGCTTTATGTATTCGCGCAAACGAAGCGGCATATTCGAGCGCGTGGCTGGCGCACTCGCTAAAGTCCGTCGGCATTAGTATTGAACGAATTTCCATGCGTCGGGCATTCTACACGAGAGAGGCGTTAGATTGACAGCCAAAAAGTTGGATGACTAAAATGCTTGCGCCTTACCCATGTTGTCTTTCAAGTTGATAAAGTGACGTTAATCGTTTCGTTTACAAAGGTTCTTTTGAGGTGTCCATGCAGTCAAACAAAAATTACATCAGCATTGATTTATCAACCGGAACGATTCGTGCCGCAGTAATTACAAGCGATTGTGAAATTTTAGAGCGACGCGAAACCGTCTTGGGAAACGGAAGCATTTCGCCTCAAATCGAAACTGTCGTTTCAAACATACGCGAATCGCATCCGCAAATTGATTCCATCTGCGTTTGCTTGCCGGGCATCGTCAACTATCAAACAAGGCGAGTGATGATTTCTTCGGCTTATCCGTCTTTGATTGAAGAAGATATACACGCGAGGTTAGTGGAATCAACAGGTTTGCGTGTGACTTTGGAGAACGATGCTAATGCCGCCGCCTTTGCCGAGTATAAAGTCGGAGCAGGACGCAACAGCAGAAATATGTTCTACGCTACGATTGGTGCGGGCGTTGGCGGAGCGATAATCCTTAACGGAAAATTATGGACGGGTGCGAACGGTTTCGCGGGTGAATTCGGCCACATAGTAATTGACCCCGAAGGAACCGAACTTGAAGATGTTGCATCTTCTGTAAATATAATTCGACGCACACGCCACCGACTCGAACGCGATAACACATCTTCACTTTCAATGCTTTCAATAAACCCTTCGTTTACTGTTATGGATATTGTGAACGCCGCAAACGACGGAGACGATTTTGCCGCGATGATGCTCGCGCGCACCGGAAAATTTGTAGGAATGGCAATAGCAAGCGTTATATCTTTGTTGGACGTTGAAAAAATTGTCATTGGCGGCGGTGTAATGGATGCAGGCGATTTGATTTTAAACCCATTAAAAGAAGCAGCAGAACGCCGTGCTTTCAAACCGTGCTACGAAGCCACCGAAATTGTTAAAGCGATGTTGGGAAGTGATGCTGTGCCAATCGGCGCAACACTTATTGCTAATGAAAACTGATATGCCCAAAATTTTGTTGAGAATGATAAAGTGAAAACTTGCACACTTTCAAAAAAAATAGTATCACTTGATTGCTTCGTTGCTCTTAAATAAAAATTTTTTGAGACATAGAGAGCCACAACGTCTCAATTAAAGTTTAAGTTTTTTTATTTCGGGTACAGTTTAAGAAACACTAAAGCCTTAAAGGAAAAATAAGGGTTGCGGTGTTTCTGTATCTACGTCTATCAGTTTGAACAAATAGAGAGGCTGGTATGCCGCAACTTTTTAACAGTAACGCAAACACAATCGCGCGAGTAAGCATTGTTGTCGGCGTTTTTGGGGTGATTCTCGCCGCATGGGCTTGGGCAGTTCTTAATCGTTCGGGCTACAACACAGGGGCGTTTTTGGAAATACAACAACCCGTTCAATTCAGTCACAAACACCATGTTGGCGACGACGGTATTGATTGCCGTTACTGTCACACATCAGTTGAAACTTCTGCATCGGCAGGAATGCCGCCGACGCAAACTTGTATGAACTGCCATTCGCAGATTTGGGCAGACAGTCCTTATCTTGCGCCCGTGCGTGACAGCTTTGCTAACAATAAACCAATCGAATGGCGTAGAGTCCATGACCTGCCCGATTATGTCTATTTCAATCACAGCATTCACGTCGCAAAAGGCGTGGGCTGTTCGACCTGTCATGGACGCATTGATGAAATGCCTGTTGTTTATCAGAAAGCTCCGCTTCAAATGCAGTGGTGTTTAGAGTGTCACCGCCAACCTGAACTGTTTATCAGAGATAAATCAGAGATTTTCAACATGGAATGGCGTGCCGAATACGACGCGCAGAGAGTTTCAACAGACGACATAGAAGCGGGCAAGAAGTTGAGAGCGGACTACAAGATTAAGTCGCTGGAAGTAATGACTAGCTGTTCGACCTGTCACAGATAAAATTCAAAATTCAAGATTCAAAATTCAAGATTAAATTTGAGTCATGAATAAAAATCATTAAGACCAAAGACCGAAAGCCCGAAGCCGAAAGACAACAACGGACAACGGACAACGGACAACGGACAATTAAAGATGTCTAGCAAAGACCGTCATATAAATTTTGAGTTAATGCGTAACAGAGTTCTTTCCGAACAGAACGGAAAAGATTTTTGGCGCAGTTTAGAAGAGTTAAAAGATTCGGACGAACTTCAGGAGTTTGTGAATCGTGAGTTCCCGCAACACGCGGAAGAATGGAACGACCCCGTGGAGCGTCGCACATTCTTGAAACTGATGGGAGCATCGCTTGCCCTTGCCGGTTTGAGTGGTTGCGTATATCAGCCGCCCGAATACATTGTGCCTTACGTTACGCAACCCGATGAATTTGTGCCGGGTAAGCCGCTTTATTACGCAACAGCGATGGTTATGAACGGTGCTGCACAGGCTCTTTTGGCGCGTAGCAACGAAGGACGTCCGACAAAGGTCGAAGGCAATCCAGAACATCCAGCCAGCAAGGGGATGACAGACAAGTTCGCTCAGGCATCACTCTTGACAATGTACGACCCTGACCGTTCGCAAATGGTTACCTATCGCGGAGTGACAAGCACTTGGGATGCGTTTTTGAACAACACACAGCCAAACAATGTAGGTCTCAAAAAAGTTCTAGCTGACCAGCAATTAAAACAGGGTGCAGGATTAAGAGTTTTAACTGAAACCATTACATCTCCGACAATGGCGAATCTCATGCAGGAGATTGTAAAGAAATATTCACAGGCAAAGTTTTACAGTTATGAACCGACAGGAAGAAGCAACGCGCGCAAAGGCGCAATTATGGCTTTCGGGCAAGCTGTGAACACAGTTTACAAATTTGACCAAGCCGTTCGAGTTCTTTCTTTCGATGCAGATTTCTTTAATGACCAAGCCGGAAGTCTTCGCTACACGAGCGACTTTATGAAAGGGCGTGAGCCGGGCGAAGAGATGAACAGACTTTATGTTGTCGAAAGCGTACTTTCGTTGACAGGTGCGAAAGCAGACCATCGCCTCGCGCTTCGTCCCAGCGAAATCGAAGGCTTTGCCCGTGCTGTTGCAAAAGAACTTGGCGTCAGCGGTGTGCAATCAAATTACAGCGGCAATGAACAATGGATTAAAGCTGTTGCAAAAGACCTTAAAGAACACAACGGCAAATCAATTGTCATAGCGGGCGAATCGCAACCGCCAGTCGTTCATGCCCTTGTTCATGCGATGAATAACACTCTTGGCAGTGTCGGAAAGACAGTTGCTTACACAGACCCGATTGAACTCAGCCAAGACGCGAACAAAACACCGCTTGAAGGCTTGAAAGAATTAGTAGGCGAAATGAACGCAGGCAAGGTTGAAGCGCTTGCTATATTGGGCGGCAATCCCGTTTATAACGCTCCGGCGGATTTGAAATTTGTGGAAGCGATGGACAAGGTCGCTTTCCGCGCTCATCTTAACCTTTACAGCAATGAAACGTCCGAACATTGTCATTGGCACATAAACGAAACGCATTACCTTGAAGCATGGGGCGATGCGCGTGCTTACGATGGAACAGTTACATTCACGCAACCGTTGATTGAGCCGCTTTATCAAGGTAAGTCGGCAATCGAATTCTTAGCTGCTTTCACTGACACACAGAACACCAAAGGCTTAGACATAATGAAAGCCTATTGGCAGACGCAAACTCTACCCACATCAAAAGCGCAAGCTGAGGCAATTGCCGCGATGAGCGAAAAGAAAGAAGTAGAGAAGAAAAAGACTGCAGAACACGGCGAACACGGAGAAGGCAGTAAACCTGAAACTAAACCGACTCCTTCGCCTGAAGGCAAACCGACTGTAACTCCCACGCCGACACCTGCGCCAAGACCGTCTGCAACACCAACACCATCAGCATCACCGAGACCGGCGGCGTCACCATCACCGACAACAACGACGACTGCTCCTGTGCCTCTCCCTTCTGCTACTGATTTTGAGACAAATTGGAAGCGGGTTATTCACGACGGATTTGTTACGGGAACGGCTTCGCCTGCTAAAACCTTTCCGTTAAAAACCGATTGGACCAGCCAGCCGCCCGCGCAAGTAGGAACGGGATATGAAGTCGCTTTCCGTCCTGACCCGAATATCTACGACGGGCGTTTTGCAAACAATGGATGGCTTCAGGAATTGCCGAAACCTTTGACTTCTTTGACATGGGATAACGCCGTGATGGTTAGCCCTGAAACTGCAAGAAAATTAGGCGTGTCGAGATACGAAGGCTCAGTCAACAAAGGCGGTCAGAATTTTGTAGGCACTATCAACATAGATTATCAGGGCGCGAGTGTCAGTAACGCTCCCGTCTGGATTCTTCCCGGAATGCCGGACAACGTGTTGATGGTGACATTGGGCTACGGCAGAACAAAAGCGGGAAATGTCGGAAACGGCATCGGCTACAACGCCTATAAAATCAGAAATTCAAACGCGCCTTGGTTTGGCGGAGCAACTGCTTCAAGCACGGGCAATACCCACGAACTCGTTTCGACGCAGCTCCATTTCTTTATGGAGAACCGCGACCTGATTCGCATTCGTGACAAAGAAGACTACTTGAAGAATCCCGCAGGTCACGGCGACGAAAGCAAAAAGTTCAAGGGCGATTCGATGTATGAACAACGCGATTACAGCAAAGAGTACAAGTGGGGAATGACAATAGACATGAACTCTTGTTTCGGTTGTAATGCTTGCGTTGTCGCCTGCCAATCGGAAAACAATATTCCCGTCGTCGGCAAAGAACAGGTCGCGCGTAGCCGTGAAATGCACTGGCTCAGAGTTGATGCTTATTTCGGGCAGAACCAAAACGAACCTTTCGGTCCGTACTTCATGCCTGTTCCTTGTCAGCAATGTGAACAAGCGCCGTGCGAACCCGTTTGTCCCGTTCACGCAACCACACACAGCGCAGAAGGTCTGAACGACATGGTTTATAACCGTTGCGTCGGAACACGATACTGCTCGAACAATTGCCCATACAAAGTTCGTCGTTTCAACTTCCTGCTTTATCAGGATTTCAACACGCCGACTTATAAGTTGATGCGTAACCCCGAAGTCTCTGTTCGCAGTCGCGGCGTCATGGAAAAATGCACCTACTGTATTCAGCGAATTCAAAATGCAAAAATCGAGGCTGAAACATCAGACCGTTTAATTCAAGACGGCGAAGTCGTAACCGCGTGTCAGGCAGTTTGTCCGGCAAATGCAATTTCGTTTGGCGACATGAACGACGCCACAAGCAAGGTTGCCAAACTGAAAGCGGAAAAACGCAATTACACAATCTTGGCAGATTTGAACACGCAACCGCGCACTTCTTATCTGGCGGGTGTTCGCAATCCGAATAAAGAAATTCCCGAAAGGTTCAAACTGAGTACGACAAAGGAAGACGGACACGGCGCAGGCGAACATAAAGAAGGCGAGAAAAAAGAAGGTGGACACTGAGCGATAAATCGCATTCAAGATTCAAGATTGAGTTTAAGGTTCAGGATTAGACACTGAGAATTTTATGCAAGAAATCAATCATCTAAACGACGACATTCACGCTACAAAACCATATATTACGCCCGATCATTCGCTCGGTTCAGTGACCGACAAACTTTCGGCATTCGTCTTGAAGAAACGCACACCGTTTGTTTGGTTTATAGGCTTTGCGATTGCGTTCATGTTTGCTCAATTACTGCCGATGACAATCATCTGGCTTTTGCTGAACGGTATCGGTATTTGGGGAAACAACCAACCTGTCGGTTGGGCATTCGACATCATCAACTTCGTTTGGTGGATTGGTATCGGTCACGCGGGAACGCTCATCTCCGCGATTCTATTGCTGATGCGTCAACAGTGGCGTAATTCAATCAACCGCTTCGCAGAAGCAATGACGATTTTCGCGGTTATGTGCGCCGGATTATTTCCGCTATTGCACACGGGACGTCCTTGGCTTGCCTACTGGCTTTTCCCATATCCGAACACGATGGGAATGTGGCCCCAATTCCGAAGCCCTTTGATGTGGGACGTTTTTGCGGTTTCAACTTATTTCAGTGTATCGGCATTGTTCTGGTACGTGGGTTTAATTCCCGATTTTGCAACCCTGCGCGACAGAGCAAAGAACACTTTCTTCAAATATATCTACGCTTTTCTTTCAATGGGCTGGCGCGGTTCTGCAAGGCATTGGTTAAGGTATGAAACCGCTTACCTGATTCTTGCAGGGCTTTCGACGCCGCTTGTGCTTTCGGTTCACACAATCGTTAGCTTCGACTTCGCCGTGGCACAACTTCCGGGCTGGCACGCGACAATCTTCCCGCCTTATTTCGTGGCGGGCGCTATTTACGCAGGTTTCGCAATGGTGCTGACCTTAATGATTCCTTTGCGAATCGTTTACGGACTTGAAGATGTTGTGACGGAACGGCATATGGACAACATGGCAAAGGTCATGTTGGCGACAGGATTGATTGTCACTTACGGCTACCTGATGGAAGCATTCTTTGGTTGGTATTCGGGAAGCCAGTACGAGCAGTTTATGATTTTCAACCGCATCTGGGGCGGACCATTCTGGTATATGTACTGGTTTCTCTTGCTTTGCAACCTTATTGTGCCGCAACTCTTGTGGTTTAAGTATTTCCGCGAGCATAAAATCTGGCTCTTTATTATTTGCAACTTTGTGAACGTGGGCATGTGGCTTGAGCGTTTTGTGATTATCGTTACCAGCTTGTACCGCGACTTCATTCCGGGGCAATGGGCAATGTACAAGCCCACGATTTTTGATTGGACAATGTTTACAGGAACGATTGGTTTCTTCTTAACCATGATGTTCTTGTTCGTTCGCTTCTTGCCAATGATTCCGATTTTTGAAGTTAAGGCACTTTTGCCCGTAGCACAGGTTGAAGAAGACAAAGTGCACACGCACGCATAAAACGCGAGTCCCGGCGAGTCTTCGAGTCTTCGAGTCTAGCGAGTCTGACGAGTCACGAAGACTCGAAGACTCGAAGACTCGAAGACTCGAAGACTCGAAGACTCGAAGACTCGAAGACTCAGAGAGTTATGGAAGAGAAAAAAGAATCATCAAAACTTTACGGGTTGATGGCTGAGTTTGAGACGCCGACCGAGGTGGTCCAAGCCGCTGAGAAAACCTACGATGCGGGTTATCGTAGTCTAAACGCTTATTCGCCCTATCCGATTCATGAACTTTGGCACGCTATCGGAGTTCATAAATCAATTCTGCCATACATCATTTTAGGCGGCGGATTGTTGGGCGGCATCGGCGGATTTTTAATGCAGTGGTATTTGCTGACAATTGATTATCCGTTAAACGTGGGCGGCAAACCTTCTAGCATTATGAGCTGGCCCGCGTGGGTCCCTATTACGTTTGAGTGTGTGATTCTGGTGGCGTCTTTTTCGGCGGTTATCGGCATGATTTTTTTGAACAAACTGCCGCAACCCTATCATCCTGTTTTTAATGTTGAGCGTTTCGCGCTCGCTTCTCGTGACCATTTCTTTTTGGCAATCAAAGCCGATGACGAGAAGTTTGATTACGAAGAAACAAAAAGTTTCTTAAAGAGTTTGAACCCAAATGAGGTGTTCGATGTTGAAGAGTAGTCCAAAGTCCAAAGTCCAAAGTCCAAAGTCCAAAAGCAAGAGACTTTTACTTTTTGCCTTTTGCCTTTTGCCTTTTGCCTTTATCACCGCTTGTCGTATGGACATGCAAGACCAGCCCAAATACAGAGGTTATCGCGGTAGCAGTTTTTTCAAAGATGGCGCGTCCGTAAGACCCGTTGTTCCGGGAACTGTTGCGCGTGGCTTTTTGCGCGAAGATAAAGCTTTATACACAGGCAAAAAAGAAGGACCAACACAACAACCGTCGTCAGACCCGAATGCGATTGGCGAAGCAAAGTATCCGAATGACGTGACGGAGTTTCCGTTTCCGATTAACGAAGAAGTCATAGCACGCGGCAAAGACCGTTTTCAGATTTACTGTTCTGTCTGTCATGGATTTACGGGCAACGGCGACGGCATGATTGTCAAACGCGGATTCAAACAACCGCCTTCATATCATATAGACGATTTACGCCAAGCGCCGCACGGACATATCTTCGACGTTGTCACAAACGGCTGGGGAGTTATGAAAGGCTATTCGGCACAGCTTACACCCGCAGACCGCTGGGCAATCATCGCCTACATAAGAGTTTTACAAGCGGCTCAAAACACGGAAGAAAAGAAAGCAGAAGGCAGTACACAAGGAAATACACCCGCCGCAAATGCACCGGGACAGCAGAACACAAATCAATCAGGACAGAAAAGCGGGGGGAGGGAATAAGTAAAACATGGATTCAGCTTATCAAACTCCATCGGAATTTAACCGTATCCAAATGATTGCGCTTGTTCTCGGCGTTGCTGGAGCAGTCGCAATGATTGCCGGTGCCATAAACGCAGGCACACGAGAGCAGTTTTTTCGCTCCTATTTGTTCGGGTTTACGGTTTGGGTCGGGTTGCCAATCGGTTGCTTGGGGCTTTTACAGCTACAACATTTAATCAGCGGTTCATGGGGCGTGATGATTCGCCGCGTACTCGAAGCGGGAACAAGAACTTTCTGGTTGCTGATTCTGGCATTTATTCCGATCGCTTTGGGTTTAAAATATATCTACGTCTGGGCGCGTTATCCTGCGGGCGAAGTCTTTACGGGCTTCATGGCGCACAAAGCAAAATACCTGAACAGCGGATTTTTCATCGGACGCGCCGCGCTTTATTTTTTCCTTTTTGGACTCTTAACGGTTTTGCTCAACAAATGGTCAAAGGACCAAGACACTTCGGGCAACAGCCGCATTGAAGCCAACAGGATGCGTGTTCTTTCAGGACCCGGAATTGTTATCTTCTGTCTTGCCGTTTCGTTTGCATCGTTCGATTGGGTAATGTCTCTTGACCCGTACTGGGGTTCGACAATCTTTGGTTTGATTTTCCTTATAGGCTGGACTTTGTTGGCGTTGACGTTTGTGGTTTGCACAATGGCGTACCTGTCAACCCGCAAGCCTTTGGAAGGTTCAATTGGACCACCGCACTTTCACGATTGGGGCAAACTGATGCTGGCAATGGTGCTGGTGTGGTCATATTTCAATATCTCGCAATATCTTTTGATTTGGTCGGCAAACTTACCGGAAGAAACAAAGTGGTACATCGGACGCACAACCGGAAACTGGCGGTGGTTTGGTTTCTTCTTGGGAGTTTTCATGTTCGCTTTGCCGTTCTTCTTGTTACTGTCGCGTGATTTGAAGCGTGCTTGGAAGACGCTTATTCCCGTTGCGTTAGGTTTATTCTTTGTTCGCATGGTTGATATTTACTGGTTGGTAGGACCGTCGCCGCGTGCTTCCGAAGGCGTCGCAGGCGTTCACCATCTGCCGTATTTTAAGATTAGCTGGATGGACTTTGCGTCAATTGTGGCTTTTGGCGGAATTTGGGTTGCGGCTTTCATCTGGCATCTGCAGGCGCGTCCGCTATTACCCTTGAAAGACCATCGCTTGGAACGCGGAATCGCGCACGCGCATAAAGGCGAACATATGTTTGAAGTGCCGATTGAAGATTGATTCTAGGATTTGAGATTTAGGAAAAAGCTATGAGTAAGCATGACAATATTCACGAAACACCCGATGTTTCGTACATACACAACGAAGGCACGTTTCACGAAGAGAGCGATGTAAACGTCCTTCAAATCGCCAAGTTTGCATTTGGGCTTTTTGTCGCAACGGTTGTTACTTTCGTTTTGATGTTGGCTATGAAAAAAGGCTTTGAGTATGTGGCAGCGCAAGCTGACCCGCCCCCACATCCGATGGAAGTGAAGATGCAAGACGGCAGCAAAAATATGGAAGCCGTTTTGCCGCCCGAACCGCGTGTCCAAGCCGCGCCCGGGTTTCGTTATGTCAAAAAAGACGGGACAGTTGTGATTCTTGAAAGAGGCATACCGCAAGCCGAGTGGCAGGAGTACAAAAAAGAGTACGACGAGATTTTAGAGAAGGGCTACAAGGATAAACAAACAGGCGCAGTTGTAATTAAGCCTTTGGAAGAAGTCGAAAAAGAAGCTTTGAAAGAAGGTTTCTTCAAAGTAAGAGCAGGCGCGACCAAAGAGATGATGGAAGAGTCAAAAATGATTCCTTCATCTTCAAGTTCAGGGCGCAAGATGGAAACACGCAGGCAATAGCAAAGTAAAACAGACTTGGGCTTGTGTCTGTAAGGCGTAAACCCAAATCCACTGAATCCCAGACGAAATTCAGAATGAATAAAAGATTTATAATTGTTGCTTGTTTGTTCATACTTGCTGTGATTGCAGTTTTAAGCCTTATCAATTTTTCAGCCTATTCAAAAAACAGCGAACGAACAATCACCGATGAAATACTTAACAACAAACAGCCTGTAAGTTGTTGCGGCGGGCAGACGGCAGAGGTCAATG
>Ga0187893_10014451_pt1 | contig 10761 bp, 10 predicted proteins | sample MA1701074metaG_FD_139574 | JGI IMG/M metagenome (GOLD analysis project Ga0187893, IMG submission 139574) | White microbial mat communities from a basaltic lava cave in the Kipuka Kanohina Cave System on the Island of Hawaii, USA - MA170107-4 metaG ...
AAAAGTCTGCCCATCATCAACTCACGGTGTCGATCGCCTTGATGACCACCCGAACCTCGATTTTGGCGCTCAACACGCACGTTATGGCTTTCATGTTCAACCTAAGTCCGACAGGCTGCTAGAGGCCTTGGAATAATTTTTTGTTTTATTAAAGAACGACTAGTCACGAATTGGGGCGAAAAAGCAAACTGAGGGATCTGAAATCGATATGCCGTATTCGGAGGTGAAGTGATGATGAAGGTTGGACCTATCAGATCGGAGCGAACGCCATGATTAATATCTTTTATCGAGCTAATAAGGAGCTGGCGTCCTGGATAGCCATCTGGCGATTCCTGCGGGGTTTGGATCGTGATGGGCTGGGTTTTTACCAGGACAGTGACGGGCGAGCAGACTCGAGCGAAAACGCGCAGATAACGAAGCGTGAATTCAAGACGACCTGGTGCCGTTCGCCGGTAATGGCGGCATCCTTAGCAAACAAAGCACGCTCCAATTCCGTTGAAAGAACGAGCGCGACATGCGATGCTGTGATAGTTGGGGACCTATCCGCACAAGAACCTCGCTGACCGTCATCGCTTGCACATGAATAAAGGATTTGGTATTCGCGGATTCGGTTGGGCGAGTTTCGCGAGTTTTGTCCATGGGCTCGTTAGTTAAGCAGACCTGCCCGGATCCCGAATACTAACGTACCCTGCCGGCAAGCACGATGTCGTTGGCGACGCAAATATTCCTGGCGAAACCCATCAATGGAGCAACAACATGAAAAAATCAACAACAGAACGACAAGACTCAATCGAATATACGGAAGCCAAAGCCCACGGAAACCAAGTCACCGGATCAGGAGAGGAATGCTGTTGGTCGCGACGGGAATTTCTCATGAGCAGCGGGACCATGGTGGCCCTTGCGGCAGCTGGGGGGAGCATTGGGGGGCTTGGAATGCCCCGGATGACCGCCGCCGCCACCATCGACGACTACCTCAAGAATAACGCGCAGTATGCTGAAAAAGCGGCCCTGCACAAGGCAAGTTATCCCGGCCCGAAGCCTATCCCGCCAGCAAAGCGGCTGGCGGTTGTCGCCTGCATGGATGCGCGGCTCGATGTGGAGGATATGTTGGGTCTTCAGACCGGGGATGCCCACATCATCCGCAATGCCGGCGGCGTTGTGACCGAAGACGCCCTGCGCTGCCTCATCATTTCCCATCACCTACTGAATACGAATGAGATCATGCTCATTCACCACACCCGCTGCGGAATGTTGGCATTCACGGATGAGCTGCTGCGCCTGGGGCTTGAAGGGGACCCGAAGGCAGCCGAATTGCTCAGTGGAGCGACCGGCCGGACCTTTGTCAGTCCTAAGATTGCAGCGGTATCGCCGGAGGCCTTCCACGCGTTTCGGGGTAAGACCGCCGCTGTCGACGCGCCGACTGATGCGACCAGCAAGGAGCGACTGCAATGGGACGTGCGACGAGGCATATCGGCGATCATGAACCATCCCTGGATCCCGACGCAAGGCCCGGACGCGATGCTAGTCCGTGGATTTGTCTATGACGTGGATAGCGGACTGTTGGAAGAGGTCTCGTATCCAGGCCCTATGGGATCGGTAGGCTGAGAGGCTGAGACATCGGCGACCCGATGGAGGGATCAGGGATCACTCTGTGATCGCATCCAACATTGGGCTGTCGGCGGTCTCTGCTTACGTCGGCGGCGGATGCCCTTGACCGATCCACCATGCCGGATCACAGTGCTCTATTGGCCCGTTGGCAAGGAAACCAGGGAAAGAAGGAAACAGTGTACACCTGCAAGTTGTTAAGGGTAGGTCTACTCATGACTCTAACCCTGCTAGGCGCGGGATGTGGCGAGGACATCGAGCTGGGCGAAGCGTCTTATTCCGCCGACGCTAGGCGTGTTGGCTGCGCGCCAGGCACACGGACGGGCCGCGCGGGTATCGTCAACGACCAGTCCACGCCGGATGGGATCAAATACAACGTGCGTACGCCCTCGAACTATGACCCTACGCTAGCCCATCCACTGTTGATGGTCTATGCGCCCGCGAGACGAACCCGCATGAGCTCGGAGCGGTTTACCAATCTTACTCGCGAGGCAACGCGTGCGGGGTTTGTGGTCGTCTACGCGGACCATCGACGCTTGCCGCCTTCGGCGATAATCGAGCTCGGGACCATTCCTCGTCTGGTGGTGCAAGAGTGGTGTATCGACGAAGAACGCATCTTCTTGACCGGGCATTCCGATGGGGGAACCGTCGCCATGGGGCTGGCATTCATCAGTGGGACGAAAGACATGCCTGCTGCGATCGCTCCTAGCGCCGTCGGAATAAACAAGCGCGATCTATCGGAACGCCATTGTCCCGATCCGATCTCGGTCATGGTGATGCACAGCGCGAAGGACCGTCTTTTCCCAGGGTATGGAGTGGAATCCATCGAGTGGTGGGCCGCCTGCAATAGATGTGATCTGAAAATCAAGGATCCGATGGACAACGGGTGCGTCGCCTACCGTGGTTGCGCCAACGGGGTAAGGACTCTGTATTGCGAAGGGGATCGTTCCCACCCAAAGTGGCCCGGGTTAAACAGCGCTATCCTCGAATTTTTTATGAGGTCTGGTCGCTCTTAGGGACTACAGATCCTTGTATCGCCGGAACCTCTGACTTAATCACAGGTTCCTTAGAGGGTGACTACCCATGGCATATTATCGTTGTCTGAAAACCGGCGCCGAGACATCTCCTTTTTTGGCAAACCATTGGGTCGCCGTGCCCCCTGTATCGTCGACCTAGACCGGATATGAAGAGGTTGTTCCGTGATCTCGCTTATATGGCTGTCGGCGCAGCCCTGCTATGGCTGCTGCTCCCCGAGCGGTTCGCGGTGAACGTGCCCATCGCGCTACTCGGTTGGGGCAACGCGCCGCCATCGGGCGAGGCGATCCAAGACCGCCTTCGGCTGCCTGCGGGCTTTTCCATTCGTCTTTACGCGAGTGGGTTGCCCGGCGCGCGCATCCTGCGCGTTACGGCCACCGGAGATCTGCTGGTGAGCTTACCAGGCTCTGGGCGAATCATCCTTCTTGAGCGCGACACCAATGGTGATGGCTTACCCGATGGTCGTCGCGATCTTCTGACTGGTTTGAATCGGCCGCACGGTATGGATTTCTACGATGGATGGCTTTACGTTGCAGAAACCCACGCGGTGGGGCGGATCCGTTTCGATGCCGGCACCCGAGGTGTGAGCGGGGAATACGATCATATTGTCACCGCTCTGCCCAGCGGAGGCGCCCACTGGAGCCGCAGCGTGCGTTTTGGACCCGACGGTTGGATGTATGTGAGCGTGGGTTCCAGTTGCAACGCATGTGAGGAGCGGGACCCGCGGCGGGCTGCGATTCTACGCTTTCGTCCCGATGGGAGCGCCGGGGAGATCTATGCGACAGGGCTTCGCAATACCGTCGGATTCGACTGGCGTGCCGGTACCAACGAGCTGTATGGCGTGGACATGGGACGCGACTTTTTGGGAGATGATTTTCCCCCTTGCGAGTTGAACCGCATAGAGCGGGGAAAGTTTTACGGTTGGCCTTACGCCAACGCCGACAACATTCCTGATCCCGACCTTGGCGAAAGCAATAAGGCAAAGATCAACGACAGCGTTGCGCCGGTACACGAGTTCGGGGCGCACAGCTCGCCCCTCGGCATTTCTTTTTTGCGAGGCGACAAGCTGCCACCAGCCTATCAAGGTGCCGCGTTGGTCGTCTTACACGGATCTTGGAACCGCACCGAGAAGCAGGGATACGAGCTGGTCTCGTTGCACTTTGGTGGTACCATAGCAGAGCGCAAGTTTGTGACGGGTTTCGAGATCGACGGCGACGTCATCGGTCGTCCCGTGGCCGTCGTTCAGGGACCCGACGGCACCCTTTTTATCTCCGATGACTTCACAGGCAGCGTCTATTCGGTGGTCTATGGCGCAACGGGGAGCGCTGGTCGAGACCGATGATACCCGCAGCATCGGCATCCCGCCCAAGAGGGGCTTGCCGATATACTAGCCTCGCAGGGCGCAACCTTCGGCCCACAGGGCCGTAACCAGTGGAATGATCCACGAAAGGAGGAGGACATGAAGCAAGTCGTAACGGTAGCTGTGCTCGCTCTCGTGCTGGGCGTGGCCGCCGCGCCGGCCACGGCAGAGAACAAGCCGGGCCAGAAGCACGAGATGTCGGCCGAGCAGAAGGCCATGATGGAGGCCTGGGAAAAGGCGGCCAAGCCCGGGTCGCAGCACCATTGGTTGGCCAGCAAGGCGGGGAAGTGGGATTTCACGGGCAAGTTCTGGATGGACGCCACGAAGCCGCCCACCGAGTCCACCGGCAGCGTGGAGCGCGAGCTGATGCTGGGCGGCCGGGTTTTGGCGGAGAAGATCAGGAGCACCTATATGGACAGGCCGTACGAGGGCTACGGCCTCACCGGCTATGACAACGTGTCCGAGGAGTTCTGGGGCACCTGGAACGACAACATGGGCACTGGGATCATGTTGAGCACCGGGCAGTGCGACGACAAGGGCGCCTGCACCCACAGCGGCTCCTACATGGACGCGATGACCAACGCCAAGAAGACAATGCGCATGACCTCTCGCGACGAGGGTCCGGACCGGGAGGTCCACCAGTTCTTCGAGAAGGGTCCCGATGGCAAGGAATTCAAGTCCATGGAGCTCACCTACACGCGCAGTAAATAAACCGTCCCACTTGCGCCCGCGGAGGTGGTGGCCAGCCATTGCCGTCGCGGATTATTATCTACGCTCTTGACATGCTTGCCTCTCGCAGTAGATTTCGGCGATCATCACGGTGCTCGCCTCGCTCTTCAATGGACCGTGCGGGCGCCGTCTCGGGGCAACCCGGGCGCCGGTGATCTGGACGACGGTCTACCTGCATATCCTTTCCGGTGCCCTTGAACACGCAGATCTTCGTGCCGATCTGGACTTTGTTGCCGTGGAAAAGCCGTTTGACCAGGATACGCGGTATCATCGTGCGTTGTCATCGGCTCGCGGGATGCGCGGACTGCGCCCCCGCAGCCCGGTAGACGCCGGTCAAGCATTCTCGGGGGTGCGACAATTTGTCGCTCTGCTCACTATAATCACGGGTTGCATAAATAGAAGAAAGGGGAACCCCATGCGACCAGCACTCGTCTTCACCTTGAGCTTCGCCCCCTTGGGCCTTGCGCTTATGGCCGATGTCACCAAAGCCGAAGAGCAAGCATCCACGGCGGTGGAACTTCCCGAGATCACCGTACGCGCCGAGGCGCAGAGCACCACCCTGCCCGATATCGGGACGGCTCGCCACCGCATCGAACGCACGCCCGGCGCAGTGAACATCGTCGATCCGGAGCAGTACCGCAGCGGGCGCGTGAACACGCTCCAAGATCTGCTGGGCTATACTCCGGGGGTCTTTATCCAACCGCGGTTCGGATCCGATGAAGCCAGACTTTCCATTCGCGGCTCGGGCCTGCAGCGCACCTTTCACCTGCGCGGCATCCATCTGCTGCACGATGGCGTCCCCTTGAACCTCGCCGACGGCAGCGGCGACTTCCAGGCCATCGACGGGCTCTCCACCGACTACATCGAGGTCTACCGCGGGGCCAATGCGCTGCAATACGGCTCGACCACCTTGGGCGGCGCCATCAACTTTGTCTCTCCTTCGGGCTATACCGCTCCAGTCTTGCAGGCTCGCGCCGAGTACGGCAGCTATGACTATAGACGTTTCCAGGGCGCGGCAGCGGGTGCGCTGGGGCTGGCCGACGGTTTCTTGAGCTACACCCACACGGAGCAGGACGGCTTCCAGCGACACTCGGAGCAGAACAACGAACGTGTGTTCGGCAACCTCGGTTTGCGCTTCGACGAGAACCTCGAAACCCGCTTTTTCGTTCACGTGACCGACACCGAGTCCCAACTCCCCGGCAATCTCACGAAAGCGCAATTGGAGGCCGATCCCCGGCAGGCCAACCCCTTCAACGTGAGCGGCAACCAGAAGCGGGATTTTTTTCTGTCGCGTCTCTCCAATAAAACCACTTACACCTTTGGCGCGAATCGCTTAGAACTCATCGGGTTCTATGCTTATAAGGATCTGTTCCACCCCATCTTCCAGGTGCTGGACATCGTCTCCGACGACTACGGCGGCGGCCTGCGCCTGGTCTCTGAGGCTCCCTGGTTTGGGCGACAGAACATCCTCACGGCCGGCTTCAACGCCCATGCGGGGCTCGCGGAAGACGACCGCTTTCGCAACGTAGGCGGTGGGCACGGGGCGCGCACCCAAAACATGGATCAGAGATCTGTCAACTATAGTGTGTATTTCGAGGAGCAGCACTACGTCGCTCCCAAGCTGGCGCTGGTGGGTGGTGGGCAGTTCTCACACGCCACGCGGGAGCTGGAGGACAAACTCTTAAGCGATGGCGATTCCAGCTTCGACGAGTCCTTCACCGCCTTCAGCCCCAAGTTTGGCGCGCGCTACGAGCTGAATGAGAATGTCCAGATCTTCGGCAACGTGAGCCGCAGCTTCGAGCCGCCCAGCTTCGGGGAGCTCAGTGGGGGTCAGCTCATCACGGTAGTGGACGATCAGGAGGCGACCACCGTGGAGGTCGGCACGCGTGGCACCTATGACCCTTGGAGCATGATCTGGGATGTCGCCTATTATTCGGCCTGGGTGAGCGATGAGCTTTTAAGCCTCGCCGATGCCCGCGGCCAGCCGCTTGGGACCATCAGCGCCGATGCAACCACCCACCAGGGCATAGAACTGGGATTGGTCAACCGCTTTCTGGATCGGTTCGAGCTTCGCCAGATTTATCTCTGGAACGACTTTGACTTCGACGGCGACGCGGTCTTTGGCGACAACCAGCTGGCTGGTATTCCCGAGCACTTCTATCGGGCCGAGTTTCTCTATCATTTTCCATGGGGTTTCTACTTCGGTCCTAACGTGGAATGGGTGCCTGGGGATTATCCAGTCGATCACGCCAATACGCTGTTTGCGGACTCCTACGCCATCATGGGCCTAAAGGGCGGCTATCGCAGCAAGCGCGGTTTTGGTTTCTTCATCGAAGGGCGCAACCTCACGGATAACAATTACGCCGCCACCACCGGCGTGATCGACAATGCCCGGGGTCGCGACTCCGCCCAATTTCTGCCTGGAGACGGTGCCTCGGTGTTCGCGGGGATCGAATGGCGCATGTAGCCCGCGTAGTCCTCTCGGGATGGGACCATTTTCGCCCGCACCGGATTGAGGACGATGTCGAATGCGCTAATGAAAATCGCATGACCGGGTAGCCAAGCGGCCCAGCAATGGCGAATGATCTTCAAGACGCCGTGCGATCACATGTACGACTTGGTCCTCGCGCTGCACCTCGTCCACCACGACAGCAGCCGCGCGCCTAAAGGAATGCGGCGCTGGTGCTCGACGAGCCGGTTCCACACCACCACATATATGCGGCCCAGCGAGGCTGCCCCAACCGGTAGCCCGTGAGAGCGAAGTGCATAGCCCTTTCTCGAAGATATGGCTTTGTCTGCGCTGCTCATCTAGATTCCGAATGCCCGAGATTGTTTGCCTGGACGTACGTGGATTGTTTATGGCTCAAACAACCTTGACCTTCATCTTTTTCGCAGCAGCTTTCAACTGCCTGTCCAGCGTGGCAAACGGGAGCGCGCGGCGAATCGCCAACTCCAGATAGGCAGCGTCGTAAATCGTCAATGAACAAATACGAGCGACTTCAGTAGCACGCAAGGCTAACTCCAGGCCTGCTGGTTCGATGGAGAGCGGGCGCTCCCCAAGCCGATCCAGAATACGGATGATTCCAGCTTGATCGATACGGCCGCGACGCTCGGCCATGAGCAGCGTATTGGCGACTTCCGCCGGCCACAGCGATGGGAGTATGAATTCGGCATCCACAAGCGTATCGACGAGTTCTCGGGATGCGGATTCATCGGGCAGCACGCAGGCAACAAACGCGCTGGCGTCAACGACGACCTGGCGGTTCAACGCCTGCCTTCGTTCTTCCACTCAATAATTTCGTCTCTAGTCACGCGAACGCCCTGAGCGCGCAATTCCTCCCGCAGGGCCATCAGATCATCCCAGGCCCGGCGCGCCGCTTCCCGACCTTTTCCCTGCGTAGGCACCAGATCGGCTACGGGTTTGCCATGCTTGGTGATGGTAATGCGTTCACCCCGTTGCACCCGTCGAATGAGTTTGGGGAAGTGAGTCTTGGCTTCGTAGATGCCGACTTCGGACATGGTTTCATCTCTTGATTCTGGTCTGCATTAAGACTAGATCAATCCACGGGCGGGGTCAAGGCCGGACAGTCCAAGGAAAAGAGATCACCAGTGCCGATGGTGGTCATGGAGCGAGTGCGAAATTAATCTATCCTCATTTCATAGAGCGAATGATCGATCACGGTGGGATCGACGAATGGCGGCGATGATCGTCAAGGTTCGCCGCCGTATCGTCTTTGAGGTGTTGCTCTTCCTTGAAGGCTGTCGGGATTGACAGTCGCATGCCGGTTGCCGCTGCGGGGCTTATCCAGCACCAAATGCATTAATGAAAATCGCGCGACCGGCTAGCCAAACGGCCCAGCAGTGACGAATGATCTTCAAGATGCCGCGCGATCACATGCACCACTTCGTCCTCGCGCTGCACCTCGCCCACCACGCCGAGCAGCCGCGCGCCTAAAAGAATGTGGCGCTGGCGCTCGACGAGCCGGTTCCACACCACCACATTGATGTATCCCGTCTCGTCTTCCAAGGTGAGAAACACCACACCGGTGGCCGTTCCGGGGCGTTGACGGTTGATCACCAGCCCACCGGTACGCACCGCTTGCCCGTGTGGCAAACTTCGGATCCTATCTGCGGTACGAAGATCCAAGCTCTCAAGATGCGGACGCAGCAAGGCCAGCGGATGGCGGCGCAAGGTAAGTCCAATGCACGCATAATCCTTGACGATGTTGTCTCCCTCCGTGGGCGGGCGCAGCATGGATAAAGCCTCCCTAATGCCGGCATCGGCGAGCACGGGCAGCGGCTCTTCCACACCCAGTACCTCCCAGTGGGCTTGATAGCGATTCCCTGCCAGACCCTGCAAGGCATCGGCCCCCGCCAAGCACTCTAAGTCCTTACGATCCAAGCGGGCGCGCCGGGCGAGATCCGCTACATCGGCAAACACCGCCTGTGCTCTCGCTTCAAGCAGGCGCTTGCTGCCTGCGTGAGATAGGCCTTTCACCAGGCGTAAGCCCAGCCTTAAGGCGGGCGGCGCCGGCCGCGGCAGCATGGCCATCTGGGCGCGCGATTCGATCTGAAACACCCCCATGGTGTCGGCCCGTTGGATCATGGCGTAAGTCTCGGGATCCTCCGGGGGCATCGAGGCCATGCTCCATGTCTTGCCGCTGCACTCCCGGATCGCATCGAAGGCTTTATGGATGGCCGTCAGCATGCCCAAGCACAAGCAGTCCACTTTCAACAGACCCAGCGCATCCAAATCGTTTTTGTCCCACTGGATCACGGTGCGCCCCGGCATGGCGGCGTTTTCTATGGGCACCAAGCGCTCTAGAGGCCCTCGGGAGATGACGAATCCTCCCACATGCTGGGATAAGTGGCGCGGAAAGCCCACCAGAGCGCCGACCAGCTTGACCAGCCGCCTGACCGTAGGGTTTTCCGGATCGAAACCCGCCTCTTTGACCCGCTCCGGATTGAGGCGGCGCCCATCCCACCAGTAGACGTTTTTAGCCAGCCGATCCACTTGCGCTAAGCTCATGCCGAGGGCTTTGCCCACATCCCGGATGGCGCTTCTCGCCTTATAGGTGATCACCGTCGCCGTCAGGGCCGCCTGGTCGCGCCGTATTTGTCATAAAGGTATTGCACCACCTCCTCGCGGCGCTCATGCTCGAAGTCCATATCGATATCCGGCGGCTCGTTGCGCTCCTTGGAGACGAAGCGTTCGAACAGGATCTCCATGCGCGTCGGATCGACCTCGGTGATCCCTAGGCAAAAACAGACCGCGGAGTTGGCTGCCGAGCCCCGCCCTTGACAGAGGATGTTACGGGAACGGGCAAAGCGCACGATATCGTGCACGGTCAAGAAATAGGGCTCGTACCGAAGCTCTGCAATGAGCTTAAGCTCATGCTCGATTTGAGAGCGCACCTTATCCGGCACCCCCGCAGGCCAGCGCCTGTACATGCCCGCTTCCGTCAATTCGCGCAGATAGACTGCTGGCGCTCGTCCCGCGGGAACCAGCTCTTGTGGATACTCATAGCGCAGCTCGTCCAGAGAGAACCAGCAACGCTCTGCAACCGCCAGCGTCTCGGCCATCAGCTCCGCGGGATAGAGCGTCGCCAGCTCCGCGCGGCTATGCAGATATCGCTCGCCGTTAAGGGTAGAGGGCGCTACCGGCTTTTTTCAAAGAAACACCTAAGCGAATGGCGGTTAGGGTGTCTTGCAGCGCGCACCGACTGTGTCTGTGCATATGCACATCGCCGGCTGCCAGCAGTGGCACGCCCATCCGACGGCCTAGTTGCTGCAGCTCATCAAGTTTTATTCCATCGTCTCCTTCCCTATGGATTTCTACCGCTATCCAGGCACGACCCGAAAACGCCTCAGCCAGCCACCGAGCCTCCACCTGCGGATCGCGTCTGGCAGGTATTAATCGTTGCGCAAGTCTCAGCATAATGGCATACTGACAAGATGTCCAGTAAGATGATTTCAAGGTAGCGGCCCCATTATGAGTAGAGCGGAATTGCGTTATGAGCGACGCGAGACGG